>Ga0233444_10000028_pt1 | contig 193580 bp, 194 predicted proteins | sample SI_124_October20_6_FD_182792 | JGI IMG/M metagenome (GOLD analysis project Ga0233444, IMG submission 182792) | Seawater microbial communities from Saanich Inlet, British Columbia, Canada - SI_124_October2016_10_MG | ecosystem: Environmental > Aquatic > Marine > Inlet | place: Canada: British...
ATTTCGTGGACACGCTGGTGCTAAAAATAAAGGAAAAAAATAAGAGCTATGGGAAGTCGTAAAAAAGAGATGGCAGACGCTATTAAAGCTGAGAAAAAGCAAATTGCTTTTGCAAAGCTCAATAACTGTCCTACGTCACCAAGAAAAATGCGCTTAGTAGCTGATTTAGTTAGAGGCGAAAAGGTAGAAAAGGCGCTTAACGTATTAAGATTTAGTTCAAAAGAAGCATCACGTCGTTTAGAAAAATTAGTTCTATCGGCTGTTGCTAATTGGCAATCAAAAAATGAAGATGCAAGTGTTGAAGATGCTGATTTATTTGTAAAAGAAATCAGAGTTGATGGTGGATCTATGTTAAAGAGACTACGTCCAGCACCTCAAGGTCGTGCACACAGAATTAGAAAAAGATCTAACCATGTTACAGTGGTTCTAGGAGCTAACAATAACATACAAAGCAATTAATAAATGGGACAGAAGACAAATCCAATAGGAAATCGCCTTGGAATCATCAGAGGATGGGAATCTAACTGGTATGGAGGTAATGATTACGGAGATAAACTTGCTGAAGATGATAAAATCAGAAAGTATATTTTTGTTCGTTTAGCTAAAGCTAGTGTTTCTAGAGTAATTATAGAAAGAACACTTAAACTTGTAACGGTAACTATTACAACAGCCCGACCTGGAATCATTATTGGTAAAGGTGGTCAAGAAGTTGATAAGTTAAAAGAGGAATTAAGAAAACTAACAAATAAAGAAGTTCAATTAAATATTTTTGAAATAAAACGACCTGAGCTTGATGCATATCTAGTAGCGTCGAGTGTTGCTCGTCAAATTGAAAACCGTATTTCTTATAAACGTGCAATCAAAATGGCTATTCAAGCTACCATGCGCATGAACTCTGAAGGAATTAAAATCCAAATCAGTGGACGTTTGAATGGTGCTGAAATGGCACGTAGTGAACACTACAAAGATGGAAGAATTCCTTTATCTACTTTTAGAGCGGATATAGATTATGCCTTAGTAGAGGCTCATACGACCTATGGTAGATTAGGTATTAAGGTGTGGATTATGAAAGGTGAGGTATATGGAAAACGTGAATTATCCCCTTTAGTTGGTCTTTCAAAAGGTCAAGATAAGGGAGGTCGTTCTTCAAATTCAAAAAATCGCCGTAGAAAGTAATTTTTTATAAATTAAAAGAAAATGTTACAACCAAAAAGAACAAAATTTCGTAAAGTCCAGAAGGGACGCATGAAAGGAAACTCCGAGAGAGGACATCAACTCTCAAACGGAATGTTTGGTATAAAATCACTCGATTCAAACTTTTTAACTTCACGTCAAATTGAAGCTGCTCGTATCGCTGCAACCAGGCACATGAAAAGAGAAGGTCAGTTGTGGATTAAAATATTTCCAGACAAGCCTATTACCAAAAAGCCACTCGAAGTTCGTATGGGTAAGGGAAAAGGAGCAGTTGAATACTGGGCAGCTGTTGTCAAGCCAGGAAGAATTTTATTTGAGGTCGGTGGTGTACCACTAGACGTTGCTAAGGAAGCTTTGCGTTTAGCAGCTCAAAAATTACCAGTTAAAACCAAATTTGTAATCGCTAGAGACTACGAAGCTTAATTTTATTGATATTATGAAACAATCTGAAATTAAAGAACTATCGACAGCTGAGTTGCAAGAAAAACTTAGTGATACCAAAAAGACTTACGTGGATCTTAAAATGACACACGCAATATCACCACTCGAAAATCCAATTCAACTACGATCTGTCAGACGGTCTGTAGCACGATTGGCAACGGAGTTAACTAATAGAGAAGTGCAATAACTGTATTCTGCTGAAAGATGGAAAAAAGAAATTTAAGAAAAGAACGTATAGGCGTAGTTACAAGTAACAAAATGATGAAATCCATTGTGGTTTCTGAAGTGAAAAAAGTAAAACACCCTATGTATGGTAAGTTCGTGCTAAAGACTAAGAAGTATGTAGCACATGACGAGACAAACGACTGTAACGAAGGAGACACTGTAAAGATCATGGAAACACGACCTTTAAGTAAATCTAAATGTTGGAGACTAGTAGAAATCATTGAAAGAGCTAAATAATTATGTTACAACAAGAATCAAGATTAAAAGTAGCTGATAATACTGGAGCAAAAGAGGTTTTAACCATCCGTGTTCTAGGTGGTACTAAACGAAGGTATGCTTCATTAGGTGATAAAATCGTAGTTACTGTAAAAGATGCTACTCCTAACGGTAGTATAAAAAAAGGAGCTGTTTCAACTGCTGTTGTCGTAAGAACAGTTAAAGAAGTAAGACGTCCAGATGGATCTTATATAAGATTTGATGATAACGCTTGTGTTCTTTTAAATCCAACTGGTGAAATGAGAGGAACGCGTGTTTTCGGACCTGTTGCAAGAGAGCTTCGTGATAAGCAGTTTATGAAGATTGTATCATTAGCACCAGAAGTGCTTTAATTTAAGAAAACATGGGAAAGCTAAAAATAAAAACAGGTGATACTGTAAGAGTAATTGCTGGAGACCATAAGGGTTCAGAAGGTAAGATCATTAAAGTATTACTAGAAAAAAATAAAGTTATCGTTGAAGGGGTTAACATGGTTAAAAAACACATGAAGCCTAGTGCACAAAGCCCTCAAGGTGGTATCGTTGAAAAGGAAGCATCTATCCAAATTTCAAATCTATCTTTGCTGACATCTAAAGGTGAAACAACAAGAGTTGGTTATAAAATGGAAGAAGGTAAGAAAGTAAGATTTTCAAAAAAATCTAACGAAGTAATTTAAGAGTTATGGGGTATATTCCAAGGTTAAAAAAAGAGTATAATGACAGAGTAATGTCAGCTCTTACAGAAGAATTCGGATACAAAAATATCATGCAAGTTCCAAAACTGCAGAAGATAGTTATATCTAAAGGAGTTGGTGCTGCTGTTGCAGATAAAAAGCTCATCGATTATGCAATCGAAGAAGTTACTAAAATTTCTGGTCAAAAAGCAGTTGCTACAATATCTAAAAAAGATGTGGCATCTTTTAAATTACGTAAGGGAATGCCAATTGGTGTTAAAGTGACTTTACGAGGTGAGAAAATGTATGAGTTTTTGGACCGTCTAGTTACGTCTGCACTACCACGTGTAAGAGATTTCAATGGTATCAAGGCTAATGGATTCGATGGTAGAGGTAATTACAATTTAGGCGTTACTGAGCAAATTATCTTTCCAGAAATAAATATCGACAAGGTCAACAAAATATCTGGTATGGATATTTCCTTTGTGACAGATGCCGACACTGATAAAGAAGCAAAATCATTATTAACTGAACTAGGGGTTCCTTTTAAAAAGAATTAAGCTATGGCTAAAGAATCAATGAAAGCCCGTGAGGTAAAAAGAGAAAAAATAGTAGCTAAGTATGCTGATAAGCGGAAAGCTCTAAAAGAAGCTGGTGATTATGCAGGTCTACAAAAGCTTCCCGTTAATGCATCTCCTGTCCGTATGCACAATAGATGTAAGTTAACTGGTCGTCCAAAAGGCTACATGCGTCAGTTTGGACTCTCAAGAGTTATGTTTAGAGAAATGGCTAACAAAGGATTAATTCCAGGCGTTAGAAAAGCAAGTTGGTAAAATTATAAATTGGTTTAAGGTTCTTAAATTAGAAAACCAAAACCACAAATTAATACATTATGTATACAGATCCAGTAGCGGATTACTTAACAAGAATTAGAAACGCAGTTCGTGCTAACCACAGAGTTGTAGAGATCCCGGCGTCTAATCTTAAGAAAGAAATTACCAAAATATTATTCGAACAAGGATATGTTTTAAGTTACAAGTTTGATGACTCAACTGTACAAGGTACTATCAAAATAGCGCTAAAGTACAATAAGGACACCAAAGATCCAGTAATTAAGAAGATCCAAAGAATAAGTAAACCTGGTTTACGTAAATACTCCGGTTCTGGAGAATTACCTCGTATTCTCAACGGCTTAGGTATTGCAATTGTTTCTACTTCACGTGGAGTCATGACTGGTAAACAAGCCCAAAGAGAAAACGTCGGAGGTGAAGTTTTGTGTTACGTCTACTAATTTAAAAGATTTTAAGAAATGTCAAGAATAGGAAAAAATCCAGTAATAATTCCAGAAGGTGTCAGTCTAGACATCACAGATAACCTAATTACTGTTAAAGGTAAATTAGGTGAGCTAACTCAGGAATATACTGCTGTAAGTATAAAAATTGAAGACAATGTCGTTTATTTAGAACGTCCGTCTGAAAACAAGGAACACAAAGCTAAACACGGACTTTATCGTGCACTAATTGCGAATATGATTGAAGGCGTCTCAACCGGATGGACTAAAGAATTAGAATTAGTTGGTGTTGGTTACAGGGCTTCTAATCAAGGACAAAAACTTGATTTAGCATTAGGTTTCTCTCATAATATTGTTTTAAATATTGCTCCAGAAGTTAAAGTGGAAACGGTATCAGACAAGGGGAAAAACCCAATTATTAAATTAAAATCTCACGACAAACAACTTGTGGGTCAAGTTGCAGCCAAGATCCGTGGATTCAGATCGCCTGAGCCATATAAAGGAAAAGGTATTAGGTTTGTAGGTGAAGTAATCAGAAGAAAAGCAGGTAAATCAGCTTAATAAGTAAGTTATGGCATTATCAAAAAACGATAGAAGACAAAGAATAAAAAACAGAATCAGAAAGATTGTAACTGGGACTTCGTCCCAGCCTCGATTAGCTGTTTTTAGAAGTAACAAAGAAATTTATGCTCAATTAGTAGATGACGTTAGTGGTGAAACCATTACAGCGGCTTCTTCCAGAGATAAGGAGATTAGTTCGACAAAAGGCTCAAAAGTTGATATCGCAGCATTGGTTGGGAAATCAGTTGCAGAGAAAGCTATAAAAGCCGGAGTTGAATCAATCACTTTTGATAGAGGTGGTTATTTATACCATGGTAGAGTAAAATCGTTAGCGGAAGGCGCTAGAGGAGCAGGACTTAAATTTTAAAAAATTATGTATCAAAAATACAAAAGTGCAGAACTAGTAAAACCAAGTGGATTAGATTTAAAAGATCGTTTGGTAGGTGTTCAGAGGGTTACTAAAGTAACAAAAGGTGGTAGAGCTTTTGGCTTTTCAGCCATTGTTGTTGTAGGTGATGAAGCTGGTGTCGTGGGACAAGGTTTAGGTAAATCTAAAGATGTTGCTAGTGCAATCGCAAAAGCAGTGGAAGATGCTAAGAAAAACTTAGTTCGAATCCCTCTAATTAAAGGTACTCTACCTCACGAACAAAAAGGAAAGTATGGTGGAGCAAGAGTTAATATTATTCCTGCAGCACCTGGTACGGGAGTTATTGCTGGTGGAGCTGTCAGAACAGTTCTTGAAGCAGTAGGAGTCCATGATGTATTGTCAAAATCACAAGGATCTTCAAACCCTCACAATGTTGTTAAAGCAACTTTTGATGCTTTACTTCAATTGAGAGATGCCAAGTCAATAGCGCGTGAGAGAGGAATATCTCTTTCAAAAGTTTTTAACGGATAATTTAGAATACAATGGCTAAGATAAAAGTAACTAAACAAAAAAGTGCGATCAACCGTACCCAGAGACAAAAAAGAACGCTATTAGCACTTGGTCTCAAAAAGATTGGTCAAACTGTAGAACACGAGGCTACTTCCAACATTTTAGGAATGGTCAATAAAGTAAAACATTTAGTTTCTGTAGAAGAAGCTTAAAAAATACTGAAAAATGAATTTAAGTAATTTAAGACCTGCAGAAGGTTCAGTTAAAAGTGAAGGTAAGAGAGTCGGAAGAGGACAGGGATCTGGTAAAGGTGGTACAGCAACGCGTGGTCACAAAGGAGCTAAATCACGTTCTGGTTACTCAAGAAAAGTTGGATTTGAAGGTGGCCAAATGCCATTACAAAGACGTGTTCCTAAATTTGGTTTTACAAATATTAACCGTAAAGATTACCAAGGGATTAACCTTGATACGCTTCAACAGTTAGTAGACGAAAAGAAAATTAAATCAGAATTAGACTTTGAAACAATTGTTGAACTGCGCTTAGGTCGTAAGCACGAATTGATCAAGATTTTAGGAAGAGGTGAGTTGAAAGCTAAGTTAAAAGTTTCAGCACATAAATTCACAGCAACAGCTAAAGCAGCGATTGAAGCTGCTGGTGGTGAAGCTGTAAACCTATAATATTTAAAAAAAATGAAATTTATTGAGACAATAAAGAACGTTTGGAAAATTACAGAGCTTAAAGATAGAATTATTCTAACTTTAGGGTTGTTGTTAGTATATCGTTTTGGAGCACAAGTTGTTCTTCCTGGAATTGATGCTTCGCAGTTAGGATCTTTAGCGTCTAAAACAGATTCTGGATTGTTGGGACTCTTAAATGCGTTTACTGGTGGAGCCTTTGCCAAAGCATCTATTTTTGCTTTAGGTATTATGCCCTACATTTCAGCTTCTATTGTTGTACAGCTTATGGGTATTGCAATCCCATATTTGCAAAAACTTCAAAAAGAAGGTGCGAGTGGACAAAAGAAGATTACACAAATTACTAGGTGGTTAACCATAGGTATTTGCTTAGTTCAGGCTCCAGCCTATTTAGCCAGTCTTCCGGCCCTTATGGGAGGTACAGCTGCTTTCACTCTAGGTCAAGGGGGAGTGTTTTACTTTTCTTCTGTTATAATTTTAGTAACTGGTTGCGTTTTCGCAATGTGGTTAGGTGAAAAAATCACTGATAAGGGTATTGGAAATGGAATTTCATTATTAATAATGGTCGGGATCATCGCTACGATGCCTCTTTCGTTCGCCCAAGAATTTGATTCGGCTGTAAATCAATCTCAGGGTGGTTTAATAAAAATATTAATTGAATTAGTTATATGGTTTGTCATAATTCTTGCTTCAATAATGCTTGTTATGGCTGTAAGAAAAATAGCAGTACAATATGCTAGAAGAACTGCTTCTGGTGGTTATGAAAAAAATATAATGGGTTCGAGACAATATATCCCCTTGAAACTTAATGCTTCGGGAGTTATGCCAATCATTTTTGCACAAGCAATTATGTTTGTTCCAGGTCTTGTGGGAGGATTAGATATAATGAAGGATTCATTAGTAGGGCAATGGTTGGTTGCAAATTTCGGAGGTAACAGTATGTTTGGATTGTGGTATAATATTGTATTTGCCTTGTTAATCATCGTTTTTACTTATTTTTACACAGCGATTACAGTACCAACTAACAAGATGGCTGATGATTTAAAAAGAAGTGGAGGTTTTATTCCTGGAATTCGACCTGGCTCGGAAACCTCGGAATATCTTGACAAAATAATGTCTCAAATCACCCTGCCGGGGTCTATGTTTTTAGCTCTTATTGCTGTGTTTCCAGCTATTATTGTCCGCCTCATGGATATTCAACCTGGATGGGCATTATTCTTTGGAGGTACCTCATTGTTAATTATGGTAGGAGTTGCGATTGACACAATGCAACAAGTAAATTCATACTTGTTAAATAAACATTATGACGGCTTGATGAAAACAGGTAAAAATAGAAAAGCAGTTCAATAGCTCAATATAAATTACATGGCAAAACAAGCAGCAATAGAACAAGACGGAAGCATCATAGAAGCGTTATCAAATGCGATGTTTCGAGTAGAATTAGAAAACGGTCATGTTGTGACCGCACATATCTCTGGTAAGATGCGTATGCATTATATTAAACTATTACCTGGTGATAAAGTAAAACTAGAAATGAGTCCTTATGATTTATCTAAGGCAAGAATAACTTATAGATACTAATTAGAAGTAAAGATGAAAGTAAGAGCATCAATTAAAAAGAGAAGTGCAGATTGTAAAATCGTACGAAGAAAAGGGAGACTTTACGTTATAAACAAAAAGAATCCTAGATTCAAACAAAGACAAGGTTAATTATGGCTAGAATTGCAGGGGTAGACATCCCAAAACAAAAAAGAGGAGTAATCTCTTTAACTTATATCTATGGAATAGGTAGAAGTAGAGCTAAAGAAATATTAGCAGAAGCAAAAGTTGATGAAAGTACTAAAGTGTCCGATTGGTCCGATGAAGAGATCGGTAATATTCGTGATGCAGTAGGCACTTTCAAAATTGAAGGAGAACTTCGTTCGGAAATCCAATTAAACATTAAACGATTAATGGATATTGGTTGCTACAGAGGTATTCGCCACAGAGCGGGATTACCTTTGCGTGGACAACGTACTAAGAACAACTCAAGAACTAGAAAAGGAAGAAGAAAAACAGTTGCTAACAAGAAAAAAGTAACTAAATAATAATTAGTAATATGGCAAAGTCAAGTACTAAAAAACGTAAAGTTATCGTAGAATCTACAGGAGAAGCACATATTACTGCCTCTTTTAACAACATCATTATCTCATTAACCAATAAAAAAGGGGACGTGATTTCATGGTCATCAGCTGGAAAAATGGGTTTTAGAGGTTCAAAAAAGAACACCCCTTATGCAGCTCAGTTAGCCGCAGAAGATGCTTCTGGTCCTGCCAAAGAGGCTGGTCTCAAGAAAGTAAAAGTATACGTTAAGGGGCCAGGCAATGGTAGAGAGTCTGCAATACGTTCTTTACACAACAGTGGAATTGAAGTTACTGAAATTATCGATGTTACTCCTACTCCTCACAATGGATGTAGACCACCTAAAAGAAGAAGAGTTTAATTTTATAATAGTATAAACGAGAGATCAACGATTATCGAAGGATAAGTTTAAGACCTTAATTCATAATCACTCTCAAAAACAAAACAAAATGGCAAGATATACTGGTCCTAAAACAAAAATCGCTCGTAAGTTTGGCGAAGCTATCTTTGGAGAAGATAAATCTTTTGAAAAAAGAAACTACCCTCCAGGACAGCACGGTAACAATAGACGTCGTGGTAAAAAGTCTGAATACGCAATCCAGCTGATGGAAAAGCAAAAAGCGAAATACACATACGGTATTTTAGAAAAGCAATTTAGAAACATGTTTAAAAAAGCAACCGCTTCAAAAGGGATTACCGGAGAAGTGCTTTTACAGTTATGTGAATCTAGATTAGACAATGTAGTTTTCCGAATGGGTTTATCTCGTTCTAGAAGCGGAGCTAGACAGTTAGTTTCCCACAGACACATTACTGTAAATGGAGGTATTGTAAATATACCGTCTTATTCTCTAAAAGCTGGAGATATTGTTGCTGTTAGAGAAAAGTCCAAATCATTAGAAACAATTGAATCTGCTTTATCAAATTCTTCTGTTGTCTATGAATGGATAACTTGGAATAATGATACTAAATCTGGGACATATGTTTCTGTTCCAGCTAGAATTCAAATTCCAGAAAAAATTAACGAACAATTCATAGTCGAATTATATTCTAAATAATAACTGATACACTAAGCAATATGGCAATTTTAAATTTTCAGAAGCCCGATAAAGTAATCATGATTGATTCTACTGATTTCGAAGGTAAGTTTGAGTTCAGACCTTTAGAGCCCGGCTACGGACTCACTGTAGGTAATGCTTTAAGACGAGTTTTACTTTCTTCACTTGAAGGGTTTGCAATTACTTCTGTTAAGATGGAAGGAGTTGAGCACGAGTTTTCTACTATTCCTGGAGTTGTAGAAGACGTTACAGAAATCATTCTCAATTTAAAACAAGTTCGTTTTAAAAGACAAATTGATGAAGTTGATAACGAATCAGTTTCAATCTCAATTTCTGGACAAGATAAACTAACTGCTGGAGATTTTCAGAAATTTATTTCAGGATTTCAAGTTTTAAACTCCGATTTAGTTATCTGTAATCTTGACCCCAAAGTTACCATTAATATGGAATTAACTTTAGAAAAAGGTCGTGGTTATGTTCCTGCAGAGGAGAACAAAAAAGTATCAGCAGCAGTTGGTACAATCTTTACAGACTCTATCTACACTCCGATAAAAAATGTAAAATATAGTGTTGAGAATTTTCGTGTTGAGCAAAAAACTGATTACGAAAAACTTGTTTTTGAAATTCAAACAGATGGCTCTATCACACCTCAAGATGCTTTAACTCAAGCAGCAAAAATATTGATTCACCACTTCATGTTATTCTCAGACGAGCGTATTACTTTAGAGGCTGATGAGATTGCACAAACTGAAACATACGATGAAGAATCACTTCACATGCGACAACTTCTTAAAACTAAATTAATTGATATGGATCTTTCTGTTCGTGCTCTTAATTGTTTAAAAGCTGCAGAAGTGGATACTTTAGGTGATTTAGTGTCTTTCAACAAGAATGACCTAATGAAGTTTAGAAACTTTGGTAAGAAGTCATTAACTGAGCTTGAAGAGCTGGTTAATATTAAAGGCCTTAGCTTCGGAATGGACCTTAGTAAGTACAAACTAGATAAAGATTAACTATCTTATAATTTGCGCCTCCTGGTTGAGTTGATGCAAGATAAGGTTTAAAATAAAATGTCATGAGACACGGTAAAAAAATAAATCACTTAGGCAGAAAAACTGCGCACAGAAAGTCAATGCTAGCTAATATGTCTTGTTCTTTAATTGAGCATAAACGTATTAATACTACTGTAGCTAAAGCCAAAGCTTTAAAGCAATTTGTTGAGCCATTAATCACAAAAGCAAAAGATGACTCAACTCATAACAGACGCTTAGTGTTCGCTCGTTTGAGACAAAAAGAAGCCGTTACTGAGCTATTTGGTGATGTTGCTACTAAAATTGCAGATCGTCCAGGTGGTTATACAAGGATTATTAAACTAGGAAATCGCCTTGGGGATAATGCAGACATGGCCATGATTGAGTTAGTAGACTACAATGAAATTTACAATTCTGATAGGAAACCTAAGAAAAAGACAACTCGAAGAAGTCGAAAAGGAGGTGCTGCGAAGCCTGTCAGTACTACTGTAGAGAATACATCAACTGAAGAAGAATAACAAATGTTAATAAGCATTTGAAATTTTAAGGATAAACTTTTTTAGTTTATCCTTTTTTTTGTGCAATTTTGTTTAAGTCTATATTACAAGCCAATTACAATGAAATACAATACACGAAAGAAAGCTGTTTTAATATTAGCTGATGGTACTATTTTCCACGGAAAAGCAATCGGAAGTGATGGAACAGCCTTTGGTGAGGTTTGTTTCAACACTGGTATGACTGGATATCAAGAAATCTTTACTGATCCTTCCTATTTTGGTCAATTGATGGTTACTACGAATCCACATATAGGAAATTACGGAGTTAATGTTAATGAGATGGAATCAACCTCTATCAAAATTAAAGGACTTATTTGCAAAAACTTTAGTTATAATTATTCTCGAGTTGATGCCCAAGGCTCGCTTGAGGACTTTTTTAATACACATAATTTATTTGCTATTTCTGATATTGATACTCGTGCATTAGTTGGCTATATACGTGATAATGGAGCGATGAATGCTGTTATATCAACTGATGTTAACGACATTGAGAGTCTTAAGAAACAACTTTTACAGATTCCACAAATGGAAGGTCTTGAGTTAGCTTCAAAAGTTTCAACAAAACAGCCTTATTTTTATGGAGATAAAAATGCACGTTATAAAATTGCAGCTCTTGATATAGGAATTAAAAAAAATATTCTTAGAAATTTTTCAAAAAGAGATGTCTATGTCAAGGTTTTTCCATACAATTCAACTTTCGAAGATTTGAGTGCCTGGAATCCTGATGGCTATTTTTTATCTAATGGGCCAGGGGACCCAGAGCCACTTGTTGAAGCTCAATTGTTAGCAAAAACTATTATTAAAAATAACCTCCCTCTTTTTGGAATATGTTTAGGACATCAAGTTATTGCTTTAGCGAATGGTATATCTACTTACAAAATGCACAATGGACACAGAGGTATAAATCATCCTGTTAAGAATCTTCTCACAGGGAAAGGGGAGATTACTTCGCAAAATCACGGATTTGCCATAAGTAGAGAAGAAGCTGAAGCACATGACGATATTCAAATAACACATTTGCATTTAAATGATGATACTGTGGCTGGAATCGCCATGAAGAGCAAAAATTGTTTTTCAGTTCAATACCACCCTGAAGCTAGTCCGGGTCCTCACGATTCATCTTATTTGTTTGATCAGTTTATTGAAAGGCTGAGATAAGTAACTTTCCAAATTTTATCGTTTTAAAAACTTTGCTTTCCCTATCACTATAACGATTTAGCTAATAATCATTATAATTTTACGTAAGATCAATTTAAAAAAAATCAATTTCGTAAATTTGAAAAAATATAATAAATTAAATACTATATCATGAGCATAATAATTAACATTCACGCACGTCAAATTCTTGATTCTCGTGGAAATCCCACGGTTGAAGTTGATTTAACAACAGAAAATGGCTTTATTGGTAGAGCTGCCGTGCCATCAGGAGCATCTACTGGTGAGCACGAAGCCGTTGAATTGCGAGACGGAGGGACTGACTACATGGGTAAAGGGGTTTTGAAAGCAGTTGAAAATGTAAATACACTTATTGCTCAGGAACTTCTAGGTGTATCTGTTTTTGAACAAAATACAATTGATCAAATTATGATTGATATTGACGGGACTCCTAATAAATCAAAAATAGGTGCGAATGCTATTCTTGGAGTTTCTTTGGCTGCTGCGAAAGCTGCTGCTGCTGAACTTGGAATTCCTTTGTATCGTTATGTTGGAGGAGTTAGCGCTAATACACTTCCAGTCCCAATGATGAATATTATCAACGGAGGATCACATAGCGATGCTCCGATTGCATTTCAAGAGTTTATGGTAATGCCAGTAAAGGCAAAAAACTTTACTCATGCTATGCAAATGGGAACGGAAATCTTCCATAATTTAAAAAAAGTATTACACGATAGGAACTTGAGTACTTCAGTTGGAGATGAAGGCGGATTCGCTCCCAATTTAGAAGGAGGAACTGAAGATGCTCTAGAAACAATTGCAATTGCAGTTAAGAATGCAGGGTATTCCTTAGGAAATGATGTTATGATTGCTTTAGATTGTGCTGCAGCTGAATTTTACGTAGACGGTCAATACGATTACACTAAATTTGAAGGAGTTAATGGTAAAATTCGAACAAGCCAACAACAAGCAGATTATCTAGCTGAATTGGCTTCTAAATATCCAATTATTTCAATTGAAGACGGAATGGACGAAAATGATTGGCAGGGATGGAAATACCTTACTGATAAAATAGGAGACAAAATACAATTAGTTGGTGACGATTTGTTCGTAACCAATGTTGAACGCCTTTCAAGAGGAATCGATAACAAGATTGCAAATTCAATTCTAATTAAAGTAAATCAAATTGGCACTCTTACAGAAACAATTGCAGCTGTAAATATGGCACATAATGCGGGTTATACTTCAGTAATGTCGCATCGTTCTGGTGAAACTGAAGATAACACTATAGCTGATCTAGCAGTGGCACTAAATACAGGTCAAATTAAGACAGGTTCTGCCTCTAGGAGTGATCGAATGGCTAAGTATAATCAATTACTACGAATCGAGGAGGAGTTAGCTGAGATGGCTTACTTCCCACAAGAAAAAGCATTTAAAATCAATTAACTCATATTAAAAAAATACAGCAGGAGTTTATCTGAAAGCCTTTCTGTAAAACGTTTTTTTTTCGTAAATTTGCTATACACCAAAACACTTCCCAAAATGTCTGAAAAAGCAATTTTAGAAATTAATGACCAAAAATATGAATTCCCAACTTTCGTAGGATCTGAAAATGAAGTTGCTATTGACATCAGTACCCTTAGGTCAGCTACGGGAGGAATTACTACAATTGATCCAGGTTTTAAAAATACAGGTTCTTGTGCGAGCGAAATTACATTTTTAGACGGTGAGAAAGGAATTTTAAGATATCGAGGTTATTCTATTGAAGAATTAGCTGATAAGGCTGATTTCTTAGAAGTTGCCTATTTGTTAATTTTTGGTGAATTGCCCAATCGACAACAATTAGATAAATTTCATTCAGACATAAACTCTGAGACTATAGTAGATGATGACATTCGTAAAATATTAGATGCGTTTCCGAAAACTGCACATCCTATGGGTGTTTTATCGTCACTAACTAGTGCGCTTACAGCTTTTAACCCAAGTAATGACCAAATTAGTAATATTGACTATGAGAGAACTAGAGAGGCTTTATACAATAACATAGTTAAAGTCTTAGGTAAAATCCCAGTTTTAGTAGCGTGGACCTTAAGAAAGAAAAATGGTTTACCTCTTGATTATGGAGATAACTCGCTAGGGTATGTTGAAAATATCCTTAAAATGATGTTTAATAAGCCAAATGAGGTATATATCCAAAACCAAGTTGTAGTTAACGCTTTAAATAAGTTGCTCATACTACATGCGGACCATGAGCAAAACTGTTCTACATCCACAGTCCGAATTGTAGGCTCATCTCATGCAGGTTTATTTGCCTCGATATCCGCTGGAATTTCTGCTTTGTGGGGTCCACTTCATGGTGGGGCTAATCAAGCAGTTTTGGAGATGTTGGAAGCTATTAAAGATGATGGTGGTGACACAAAAAAGTACATGGCTAAAGCCAAGGACAAAAGCGATCCTTTTCGTTTGATGGGCTTTGGTCACAGAGTTTATAAAAACTTCGATCCACGCGCAAAGATTATAAAAGTAGCAGCCGATGAAGTTCTCAAAGATTTAGGGGTTGAAGACCCTATTTTAGAAATTGCCAAAGGTTTAGAAAATGAAGCATTAACAGATTCATACTTTGTAGATAGAAAACTTTACCCTAATGTTGATTTTTATTCAGGCATTATTTATCGTGCTATGGGGATTCCTGTTGAGATGTTCACTGTGATGTTTGCTTTAGGACGCCTTCCAGGTTGGATAGCTCAATGGAAAGAAATGCGCTTTCGTAAAGAACCAATTGGCCGTCCAAGACAAATCTATACAGGTAGTCTTTACAGGCCGTTCAAATCCGTTTCTAAATAAATACTTTTAAGCTAAAAACATATGCTTCCGATTCTCATAAATAATGAGTATTCTCGCTTGAGGTCTGTTCTGTTTGGAACTTCTCAAAGTAATGGCCCTATTCCTTTAGCTGAAGACTGCTACGACCCAAGTAGTTTGCTCCATGTAGAATCCGGCACTTATCCTGTTGAGGTTGATATGAGGACTGAGATGGCGGCAGTTCTAGAGGTCTTTGAAAAATATGAAATTCAAGTATTTCGACCTACTGTTATCAACGATTACAATCAAATATTCGCTAGGGATATTGCTTTTGTTATTGAAGATAAATTAATTATATCAAACATTCTTCCAGAAAGGAATAATGAGATTAATGCTTTAAAACCACTTTTTAAATTAATTCCTAAAGAAAATATATATACACTTCCCGAAGAATGTCATATCGAAGGAGGTGACGTAATTGTTTCCGGTAAATATATTTTTATAGGGATTTATTCGGGGTCTGATTATTCAGATTTCATAACAGCTAGAACCAACTTTAGTGCAGCACAAGCAATTCAGAAATTATTCCCTGAAAAAATAGTTAAAACTTTTGAGCTACGTAAATCAAACACAAATCTACTAGAAAACGCATTGCATTTAGATTGTTGTTTTCAGCCTTTAGGACAAGGTAAAGCCTTAATTCACTCAAATGGGTTCTTAAACCGAATTGATTATGAATGGTTAATTGATTTTTATGGCAAAGATCACGTGTTTGAAGTGACCAATGAAGAAATGAGCCAGATGAATTGCAATATATTTTCTATTTCAGAGATTGTTTTGATTTCCGAACAAAACTTCACAAGATTAAATACCTGGCTCGCTGTCCAGGGATTTATAGTTGAAAAAGTACCTTATTCTGAGATATCTAAACAAGGGGGATTACTTCGTTGTTCAACTCTTCCACTAATTCGCGATTAAAATGTCACAAATTACCAACACAGTTTTAATGATTCGCCCCATTCAGTTTAGAATGAATGAGCAAACGTCGGTCAATAACTATTACCAAAAAGCACCTAAAAATATACTTCCAGAAACAGTGAATAAAATGGCTGTCAAGGAATTTGATGGTTTGGTAAGCAAACTTAAAAAAGTGGGAATTCAGGTCATTGTAGTGGAGGATACCAAAGAATTTGATACACCAGACTCTATATTCCCTAATAATTGGATTTCATTTCATGCTAATGGAACCATTGGACTATATCCTATGTTTGCGGAAAATAGACGCCTAGAGCGAAAGGAGTCTATTTTAGAAGCAGTGGAATCTCTGGGTTTCGTTATTAAAAACGTAGTTGATTATACTTCTGCAGAAGCAGATAATGTATTTTTAGAAGGGACTGGTAGTGTACTGTTAGATCGTGTAAATAACAAGGCCTATTGTGCGATTTCTGATAGAGCTAATGAAGAGTTGTTTATTGAGTTCTGTGAAGATTTTGAATATACTCCAGTATTGTTTTCCGCTTATCAAACAGTCCATGATAAACGTAAAAAAATATACCATACCAATGTTATGATGTGTATTGGAGAAACCTTCGCAGTGTTATGTCTGGCATGTATTGATAATAAAAAGCAACGACAAAACCTGATCAAACATCTTCATGACGATGGAAAAAAAATCATAGAAATATCGGAAGACCAAGTTAATCACTTTGCAGGAAATATGTTGCAACTTAAAGGTGCAGAAGCAGATAGTTACCTAGTTATGAGCCAGTCTGCATTAAATTCACTACTGCCCGCACAGATCAAACTTATAGAATCCCATGCAACGATTATCTCAAGTCCTTTAGAAACTATTGAGACTTGTGGAGGGGGAAGTGCTCGATGTATGATGGCAGAAGTTTTTTTGCCTTCAAATCCATCAATATAGGATTAAAAAAAATGTATCTTTGGAACAGAAATTTAATACCAATGACTCTTCAGGAATCGCTAGCGCAACTCATAAAACAAGCCTTTTTAACACTTTACCAAACACCTTTAGCTTGTGTTGAGTTTCAATCTACTCGTAAAGATTTTGAAGGAGATCTTACGGTTGTGACTTTTTCTATGTTACGAACGGTTAAAATGGATCCTGCTCAACTAGGTAAGGATTTAGGCGCCTATTTGTCTGAAAATTCAGCGGAAGTCATCGGATATAATGTTGTCAAAGGTTTTTTAAACTTGGTTATCTGTGATGCCTATTTTATCGACTTCTTTCATACACTAATAAGTAGCTCTAAATTTGGTTTTATAGAACCGTCAGAAGATCAGGCTGTGATGGTTGAGTATTCCTCTCCAAACACAAACAAGCCCTTGCATTTAGGGCATGTTAGAAATGTTCTTTTAGGATATAGTGTTGCTGAAATATTAAAGGCTTCGGGGATGAAAGTATATAAAACACAAATTATTAATGATCGTGGCATTCATATATGTAAGAGTATGTTAGCATGGCAGCGTTTTGGAAATAATGAAACTCCAGAATCCACAGGACTGAAGGGCGATAAGCTGGTTGGAAATTATTATGTAAAATTTGATCAAGTATACAAACAAGAAATAATTGCTTTGCAAGCACGAGGCCTATCTTCAGACGATGCTAAATCACAAGCTCCGATAATGTTGGAGGCCAAAGAAATGCTTTTAAAATGGGAAGCTGGAGACGCAGAAGTGGTCGCACTTTGGAAACAAATGAATCAATGGGTTTACAATGGTTTTGATGTAACCTATAAAACGATCGGAGTAGATTTTGATAGTTACTACTATGAAAGTCAAACATATTTATTAGGAAAGTCTTTCATTGCTGAAGGACTTCAAAAAGGGGTTTTTGTAAAAAAAGAAGATGGTTCTGTTTGGTGTGATTTAACACCTGATGGATTGGATGAGAAAATTGTATTACGAGCTGACGGAACTGCAGTATATATTACACAAGATATTGGAACTGCCATTCAACGATTAGAAGATTTCCCAGACGTTGGAGGTATGGTGTACACCGTTGGAAATGAGCAAGATTACCATTTCAAAGTTTTATTTTTGATCCTGAGAAAACTTGGATTTGATTGGGCTAATAACCTTTCTCATCTCAGTTATGGAATGGTAGATTTACCAAGTGGAAAGATGAAAAGTAGAGAAGGTAAAGTTGTTGACGCGGATGATTTAATTGACGAGATGCGAGCTACGGCGAAGCAGATTTCTCAAGAATTAGGGAAATTGGAAGGGTATACAGATACTGATAAAGAAGCGATTTATTCTACAATTGGTTTAGGGGCGCTTAAGTATTTTATTCTTAAAGTTGACCCTAAAAAACGAATTCTATTTGATCCGCAAGCTTCTGTAGATTTTCAAGGTAATACAGGTCCTTTTATTCAGTACACTTATGCTCGGATTCAAGCAATCTTACGAAAATCATCACCAGAGTCTCAGCCAGAAGTTCCGAAATCATATGTGTTACATAATAAGGAAAAATCGTTGCTAAAACAGTTACAGCTATTTCCTGACGTTGTCCAGCAGGCAGCAGCTAATTATAGTCCTGCACTCGTGGCTAATTTTTCTTATGATTTGGTAAAAGAATTCAATTCTTTTTATCAAAATGTATCTATATTGGGAGCAGATTCTGCTGTAGAGATATCCTTTAGAGTTCAACTTTCTAAAGCGGTTGCAGACACAGTTAAAAACGCATTTAGTTTGTTAGGAATTAAAGTTCCTGAGCGTATGTAATTTTCAATTCTATGCTTGAATTTTTACAAGATTTTATTCCGGAAGCCTCTTACGGTCAAGTAGCCGCTCTTTTGTCTGATGATAATTTAGTAGTTAAGGTTAAAAAAGAACGTAAAACCCGTCACGGAGATTACCGTCTTTTACCATCAGGTAAACACCTGATAACAATCAATTCAAATTTAAATCCTTATCGTTTTTTGATAACATTGATTCATGAAATCGCCCACTTCGAAACTTATAAGTCTTATGGAAAAAAAATAAAGCCGCATGGTCCAGAATGGAAGTCCGTATTTCAACAACTCATGTTAGGCTTTTTACGACCTGAAGTTTTTCCAAGTGATGTCTTACCTCTTCTAGCATCTCACTTTAAAAAACCAAAAGCAAGCAGTGATTCAGACTCGGTTTTAGCCTTGAAGCTAAAGCAATACGACCCTCCTAATGGAAAAATATTTATATTTGAAGTACCTTTTGGGTCTACCTTTAAATTGCATAACGGGAAATTATTTCGAAAAGGATCCAAAAGAAGAACGCGATTTGAAGGTACTGAACTGACTACGGGTCGTTTGTACGTTTTTAATCCAAATGCAGAAGTAATGCTCGTAAAGGACTTAGAATAAATATAACCATTGTGATTAATATTGTTAGTTATGAATGAGAATTTAAATACAGAATTAGGGAGTTCAAAAACGGATCAATCTAAAGCGGCCGTAAAAAAAGATGCCTTAGGGCTCTGGTCCTCATTAAAAATATTTTTAATAGAGTTGCTAGATTTTCGAAATGATACAGACCAAGACGCTACAGTAGTCGCTATCAAGGCGGACATTCCATTTAAAGGTGCTACTGTATGGATTTTGATTTGTTCAATCGTTGTCGCTTCCATAGGTTTAAATACTAACTCTACAGCTGTTGTTATCGGAGCTATGTTAATTTCGCCATTAATGGGTCCTATTCTAGGAATTGGTTTGTCCATAGCTATCAATGATATTGATACGCTTAGAAAGTCTTTGATTAATCTAGGGACGATGCTTGTGTTAAGTTTGTTTACTGCATTTTTGTTTTTTTTCATCTTTCCCTTAAACCAAGACAACTCAGAACTACTGGGTCGTGTCAAGCCCGATATCCGTGACGTTCTTATTGCATTTTTTGGAGGTTTAGCGCTAATTATTGCTAGAACTAAAAAAGGAACGATAGCTTCTGTTGTATTTGGTGTAGCTATAGCCACTGCTTTAATGCCCCCGCTTTGTACGGCAGGTTACGGCTTGTCTCAAGGAAACTGGAGCTATTTCCGTGGTGCCATGCATCTTTTTGCGATTAATACTATTTTTATTGCCTTTGCAACTTTTTTAGTATTGAAGTTTCTGCGCTTTCCAATGGTTTCATATGCAAATTCTAAGCGTCGAAAAAATATTTCTCGCTTGGCCACTATCATAGCTGTATCGGCAATGCTTCCAGCCAGCTGGTCTTTTATCAATGTATTAAACGAAACTAGGATTGAATCCGATTATAAAGCCTATTTAAAGTTTGAAATTGAAGATAACAGTAGTCTTTGGCTGCGTGGGGAGAAAATTGATCCCTCAAATAATTCAATTACACTAAATTTTAATGGAGAAATCACTGAGGCGACTAAATCTGATTTAGTAAATGAACTCAATGGTTATAAGTATCTTCGAGATTTTAGTCTCATTATTAATGGAAATAAAAATAGAAGTTCAGATAAAATTTTAGAACTTTATGACTTAGCTATTAATAAAGTTGAGGAGCGCGAAACGGCTATCTCGATTTTGAAACTGGAGATAGATAGTTTAAAGCTAGATGCAGGATCTAATAAAACTATGATGGATTTAAATTCCTTTTCCACGCTATCTAAAGATGCTAAAATTCAATTTACAGAATTAAGATATTTTGGCTATTCAAATATGTTAATATCTTCAGACTTTCGAACAATAGACACAGTAACCGTAGTCAAAACTCAATGGGATTCTTCATTGGTTGATAGTCTGGTAGAAGTCCGTGTTGATAGCTTAAAAATATGGTTAAAGTCAGAGTTGGAGATAGAGAACCTAGAAGTGGATTGGTAAATAACTTTTAAAGTTCACCTAAATACATCTTTCGTACTTTTTTAAATAAGTTGGAAGAATAAACAAAGTCAGTAACCACTTCATTATCAGTTTTAAAAATTGTATCCTTATTGCCTTCCCATGCTTTGAGTCCGTCTTTAAGAAATATAATTTTCTCTCCAATTTCCATTACTGAATTCATGTCGTGAGAGTTTATAACTGTGACAATGTCGTACTCCTTTGTAATTTCTTGAATTAAATTATCAATGACTATAGCTGTTTTTGGATCCAGACCAGAATTTGGCTCATCACAAAATAAATATTTAGGATTATTAACAATAGCCCTTGCAATTGCCACCCTTTTTTGCATACCTCCAGAAGCCTCACTAGGCATTTTTTGGTGAGCATTTTCAAGATTTACTCGTTTCAAGGCAGAATTTACCCGCTCTTCCATTTCGCTGATGGATTGTTTTGTGAACATTTTTAACGGAAACATAACGTTTTCAGCTATGGTTAAAGAGTCAAACAAGGCGCCTCCTTGAAATACCATTCCAATTTGCGAACGTAACGTTCTTTTTTCATTAGCGGATAAATTCAAAAACAATTTAGTATCATAGCCTATACTGCCTTTCTGGTAGTCAAAAAGTCCAAGTAAGCATTTCAATAGGACTGTTTTTCCAGAGCCACTTTGACCAATGATAAGATTAGTTTTTCCTTTTTCAAATACTGTCGAAATTCCTTTTAATATTTGAGAGTCCCCGAACGATTTATGTAAATTTTTAACTTCGATCATTAGCTTAGAAGCATTTGAGTTAAAATGTAATTCAGTAAAATAATCGCAACACTAGTCCACACGAATGCAGTGGTGCTTGCTTTGCCAACTTCAAGTGCCCCGCCCTTCATGTAATAGCCGTGAAACGATGGAATGGTAGCTAATAAAAATGCAAACACTAATGTTTTGATAAACGCATACACCATGTGAAAGGGCATGAAGTCCATTTGCACTCCTGTCACATAGTCTTCAAAAGTAGAATATCCTCCGAACACACAGGCCGCCATTCCTCCAATGATTCCTAAAAACATAGCGATAGAAATTACAAAAGGATAAAGTAAAAGTGCAACGGTTTTTGGAAATACTAAGTAATTAACTGAGTTAATTCCCATTACCTCTAAAGCATCAATTTGTTCTGTAACGCGCATTGTTCCAATACTAGAGGTAATAAAGGACCCTACTTTGCCAGCCATAATCACTGAAATAAATGTTGGAGCGAACTCCAAAATAATGGATTGTCTGGTCGCAAATCCAACTAAGTATCTTGGGATTAATGGGTTGTCAATATTAAGAGCCGTTTGAATAGTAATCACTCCACCAACAAAAAAAGAGATAAAAGCAACAATTCCTAAAGAGCCAATAATTAAATCTTCAATATCTTTTAGGATAAGCTGTTTCATTACAGACCATTTGGTAGGCTTGCGAAACATTTCGGCAATCATTAAAAAATAGGATCCGATATTATGAAGGTAGTTCATGGAATTTTAATTAGTGCTAAAATAAAAAAATCTATCCATTAATTTACTTTTAATAAAATTGAATAGTAAAAATTAATGTATTTTTGAGTTTAATTAAGTTATCAAATTATGTATTTTATTTTTGTGTATCTGTTTTTGTTTTTAAGTTTTTTTTCTTGTAATACCTCACTTGAGATGTCTTCTCGCAAAACTTCAAAGAATAACACTAAACTTGTGGTAGGAGTTGTAGTAGATCAAATGCGTTTTGAATATCTTAATCGTTTTAAAAACAAGTATAGCTCAGAAGGGTTTTTAAGACTTATTAATCAAGGTTATAGTTGTAATAATCACCACTTTAACTATATTCCAACAATAACTGGGCCAGGCCATGCTTCGATATTTTCTGGTACAACCCCAAGTGTTCACGGTATCATTGGTAACGATTGGTACGATAAAATAAAGGATAAAACAGTTTATTGTACCACAGATAACAAATATCAAACTGTAGGGGCAGATGCTAAATATGGGAAAGTGGCTCCGACTAACTTAAAAGTCACTACTGTAGCTGATCAAAATCGAATATTTACGCAAATGAGAGGCAAAACAGTAGGTGTCTCAATCAAGGACAGAGGAGCCGTTTTCCCCTCTGGCCATACGGCTAATGGAGCTTATTGGTTTGAAGGATTGAACGAAGGCAAATGGGTTACAAGTTCTTACTATATGGATGAACTTCCTGAATGGGTTAAAGACTTTAATACTTCTTCAAATATGTTAAAATATCTCAAGACTTGGAATACATATTATGATATCAACTTATACCAAGAAAGCGGTCCAGACAACTCAAATTATGAAAAAGGATTTAATGGAAAAACTGCTCCAGTTTTTCCATATGATCTTAAAGAACTCATGACTTCAAATGAAGGTTATGACATCATCAAAACTAGTCCATTTGGGAATACAATGACTACGGATTTTGCATTGTCTGCTATTGAAGCGGAAGGTCTAGGCGATGATGAGTTTACGGACTTTCTTACTATTAGTTATTCGTCTACTGATTATGTAGGTCATGATTTTGGTTTAAGCTCTGTGGAGTTGCAGGATACCTACCTGCGTCTTGATTTAGAGATAGAGCGATTGCTTAATTACCTAGATCAAAATGTAGGTAAAGGGAATTACACCTTGTTTTTAACTGCCGATCATGGTGCAGCTGAAGTTCCTGCTTATTTGAGTGACATTAATGTTCCAGGTTCAAACATAGGAAAAGATGACTTCTCTCCACTATTTGATGCTATGAAAGCGAAATATAGAGTTCCAGATTTAATTAAGAATATCAGTAATAATCAAGTTTTTTTAAACCACGAAAGAATACGTTCCTTGCAATTGACTCTAGAAGAGGTGCAAAAGTTTGTAGTTAATAAAATTATAGACTATTCTTTTGTAAGTAATGCCTACACAGCTACCACGATGCAGTCTACGTATTTTCAGAGTGGATTACCAATGTTACTTCAAAACGGTTATAATCAAAAACTTTCTGGAGATGTCTTATTTGCTCTTCAGCCGGGGGTTATTGTATACGGTCCCAAAGGGACTACTCATGGGTCAGGATACAGTTATGATACACACGTACCACTATTGTTTTACGGAAACGGTATCAATAATGGAATTTCTTATGAGCCCACAAGTGTAACAGATATCGCACCTACGATTTCTGCACTCCTGGGTATTTCATTTCCAAGTGGAGCTACAGGAACTGTTATTGAAAAGGTGATTTATTAGTTTTGATAGACAGCTCATTATTAACACCACTTATGTAGTTTAATAACGCTTCTTTTCCAAGATAGTTTGTTGAAGATGTTGTAAAGTAGTTTGGCATTTCTTCCCAAAACTCAAGGAGCTTATTTTTATAACTCTGAATATGTTTTTCAATTGCTTTTGGGCGTAATTTGTCTGCTTTAGTAAAGATAATTGAAAACGGTATTTCGTATTCTCCAAGCCATTGCATAAACGCTAAATCAACAGATTGTGGTTCATGTCGTATATCTACTAAAACAAAAGCCGAGACTAATTGTTTTCGTTCTTTAAAGTAAGTAGTTATGAATTTCTGAAATATTTTTTTTGCAGATTTTGATACGCGAGCATATCCGTAACCTGGTAAGTCAACTAAAAACCATTCTTTGTTAATCAAGAAGTGATTAATTAGTTGGGTTTTCCCAGGTCTTCCGGAAGTTTTAGCTAATCTTTTTTGATTGGTTAGCATATTAATTAACGAAGATTTCCCAACGTTACTACGGCCAATAAAAGCATATTCAGGGATTTGATTATTAGGGCATTTAAAAACCTCTTGATTGCTAACTATAAATTCAGCAGTTTTAATTTGCATAATAAACTGATTATTTATAGCTCCCTTTGATTAAGCCAATCAAATACAATTTTATTAAAAATTTCAGGGTGCTCCATCATAGCAGCATGGCCACACTTTTTTATCCAGAAAAGATCTGAATCAGGAAGTAGTTTGTTAAATTCTGTGCCTACATCTGGAGGCGTAACTATATCATTTTCCCCCCAAACTATACATGTTGGGGTAGTTATGTTTGGTAGGTCTGTTGCCATGTTATGTCTGATAGCGCTTTTTGCGATAGCAAGTGTTTTTATGAGTTTACTGCGATCATTAACGTTAGCAAATACTTCATCTATCATTTCTTTGGTAGCAACTTCTGGATCATAAAACACCTCTTGTACTTTTGCTTTCATGACTTCATAGTCACTTCGTTTTGTGTAGCCACTACCCATCGCGCTTTCATATAATCCAGAACTTCCTGTTATTACAAGCGCCTTTACTTTAGAAGGGTACAGTTTTGTGTAGAGCAATCCAATATGGCCTCCAAGAGAATTCCCAAGTAAAATAACCTGATTAAAACCTAAAAACTCGATAAAATCCTTAAGATATTCAGCAAAACTTTTTACGTTGGTGCTCAGTAATGGTAAAGAAAACAAAGGCAGTTCCGGCAATACAACTTTATACCCATTTTGGCTAAAAAATTCAGTAACTCCCGTAAAATTACTTAGACCTCCCATTAATCCGTGAAGGATTATTATTGGTTGGCCTTCGCCAATTTCAACATATTTGAAATCACCTTCTTCTTTAAAACTATAATTCATCTGCGACAGAAAATTGGTTTAGCACAAATTTACACAATTTAAATTAAAAAATATCGATTTTTCATTCTTAAGCATATATGCTTATTGGCTCTCTATTTCTTTTTTTGTGAGCCTGTTTTGGTCTAATTAAAGTAATTAACAGGCTATTGTTAATAGTGTTCCCACTTTCAAAGTATTTGATTTTGTATAAAATAGGCCTGAAAACAGGTGCGTTTAATCGAAGTATTTTGCCGTTAATAGAATTTTATTAACAATGTGGTAAAATGTGGTAAAATGTGGTAAATATTTTTTAGATTTGAATTGAATTATTTGTTAAATCATAATATCACGAATTGAATACCTTAATAGGAACATATGAATGTAAAGTAGACACCAAGGGGCGTCTGATGTTACCTGTTTCCCTCAAAAAGCAGTTAGCATCAGTTATGAACAATGGGTTTGTTTTGAAACGCGCAGTTTTTCAGCCTTGCTTGGAGTTGTATCCAATGAATCAATGGGAGTTGTTAATGCAAAAGATTAATAAGCTTAACCGATTCAAGAAGAAAAACAATGATTTTATCAGGCGTTTTACAGCGGGAGTTAAGTCTGTGGAATTAGATGGTTCAGGTCGTTTACTTATTTCAAAAGATCTTGTCGGTTTCGCACAGATTTCTAAGGATATCGTAGTGACTTCGGCTGTTAATATTATTGAAATATGGGATAAAGACAACTATGAAAAGGCTATTAATGATGCTGCAGGAAACTTTGCTGAACTTGCAGAAGATGTGATGGGGCAAGATGATGTAGATGGACTATCATAGCCCTGTGTTGCTTAAAGAAACCGTAAAAGGTTTAGATATAAAAGAAGATGGAGTGTATGTGGATGTCACCTTTGGGGGTGGCGGACACAGCAGAGAAATATTAGCATCCTTGGGTCCAAATGGTAGACTTATAGCTTTCGATCAAGATAGAGACGCTCTTTTAAATATTATTGATGATCCTAGATTTTTGTTGATTAACGAGAATTTTAGGTTTATGCAGCGGTTTTTAAGGTATCACGGGGTTAAGTCAGTGGATGGTATTTTAGCTGATTTTGGTGTTTCGTCACATCAGTTTGACCAACCGGAAAGAGGGTTTTCGATTCGTTTTGATGCTCTGTTAGACATGAGGATGAATCAACAAGATGTGTTGTCGGCACATTCGCTAGTTAATTCTTATGATGAAGAGGCTTTAAGGCAGGTATTTTGGAACTATGGAGAGTTGAGAACTGCTACAGTCTTAGCAAAGACAATTGTTCAAGCCCGAGAGCTTGCTCCGATTGACACCACATTTGATTTAAAGACTATTTTAAAAAAACACCTACCTCATGGTAGAGAAAATAAGATTCTAGCGCAAATATATCAAGCGATAAGGATAGAAGTGAATCAAGAGATTGAGGTGCTTAAGGCTTTTTTATTACAAACGTCTTCTTTGTTAAAAACAAATGGTCGTCTAAGTATTATTTCGTATCACTCTTTAGAAGATCGCTTAGTTAAGCGTTTTATAAGAAATGGTTTATTTGAAGGGGAACCTGAAAAAGATATTTTTGGAAACTTTGAAGTTCCTCTCAAAAAAGTTGGAAGGCTAATTATTCCAACGTCAGCTGAGATAAAATCAAATAACAGAGCCCGAAGCGCTAAATTAAGAATTGCACAAAAAGTAAATTAAGAAAGATAAATGAAAAACAGAATGTATAATATTTTAAAAGGAACTTTTCTTGTTAGTGACGGAGCTTTTAAAAATTGGCGTCTAATTTTCTTTTTTTTAGCATTAGCCATAGTAATGATAGCCAGCTCTCATACAACTGATCGTAAGGTACATAATATTGCTCGATTAAATGAACAAGTCAAGGAACTACGTTCTTGTTATGTTGAAACACGAGCCTTATTGATGGAATTTAAAATGGAGTCCGTTATTAAAAAACGACTTGCATCTAAGGAGATTAAGGCTTCCTTTAATCCACCTTTTAAAATTATTATTAAAACTAATTCAAACTAAATCAATGCTCTCAACTGAAAAGTCTATTATGAACAAATTGTACTTCGCATCTGGAGTTATGTTTGTTTTTGCACTTTTAGTGGTATATAAATTAATTACAATCCAATTTGTTCAGGGCACAGAATATCGTGTTATTGCAAAGCAGCGAACTATTAAAGATGTTAAGATCCCCGCTAATCGTGGTAATGTATATTCTGTGGGGGGTAGCTTGTTAGCTACATCCGTTCCAAAATATGATATTCGAATTGATCTGGTTACACCTTCAGTGAAAATCTATAAAAATCATATTAGCGCATTAAGCGATTCTTTGGCTAGTTTTTATGGTGTTTCATCAAGTGAATATAGACAAAAGTTAAATTTAGCACGCCAAAATAAAAATCGCTATTTTCTTTTAGCGAGTAACTTAGGGTATTCACAGTATTTACAATTTAGAAACTTCCCCCTTTTAAGCTTAGGGGCTTTCAAAGGGGGGTTGATTGTTGAACAGTCCACGAAACGAGACTATCCTATGGGTGCAATTGCACAAAGGCTAATCGGGTATGAGCGTTTTGATGACTTCGGCAATGTTACGCGTGTTGGAATCGACGGTGCGTTTGGTGAAAAATACTTAAGAGGTGTGGACGGGCAGAGGCGTAAGCAAAAAATTGGTAAAGGTCAATGGAAGCCAATAGATGATTTTAATCAACTTGAGCCTCAAGATGGTTATGATGTTTACACTACGATAGACGTCAATATTCAAGATATAGCTCATCATGCTCTTTTAGAACAGTTAGAGCAGTACAAGGCTGATCATGGAACGGTCGTAGTAATGGAGACTAAAACAGGTGAAATTAGAGCTATTTCTAATTTAGGAAGAAACAGTGAGGGCTTGTATTATGAGCGACTCAATTATGCTGTGGGTGAGTCTCATGAACCTGGGTCTACATTTAAGCTAATGGCATTAGCGGTAGCTTTAGAGGATAAAGTTATTGACACCACATCCATGGTTGATACTGAAAAAGGTATTTTGTCATATTATGGTAAAAAAGTGAGGGATTCGAAAAGAGGAGGCTACGGAAACATATCTATCGCCAGAGCCTTTGAAGTTTCCTCAAATACAGGGATAGTAAAAGCTATTCATGACGCATATAAGGATCAACCCGAAAAATTTGTGGATGGGTTGTATAGTATGAATCTTCATGACTCCCTTGGCTTACCTCTAATTGGAGAAGGACGGTCGATTATTCCTGATCCAAGAACTAACAATGGTCGTTGGAGCGGGATTGCTTTAGAGTGGATGGCTTATGGTTATGGAGTATCTTTTACACCACTTCAAACCTTAACTTTTTATAATGCTATTGCTAACGACGGAGTTATGGTAAGGCCTAAGTTTTTAAGAGAAATAAAAGAAATTGATAAGTCAATTAAAACCTTTCAAACAGAGGTAATCAATCCTAATATATGTTCAAAAGAGACTGTTTTAAAATTACAGCAGCTACTCAAGAATGTTGTCAAAAAAGAACACGGTACAGGTCACAAATTGTACTCTGAAAAATTTTCAATGGCAGGGAAAACTGGGACATGTCAAAAGGATTACTCAAATAAGGGTCAATTGAATTATATATCCTCTTTTTCTGGCTATTTCCCAGCAAATAATCCTAAATATTCGTGTATCGTAGTCATTCATGAACCAGACAAGAGTGTTGGCTATTATGGAGCGGATGTTTCAGGTCCTGTGTTTAAAAAAATAGCACAAAAAATATATACAGATTCTCCTATGGTTGATGAAGTTGAGGATGTTAATAAAAAATCAGAATCTGTTGAGTCGGATTACAATAAGTATTATCTAGTTGCTCAAAACAACAAAACAGTCATGCCTGATTTAAGAGGGATGTCGGCGATGGATGCTATTTCTATATTAGAAAACATGGATCTTAAAGTTCAGATTTCTGGAAGTGGTCGTGTTTCAAAACAATCAGTAAAAATGGGTCAAAAAATTATATCTCAATCTTTAATAATCCTTGAACTATCTTGAAGGTTTTAAAAGACATATTATACAAAGTATCTATAGAGTCTGTCATAGGAAATACTGGCCGCACTATTGCGGCTTTACATTACGACTCTCGAAATGTGGGGAAGAATGATGTTTTTATAGCTATTAAAGGAAGTGCTTATGATGGTCATGAATTTATCAATACTGCAATCAGTCAAGGAGTGTCAGTTGTTGTCTGTCAGGAACTTCCGTTTGAGTTGGTTGATTCAGTTACTTATGTAGTGGTTTTGAGCTCGAGCCAAGCTTTGGCAAGAATGGCTTCTAATTATTATGAAAACCCTTCAGAAAATTTAAAACTCATTGGGATTACTGGGACAAATGGAAAAACGACCGTAGCCACGCTTTTGTATGAGTTGTTTAAAAATGCTGGATATAAAGTAGGGCTTATATCTACCGTAAAAATTATGGTGGATTCTAAAAGATATCCTACTGCTCATACAACTCCTGATTCACTTGTTATTAATGCGTTCTTGAGTCAAATGAGTCTTGAGGGAGTAGATTTTTGTTTTATGGAGGTGAGCTCTCATGGTATTCATCAGCATAGAATAGAAGGGCTCAACTTTGCTGGAGGGGTTTTTACGAATCTTACTCAGGATCATTTGGATTATCATGAAACTTTTTCAGAATATAGAGATGTTAAGAAATCTTTTTTCGATCGGCTTCCGTCAACTGCATTTGCTTTAGTTAATGGAGATGATAAAAACAGCTCTGTAATGCTTCAAAATTCCAAAGCAAAACAGTACTACTATGCATTAAAAAGCTATGCAGATTTTCGAACTCAAATTTTAGAAAATCAGTTTAGAGGTCTTTTGTTGAAAATAAATGACAACGAGATTTGGGCGAAACTAATTGGTAGTTTCAATGCCTATAACTTAACTGCTATTTATGGGGTCAGCGAACTCTTAGGGCTGAAATCTACTGAGGCTTTACGTCTAATGAGTACATTGGATAATGTAAATGGCCGGTTTGAGTATTTTGTTTCAGACACCAATATTACCACAATTATAGATTATGCCCACACACCAGATGCTCTAAAAAATGTTTTGGAAACGATTAATTCAATTCGAACAAAAAATGAAACTCTAATTACTGTTGTTGGTTGCGGAGGAGATCGCGACAAATCCAAGCGTCCAAGGATGGCGCATATTGCTTCTGCATTAAGTACCAAAATAATCTTTACAAGTGATAATCCAAGATCAGAAAATCCAGATCAAATTATTTCTGAAATGGAAGGTGGTGTTGAGGCTCAAAACTTCAAAAAAACTATATCAATTACCAATCGCAAGCAAGCCATTAAAACTGCCTGTCAGTTAGCGGAACCTAATGACATCATACTTGTAGCCGGAAAAGGGCACGAAACCTATCAAGAAGTTAATGGGATTAAAAGTGAGTTTAACGACTATAAAATAACAGAAGAATTTTTAAAACAATTAAAAAAATAAGATGCTGTACTATTTATTTAAATATTTAGAAGAAACATACCAATTCTCAGGAGCTTCACTTTTTGGATTTCTTACGTTTAGGGCAGCGGTTGCTATTATTTTATCTCTGTTAATCTCTACTATTTTTGGGAAGCGTATTATTAGTTTTCTTCAAAAAAAACAGGTAGGTGAGACCATAAGAGATTTAGGTTTACAAGGTCAAAATGAAAAAGCCGGAACCCCAACTATGGGTGGCATAATTATTATTTTGGCTACAATAATCCCTGTTTTATTAGTCGCTAAGTTGCACAATATTTACATTATATTATTACTTGTTACTACACTGTGGATGGGTGTTATAGGCTTTGCAGATGACTACATCAAAAAATTCAAAAATGAAAAAGAAGGATTGAAAGGTCGCTTTAAGATCTTGGGTCAAGTGGGGTTAGGTATTATAGTTAGTACGACTTTATTTTTTCATAGTGAGGTGACTATTAAGGAAAAAATACCAACAAATTTGCAGGTTAATTCTATTTCAAATGAGGCGCCCTCAGTTCAGTTTTACCCAGAAACAAAATCTACCAAGACAACAATCCCGTTTGTTAAATCAAATGAGTTTGACTACGCGGACCTCATTACTTGGATTCATCCAGGCTTGGAGAAGTATGCGTGGATTACGTTTGTATTGGTAGTTATATTTATCATTTCTGCTGTTTCCAATGGAGCTAATTTAACAGATGGAATCGATGGACTTGCTGCAGGTACTTCTGCTATTATCGCTTTAACACTAGGTGTTTTTGCCTGGGTTTCTGGAAATATTATTTTTTCTGACTATTTAAATATAATGTATATCCCAAGGGTTGAGGAGATTACAATCTATATAGCAGCATTTGTAGGAGCTTTAATAGGTTTTCTTTGGTACAACACTTATCCAGCTCAGGTTTTTATGGGCGATACAGGCAGTTTGACTATCGGAGGCATAATAGCGGTTATTGCTATTGCGGTTCGTAAAGAATGGTTAATTCCAGTTTTGTGTGGAATTTTCTTAATGGAAAATTTATCAGTAGTTATGCAGGTTGGGTACTTTAAGTACACGAAAAAGAAGTTTGGTGCTGGTCGTCGCATTTTTAAAATGTCACCTCTGCATCACCATTACCAAAAATCAGGCTACCACGAAAGTAAAATTGTAACTCGATTTTGGATCGTAGGAGTACTTTTGGCAATACTCACAATAGTTACTTTGAAAATTCGATAAATGAAACGATTGGTGATTCTTGGAGGCGGAGAAAGTGGGGTAGGAGCTGCTTTATTAGGGAAACTAAAAGAGTACAATGTATTTATTTCTGATTCTGGAAAGATTGCCAATAATTATAAAGACGTTCTTATACATAATGAGATTGAATGGGAAGATGGGGGGCACACAGAATCTGAGATTTTAACTGCAGATTTAGTTGTTAAAAGTCCTGGTATCCCCGATAATGTATCCATTGTTCAGAAGTTACAATATGCGATGATTCCTGTAGTGTCAGAAATTGAATTTGCAGCATTACACACCACAGCCAATATCATTGGGATTACTGGTAGTAATGGAAAGACCACAACCACTATGATGGTTTATCACATTCTTAAACAGGCTGGCTTAGATGTAGCAATGGCTGGAAATGTTGGTGTCAGTTTTGCAGAACAAGTCCTTACAGAAACAGCCAATTATGTTCTTGAATTAAGTAGTTTTCAGTTAGATGGAATAAAAGATTTCAGACCTAATATTGCTATTATAACCAATATAACTCCTGATCATTTGGATCGTTATGATAATAAATTTGAAAACTATATAGCTTCCAAATTTAGGATTATCATGAACCAGACGTCAGATGATTATTTGCTATACGATTCAGATGACGAGGTCATCACATCATATATTAAATGCCATCAAATTCAATCAACATTAGTGCCTTTTTCGCTATCTAAAATAGTAACAAACGGTACGTATTTAGAACAAAATAATATAATAATAGATTTTAACAATAGAGACATAATTATGCCAATATCAAACTTAGCTTTAGAAGGAAAGCACAATGTAAAAAACGCTATGGCTGCAGCCACAGTTGCACAGCTATTGAAAATTAGAAAAGCCACTATTAGAGAAAGTCTTGAAGGGTTTCAAGGAGCTGAGCACCGTTTGGAGCAGGTTTTAACAATTAACAAGGTTAAATATGTAAATGATTCTAAGGCAACTAATGTAAATGCTACATATTATGCTTTAGAAAGTATGAATGTTCCTACTGTTTGGATTGTTGGAGGTGTCGATAAAGGAAATGATTATAGCTCATTATTTCCTTTTGTAAATGAAAAGATAAAAGCAATTATATGTTTGGGGAAAGACAACGATGCTTTATTTGATGCTTTTGGAAATATGGTTGATATAATAATTGAAACACAGTTCATGAGTGAAGCTGTTAAAATCGCTTATAAAGTTGCTGATGCTGGAGAGGCTGTATTACTGTCTCCTGCGTGTGCTAGTTTTGATTTATTTGAGAGTTATGAAGATAGAGGTAAACAATTTAAATCAGCTGTAAGAAAGTTATAATGAAAACAGTATTTGATAAAATAAAGGGGGATCGAATTATCTGGGCTATTGCGGCGTTATTGGCAATATTCTCATTCCTGCCTGTCTATAGTGCTGCAAGTAATCTGGCCTATGTTGGGAGTGGTAGTAACACCTTTAGCTATTTTATTAAGCATTTTGTGCATTTGTTTTTAGGTTTCTCCATAATCTATGGCATTCATAAGATTCCTTACAGGTATTTTAGAGGACTTTCAATGGTAATGATCCCTGTTGTCTTAATATTATTAATAATTACAATGCTTCAAGGCGCAACGATTGGAGGTGCTAATGCGAGTCGTTGGATTCGAGTTCCAATTGTTGGGTTTGCATTTCAGCCATCTACCTTAGCTGCTTTGGTTTTAATGGTTTATGTAGCTCGTTACCTATCTAAAATTAAAGATAAGATTATCACCATTAAAGGCTCTATTTTGCCATTGTGGCTGCCAGTTTTTATTGTTTTAGCTTTGATTCTTCCAGCTAATTTTTCAACCGCAGCAATTATTTTTTCAATGGTAGTTTTACTAACTTATGTGGGGGGGTATCCATTTAAGTATTTATCAATCATCATCGGATCTGGAGTTGTTGTACTTGCTTTATTTGTTTTAACAGCAAAGGCTTTTCCAAACTTAATCCCGAACCGTGTGGATACTTGGACCAGTAGAATTTCAAGTTTCGTAGATTCTGAAGTTACTCAAGAGGATTATCAGATTGAAAAAGCAAAAATAGCTATTGCTACTGGTGGATTAAAGGGTTTGGGGCCAGGAAAAAGTATTCAGAAAAACTTTTTACCACAATCATCATCTGATTTTATTTTTGCAATTATTATTGAGGAGTATGGTCTTATTGGGGGTATGGTTTTACTAATTCTTTACTTATGGTTATTATTTAGGATTGTAATTGTTGCCCAAAAGTCAGACTCTGTTTTTGGAAAGTTATTGGCAATAGGGGTAGGGCTTCCAGTTATATTTCAAGCCCTAGTTAATATGGGGGTGGCTGTACAGTTATTCCCTGTTACGGGGCAAACTTTACCGCTTATTAGCAGTGGTGGAACTTCAATATGGGTAACCTGTCTAGCATTGGGTATCGTTTTAAGTGTTAGCTCAAAAAGACATGAAGATAAAAATAAAGATATGGATGATCAACACCCTTTAGAAATACTAAGTGAAGCATTATAATGAAATCGTATAGAATCATATTATCAGGCGGGGGAACAGGAGGACATATTTACCCTGCGATAGCCATTGCCAATGAATTTAAATTGCGATTTCCAATGACCGAATTTTTATTTGTAGGGGCTAGCGATAAGATGGAAATGCAAAAAGTGCCGGAAGCTGGATATTCAATTGTTGGTTTATGGATATCTGGGTTTCAAAGGAGGCTAACTTTTAAAAATTTATTATTTCCATTTAAGTTAGTTTTTAGCTTACTTAAATCCATTCAAATTATACGGTCTTTTAAGCCCGATGTAGTAATTGGAACTGGTGGTTTTGCAAGTGGACCTGTGTTGCAGGTGGCTTCAATGAAGGGTGTGCCAACGCTCATTCAAGAGCAAAACTCATTTCCAGGAATTACAAATAAATTATTATCAAAAAGAGTTAATAAGATTTGTGTTGCTTACGATGGGTTAGATAGGTTTTTTCCAAATAATAAAATAATCATTAGTGGTAATCCAGTTCGTCAAGACCTTTTAAATTTGGAGGAGAAAACTGAAGAAGCTTATTCTTTTTTTAACTTAGAAACTGATAAAAAAACTTTACTAGTCTTGGGTGGTAGTCAAGGATCGCGTCGAATTAATCAGCTTATCGAGACCAAGCTAGATTTCTTCAATTCTATAGGGCTTCAGGTAGTTTGGCAGTGTGGAAAATTATATTCTGAGGATTACAGTAAACACAACTCCAGAAATTTAGTACAAGTTCATAAATTTATTAATAGAATGGATTTAGCATACGCTGCAGCTGATTTTGTAATTTCAAGGGCTGGGGCCAGCTCAGTTTCTGAGCTATGTGTTGTTGGAAAGCCAGTGATTTTTATTCCATCTCCAAATGTTTCTGAAGATCATCAAACTAAAAATGCCAATGCAATAACCCAAAACAAAGCTGCAATGTTAATAGCTGAGAAAGATTTAGATTCTATTTTTGAAACAAAATTTTCTGAACTTTTTAGCTCAGAAACTCAGCAAGATTTATTTTCTAAAAATATAAGAAAATTAGCTTTAAAAGGGGCTACAAAAACAATTGTTGACGAAATTGAAAAATTATTAATTCAATGAATTTAAAATCTGTACATAACATTTATTTCATTGGTATCGGTGGTATTGGGATGAGTGCGCTTGCAAAGTACTTTTTAGCTGTTGGTAAAAAGGTTGGAGGCTACGATATAAAGCCTTCGCTTTCTACAGATTCTTTGATTGAATTAGGAGTTAGTATCCAATTTGAAGCTAACTCTAGCATGATAGATAAAATATTTTCAGATCCTTTGAATACGCTGATTGTTTTTACACCAGCGATTCCTCAAGCTAATTCGCTTTTAAATTATTTTAAATCTAATAGTTTTCAGGTTTTTAAGCGTTCGGAAGTATTGGGTATGGTAACTAAAAATACGCAATGTTTGGCAGTAGCTGGTACGCATGGCAAGACAACTACTACTAGTATTTTAGCTCATTTGTTGTATCAGAATAACAAAAAAGTCACTGCATTTGTTGGGGGTATTTCAGAAAATTATCAATCAAATCTTATACACCGAGGTACTGAAATTTCCGTTGTTGAAGCTGATGAGTTTGATAGATCCTTTTTAACACTTAGCCCTGATTTTGCCTGTATTACGTCAATGGATGCAGATCATTTAGATGTATACGGCTCTGTAGAGGACTTGGAATTTTCTTTTAGAGAATTTACTAAAAAAATAAAATCTCCTGGTAAATTATTTGTCAAAAAAGGATTGCCTTTTGAGGGTATTACTTACGCAGTTAATGAAAAAGCAGATTATAGTGCGCTAAATGTTCGTGTTTTAAATGGTGTTTATTGTTTCGATATACAAACTCCTTCAAAGTTAATTAAAAACTTACATTTTAGTCTTCCGGGAATTCATAATATCTCTAATGCATTAGTTGCGATGGCCATGGCGCTTGAGTTAGGTTGCTCTATCGTGAGTTTAGCTAAAGCTTTGGAATCCTATGAGGGGGTTCAAAGACGTTTTACCTATCAAATCAAAACAGATGATTTTATTTTTATTGATGACTATGCGCATCATCCTACGGAAATAAATGCTGTACATCAAGCAGTGAGGGAAATGTACCCATCCAAAAAGATAGCCGTGGTGTTTCAACCGCACTTGTTTAGTAGAACTAGAGATTTTATTAATGAATTTGCAGCTAGCTTGTCTCAATTTGATGCTGCTTTTTTATTAGAAATTTATCCAGCAAGAGAGCTTCCTATTGAGGGAGTTGACTCTGAGTGGTTGTTGGGAAAAATAAAAAGCCCAATAAAAAAATTAATCTCTAAATCAGAGATTGTTAGAGAGATAACCGATTTGGGTTATCCAGTTTTTATTACCATTGGAGCTGGAGATATTGGTGTTGAGATTTCTCATTTAAAAGAAAAATTAAGCTATGCGTATTAATTTTAATTTTATAAAAGGTCTGTTTTTACTAGGGTTAGTGTTGTTCTTGTATGCATTTTCATCTTTTAAAAATAACAGCCGTCTTGTGAAGAATGTGAACATTCAATTTATGGGCTCAAATAATGTTTTTATTACTACCGAAATGGTTAATAAATTGTTGATACAAAGTCAAGAAAAACCATATTTCTTTCATAAAGATGATATAGATTTGAGAGAGTTGGAGTTTTTGCTTGAGTCAAATAGTATGATAAAGTCCGCCCAAGTGTATCTTACTGTAAGCGGAGTACTTATGGCTAAAGTGGAACAAAAAGTCCCTATAGCTAGAGTTCAAAATAGTGAAGTATTTTACATAGATGATCAAGGTTTCAGAATGCCTTTGTCAACACAACATAGTGCACGTGTTCCTGTGGTTTATGGAATTGTTGAAGAAGAGGATTTAAAAAGAGTTTTTAAGTTAGCACTAACAGCCTATAATGATACTTTTTTAAAAACTTATTTGACTGAGATTCATCAAAATAAAAATAAAGAAATAAGTTTAAAACTGAGATTACTAGATTTTGAGGTTTCAGTAGGAAATATAGACAACTTAGAAGTGAAATTAAAAAATTTAAAAGCATTTTATCAAAAAGCAAAGAAAGATAATATGTTAGATATTTATAAAAGCGTGAATTTGCAATTTGATAATCAAGTTGTTTGCACAAAAAAATAATTGTATGGAAGCTCAAAAAATTTCAGTAGGATTAGATATTGGTACCACAAAAATTGTGGCTATGATTGGTTGTAAAAACGAGTATAATAAACTAGAAATACTAGGAATTGGAAAGTCCAAAAGTCTAGGTGTTCATAGAGGTGTCGTTAATAATATCACACAAACAATTCAGTCAATACAGCAAGCAGTTTCTGAATCAGAGTCTAACTCAGGATTAAAGATAGAAGAGGTCACTGTAGGCATAGCAGGACAACATATTCGTAGCTTACAGCACAGTGATTATATCACCAGAGAAAACTCTGAATTAGTAATCAACGAAGAGGATATAGATAGACTCATTAATCAGGTTCATAAGTTAGTAATGTTACCTGGCGAAGAGATTATTCACGTTTTGCCTCAAGATTATAAAGTGGATGGACAAGCAGAAATTAAAGAACCAATAGGCATGTATGGCGAGCGTCTTGAAGCTAACTTTCACGTAGTTGTAGGACAGGTTTCTTCCATTAGAAATATCGGAAGATGTGTGCAAACTGCAGGTTTAAATCTTGAAGGTATTACACTTGAACCCTTGGCTTCTTCAAATGCAGTATTAAGTCAGGAAGAAAAAGAAGCTGGTGTAGCTTTGATAGATATTGGAGGTGGAACTACAGATTTAGCTGTGTTTAAAGACGGGATAATCAGGCATACAGCCGTTATTCCCTTTGGAGGTAATGTGATTACTGAAGACATTAAAGAAGGTTGTTCGATTATAGAGAAGCAAGCTGAATTATTGAAAATAAAATTCGGTTCTGCTTGGCCAGGTGAAAACAAAGATAATGAGATTGTTTCAATCCCTGGCCTAAGGGGGCGTGATCCTAAAGAAATAACACTTAAAAATCTATCTAAAATCATACACGCAAGAGTTGTAGAAATTGTTGAGCAAGTATATGTGGAAATCAAAAATTACGGACACGAGGAGCAAAAGAAAAAACTAATTGCCGGAATCGTATTAACTGGAGGTGGAAGTCAGTTAAAGCATTTAAAGCAGCTGGTCGAATATATAACAGGTATGGATACAAGGGTTGGATATCCTAATGAGCATTTAGCAGGTGATAGCGACAGCGATATTACTAGTCCAATGTATGCAACTGCAGTAGGATTAGTAATGGATAGCCTTTCACGCCAAGAAAAAACAATAATAGAAATTCCAGAAGATAATGACGCTGAAATGGAACAAGAGCTTACTCAAATACCAGAACCGTCTAGAAATAAGGACAGAGGTTTTTTAGATAAACTAACTGAAAGAGTTAAACACTTTTTAGATAATGCAGAATAAAAACAATAACCAGTAAAATTAATTATATGAGCAGCAGTAATGATTTTGGAATCACATTTGACTTACCAAAGAACCAATCTAACGTAATAAAAGTTATCGGAGTAGGGGGAGGAGGAAGTAATGCTATTAACCACATGTTTAAACAGGGAATAAAGGGTGTCGACTTTGTGATATGTAATACCGATTCACAGGCTTTAAATAATAGTGGAGTTCCTATTAAAATTCAACTTGGAGTTAATTTAACTGAAGGTCTAGGTGCTGGGGCAAATCCTGAAATCGGAGAGCAATCAGCAGTTGAAAGCTTAGACGATATTCGAGCTATGTTAACATCTAATACAAAAATGGTGTTTATTACTGCAGGAATGGGAGGGGGAACTGGTACTGGCGCAGCACCAATCATAGCGAAAATGGCAAAAGAGATGGACATTCTCACTGTAGGTATTGTTACTATGCCCTTTGAGTTTGAAGGAAAAATAAGGAATTTACAAGCTAATAAAGGAATTGACAAGTTTCGAAAAACAGTTGATTCATTAGTAATCATAAATAATAATAAGCTTAGAGAGGTTTATGGTAATTTAGGGTTCAAAGCTGGTTTTTCTAAAGCCGATGAAGTTCTTTCAACTGCTGCACGTGGAATTGCTGAGGTGATTACACACCACTACATGCAAAATATTGATTTACGAGACGCTAAGACTGTATTAAGTAACAGTGGAACCGCCATTATGGGTTCTTCAACTTCTTCAAGCCAAAATAGAGCTCAAGACGCCATTACATCGGCTTTAGATTCTCCATTACTCAACGATAACAAAATTACTGGAGCCAAAAATGTATTATTATTGATCGTTTCTGGTTCACAAGAAATTACAATTGATGAAATAGGAGAAATAAATGATCATATCCAAGCCGAAGCTGGCTACGGAGCTAACATTATTATGGGTGTTGGAGAAGATGATAGTTTAGGAGAAGCTATTTCTGTTACAATTATTGCTACAGGTTTTGATGTGACTCAGCAGAATGAAATCACAAATACTGAAGTAAAAAAGGTCGTGCATGCTCTTGAGGATGAGCAAACAATGGAACATGATTTAATAATTTCAGAGTCTACCAACAAACTTGGTGATTTACAAATTGCACAAGAAGAAACAATAATTCATGATCTTAATGATAATACATTTCAATCTCATGATGCAACCTTTGAAGCCATGGATTTAATTCCAACTACAGAGTTAATCAAAAATATTGATGTAGTTTCTCAAACAGTAGACTTAACAGTTGATGAGAATGACTTTATAATTAATGATGTTTCTACAAACTTAATGGAGGATAATGAATTCCAATCTCATCAAGAAGATCAAACCATGCTCACATTTGATTTGCCAATTTCTAGTAAACCTTCATTATCAGAGTCTGAAGAAGTTGAGGTTTTTACTCTTGAAGACAATGTTAATCAAATAGAGGTTAATGATTACATAGAATTAATCCCTGTAAATGAAGCAAACCAATCAGGTGAGATGCATTATGCTTTAGATGATCATATTATTTTAGAACAAACTGATAAGAAGTTTGATGGTGCTAAACAGGAAACACCAATACAAGTGGAAGATGAGATAGAATTTAAAAAAATTACAATTGAAGAACGTGAAGTAAAGTCAGACCCTGACGAAAAACAAGATCCATTTAATAGTCCTATTTCCAAAACTCTAATAGAAAGAGCAGATGAGAGACGACAAAAAATGAAAGCTTTTAACTACAAGTTTAACTCATCTAAGATAGAGGAAATTGAAAAAGAGCCTGCCTACAAGCGCCAGCGGATTAGTCTAAGTGACATAGAGCATTCTTCTGATTCCCACACATCAAGAACTACAATTGGACTAGATGATAATGATGAAGTTCAATTACGTTCAAATAATTCTTATTTGCACGACAATGTAGATTAAGTTTAAAATCAACCAACCAATAAACCTGAAAAATGATTTTAATTTTCCAGGTTTTTTTTTATTTAAAGAACTAGTGATTTTATTATATTCGTAACTAAAATAAAATTTCATTATCATGAGCTTACAAGATTCAATAATGGTTGCAATAAAATCTGCTATGAAATCTAAAAATACTGTAGCCCTTACAGCTTTGAGATCAGTAAAGTCTGCTATATTAATTGCACAAACTAGTGGATCAGGTTCTATTATGTCTGAAGAACATGAATTTAGATTATTACAAAAATTAGTTAAACAAAGACATGACAGTGCTAAAATATTTTCAGAACAAAACCGTTCTGATTTAGCAGAGCCTGAACTTGCCGAAGCTGAAGTAATTAGTCGTTTTTTGCCTCAGATGTTAGATGTCTCTGAAGTAGAAAAAGTAGTTGTAGATACTATTACTTTGTTAGGAGCATCTGGAATGAAAGATATGGGTCGTGTCATGGGGGTGGTTAGTAAATCACTTGCAGGAAAAACAGATGGTAAAACAATTTCAACTTTAGTGAAAGCGAAGTTGTCTTAAACATAATGGCCCAGTAGTTCAACTGGATAGAATATCAGATTTCGGCTCTGACGGTTGGGGGTTCGAATCCCTTCTGGGTCACAGATTTATTCCCAAGAATAATTTTTTATTCCTGGGATTTTTTTTGACTATATATCACTAATTCCGTTCAAAAAGTCCGAACTACTGTATGTTTGGTTCAATAAATCGGAGAATTGATGCACAGGAATCGGTTCTCCATTTTTTATGTTTGATATTTCCTTCGTTAAAATTAACATAAGCTATTGGAAACAACTGTGATAATTTTATACAAAACATAAAAAAGCCTCCAATATGATTGCTGAAGGCCTTTAAAAAGTCAAACTTTTATTTATGAAGATGTCAATATTTTTAAATCATTAATAGTACTAGTAGGATCTGAGCTTTTAAAAATATAACTTCCAGCAACTAAGACATTAGCACCACTTTGAACAAGTTTATGTGCATTTTCGCCATTGACACCACCGTCAATTTCAATTAGCGTATTTAATCCCTTTTTATTAGCCATTTCTCTTAGCTTAGTGATTTTATTATAAATAATCTCTTCAAGTTTTTGCCCACCAAATCCAGGGTTAATAGACATAAGTAATACCATGTAACACTTTGGAAGTATATCTTCTAAAACACTAACTGGGGTAGTTAAATTTAGCACTACTCCAGCTTTACAACCAGTATCTTCAATTTGAGTTAGAGTTCTATGGAGGTGTACAGTTGATTCATAATGTACAGTTATAATATCTGCACCAATTTTAGCGAATTCTTCAATATATCTCTCTGGCTTTTCTATCATTAAGTGAACATCGAGAGGTTTTTTAGCATATTTTTTTATGGCTTTAATAACAGGCATACCGTAAGAAATATTAGGCACAAAATGACCGTCCATTACATCAATATGAAACCAGTCTGCACTACTTTCATTAATCATTTCTATGTCTCTTTGAAGATTAGCGAAATCTGCTGCTAAAACAGAAGGTGCAATTTTGGTAGTACTCATTTAATTTATTTACAGTTAAAAAGATTACACCTTCTATGTTTGGAAGGGATAGTGGATTTATCCTAGGTATGTTTTTAATATTTTACTTCTGGATGTATGTTTTAGACGACGAATAGCCTTTTCTTTTATTTGACGCACTCTTTCTCGTGTCAAATCAAATGTTTCTCCAATTTCTTCTAATGTCATTGGGTGCTGGTTCCCAAGTCCAAAGTATAATCTTATAACATCAGCTTCTCTTGGGGTTAATGTTTCTAAGGCACGTTCAATTTCTGTTCGTAATGATTCATGTAGAAGATCTCTATCTGGGTTAGGAGATTCTCCACTACGTAGAACATCATACAAGTTTGAATCCTCACCTTCAACTAAAGGAGCGTCCATTGACACATGACGTCCAGAATTTTTCATTGATTCTTTTACATCGCTAATGGTCATGTCTAGTTCCTTTGCAATTTCTTCAGCACTAGGAGGGCGTTCATGTGACTGCTCAAGGAAAGCATAAGTTTTATTAATTTTGTTTATTGAGCCAATTTTATTAAGTGGTAATCTAACAATTCGAGATTGTTCTGCTAAGGCTTGTAAGATTGATTGACGAATCCACCAAACAGCATAAGAGATAAACTTAAATCCTCTAGTTTCATCAAAACGTTGTGCAGCTTTAATTAGCCCTAAATTCCCTTCATTAATTAAGTCAGGGAGTGTTAATCCTTGATTTTGATATTGTTTAGCTACAGAAACTACAAATCTCAAGTTAGCTTTGGTCAGTTTTTCTAAAGCTATTTGATCACCAGCTTTAATACGTTGAGCTAATTCTACTTCTTCATCTGCTGTGATCAAGTCAACTTTCCCAATTTCTTGTAGGTATTTATCTAAGGATGCAGTTTCTCTATTAGTAACCTGCTTTGTAATTTTTAGCTGTCTCATTTAAAATTCTTTGTTGAATAGATTGTTATGTTATTAAGTTATACGCTTATTTTTAAAAAATGTTACAAAAAAAACCGTTTTAATTAAAAAAACGGTTTTCAAAGATTTTAAAGCTTAAAGTAACTATCTAACGTCTATTGTCACGTCTTCGATTATCACGTCCACCAGAACGTTTATCATCCCTTGGTGGTCTTGCGACGTATCCTTCAGGTTTTTCTAATAGAGCTTTACGTGATACTTTTTCTTTTCGAGTTCTTGGATCTTGTCCAAAATACTTAACATCAAAAACATCACCCATATTCACAACATCAGTTACATTTTCAGTACGTTCCCATGCTAATTCACTAACGTGTAGTAACACTTCATTTCCTGGTGCATCCATATATTCTACAACTGCTCCAAAGTCAAGGATTTTTATTGCTTTAACCTGGTAGGTGTTTCCTACAGTTGGTTTAAATAGCAAAGAGTCAATTTTAGTTAATACAGCGTCGATTCCAGATTGATCTGTTCCTAGAATTTCTACAATTCCCTCTTCAGTGACTGGATCTTCATTAATAACAATTGTTGTTCCTGTTGTTTTTTGAAGTTCTTGTATCACTTTTCCACCCGGACCAATTAATGCCCCAATAAATTCATTTGGAATAGTTCGAGTCACCATTTTTGGAGAGTGTGGTTTAACATCTTCGGCTGGAACTGCAATAGTATCAGTTAATTTTTCAAGAATGTGTAAGCGCCCTGCCCGTGCTTGCTTTAAGGCATTTACTAGAATCTCATATGACAACCCCTTAATTTTAATATCCATTTGACACGCTGTAATACCTTCAGATGTACCAGTTACTTTAAAATCCATATCTCCCAAGTGATCTTCATCTCCTAAAATATCAGACAGTACAGCGTAGCGATCTCCGTCAGATATCAACCCCATTGCAATTCCAGAAACAGGTCGTTCAATTTTGACCCCTGCATCCATCAATGCCATTGTGCCAGCACAAACTGTAGCCATTGAAGAAGACCCATTTGATTCTAATACTTCAGAAACAACACGAACTGTATAAGGGCAATCTTCAGGAATCATACCTTTTAAACCTCTTTGTGCAAGATTTCCGTGTCCTACTTCACGTCTCGAAGTACCTCTCAACGGCCTAGCTTCACCTGTACAAAAAGGAGGGAAGTTGTAGTGTAAATAAAAATTTTCTTCACCTTCGTAAGATGGCATATCAATTTTATTTGAATCTCTTGAAGTTCCAAGGGTAACCGTAGCTAAGGCTTGTGTCTCCCCGCGCGTAAAAACAGCAGATCCATGTGTAGAAGGTAAGTAATCAATCTCACACCAAATTGGTCTGATTTCGTCTGTCTTACGTCCATCTAAACGAACGCCTTCACTTAGAGTCAGTTCACGTACAGCCTCTTTTTCAGCTTTGCTGTAATAGCCACTAACTAGATGCCCAAACTCTTCATTCTCTTCTTCTGTAAATGAGGCTTTTACTTCTTCTTTAACTTCAGCAAATGCTGCACCACGTTCCGCTTTTGAAGTTCCTTTTTTAGCGATTGCATAACATTTATCATAAGCTAAGTCATGAATACGCTTTTCTAGTATTTCATTTACTTCAGCAGTTTCATATTCGCGAACTTCTTTTTTGCCAAATGATTCAGCCAAACGTATTTGCGCTGCGACTTGAATCTTTATAGCTTCGTGAGCAAACTTAATAGCGTCTGCCATTTCTTCTTCAGAAACCTCATCCATTTCACCTTCAACCATCATCACTGAATCTGCAGAAGCTCCAATCATCATTTCCAAATCAGAATCAGTTAACTGTGCACGACTTGGATTTATTACGAACTCACCATTGACTCTAGCTACACGAACTTCAGATATTGGACATTCAAATGGAAAATCACTTAACTGAATTGCTGCAGATGCTGCTAAACCAGCTAAAGAATCGGGCATTACATCTTCGTCATGAGACATTAGTTGAATCATTACTTGTGTTTCTGCATGGTAATCTTTTGGAAATAATGGACGTAATACACGATCCACCAGACGCATTGTTAATACTTCACCATCGCTAGGGCGGGCTTCTCTTTTGAAAAATCCACCTGGATAACGTCCTGCTGCTGCAAATTTTTCACGATAATCTACAGTTAGAGGTAGAAAGTTTACATCCGATTGCTTGTAGTTTGAGACTACTGTACACAATAGCATGGCTTTACCCATTTGAACTACTACGGATCCATGGGCTTGCTTAGCAAGCTTACCTGTTTCGATGGATATTTCTCTTCCATCGCCGAGATCTATGATCTCTTTAAATACTTTTGGTATCATAATTTTTTTTGTTCTAATTAAACATTGGTGTTGTGTTGTTGTAGTTGTGGTGTGTCCAATGAAAAACTCTAATTAGCTTCTTCTATTATTTATGAATTTTAAAAGTTTTTATTTTATTTTCTTAATCCTAATTCCTTTACAATGGCACGGTATCTTAAAATATCAGATTTCATTAAGTAGTCAAGTAATGAGCGACGTTTTCCAACTAGTTTTACTAACGAACGTTCTGTGTTGTAATCTTTACGGTTTTGTTTCAAGTGATTTGTCAAATGATTTATTCTTTCAGTGAATAAAGCTATTTGACCTTCTGAAGATCCCGTGTCTTTGGCATCTTTTCCGTGTTTTTTAAAGAGTTTCTCTTTAGCATCTTTTGTTAAGTACATTCCAATATTATTTAAATAATTTTTATGCGTTGAATTACGGATATCGTAATAAGGGGGCAAATATAATAATTTTGTTTGAATTAGTTACCTATTGTGACTATTTATTAGGCTCTTAGTGGTTGGTTTAAAATTAAATCAATGTATTGATTAACTTTATTTTTAAGCTCTTTTCGGTGTGTAATAAAGTCAAGAAAGCCATGTTCCATTACAAATTCTGCGGTTTGGAAACCATCTGGAAGTTCTTTCCCAGTCGTGTCGCGGACAACTCGAGGTCCAGCAAATCCGATAAGCGCTCCAGGTTCACTAATATTTATATCCCCTAGCATTGCGAAAGAAGCAGTAGTTCCTCCAGTAGTTGGGTCTGTACACAAAGAAATATAAGGTATACTAGCCTCTGCTAGTTGGGCTAATTTAGCTGAAGTTTTAGCAAGTTGCATTAATGATAAAGCTGCTTCCATCATTCTTGCACCACCGGATTTTGAAATAATCATAAATGGCAATTTTTTATCCAAAGCGTAGTCGGCTGCTCGTGCAATTTTTTCACCAACAACAGACCCCATTGACCCTCCAATAAAACTAAAATCCATACATGCTATCACTATTTTTTTTCCTTTGGACTTGCCAACTGCGGTACGAATAGCATCTTTTAGATTAGTTTTCGATTGAGCTGATTTCAGACGATCAGTATATGCTTTATTATCAATAAATTTTAAAGGATCTTTGGAAGTTACTTTAATATCTAATTCAGTGAATTTATTGTTATCATAAAGCATTTCAAAGTATTCTTTACTTCCAATACGAACATGGTAACCATCTTCAGGACTAACATAGAAATTTTTCCCTAACTCATCAGTTTCAATGATTTTTCCTGTAGGAGACTTATACCAAAGTCCCTTAGGGGTATCTCGTTTCGCTTCTGTGGGAGTTTGAATCCCTTTATCTTTTCTTTTGAACCAAGCCATGTGATTTGTATATAAACTATAGAATTAAAGTACAAAACTAAACATTTTTATAATGTATCAACATTATTTAAGTCCTCAAAAGCTTTTTTAAGTCTATTTATGAACGCTTTTTCTCCTTCACGCAACCATCTTCTGGGATCATAATATTTTTTATTTGGTACATCATCCCCTTCAGGGTTGCCTATTTGAGCTGATAAATAAGCCTCATTTGCTCTGAAATCGTCACGAACTCCGCTCATAAAAGCATATTGCATATCGGTATCGATATTCATTTTAATTACGCCGTAAGAAATTCCTTCTCTAATCTCTTCAACAGTGGAGCCTGATCCACCGTGGAATACAAAATCAATATGGTTTTTAGAAACCCCGTATTTTTTAGTAATATATGATTGAGAATTTTTAAGAATCTTTGGAGTTAGTTTTACATTTCCAGGTTTGTACACACCATGAACATTCCCAAATGCTGCTGCAATTGTAAATTGGTCACTTACTTTACTCAGTTCTTCGTAGGCATAGGCGACTTCTTCTGGCTGAGTATATAATTTAGAAACATCTACATCACTGTTGTCTACTCCGTCTTCTTCACCACCTGTAATTCCTAATTCTATTTCTAACGTCATCCCCATTTTGGACATTCGCTCTAAATATTTTTTACAAATTTCAATATTTTCTTTTATTGGTTCTTCAGATAAATCTATCATATGTGAGCTATATAAAGATTTTCCTGTTTGAGCGTAATGAGCTTCACTAGCGTCCAGTAAGCCATCAATCCATGGAAGTAATTTTTTAGAACAATGGTCAGTATGTAATATTACAGGAACTCCGTAAGCTAATGCCATTTCGTGCACGTGTTTAGCTCCGGCAATTGAACCTGCAATCGCTGCTTTTTGGCCATCGTTAGAAAGGCCTTTTCCCGCATTAAAAACGCCACCTCCGTTAGAAAATTGAATTATTACTGGCGCATTTAGCTCTTTTGCAGTTTCTAAAACTCCATTGATGGTGTTTGATCCAATTACATTGACTGCAGGAAGTGCAAAACCTTTTTCTTTAGCAAGTTTAAAAATTTTTTGTACTTCTCGCCCTGTAGCTACTCCAGGTTTGATGTTATGATTCATTTTTTATTTTTTAAATATTGCTGTAAAAGTAATGATTTTAAATAGCTGCGTATAGTTTAAGTTGCATGATTCGTTTTTTTTGTACGAAAACGATATCGATAGGTTTGGTGTTTAAAAAGGGTAATTGATCCCAATATTATACACTGCATTATTAAAGTTAAAGTCTTTGAGCCATCGTTTATTTAATTCGTATGATGGGTTGTAGGCTTTGAAGCCTGTGTCTAATCTTAAAATGAAAAAGTCAAAGTCATAACGCAATCCAAAACCAGCTCCCAATCCAATATCTTTTAAAGCTTCGAAATTATTAAAGTTTGCTTTTGGGTCGGATACATCATCCAATACATTCCAAATATTTCCAGCATCAGTAAATAAAGCGCCATTAAGCTTCCCAAGTAGTTTGAATCTATACTCAAGGCTGAAAGCGAGTTTCATATTAGCTTCGTTAAATTCGTTATTGTTATTTGAACTTCCTGGTCCAAGGTCATAGGCTGTCCATGCTCTATTATCATTTGATCCTCCAGCGAAAAAACTTTTAGAGAACGGGATGCTTGAAGCATTTTTTAAAGGAATTGCAATTCCAAGAAAACTTCTTAATGCTAATACGTTGTTACGCCCCAATTCCCAAAGTTTGATATAGTCAACTTCAGTTTTGATATATTGAGAAAAGGGTACTCCACTTACTTGATAAGCTCCACCTGTGTTGCTTTCAAGATTTAGTAATTTTGAAAAATTATAAAGTAAGTTTCCTGCAAGCTCGAACTTGATTCTAAAAATTGAGAAATCAGTATCGAAAGGATTTTCTCGACTATCACGAACGTAATTAAAGTTACTTGCAAGAATAAAATTATCTTGTGTCAACCTGTTTTTTCGTTCTCTAATGTCTCCAACAGCTTGAAAGACGTTTGGGTTTAAGTTTTGAAATAGATTATCTGAACTCACTAAGTTGATAAACTCATCAGCCATAGAAATTATTAATTCTGATTGTCCATTTGAGTTTGTAGTAATAAAATTTGCTGGGGTATCATAAATATCAGTAGCTATATTATCAAGACGACTAAAAGAATTTTGATAAACATTAAAATAATTCCCGGGATTTAGATTTCTTACATACTGGAAATTAATAAGATCAAGGGAGTTAGTTATTTTTTCAGAAGGAAACCAGTTGTAGCTTAGAATTCCATTGAAAGTTTGTTTGTCGAGTCCTATGTTAGTTTGTCCCGTAAAACCTGTGCTAATTCGTGTAGTTGGGGACATGTATTTTGGAATTATTTTTTCTGTTTTAATTGGAAAAAATAAACGAGGGATATTAAGTTTAACATCCGCTCCCAATTCATTAATATCAAAAAATTTATCTGCGGTTTTTGCTCCATCTTTAGAAGCTCCTATCGCTCCAAGGATCGATAATTGTAGAGTTTCTGCTCCCTTAAAAATGTTTCTAACAAAAACTCCAGATGAGAACGAAAGCCCTACCTTTTGGATGTTACTTTGAGATATATTTATATCAAAACCTAATCCATATTTTTTCTTTGGAATTAAAAAGATATTAGCTGTTAGTGTTGAGTCTCCTGGGTTTTTTTTATATTCAATATTTGGATATTTGAACGACTTAAGTTCATTTAGATATCGATAGGTTCTAGTTCTATCGAGGTCTTTGAATAGACTGTTTTTTGTAATCAGTACAGCGTCGGTTAGTGCCTTAGGTTTGTATTTTAGCTTATCAAAAGCAAATATATTGTAGCCGTTAAAACTGATAGAGTCACTAATTTTTTTTGAACGATTTTCAAATGTTGCATCAGTAAAAATATTAACTTCTTGAATTTTGTATGTTTGAAATGGGACCCTTACAATTGAATCATCATTTCGAATAATTCTATTTTGTATTTGTACTGATACATTTACCTTGTTTTTAGTGTCGATAGTATCATTTTCAAAACGAATGTAGTCTTGACTGAAATGATAAACTCCTAAGTTTCTTAATGATTTGGTGAGTCGACTTCGTTCTTCCTCAAAGTTAGATATTAAAAACTGTTCTCCTTTTTTTATCCTGGATTTAGGTATTATGTTTCTGTATAATGAATCAATAACTGGAGATTCTATTTTTTCAGAAATATCTCCAATTTTATACGGATTTCCTGTTTGTATTTCAAATGTTAACCCAGCCTTTTTCAAATCTAAGGAATCTACTCTAAAATTAATTTCTCTATCAAACCAACCATTTGAAAAATAATAGCGCTCAAGATTAGTTAATGTTTTTTTTATTTTTAACGAATCTAATAAGCTTGGTTTTTCTCCAGCATCCATTAACCATTGATTAAATCCAATTGATGAGTTTTTTAATCGATTAAGTTGTTTTCTGGATAATTTTGATATTAATTTTTTCTCTCTATTGGGTTTTTTTTGAAGCCATATTTCAAAAAGGGAGTCTTTGTTAGGTTTGGCTAGATTGTATATATGAAGTTGAATTGGAATTCCAAATAATTGGGTGTTTTTTTTCTGAAATGAGAGTTTGTTTAGTTCTTCTGATTTTCTTTTTTTGCCATTTATGTAGAAGCTACTTTCAGTCAATAAATAATCTGTTGGCTTAACTTGTTTGACTACATTACAAGCAGTAAAAAAAGTTATCAGTATGCATACGGCTATTATTTTTGTCAGAGTTTCTTTCAACAATCAATAAATAAAATTTAGCTTTACTGTCTAAACTAATAATAATCAAAAGTACATTTTTTAGATGTTAACTAAAAACCAAATAAAGTTAATCCATAGTCTCAGACAAAAAAAATTTCGAATATCACAAAAGATGTTTATTGTTGAAGGGGTTAAAGTGGTTGGGGAGTTTTTAAACTCAAAGTATGAACTAGTTGAAATCTTCTCAAGTGATGAAGAATACAGTTGGTGTGGTCCAAATTTTACAGAGGTTAGTTCTAAAGAACTATCTAAAATAAGTAATTTCACAGCTGCCAATAAAGTATTGGCAATCTTTAAAATACCAAACCCTTTACCAGTCGATTGGACTGGCCTTGTGTTGGCCCTAGATTCCGTAAATGACCCGGGGAATTTAGGAACTATTATTCGCCTTTGTGATTGGTTTGGAATTAATGATTTAGTGTGTAATGAATCTACGGTAGATTGTTATAATTCCAAGGTTGTGCAATCTAGTATGGGATCTCACTCTCGTGTGAATATCAATTATTTACAATTAGAATCGGTTTTAGTTGGACTAAAACCTTGTTTTGGTACTTTTATGGAAGGCAAATCAGTATATGACCAAAAACTTCCCAAAAAAGGTGTAATTGTTCTTGGTAATGAAGCCAATGGTATATCTGACGGAATTGAAGCTTTAGTTAATATCCGTTTATCTATCCCTAGATTCGGACCTGATAAAAAAACAGAAAGCTTAAACGTTGCTAATGCAGCTGCGATTATTTTAAGTGAATTTAAAAGAAACTCTACTGAAAAGTAAAATTAATAAATAAACCCCTTGTTTCCATTTGTGTCATATTTTTGGTCCATCTACTATTGGGGTCAATATCGTTAACTAATTCATTCTGAATCGAAAAAATCCCTCTCATCGATGGGGTGAACTTGAACCACGTTAAGTATAGATCAATTCCAATTCCTAGTTCATAGTATAAGTTGTTTTTTGTAACTCTAAATGTATTGCTACTATTGTCATCAGGGTTGTTTTCTTGGCTAGATAAGTTTAAAGCAGTTGAAAAACCACCAATTATAAACGGTTTAAAATTATTAATTCTTTTTGTTGAAAGTTTTATTAGTAATGGAATATGTACAAAAGTTGATTGTATTTCTCTGCTTAAATCTCTTTCTAGATATGAGATTCCATTGAAATAGGAATTACTATAATTTAATTCTCTTTTAGAAATCACAAGCCCTGGCTCTAGTCTAATATCAATATAGTCATTTACTCTAAAATTCCCCACTAAACCAACATTTAGTCCAACAGACTTGAGTACTTGGATGTCCTTAACACTTGGAACATAATCTATATTGTAGTCATAAACGTTAAACCCTAAATAATAAGCATAAGATAATTGAGGCTTATCAAAGTTTTCGTTGTTTAGTATGCGTTCTTTTGAAAAAAGTTGAGCCACCACCAAATGTCCACACATGAAAATAATTAAAGTTAACAATGTTTTATTCATACTTATTACTTAGTAGCTTTGTAAATAGTGGCTACTCCAAAAGTTTGAGGTAGTGCCTTTGTATTAATAAACCCTGTATTTTTTAAAATATTGTTGAAGGCTTTTCCATAAGGGAATTTTGAGGCAGATTCGCTAAGATAGCTGTAGGCAGATTTATCTTTTGAAAATAATTTACCAATAAGTGGAAGTATAGCTTTAGTGTAAAAATAATAACCTTGTTTAAAAGGAAATTTTACAGGAACAGAAGTTTCTAAAACAACGAATATTCCATTTGGTTTTAGAACTCTATAAATTTCAGCTAAACCTAAATTTAAGTTTTCAAAATTACGGACTCCAAATGCAACTGTTATAGCATCAAATGAGTTATCATTAAAAGGCAAACTCTCTGAATCTCCGACAACCATTTTAATGATTCTGTCAAGTTGTTTTTTTAATATTTTCTGATGAGCTACTTCAAGCATACCTTTACTAATATCTAATCCAATAATTTCTGAAGCATTAGTTTTGATTAAATTAATTGCAAGGTCTCCAGTTCCGGTTGCAATATCAAGAATATTAATAGGTTTTTTTTCTGAAATAATACTAACTACTTTTTCACGCCATTTAATGTCAATTCCAAATGAAATGACCCTGTTAAGATTGTCATATTCGTTAGAAATTGTATCAAACATTTTAGCAATCTGTTGTTTTTTGCCAAGTGCACTATCCTTGTACGGGGTTATTTTTTTAGACATATATTTTGAGGACTTCTACTTAATTAAAATCAATGCAAAGAAATGCAATTCATAAACAAATCCCTAAAAATAACGTATATTTGCTAATCTTATTAATTGATAATTAATGAAAATTATTATAGCCGGTGCAGGTGAAGTTGGATTTCATTTAGCAAAGCTTTTATCCTATGAATCACAAGAAATTACTCTTATCGATAATGATAAAGAAAGTCTTGCCTATGCAGATAATCATTTAGATATTAAAGTCATCAAAGGAGATGCTACATCTATTTCAGCTCTTAAAGATGCTAGAATTTTAAATTCAGACTTATTTATTTCAGTAACATCTTCAGAAACCTCTAACATTACTTCTTGCGTTTTAGCAAAACAGTTAGGGGCCAGACGTACTATCGCGAGGATATCCAATCCAGAATTTATAAATCACAAAGAAGAAGTAGGATTTACTCAATTTGGTATTGACGAACTTATCTCTCCAGAGTCCCTTGCAGCATCAGAAATTGAATTGTTACTTAGTAAATCAGTTTTTAATGATAGCTATGAATTTGAAGATGGCGCTTTAACAATGCTTGGTCTCTCGCTTTCTAATGACGCTAAAATAATTAATAAGTCAGTTAAGGTTGCAGCTCAGTTACTTTCTGATATTCATTTTATTCCCATAGCTATTCAGCGTTTGGGAACCAATTTAACTATTATACCTAGAGGTGATACCATTTTTAGAGAAGGGGATAGAGTTGTTTTTATCACTTCTAAAGGGGGAGATGAAGAGCTTTGTAAGCTGACCGGTAAACAGAAAACTGAAATAAGAAATTTGATGATTTTAGGTGGTGGTAAGATTGGATTTAAAACAGCTTCAGATCTTTCTAAAAACTTTAACATTAAGCTTGTCGAGAAAGTAAAAAATAGAGCATTTGACTTAGCTGAGCAATTGCCAAATACTTTGGTCATTCATGGAGATGGTAGAAATGCAGGTCTCTTAGAAGAAGAAAATATTAAGGATATGGATGCTTTTGTTGCTGTCACAGGCAATTCGGAGGCCAATATAATGTCTTGTTTAGTTGCTAAATCCAAAGGAGTAAAAAAAACAATTGCACTTGTTGAAAATATGGATTATTATGAGTTGTCTCAATCTATTGGGATAGACACACTAATAAATAAAAAGCTTTTAGCTGCTAACAGTATTTTTAGATACATCAGAAGAGGTGAAGTCGTAGCAATGACTAAATTAAGTAATATGGAAGCAGAGTTACTTGAATTTGTTGTTAAGCCAACCTCAAAAATATGTAACCAATTTATTAAGGAAATTGACTTCCCTCTTTCTGCAATTATTGGAGGAGTTATACGAGATGAAGAAGGGTTTATTGCCTTAGGTGACTTTAAAATTGTGTCTGGTGACCGAGTAGTTGTTTGTTGTTTGCCACAATCCATAAAAAAAATAGAGAGTTATTTTGACTAAAACTTATAGGAATAATGAAACTCAACTATAAAATTATTTTTCATTTCTTTGGACTCCTTTTATTATTTAACGGGAGTTTTATTCTATTGGCAACTTTGTTAAGTTATTGTTACAAGGATGGCGCAACATTAGAGCTGTTACATTCAGCAATATCTGTCTTATTTATTGGCGTTATCATGATGCTTTGTACTAAAAATCATACAAAGGAAATAAATAAACGTGAAGGTTACTTAGTTGTTACTTTTGGATGGATTGTGATGACATTATCAGGAACTTTGCCTTATCTTTTTACGGGGTCCATTCCAAATTTCTCGAACGCTATATTTGAAACAATTTCTGGATACACTACTACCGGCTCTACAATTTTAAATGATGTAGAGGTTCTTCCTAAGGGGGTCTTGTTTTGGCGAAGTCTGACTCACTGGATAGGAGGTATGGGAATTATTGTTTTAGCTATTGCCATATTACCACTTTTAGGTATTGGAGGTATGCAGCTTTTTGCGGCAGAAGCTCCTGGTCTGAGTGCTGATAAATTACACCCAAGGATAACAGATACCGCAAAGAGATTATGGCTAATTTATTTCGGATATACATTAGCTGAAACAGTATTATTGTACTTAGCGGGTATGACTTTTTTTGAAGCCATTAACCATTCTATGAGTACATTGTCTACCGGTGGGTTTTCGACAAAAAACATAAGTATTTCTTACTGGAACGACAACCCAATGATACAGTATATTATTGTAATATTTATGTTTTTGGCAGGTACTAATTTTGTGCTAAGTTATTTTGTGTTCAAAGGAAAGGTTTTCAAAATAATACAAGATGAAGAGTTTAAGTTGTATTGTAAATTTATTATTATTTTCACTCTCATTGTAGCAGGAATTGTATATTATAATTCCCACCTTACTGATTCAATTACATTTTATCACCCTATGGTTTTAGGGGAATTAGAAGCATCTATCCGGCATTCATTTTTCCAAGTTGTTGCAATAGTAACAACGACCGGATTTGTAACAGCCAACTACACGATTTGGTCTCCATTTTTATTGGTTTTCTTTTTTGGATTAATGTTTCTTGGAGGTTCTGCTGGAAGTACATCTGGCGGCGTCAAAGTTGTTCGGCATTTAGTTCTTATCAAAAATGGTTTTTTAGAATTTAAACGCACACTACATCCAAGTGCAATTTTACCTTTACGTTACAATAATAAATCAGTTTCAGGTCAAATTGTTTTTAATGTTTTAGGGTTCTTTATACTTTACATGTTATCTTTTATTGTGGGGTCTCTAGGTTTTGCTTTATTGGGACTAGACTTTGAATCTTCTATTGGCGTTGCAGCTTCAAGTTTAGGGAATGTGGGACCGGCTTTGGGCGACTTCGGACCTACTAATAATTTTACTGAAATGCCAACTCTAGGAAAGTGGTGGGCGGCCTTCTTAATGCTAATTGGAAGATTAGAATTATTCACAGTTCTTATTATATTCACTCCTTTTTTCTGGAGAAACCGATGAGTCAGTAATTAACTTACCGCCTTTTTGATTCGGTTTATAGCTTCTATTATTTGATCTTGAGAAGCAGCATAGGATATGCGAATACAGTTTGGATTTCCGAATGCATCTCCTGTTACTGTGGCAACTAGTGCAGCTTCTAATAGGTACAATGAAAAGTCGGTGGCGTTATTTATTAAGTTTCCGTTCATTATTTTTCCATAAAATGCAGAAACATCTGGGAAAACATAAAAGGCGCCCTCAGGGGTATTACAACTAAAGCCTTCAATGTTATTCAATAACTTTAATATTAAATCCCTACGAACTTTAAATTCGTCAACCATATACTGAACTTTAGAAGGATCTGCTTCCAATGCAGTAATGACTGCACGCTGAGCAATACAGTTTGCGCCACTAGTAATCTGCCCTTGCATTTTGTTACAAGCACGAGCAATGGGTTCTGGCCCACCAAGGAATCCAATACGCCATCCCGTCATGGCGAATGCTTTAGAAACTCCGTTAATTGTTATAGTCCTGTCATACATATCATTAAACTCCGCCATACTTGCATGGCCTCCAACAAAGCTAATATGCTCATAAATCTCGTCAGATACTATATAAATATTGGGGTATTTCACTAAAATGTCTGCTAAAGCTCTGAGCTCTGATTTGCTGTAAACAGATCCACTTGGGTTACAAGGTGAACTAAACCAAATCATTTTTGTTTTTGGAGTTATAGCTGCCTCTAGCTGATGAGGTGTCATTTTAAAGTCATTCTCTATGGAAGTTTCAACTTCTACAGGGACTCCGTCAGATAGCTTTACAATATCGGAATAGCTAACCCAATATGGACAAGGTAATATAACTTCGTCTCCTTCATTGAGTAGTACCAAAGCAACATTTGCCAAGCACTGTTTTGCACCTGTAGATACTACAATTTGTTTTGGATTATATACTAAATTATTATCTCTTTTAAACTTAGTGATGATAGTTTGTTTAAGTTCTGCATATCCATCAACAGGAGTGTAAGAATTGTAGTTTTCGTCAATAGCTTTTTTTGCAGCCTCTTTAATAAAGTCGGGAGTATTAAAGTCAGGCTCCCCTAAGCTAAGCCCTATAATGTCTTTACCTTCAGCTTTTAATTCTCTAGCTTTTGCTGCCATAGCTAGTGTAGCTGAAGTAGCCATATTTAAAATTCTATCAGAAAGTAATTGACTCATTGTATTTTTTTATGATTGAAGTGCGGGTTTCATACCCATTTCTTTTAAGTATTTAAAGTGGGCAACGATCGCTTTCCGTGTTGTTTTATACTCGTTATATGGTAAATTAAATTCTTGGGTAGTTTTCTTAACAATCTTTGCTATTTTTTGGTAATGAATATGCGAGATATTAGGAAATATATGGTGCTCAACTTGATGATTAAGACCCCCTGTAAACCAGTTAATTAGCCTATTTTTGGGAGAAAAGTTTACAGTAGTTTTTAGCTGATGTATGGCCCATGTATTTTTTATGGTACCATTGTCTTCAGGAAGAGGCATTTCAGCTTCTTCCATTACATGTGCTAGTTGAAATACTATACTTAGTATTAGTCCCGCTGTGTAATGCATTAAAAAGAAACCTAATAAGACTTTGTACCAAGCCATGTCCAAGATCATTATTGGGAGAACTATCCATATAGTCCAATATAAGACCTTAGATATCACAAGTTTACTCCAGTTAAGAAAAGGGTTAGGTAATTTTCCATAAGCTAATTTACGTTTCATGTAGCGTTTCATTTGGATGTAGTCCGTAGTTGTAGCCCAATTAATAGTTAATAAACCATATAATAACAACGAGTAAATGTGTTGAAATCTGTGATGACTCTTCCATTCAGCATGTTTTGTAAATCTCAAAATTCGACCGGCGTCTAAATCTTCATCATGACCATGAATATTTGTGTATGTGTGATGTAAAACATTATGCTGTACTTTCCAGTTGTACACATTTCCAGCTAAAATATAGATACTCCCCCCCATGAACTTATTAACCCAAGCTTTAGTTGAAAATGATCCATGATTTCCATCATGCATTACATTCATTCCAACTCCAGCCATTCCTATGCCCATTATAATTGACAATAATAATTGGATCCAAGCAGAAAGATGCAACGAAAGAATTAAAAAGTAAGGCGCTAAAAACATCGAAAATAAAATAAAAGTTTTTAGCCATAATTGCCAATTACCTGTGCGTTTTAAATTGTTTACTTTAAAATAGTCATTAACACGACTATTTAAAGTTTTAAAAAACTTCGCTGAATCTACTCTAGAAAAAGATAGTTGTTTTTTTAGCATGGAATTGATTTTAGATACTCACTTCAAATATAATTAATTATTAACTTTCAAAGAACACTAATCTTAGAAATTAATTGATTTATAACTATCATTGTATAAAAATAATATTAAATGAATTTGTTATCTAAATATTTTCCTGAACTGTCCGACGTTCAGTTTAACCAATTTAAACAATTACAAGGTCTTTATAAAGATTGGAACTCTAAAATTAATGTGATTTCACGAAAGGATATTGAATCACTTTACTTACGCCATGTGCTTCATTCTCTGTCTATTGCGAAGTTGATTAAGTTTAATCCAGCATCTAATATTTTAGATATTGGAACCGGCGGAGGTTTTCCAGGAATTCCACTAGCAATCTTATTTCCAGACGTAAATTTTCATTTAGTTGACAGCATTAACAAAAAACTAAAGGTCGTAAATGGAGTAGTAGATAGTCTAGGTTTAGTTAATGTTAAAACAACTCACTCAAGAGCAGAACTTATCAAAGGAGACTATGATTTTATCATTAGTCGTGCTGTTACGACAATGCCAGATTTTGTTAGTTGGACTAAAAATAAAATAGCTAAAAAGAGTAAAAATTCATTTAAAAATGGCATATTTTATTTAAAGGGTGGAGATTTAACTGAAGAGCTAAAATCATATAAAACCGTTAAAGTTTATAGCCTAAGTTCTTATTTTGAGGAGGATTTTTTTAAGACTAAAAAAATTGTTTATTTACCTTTGAAATACAAAGGTTAGGCTTTGTTTTTTAAAGTCACTGAATTAAAATGACATAGTTAAATTGGCTGTTAGTCCAGTGGCTTCTGCTACAAACCTACAAACCCCTCCCACACACAATAAACCAGCTCTTTGGCGTCCATAGTTTATCCCTAATCTAGTGGCTCCATTAGTGTAACTACCTCCTAGATTAAAAAAATGTGTTTTTTCAGTGTTGGTATCGGACCCCTTGTTGTAAATATCGTTAGCATACACAGAAAATCTAGAATTTATATTGTACTCAATAGTTCCACCTGTCCAGTCATGTTTTGTTGAGTCTGAGTTTAACATCTGAACTTCCAATCGAATAGATTTTCCATTTCCAAGCCTGTGAGTTGACTCAATTACTCCAATATTTGAATTTATCATAGCTCCACTACCCTCTACAACTTTTTTATTGTAAGATTGATTGACAAAGTAAAAAATTGATCGCCACTTTGGCGTCCATTTTTTTCTAATCTCTATGCTAAAGTCTGAAAAATATTTTTTACCAAATCCTAGTAAACCTACCTCGTAGTTTGGTAAAATCCCTGCATCGGGATTGTCTTGTGTATAATCTCCATCTAAACCAGCCCAATAAGAAAAGTTAAATGCGATTTTTGTACCATACTTTCCTCCTAGAAAAGTCTCCTTTTTGATTTTGTAAAATAAATCTATTTGACCACCAATCTCACCTGATTGGGAAGTATCAAGATTCACAGTAGACTGGGCTTGGTACACAAAAATATTAGTTAAAAGGTAGTCATGTTGTTTAGTAAGTCCAGGAATATAGTTAATAGAACTCTCGTTAAAAACATTACCAGCTGCATTTCTTTCCGAAAAGAAGTTCATGTTCTCTAGACGTCTAAAAGTTGCATCTATCCCAAACCCTCTTTTTGAGTAACCAGTATTAAATAGGAAGGCATTTCCAGGCTTAACCAGCCTATTAGATAATTGACCACCTTGTTTGATAGCATCGTCACTTTTTATTACATATTCTGCATTTGAGTAAAAGTTATTTTGATAATAATCAACTCGTCCTGAAAGGGAATTGGTTAATTCATTAAAAGATGGTTCTAAAAAAGTAGTTTCTTCTTTTCGGCCAACGTAGCTTAAACCAATTTCCAAGGAAGTATTCTTGAAGTCAAATATTGATGCAGCGTCAAGTTCAGAATTAAACCCAAAGATTTCTCCTTCTGATGTAGTAAAACCTACACGTTGTTTTCCATACAAGGCTGTCAGTGAAATAAAACTTACTGGGTCATAAACGATTTTACCTCCTTGTAAAGCATTGTTAATTCCTAGTTGTCTGTCTTCCCAATTCCTAAGAACAAGTCCACTTCCAAATTGACTGTAAAAGTGACCGGCTGTAATGTTTAATTTTGAATTCCTGTAATTCAAACTGTATGTTCCAAGATTTGTACCCTCGTAGCTTTTTGAGTAATTTAATAAAGCAAAAGGCTCATATGATTCAATCTGAACAGATGCCGTAAAGCTTTCTAAAAAGTTATAATCTATTTTTAAGTAACTGTTTGAGCGGATATGTTTGTCGCTATCATTATTAGCTGTGTCGAAAAAGTCCCCTGTTTCACTATCGTTATTATACCAAACAGTATTGCTTTCTAAGCCTATTGATAAATTATCTAAAAGCTGTGCATTTAAAATCAATCCAAAAAAAACAAAGTTTAATGATATTATTATTTTTCTCATTGTTTAATTAATAGTGTTAGTTAGTGTATTTTTGGATGATTTCATAAAGCTCATCTTCACTTCCAGGCGTGTAGCTTGTTTTGCGGTAAACAATTTTTCCATTTTTTGTAACTAATAGGTGAGGTAAAACAGAAATATTTAGAGCACGTTTTAAATCTTGATTATCATCTAATAGGATTTCGTATTCCCAATCTTTTCCGTTTATTAAGGGTCTAATTCTTTTCTTTGTTCTTGAGTCGTCAGTAGAAATAGCAATCAATTCCATATTAGTTTCGTCTTGCCAATCTTCGTATACTTCGCTAATAGCATCTAATTCATTAATACATGGAACACACCAAGTAGCCCAAAAAGCTAAAACTTTAATATTTTTGGACTTTGATAGTTTTTGAACATTAATAGATTTACCATTTAAGTTTTTTAAAGTAATGCTAGGTATGTTTTGTGCAAACAATAATCCACCTGTTAACATGAGTGTAATAAAAATCGTGTATTTTTTCATTTTTTAGCTTGTGTTTTGCAATTATCAATAATGCAATAATTATACTTTTTTCTTCTTTAATTTAAATTATAATCACTAATATTGTGAATATTGTTACAATTATAAAACTATTTCCTAATGATTCCTAAATCAAACTACTTTTTAAAATTATTTTCATTTTTTTTATTTTCATTTTTGGCATGTGATAACGAGCCAATTGGCGGAGTTGGAGTTAACAATAATGACGATACAACCGATCCATTAGTTACGTCAATAACCATTACCGCTAGTGCTGAAGAGTCAAGTATTGGTGATACTATTAATTTTAATGTTGTTACAAATAATGGTGATAATGTCACATTGTCCTCAGACTTTTACTTGAACGGAACCCTTTTGACATCTAATTCTCATGTTTTTTTAGCAGAAGGTGACCATTTATTTACAGCCGTATACGATGGAATAACTAGTAATGAACTTTCTTTCACAATATCAGATGAGAATACAAATGAATTATCAAGTATTACCCTCACTGCTAATATGTCATCTTATTACCTGAGCGAAGTCGCAACTTTCATTGTTGTTGGAAATGATGGTATTGATTACACTGATCAAGCATCTATAACAATGGGTGATGGATCTGTTTTAACAGGTAACACATACAACACAACCACTGAAGGTTCGTTTTCTTTTACCGCTACCTATAATTCTTTAGTTAGTAACGAGGTTCAAATAGATGTTTTACCCCCTCCTGCTAGATTTCAAAAAAATGTTCTGCTTGAAGATTATACAGGAACTTGGTGCGGCTATTGTCCTCGAGTCTCTTATGGAATCGAACTTGTTCTAGCAGAAACAGATAGAGTGGTTCCTGTAGCTATTCACAGACAAGATGAGTATAATTTTAATGCTCAAGCTTTAGAGAATTTAATTGGCCTTACTGGGTATCCTACAGCTATGCTAAAAAGATCTATTTCTTGGAATTATCCTGAACCTAATAATGTGAATCAAGTACTAAATATGACTAATGGAGACGCCGACTTAGGATTATCTATCAATCCAACAATTGATGGTAACACCATGGATATTACAATTGAGGTTAAGTTTGGTATTGATTACTCTTTAGCTGAATTATCATTAGTTGTTTATGTTTTAGAGGATGATTTATTTTCAAATCAAGAAAACTACACTAGTTATTACGGAGGTGCTTCTGTATTAACAAACTTTGAGCATGATCATGTTTTAAGAGCCTCGTTAACTGATTTGTTAGGAGACCCAATTCCTCAGTCATCTACAACAGCAGATAATATTTTTACTCAAACTATTACTACTAACGTTCCATCAAATGTGAGTAACAGTGATAATTTATCTGTAGTAGCTTTTGTTGTTAACGCTTCTGGCAACGGCACTCCTGGAAGTTCAAATCAAGCTATTAACGTTAGATCAGCTCATTTTGGTGATACTCAAACTTTACAAGAACTATAATTTAAGTTATTAAACCAAAAAAGCCACTCATTTGAGTGGCTTTTTTGGTTTTACGATCTTTGTTTATTCTTTTAAAAAGGGATAACGGTAATCAGTTGGAGTCACGAATGTTTCTTTAATCATTCGTGGAGAGACCCATCTTAATAAGTTTTGAGCTGATCCAGCTTTGTCGTTAGTCCCTGAAGCACGAGCACCTCCAAATGGTTGCTGTCCGACAACGGCTCCAGATGGTTTATCGTTTATATAAAAATTTCCAGCAGCGTTTTCTAAGGCCTTTGTAGCTATATCTACAGCAAAGCGATCGTTTGAAAATATTGCTCCAGTCAACGCGTATTCACTTGTTTCATCAACCAGCTTTAAAGTCGCTTCAAACGCATCATCATCATATAAAAAAACAGTCATCACAGGCCCAAAAAGCTCAGTACTCATTGTGGCATACTTTGGGTTAGTAGTCTTAATTAGTGTTGGTTCAATAAAGTATCCCTTGCTTTTGTCATATTTTCCACCAGCTATTATGGTGGCATCAGAATCTTTTTTAGCCTGGTCTATAAAGCTTACAAGTTTGTCAAATGATCCTTCGTGAATAACTGCTGTTATAAAATTAGTAAAATCGTCAGGGGAGCCTATTTTAAATGTTTTCATTTCGTTAGTTAAAAATGATTTAATATCTGGCCAGAGGCTTTGAGGGATATATGCTCTTGATGCGGCACTACATTTTTGGCCTTGAAATTCAAATGCTCCTCTTAACATTCCAGTTGCGACTTGTTTGTAATTTGCTGAGGGGTGAGCAATAATAAAATCCTTACCCCCTGTTTCGCCAACAATACGAGGATATGTTTTGTAGTTATGGATGTTGTTTCCTATTTGCTTCCAAAGGTCTTTGAATATATGGGTAGATCCTGTGAAGTGAAGTCCTGAAAAATCAGGACTTGCCAGAATCGTATCTGTAATCATTATAGGATCTCCAAAAACTACATTAATAACTCCTGGAGGTATCCCAGCCTCTTCAAAAATATCCATAATAACTTTAGCAGAGTAAACTTGGCTATCACTTGGTTTCCAGACTACTACATTTCCCATTAATGCCATACAAGCTGGAAGGTTTCCTGCAATAGATGTAAAATTGAAAGGAGATACAGCATAAGTAAATCCTTCCAAAGGACGATATTCTATACGGTTCCAGGCTGCACTTGTACTCTCTGGTTGATCTTTATATATGTCCGTCATGAATTGAACATTGAATCTTAAAAAGTCAACGAACTCACAAGCAGCGTCAATCTCGGCTTGAAACACAGTTTTCGACTGTGCAATCATTGTGGATGCATTTATTTTTGCACGGAACGGGCCCGCTATTAACTCTGCAGCTCTAAGAAAAATCCCAGCACGTTGCTCCCACGGCAATTCCGACCAAGATTTACGTGCCTCTAAAGCTGTTGAAATAGCTGTTTTTATATGTTCTTTGTTAGCTATGTGATAGGAACCAAGTAAGTGCTTATGATCATGTGGAGGATGCATAGTCTGGGTATTTTCAGTTCTAACGTTTTTACCATTTATATACATTGGAACATCAATAGTTTGTTCAAGCATTGTTTTGTAAGTCGAGAGAACTTCTTTGCGTTCATTTGAGCCTGGTTTATAAGACTTAACAGGTTCGTTGATAGCGGTTGGAACTTTAAAAAAACCTTTTCCCATGTGTGTGTTTTTAAGAAATTAATGCTCAAAATTACAATTTAAAACCCAAATTTAAAGCCTTATTTTGAGTTTAATTTTGAGCAAACGTTGCGCTCAATTTGAATGAAGGTATTCTTACTTTAAACTGGCTCGAAGTTGAATAATTTTCCATAAGATAAAATCCTTTCATAGCACCATTGGGAGATCTTAATACACACCCAGATTTGTACTTATGTAATTCACCTGGTTGTATAATTGGAGTTTTTCCGACAACTCCTTCTCCATAAATTGTTTCATTTTCATTAAGTGAGTCCAAAATAGTCCATTTTCTGGATAATAATTGAGTGGCATCTTCACTTAAATTTTTAATATAAATTTCATAGCTGAAGGCGTAATGAATAAATTCATTTTTTAAGAAGGTGCCTTCAAAAACAGTTTTTACTGAAATTTTAATACCTTTTGTAACTAGTTCCGTCATTTAATCAAAAATTTAATTACTTATTTGAGTAGATGTACCTTCTCCAAATCCTACAATTCGGTCATATCTCGCGCCTAAGTCTCTGTAATAAACAATAACTTTATAGTTATTTTCGGTTTCGTAAAAATCACCACTTATAGCACCTTCATCTAATTGATTTTTATCATTTACAACAACATACTTATAGTTATAAAATCCTTGCTTCAGTTTCATTACAAGTTCATAGTTACCACTTTTCGATTTGTAGTTCATTAGGTTATGGTTATTTAAGGCAAAATTGTTGAAGCTTCCATAAACATATATTGAATTTTTATACATTTCTGGTTGTTTAAGGGAAAAATGAACAAAGGTATAGTCAGCTTCAACAGAAGGATTCTCGCGATCAAGAACTGTGACTTGAAAACTTCCATTTATATCGGGGTTATAGGTGTAGCTAGTTTTAGATCGGTTAATGTCTAAATACAGATAGCTATGATAAATTTCTTGAAGATCAGTATATTGAACCCCTAAATTGGTACCTCTAACATCTTTATTTTCAAAATATAAGTATTCATTTCCCCCTGAGAAAGTTGTCTCTTTGTTATACCTGTAAATTAGTTCGTTTCCTAAAATATATTGTGGTTTTAGTCCTGAAATTGCAGTTTTTAAATTATTGTTTTGAAGAATGATTGTGTTTACTGTTTGTTTGGGGTTATTAAAACGAAAATTAGTATTTGCTGTTTTGATAACAAAATCGACAGACTGCTTACTGTTTATGTCGTCAACATTACGAGATCGTTTAATCTGTAGGTTAACATTAGCCAAATTTTCATAAACCATAAACTTTCGGCTAAAAACAAGTTCATTATACTCATCAAATATTTTGATTAGATAATTTCCAGAAACTCTCAGGCGAGTTTGTTTGTTGGGGATTTGAAGTTTGTAATTTGAATAGATTTGATAGGTATTAAATGAGTTTTCATAATTAATCACTCTAAGGTTATCCAATCCTTCAAGAAACTCAGACTTCATTAGTTTTGATTTTGTCCAATCAAAATTATAGTGTTCAATGACGTAATAAAAATCATCTTCATTTGAGTTTAAAACATCAAATTCTAAGTATAGCCGTTCACCCAAGCTTAATATTGGTAATTCAGATTGACTAGTATTACTTTTAAACGAAATAGATTTAACCTCATTATTAGAATCCATTTCTTGGACTTGTGAATTTGCCAAAAATAAAGTGATTAAAAACGAAATAGTTATTCTAATATTGGTCATGTACTTGCAATAATTAACTAGGTAAATATAAACATTTTTTCATCCTTGATAAAAAACATATTTTTTATGAAAAAATGTGATTAATTATTGTGCAGACTGCGCAATTAATTTGTAAATTTGCAGCGTTTTTTAGATAATAAATTCAACAAAAATAACTATGTCAAAAGACATTCGAATCAAAAAAGGTTTAGATATAAATTTAGTTGGAGAGGCGTCTCTAACAAAAAGTGATGCCATCAAAAGCAATTTTTTCAGTATCAAGCCTGAAGATTTTCACGGCCTCACACCAAAATTGTTAGTAAAAAAAGCTTCAAAGGTTAAGGCTGGTGAGCCAATTTTTTACGATAAATCAAATGAGTCAATTCAGTTTGTATCTCCTGTTTCTGGAGAAGTAATTGAAGTTATAAGAGGCGATAAGCGTCGCATATTAGAGGTAAAAATTCAAGCAGATAAAACTCAGACCTATTTTGATCATAAAAAAATAGAACTAAAAAGTGCTAAAAGAGAAGCCATAAAAGCTAAATTACTTTCATCTGGTTGTTGGCCATTTATAATCCAGCGCCCCTATGATGTAATTGCAAATCCTGAAACCACGCCAAAGTCGATATTTATTTCTGCTTACGCAACAGCGCCTCTAGCGGCTGATTATAATTTCGTGCTCACGGGAAAGCAAGCAGAGCTTCAAGCTGCTGTAACAGCCTTATCAAAATTAACTGACGGAAAGGTAAATATCAGCGTCCCTAAGGACTCTCATTCACCGTTTACCAATTTAGAAGATGTTGTTACCCATAAAATATCAGGTCCACATCCTTCTGGTAATGTTGGAACTCTCATAAATAAAATTGACCCTGTAAACAAGGGCGAGGTTGTATGGACGCTAACTCCCCAAGATTTAGTTATCATTGGTGAGGTTCTTCTCACTGGAAAGTTCAATGCAGAAAGAATTGTAGCACTAGCTGGTTCTGGAGTTCAAGAGCCACGCTATTTGATTACTAAAATTGGATGTGAAATATCTACCATGGTATATGACCGAGGAATCCAAAAAAATGCAAATGTTCGGATTATTTCAGGAACTGTACTTAGTGGCAAAGAAATTAAACCAGATGGATTTTTAAGCTACTATTCAAATGTGGTGACTGTAATACCGGAAGGCGACGATTATGAATTCTTTGGATGGAATAAACCTGTGTTTGAAAAGGTTTCAACTTCTAGAGCATTAACGTTTTCATGGATGACTCCGAACAAAAAATTCGATTTAAATACAAATACTAATGGAGAACACAGAGCATTTGTTCTTACTGGAACATATGAAGAAGTATTTCCGTTAGATATTTTTCCAATGCAAATTTTAAAAGCTTGTATGTACAAAGATCTTGATGAAATGGAAGCCTTGGGAATGTATGAAGTTGCGCCTGAAGATTTTGCACTTACTGAATTTATATGTGTATCTAAACAACCACATCAAAAAATAATTAGAGAAGGACTAGACTTAATGCTTAAAGAAATAGGATAAAAATGAGTTTAAAAAGTAATTTACACAATCTCAAAGAAAAGTATAAAGGCACTAAAATAGCTCCGGCTTTTAATGCTCTCCATACATTCTTGTATTTGCCAAATGAAATCACCCACAACGGTACTCACATTAAAGCAGCCGATGATTTAAAGCGTACAATGAACACTGTCATCATGGCTATGGTTCCGTGTTTAATATTCGGAATGTTTAATGCAGGTTACCAACATCACTTGGCATTGGGGACTATCGAATCTTCACAAGGATTTTTAGGAGCTTCCTTTTGGAGCTGGGATAATTTAGTAATTGGAATGTGGAAAGTATTACCTCTAGTAGTCGTTTCTTATGGGGTTGGATTAGCGATTGAATTTGTATTTGCTATAATAAAAGGCCATGAAGTAGAAGAAGGTTATCTAGTTACGGGTATGTTAGTTCCACTTATAGTTCCGGTTGATTTGCCACTTTGGATGCTTGCAGTAGCAGTTGCTTTTGGTGTGGTAATCGGAAAAGAAGTTTTTGGAGGAACAGGAATGAATATCTTAAATCCTGCATTGACAGTTCGTGCTTTTTTATTCTTTGCCTATCCAACATGGATGAGCGGAGATAAGGTTTGGGTTCATGGAGCAGTTGAACGAGCTGGTACAGCAGATGCTATATCTGGAGAAACTATTTTAGGGAGTTATGCTCAAAATAACTCAGTAATTTATGATTATTGGGATATGTTTTGGGGAATCATTCCAGGATCAGTTGGAGAGACCTCAAAATTTCTGATTATTCTTGGAGCACTCTTTTTGATATTTACAAAAATAGGAAGCTGGAGAATTATCGTTAGTACACTCATTGGTGCTCTTTGTATGGGACTCATATTCAACGGAGTTGTTGACGCGGGTTGGATTTCTAGCTCAAGTAAATTTTTCGGATTGATGAGCGTGCCTTTTTGGCAACATTTAGTCATAGGAAGTATCTTATTTGGAGCTGTATTTATGGCTACAGACCCTGTAACAGCGGCCCAAACTAACAAAGGAAAATGGATTTATGGATTTTTGATTGGGTTTATCTCCATTATGATTCGTGTATTCAACCCTGCTTATCCAGAAGGGGTCTTTTTAGCCATTTTATTAATGAACGTTTTTGCGCCAACCATTGACCATTATGTGGTTCAGGGAAATGTAAAAAAACGTATGAACCGTCTAAAAGTTAAAACTGCATAATTATGAGTAATAATACAGACACTAACAAGTATACTATCTTATTTTCCATCGGAATGGTTGTAATCGTAGGATCCTTGCTGGCATTTACAGCCTCTTCCTTGAAACCCAATATTCAAGAGAACGAACGAATGGAAAAACAACAAAATATCCTGTATGCAATGGGGATCAATGAAAATGGGGCTACTGATATTAAATTTATTGGAACAGATAAAGTAGCAGCAGAGTTTTCAAAATATATCTCAAAACAGTTAACTATAAATGCCGATGGAACATTTAACGAAAATTTGGAAGCCTATCTCATTGATGTCAAAAAAGAACAAGCGAAAGCTAAAAATGGAGGAACAAGAGAATTGCCCTTATTTGTTGGTGTAAAGGATAATCAAACATTTTATATCATTCCAATTAGAGGAAAAGGACTCTGGGATGCTATTTGGGGTTATGTTGCATTAGATGATGATATGGTTGTCCAAGGGGCCTTTTTTGATCATGCTGCGGAAACTCCAGGTTTGGGAGCCAATATCAAACAACGTTATTTTATGGATGATTTTGTTGGAGAAAAGTTACTAACAGAGAATGGAGATTTTAAAGGAATTACTGTAGCAAAAGGAAATAATGACCCTAAGAACCTTACTAAAGATGATTATGAAGTAGATGCTTTAGCAGGTGCTACAATCACAGGAGATGGAGTTTCTGCGATGATTAAAAGTGACCTTAAATTGTATTTACCATACTTTAAAAATTTAAAAAATCAATTGAACTAACATGGGACTAATTTCAAAAAAAGATACCAAACTAATAACGGACCCGCTAGCAGATAATAACCCAATTACGATTCAAGTATTAGGTATTTGTTCTGCTTTAGCTATCACAGCTGAACTCAAAGCCTCTTTAGTTATGGGAATTGCAGTACTATTTGTTTTAGGAATTGGAAATGTTGTTATTTCATTGATGCGTAATATAATTCCTTCAAAAATTAGAATTATTGTTCAACTCATCGTTGTAGCATCTTTGGTAATTATTGTCGATCAAGTTCTTAAGGCTTATGCTTATGAGCTTAGTAAAACACTTTCTGTTTTTGTTGGATTAATTATTACTAACTGTATTATTATGGGACGTTTTGAAGCTTTTGCTTTAGGTAATGGACCATGGAGAGCATTTTTAGATGGTATTGGAAATGCATTAGGATACGCAGTAATTCTTCTTGCAGTTGGGTTTTTTAGAGAGCTTTTAGGGTCTGGAACTCTTTTTGGGATACCTGTACTTGGAGATCCTATAGAAAAAACAGGACTTTATTCTACAGGTTACGAAAACAATGGTTTTATGCTCATGCCTCCAATGGCTTTAATAATAGTAGGCCTAATTATCTGGGTACAACGCAGTAGAAACACAACATTAATTGAAGATTAATTTCTATAATAAGAACTTAAATAAAAGACAATGATAGAACACATCGAATTATTTTTCAAATCAATTTTTATAGATAATATGGTGTTTGCAGTTTTTTTGGGCATGTGCTCATATTTAGCTGTTTCAAAAAAAGTAGCAACTGCTGTTGGACTAGGGGCTGCTGTCATATTTGTATTAGCGATCACAGTACCTTTAAATTGGTTGTTAGACCAATATTTATTACAACCTGGTGCACTAGTGTGGTTAGGTCCTGAATTTGCTGAATATGACCTTGGTTTCCTATCTTTTATTATGTTTATAGCTACGATTGCAACCATGGTTCAATTAGTTGAAATTGTAGTTGAAAAATTTTCACCTTCGCTCTACAACTCACTTGGAATATTCTTACCATTAATTGCCGTGAACTGTGCTATTTTAGGTGGATCTTTATTCATGCAATCTCGTGAGATTGAAACCCTTGGACTAGCTATTAATTACGGAATATCATCTGGAATCGGATGGTTTTTAGCTATTTTAGCAATTGCTGCCATTCGTGAAAAAATTCGTTACTCTAATGTACCTGCCCCCCTTAGAGGTTTAGGGATTACATTCATTGTAACAGGTTTAATGGGGATTGGTTTCTTGAGCTTTGGTGGAATGCTAACAGGAGGTGATGAGGAGGTTAAAGATGAAGCAAAAGAAGTAGTTATGGAAACTTCAGAAGTTGAAAAAGAAGAAGATAATCAAATAAAAACAGTTAACTAATATGATGATTTTAGCCGCCGGAACAACCGGAACCATTTTAGCTACTGTTGTAGCATTTTTAGTGACCTCATTACTATTAATTAGTGTGCTCCTTTTTGTAAAACAAAAATTATCACCTTCAGGACCTGTAAAGATTCTTATCAATGGTGAACGCGAAATTGAAGTTGCATCAGGTGATACATTGCTATCTACACTTGGAGGTAATAAAATATTTTTACCCTCTGCTTGTGGAGGAGGTGGAACTTGTATTCAATGTGAATGTCACGTACTTTCTGGCGGAGGTGAAGCGCTTCCAACTGAAACTCCTCATTTTTCAAGAAAAGAATTGAAACATGGAGCACGTTTATCGTGTCAAGTAAAAGTAAAACAAGACATGGAAATCACTATTCCAGAAGAAGTTTTTGGGATAAAGAAATGGGAAGCTACTGTAGTTCGTAACTACAATGTTGCTTCTTTTATTAAAGAGTTCGTGGTTGAAATTCCAGAAGATATGGGCTACAAAGCTGGAGGATATATTCAAATTGAAATTCCAGAATGTGAGATCAACTTTAAGGATATTGATATTACAGCACATCCAGAAGAACATGAAACTGCAGATAAGTTCAAAGCCGAATGGGATAAATTTGGACTTTGGCCGTTAACTATGAAGAATAGTGAAACTGTAGAACGTGCATACTCAATGGCATCTTACCCTGCAGAAGGTCGTGAAATTATGTTAAATGTTCGTATTGCAACACCACCGTGGGACCGTGTCAACAATGGTTGGATGGACGTGAATCCCGGCATAGCTTCATCATACATATTCGCTCAAAAACCTGGTGATAAAGTTACTATTTCAGGTCCTTATGGTGAATTCTTCATCAATGAAAGTGAGTCAGAAATGTTATACGTTGGTGGTGGCGCTGGAATGGCACCAATGCGTTCGCATCTATACCACCTTTTCAGAACACTCAAAACAGGCCGTAAAGTTACTTATTGGTATGGTGGACGTTCTAAACGTGAATTATTCTATTTAGACCACTTCGAACAGCTCGAAAAAGAATTTTCAAATTTCAAATTTTACTTAGCGTTATCTGAACCAATGGAAGAAGACAATTGGAAAGTAAAAGATGGAATTGAAGGTAAAGGTGACGGATTTGTCGGCTTTATTCATAACTGTGTTATAGACAATTATTTAGATCATCATGAGTCACCCGAAGATATTGAGCTCTATTTCTGTGGACCACCATTAATGAATCAAGCTGTTCAAAAAATGGGTGAAGATTACGGAATCCCTGATGAACATATCCGATTCGATGACTTTGGAGGTTAATCACTTTTAATTTTTTGATATTTAAGCCCAACAATTTTGTTGGGCTTTTTGTATTTTTGTAGTATGCGTAAACCACTTTCAAAACAAGAGATGCACAACTTAGCAATGAACCATGTCGGTAAAGATTTAGAATCTCGTGGATTTGAGTTTGTTGCTGTAAATAGTAAACTCAAAAAACACCCACAATTTGTATGTATTGACAAGAACAGTCAATATTTTTTTGTAATTGTTAGAGTCGTTTTACTTCCAGATAATCCTAACAATTATGATGTAGTTTGGATGGAAACTTTTAAGAATCATGCTAAAGAAAAGGATGCTAAAGTTTTGTATGCTGGTGTAGGAATTGGAAACCCTCAAAGTGATAAATTACCAATATATTTAAATGAAGACTTTCTTATTGAATACAACGGAATACAGATTGTTGATGCTAATCTTAATTAAATTTGGATGATCAAGAAGTTCTTTTTTTTAATTCTACTGGTGCACTTTTCATGTATTGATTCTGTTAAACAATTTCGCGCCTCTGGTCCAATATTTGGAACAACATATTCGATTATTTATGACGGTGAAAGTAATTTAGAAACTGCTTTCGATAGTTTGTTTTCTCAAATCAACCGCTCAATGTCTACCTATATAAAGGATTCAGATATTTCTAAAGTCAATTCAAATCTAAATATTGTAGTTGATCACCATTTTGAATCTGTATTTTTAACCTCTAAGGAGATATATAAAACCACTAATGGTTATTTTGACCCTAGTATAGGAGCTGTTGTTAATGCCTGGGACTTTGGTCCAGAAGGTAAAATAGAGTCCTTAGATAAAGATAAAATTACTGAATTGATGCGTTCAGTGGGTATGGATAAAGTATCAATTAGTGAAGGTTTAATTTCCAAACCATTAACTCTAAAATTAGATTTTAATGCAATTGCTAAAGGCTATGCAGTAGATGTTATTAGTGAGTTTTTAGAATCTAAAGGACTTGAGAATTATCTTGTTGAAATTGGTGGGGAAATCCGTACTCTTGGACGAAACTCTGTAAAAAACTCTATTTGGACTGTTGGTGTTCAACATCCAGATTTAGATAGTGACCAAGCTTATGTAAACACCTTGGTGCTTGAAGATGAATCCATGGCTACGTCGGGTACATACCGAAAGTTTAAAATTGATTCCAAAGGAAATAGATATACGCACATAATTAATACAACAACTGGATATCCTAGCCGTACTAATATTCTTAGTGTTTCAGTAATAGCTAAAAAATGCATAAAAGCCGACGCTTATGCCACAGCTTTACAGGCTATGGGTGTTGAAGCTATACGATTGTTCTTACAAAGCCATCCTGAATTAAAAGTATTTATTGTCTATATTTCAGAAGATAATAAATTCAAGACAGAATTTTTTAATGGTTTTCCATTAAGCTAAGGTTTATATACTACTGGAATAATTTCTCCTTTTGCTAGCCGGTACTTTTCGATTTCCTCTGAGGTTAGTTGGCTTGTGTAGTCAACAGCTTCAACTCTAAATCCACAATCTGATAACTTTTTAAAATAATCTTTTCCGTAAACACGAACATGGTCGTATTGTCCAAAGAGTTTTGCTCTTTGTTTGCGATTGGTTATTGTATGGTCCTCAAATGTTATATTTCGTCTTAGATCCTGAGGTACCTGAAAGACCCCCATACCTCCAGGTTTCATAACTCGAAAAAGTTCTTGCATAGCTTTTGTATCATCTAAAATATGCTCGAGCACATGGTTGCATAAAATGGCGTCAAAGCTATTGGATTCAAAAGGAAGATTACAGATATCTGCCTTTACTGTAGCTATTGGAGAGTTTAAGTCTGTTGTAACATACTCAAAATGTTTGATTCTTTTAAACCGTTTATAAAATGCTTGTTCCGGAGCAAAATGTAATAGTTTTTTGGGTTTTATAAAAAAGTCTGTTTGATGTTTTAAATAAAGCCAAAGAAGTCTATGTCGTTCTAATGAAAGAGTAGAAGGAGAAAGTACATTTTCTCGCTGTGCTCCATATCCGTAGGGTAAAAACCGTTTAAAACTCTCACCATCTATGGGGTCAACATACACTTTTCCTTTTAGGAAATAAACAAAAATTGGCTGCACTACAAGACTTAACTTAATTAGTACAGTTCTTGGAAAAATTGATAATATAAATTTGAAAATATTTTTCAAACAGTTGTGTTCGTTTTAGCTTTTGGCTAGTTAAGTAATATACATGCTGCTATGTGATCCCATAATTTTAGGCGCATTTTTAGAGCTTCGGTTGCAGTCTCTAACACATCCTCCCATTTAAGATTATCATTCCCACACAACTCTTCGACCATTTTTAATGAAATAGGTCCGTGTTCGTCTCCATCTAACTCAATATGACGGTTTAAGTAATATAGCAACTTACTATATGTTTTATCATCATTAGTTTTAGACTGCCCAATAATTTCCAGAAACATGTCTGGAATAACATCCTCTCTTCCAAATGTAAAAGCAGACGCTATACTGTGTGGTTTATCTGAATTTACTATATCCATAGTAAATTTTATAAACTCTAATATTGGAGTATCCAATTCAATTTTCTTAGAAGCGTCTTCAAGATTGTCTCCTTTTTCAATAGCTTTTATAAATAAGTTGATATCACTAGTATCGGCTCCAACTTGTATCATTGCGTCGATATACATTTCATAATGACTCATTGCCAAGCCTAATTCATTAACATCACTTTCCTCAGCCATTACAATTTCATTTATAAAACGCGCTGTGGGTCCTTTGCCTTTTGGAGTCCATGGTGTGTTTACGTTAGTCAAATGGTTTTGAAGTGATTTCAATAAGGACATGAAATCCCATACGGCAAAAACATGCTTCTCCATAAAAGTAGCAACATCATCAATACTTGATAGTGTACTATATAGTGGGTGCGATTTTAACTGATTTCTAAGAGGCTCTAGTTTTGACTCAATTGACTGTATGTGATTCATTTCACTCTTTAATTATATATTTTTAGGATCTATTCTTAGTCCTATTTCTTCATTACTTTTTATGCCAAGAGCTTCATAAATATATGCAAAAGTCGATAGAAGCTCAGGTCTTCCATCAATAAGCGCTACATTATGTTCAAAATGTGCACTAGGTTTTTTATCTCGAGTAGTAATTGTCCATCCATCATTGTGGTGTTGAATTTTGTGGGTTCCCATATTTATCATAGGCTCTATAGCAACGACCATTCCTTCTTGAAATTTTTTGCCACGGCCTCTTTTGCCATAATTAGGCATTTCAGGCTCTTCATGCATTATTCTTCCAATACCATGTCCAATAAGTTCTCTTACAACTCCATAGTTATGAGATTCACAATAATTTTGAATGGCATATCCAACATCACCAACTCTATTATTGTATTTAAAAGCCCTTATACCCTCATACAATGAGGCTTTTGAGACATCTAGTAATTGTTTTTTTTTAGCATCAATTTCTCCAACACCAAAGGTATATGCGTGATCTCCATAAAACTCATTTTTTAATGCTCCACAATCAATAGAGATAATATCTCCTTCAATTAATGGTGTATTATTTGGGATGCCATGAACTACTTGTTCGTTTGGACTCATACAAAGTGTATTTGGAAAATCATACATTCCTAAAAACCCTGGGATAGCTCCGTGATCACGAATAAATGTCTCAGCCAGTGCATCAAGTTGTAGGGTGGATACACCAGGTTTAACCTCTCCAGCAAGCATGCCTAGGGTTTTTGAAACAATTAAAGCGCTTTCGCGAATGAGTTCAATTTCTTCTTTAGTTTTTAGCGTTAGCATAGGTAAAAATTATATTAAGCTATTTTGTGTCATTACTTCGGGTTTTTCAATTCCAACTAGCTTTAATATAGTTGGAGCAATATCAGCTAAAACTCCGTTTTTTATGTTTGTTAATTCATTATCAATTAGAATTATTGGTACTGGATTTGTTGTATGCGCTGTGTTTGGGGAACCATCAGAATTAATCATTGTTTCACAGTTACCATGGTCAGCTATTAATAGTGTGGTATAGTTGTGATTCAAAGCAGTAGTGATGACTGCTTCAACACATGAGTCAACAGCCTCACATGCTTTAACGGCCGCATCCATAATTCCTGTATGACCTACCATATCTCCGTTTGCAAAATTTAAACATACAAAATCTATTGTTTCGTTTTTTAGTTCTTCTACTAGCGCATCTTTCAAACTAAAAGCACTCATTTCTGGTTTTAGATCGTAGGTTGCTACTTTAGGAGAGTTTCTCAAGATGCGTTTTTCACCAATAAATGGGGCTTCACGACCCCCAGAAAAGAAAAACGTTACATGAGGATATTTTTCAGTCTCAGCTATTCTAAGTTGTGTTTTTCCGTGAGATTCTAATACTTCTCCTAAAGTGTTAGTTAAGTTATCTTTATTAAATATGACCATAATATTTTTAAAATTATCGTCATAATTTGTCATAGTAACAAAATGCAAATTAAGTTTATGCATATTCAAATCTTCATGATCATCTTGACTTAGAACTTGAGTTAATTCTCTACCACGGTCAGTTCTAAAATTAAAAAAAAGGACCACATCGCCATTTTTTATTTTTGCAATAGGTAATTTATCTTTATCAACCATAATGATTGGTTTTAAGAACTCATCTGTAATTCCTTGTTGATAATTAGACTCAATTGATTCTGTTGCATTGGTAGACATAACCCCTTTATTATTTACCATTGCATCATATGCTAATTTTATACGTTCCCAACGTTTATCACGATCCATTGCATAGTAGCGTCCTGTTATGCTTGCTAGCTTAGTTTTAGATGCTCTTAAACGCGATTCAAGCTTTGAAATAAATCCAGACCCCGATTTAGGATCTACATCTCTACCATCGGTAAATGCGTGTATGTAGGTACTCTCAATATCTAGTTCTTCAATAACGTCTAGCAGTCCATACAAGTGATTTATATGAGAATGGACACCACCATCGCTAACTAAACCCAAAAGATGTACTGACTTCTGATTATTTTTAGCATAGATTAGTGCATTTTTTAAAACGAGCTCTTCTTTAAGAGTATTTTCTGAAACGGCTAAATTTATTTTAGCAAGATCTTGATACACAATTCTTCCAGCCCCAAGATTAATATGTCCAACTTCACTATTACCCATTTGTCCTTCTGGTAGCCCAACGTGAAGACCGTCAGTCCGTAGCAAAGCGTGACTGTATTTATTGTACAAAGAATCAATAAATTGAGTATTTGCATTATCAATTGCGGACACTTCTGGGTCAGGTGATTTACCCCATCCGTCTAAAATCATTAAAATTACTTTCTTGTTCATGAACTGATTGTTATAATCAATGTCAAAGATAAGAAGATTATAAGAATATTCAGAGATGGAATTAGATATCGATACTAAAAAATAGTTGTATTTTTATTGAACTAAATATTATTAATGCAATTTCAATTTAAAATAATCCCATCAAACTCTATCGATCTTGTAGTTCCTCTGGTTATGAAGATGTCAAATGACTCTATAACTGAAGACTTACTATTGGAACGTTTTCAGGAAATGGTTACTCAGAACTATGAATGTGTAGGAGTTTACTATTATGACCAGCTCGTAGGAGTATCTGGGTTATGGTATGCTACACGTCATTACTCTGGCCGTAGTGTGGAATTAGATCATGTGTTTATTGAGGATATTTATAGAAATAAAGGGTTGGGAACACAGTTAATTAACTGGATTCAAAAATATGTAAAATCAAAGGGATGTGAATCAATTGAACTCAATGCTTATATAGAAAACAAACTCTCACAGAAATTTTATGAAAGAGATAATTATCAGCGCTTAGGTTATCATTATGTTAAGCAGATTTAATTTAAGTAAGATAAGTCAGTCCCAGTTTCAAGTTCGTAAGGTTTTTTGTTATTTTCAAACACTTTTGCTTTCAAAGGTCCCAATAATATTATTTTAGGACCCCTGACTTCAATATAGCTTCCTTCTCTTAATCCAACAACAGGTTGTGAATTAAATTTATGAAATTCTTTTATTCGAGTTTCTCTTGTTTCACCCATATGATTACTACTTGGATCGGGATCTAAGTAATGAGGATTTATATTAAATGAAATTAGCCCTAATGTATTAAAACTTGGTGGATATACAATTGGCATATCGTTAGATGTTCCAATAGTCAAACCACAAATATTACTACCTGCACTTGTACCAAAATAAGGGGTGCCAGACTCAATTTTAGATTTTAATATTGAAATCAAATTGTATTTGTAAAGTTGGTTTACAAGCACAAATGTATTTCCACCGCCTGTGAAAATAGCTTGCGCTGACTTAATAGCTTCTGTAGGTGAGTCAAATTCGTGAATTCCTTTGATATTTTTGTTGATTTTAGAAAATGCTGTCTTTACAGTTTTTGTATAATCCTGATGAGAAATTCCGCCTGGGCAGGCATATGGAATAAAGAGAACTGTATCCGCTTTTTTGAAATGAACTTCTAAAACATTTAAAAGATATTCTAAATAGTCAGTTCCATGTATTGTAGATGTACTTGCAATTAAGATTTTTTTCATCTTTTTTTTTTGTAAATTTATCAAATATTACAATCTATTCCCCTTTTTTTTATGAAATTACTCTTTCGATTTTTCATTGTTAGTCTAATTACTATTCATTCACTTCATACTCAAAATATCAAAATTTCTGGGCAGATAATTTCAGATGGTGAGCTTGAAGGCATACATGTTATAAATAGAACAGCTTACAGGTACGCGACTACTGATAAAAATGGATTCTTTAGCGTTGAAGGAAAGGAATCAGATTCCTTGTATTTTTCATCAATACAACACCAACCAAAGACTATAGTTTTGAGTAAGAAACAAATTGATAGTAGATCTCTTACAGTTACTCTTTTAGAATCCTTAAATGAGTTGGATGAGGTCGTTCTTGGTGCTATTTTAACAGGAGACTTGAATTCAGATATTGGTAATTCAGAAACTAAACGTCCGTTAGATTTTTATGATCTAGGACTTCCTGGGTATACGGGGCCTCGGATGAATTTAGTACAAAGGCGCCTGTATGAAGCTGACAGTGGGCCTTTAATTTTGCCTAGAATACCTCCAGTCATAAATTTTTATAAGCTTTTAAATATGATGTCTGGCCGTACAAAGATGTTAAAAGAACAAGTTAAACTAGATAAAAATAAGCAAAGTATTCTACGTTTAAGAGACATAATAGGACCTCTTTTTTTTATTAATCATGATTTAGTTGAAGATTTACGGATTGAGTTTTATTATTTCTGTACTGACGACCCTGACTTTCAAGATCGCTGTATTAACCGAAGTGATGTTGAGGTTTTAGAGTACTTGGATGAAAAATTAATAGAATTTAAAGATGTTCAGTTGTCCAAAAATTAACTCTTTCTACAAAAGAAATATCATTGGACTTGCTATATTTGTATTATGGTAAATATTCATTTTTTATTTATAAGCGGTACTGAAATTACATTCATAATGTTTATTGTGGTTCTAGTGTTTGGAGCAGATAAAATTCCTGCAATAGCTAAAGGTTTAGGCAAAGGAATGCGATCGCTTAAAGACGCTACAAACGATATTAAGCTTGAAATTCAAAAAAGTGCTGATAAAAATGGTATCGACTCTTCACTTTCCAAAGAAGTTAACGAAGAAATAAATAAAGTAAAGGATGGAATTAAAGACTTAACGGGATCTGTTAAGCGTAATTTGTGATCATTATTTTCTAATGCTTACAGTAAGCCCATCCCTAATAGGTAATAAGACTGTTTCTAGACGGGGGTCTTCTTTTAACAATGTATTATAATCCAATACTATTTTTGTTGAAAGATCTTTAGGGTCTAGTTCCTCAATCACCTTTCCACTCCATAAAACATTATCAGACAAAATTACACCCCCAGGGTTTAGCTTGTCAATAATCTGATTAAAATAATTGATATAATTTGTTTTATCTGCATCTATGAAAACCAAATCAAAGTGGGTGTCTAATGTTGGTATGATGTCTAGGGCAGGACCTAAATGCTGAATTATTTGAGACCCATAATCTGATTTGTCAAAATATGTTCTCTGAAAGTCTACTAATTCTTCGTTAGTATCAATTGTATGTAGCTCGCCGTCCAGACTCAATCCTTCTGCAAGACATAGTGCCGAATAACCTGTAAAGGTGCCTATTTCTAAAATAACTTTGGGTCTAATTAACTTAGACAGAACACTTAACACACGTCCTTGATAATGTCCACTTATCATTCTTGGTTGTAATATTTTTTGGTAGGTTTCTCTTGTCAGCGCTTTTAAAAGTACAGGCTCGTCTTCAGAATGTCTTACAACATAACCATCTAGTTTCTCTGAAATAAAGTGCATTTATGAAAGTATTTTTTGAATCAATTTTTCAGCTTTGGTCTTGTCGTTTCCAAATAGCCATCTTAGGATGTTGTCTTCCCAGATTTCATCGTATTGTGTTTGGTTTATGAGTTTGTAATCTAGACCAAGGTCTAATAGCTTACCAGGATACGATGACTGGGCTTCACTTTCCATTTCTCCTAAAGGGTAGGGATCATCCAAGCCCATAATTATTTGACTACTTCCTTGTCTTTTTAACATTAAGTCTAAGGAGTCTGTGTCATGGACTAGTGTATCAAAATAAATATTTTCATGACCAACAGCTTTTCGTGGGTGTATTTTTCCTTCAAATAGATCGGGACGACCATCAAACCCTTGTATGCGTCTTCCTAAATTCATTTGAGCCATCTGTCCTCCGTGAGCAAAACAGGTTCGGATGTTTGGATAGCGCTCTTGCATTCCGTTTAGAGTATAAAAATGATAGGCGTCTCCACACTGTGCAAGCATCCAAATTAAATGAAATCTCCAAGAGGTGTTTTCTAACTTGATCATTTTTTCACCATCATATGGGTGGACTTCAATCGCTAGATTATATTCATTTGCCAATTCAAAAATAGGGTCATTTTCTTTATCAAATACACTTCTCCATTGTCCAATGCTGTCCATGAAGTGGGTGGGTAGGCATAATACTTTTAAGTCCAATTCTTTGACGCAGCGTTCCGTTTCCCATAAAGCACCTTGAATAAAACCCGGGTGCACCACAAAGCCACAAGTAAACTTTGAAGCGTTTTCGAGTTGCACTTTAGCATTAAAGTCATTTTGAAACCGCAAGGCTTTCTTCATTTCTTCCAAACGCAATCCGTTTCCGTACAGTTGTGATAAATTTAAAACTACCGCATGGTCAATTTTGTTCTCATCCATCCATTCTAATTTTTCATTTAAAAAAAAACTTGAATGTGTTACAGGACGACTCCATCCTTTTTGAAGCATGTGTTTGCGTTCGTCATCAACCCAAAAGATCTCCTTATCCTTCATGAATTGAGGAATTTCTTCTGGATAGGGTAGTAAATGTGAATGTCCGTTAATGCGAAGTTTACGTTTCATAAAATTGATTTAAATTTTGTTGGGAACTTCCATTGTAGTGCCACATTTTGAGCATGTACACTTATCTTTGTTAGTGTAGTATTGATCAAATATAATAGGCATGTCTGTTTCTATATTATTTATAACAAAGGGTGCTCTAAATAGCTGGTGGTTACAGTTTTCACAGTACCATTCTAGCGCATCCTCCATCCCTTCGGAACGTGGGTACTCAATGACAATACCAACAGTGTTAGCTCCGCGTTGAGGTGAATGGGGCACTTTTGAAGGTAAAAGGTAAATATCTCCTTCTTTTATGTGAATGTCTTTTGCGACGCCTTTGTCAATTATTTTTAATACTATATCGCCCTCTAATTGATAGAAAAACTCAGGTGTTTCGTTGTAATGATAATCCTTCCTGTTGTTAGGTCCTCCTACAACCATCACAATAAATTCACCGTCATTCCAAACACACTTGTTTCCAACAGGGGGCTTTAATAAGACTCTGTTTTCCTCAATCCATGCTTTAATATTAAGAGGGGATACTAGTTTGCTCATCGTTTTTGTATTTGGATTAGATTCTATAAAGTTACAAAGATTTTGTGCGCCCTCCGTCAACAGGGATATTAACCCCATTGATGTAGCTCGCAGCTTCACTTGCTAAAAAAACAATAGCATTGGCTGTTTCTTCAGGTTTTGCAAAACGTTTAGCAGGCGTATAGGTCTTCATAATATTAGCCATCTTATCTATATTAGTTTTAGATTGTTCGGCTTTGATTTTAATAATCTCATTTAAACGTTCTGTTTCTGTAAAACCTGGTAGTATATTATTGACCGTTATCCCCAAATGTCCTAATTCAAAGGAGAGTGTTTTACTCCAATTCCCTACCGCATTTCGAATGGTATTACTAACGCCCAAACCTTCAATAGGTTCTTTAACAGAGGTTGATATGATGTTAATAATTCGTCCATAGGAGTTTTCTTTCATAAATGGAACTGTTAGTTGAGCGAGTACATGGTTACATTTTAAATGTTGTGTAAATGCATCTTCAAACGCCTTTAAACTGGCATCAATGATTGGTCCACTTCTAGGGCCGCCAGTATTGTTTACAAGGATATGGAATCCGTGGTTTTGGAGGATATAGTTCTCTACATTTGATTTTAATACTTCAGGATTCATAAAGTCAGCAACAATGTAATCGTGGTTTTGTGCGTTCGGAAGTTGCTTAATAACTTCTTTTAGTTTAGATTCATTTCGAGCTAATAGTGTTACGATGACGCCTTCAGAAGCTAACGCGATTGCCGTTGCTTTTCCAATTCCTTGTGTGCTTCCGCATACGAGGGCATTTTTATGTTCTAAGTTTAACTTCATTTTTTTATTATTCGTAATTGATACATATGTTTTTTGTTTCTGTGAAAAACCGAAGCGCTTCAAAGCCACCCTCTCGACCCACTCCAGATGATTTAATCCCACCAAATGGGGTACGTAAATCTCTTTGCATCCAGGTGTTGACCCATATAATTCCACATTCAAGTTGCTCAGAAAAAAACAAACTACGTTTTAAATTATTGGTCCAAACGGTAGCTGATAATCCATATTTAACATCATTTGCCATTTCTAAAACTTTGTACTCGGAGTCAAAAGGCATTATGGTTACAACAGGGCCAAATATCTCTTCTTGGTTTAAATGACACGAATTTGAATCTACTTGTATTATAGTGGGTGTTAGGTAATAGCCGTCTTCATGACCTTTTATACGGACCCTTTTTCCGCCATGTAACAATTTGCCTCCATTGGAATCTACTCTGTCAATAAATGACAGTACTTTTTCGATGTGAGCTTTAGAAACTAATGCACCAACTTGTGTGGATTCGTTTGAGGGATGACCAACAGTGAGTTGGCTTACACGCTCTATAAAGTCGGTCTTAAACTGCTCAAATAGAGAGGCTTCTACAAAAATTCGACTACCACATAAACAAATTTGTCCTTGATTAGAAAATGAAGATTTTACAGTTGTTGTTAGCATTTTTTCATAATCACAGTCTGCAAAAATGATATTTGGATTTTTCCCTCCTAGTTCAAGAGAAATTTTTTTAAACATTGGCGCTGCAGTTTTTGCAATGATTTTCCCTGTTTCTGTCCCTCCTGTGAACGAGATCGCTTTAATATTTGGGTGTTCAACAATTGCTTGACCTGTAGTGGTACCTAACCCGTGTACGATATTTAAAACTCCTTTTGGAAGCCCTGCCTCATTACAAATTTCTCCTAAAAGAAATGCTGTATATGGAGTGATTTCACTTGGTTTTGCAATTACACAATTACCAGCTGCTAATGCTGGTGCAATTTTCCAAGTCAGTAAATATAAAGGGAGATTCCAAGGTGAAATACATCCAACGACTCCTAACGGATGCCTCAGAGTATAGTTAATGGTTTTTTCACTTTTAGTTTCATGACTTTCACTGTGGAACTGAGTGATGGCATGTCCAAAAAATCTAAAGTTACTGGCCGCTCTAGGGATGTCGATACTTTTGGCTAACATAATTGGCTTGCCATTATCCTTACTTTCAGCCTCCGCAAAACGGTTTAGATTATCCTCTATTAGGCGCGCTATTTTTAGTAAAATTGCACTTCGTTTTTCTAGTGATGTTTGAGACCATGATTCAAAAGCTTTTTTGGCCGCTTCGTAAGCTAAATTCACATCTTCTAGGCTTGAGTTTGGAAGTTGGCCGTACACGCTTCCATTAGATGGATTATAGTTGTCAAGCCATTCATTTTGAATAGGTTCCAGAAATTCGTCATTGATGTAGTTTTTTAGCTGAATCATACCTCTTTTTTATAGGCTATTACTTTAATCTCAATGACTAAATCTGGATGCGGTAATTGATGTACTGTAACAGTTGTTCGTGTGGGCCCTGTTTCAGGGTTAAAGAATTCGCCATAAACTTTATTGTAACCTGCAAAATCATTCATATTTACTAAAAAAGAGGTGACATCTACGACGTCATCTAGGCTAACACCTTCACTTAATAAATTATTGTTTATGTTTTTCAGGACTTCACGAGTTTGAGCTTCGATATTTAAGTGCTTAGTGCCCATATCATCAATTATATCTACCCCTGCAATACTATTATCTTTTCGTCTTGAGCTTGTCCCAGAAACAAAGATAAAATCACCCACTCGTTTTGTATGTGGATATGCGCCTCTTGGTGCTATTTTGGTACTCATAGTTTTCTATTTAATTAATACTTAAATGTTCTAGCAATAGTGTCTTCCATAAGGATGTTACTCGTTTCTTCTTGTACTTTTTTAAGCACCTCCTCTAGGGGTTCTTTTATGCTTATTTTGTTAGCTACCAACATGCTTAATATCGCCTTGTCTTGGGCGCGTCCAATCGTCATAGCTTCGTTATAGCCAATCGTTTCTTTAAAAGTGACGAGTGAATATTTTGAATGATAAACTTCAGGAAATTCTGCTTCCAGTGCCATTTCAATTTTTCTTTTTTCTTGAAATATTGGATTAGCAACGTGGTCTTTCATTTCATGAAAGTTATCAATCGCTAGGTCTGCAATACCATCGGTATCAATTTTTCTATGGTTTTGAAAGTCTTTGAAAGTTGCTTCCCAGTCTCCTTCATGGGTATCCAAAAAAGCATCGAATTCTACAACATCCTCAAAAGAGGCATTCATCCCTTGTCCGTAAAAAGGAACTATTGCATGTGCAGAATCTCCTAATAGTAGACTGTGCCCTTTGTAGTTCCATGGAAAACATTTAACAGTACCTAAGGGAGCGGTTGGGTTTTCGAAAAACTCAACGGCTAAGTTTGGCATGAGTTCAAGCGCGTCAGGAAATTCTTTTTCAAAAAATTCAGTTACAATTTCAGGACTTTTAAGGTTGTTGAAGTTGTAGATTCCAGATTCATAACTTAGAAATAGAGTGACAGTAAAGCTACCATTTAAATTAGGCAATGCTATAATCATGTAGTCGCCCCTTGGCCATATATGGAGCGCGTTTTTATAGGTTTTAAAACCACCCTTTTCGTCGGGTTGAATGGTTAGCTCTTTGTAGCCATGTGTAAGGTAGTTTTGAGAAAAACTAAATAAAAACTTACGCTCTTTAAAGTAACTTTTTCGTAAAGCAGATCCTGCACCATCAGTTCCAAAGATGAGGTCTGCAAAAACAGTAAACTTAGCTCCAGAAATAGTATCTTCAAAAGAGGCTTTCTTATTGTCAAAGTCTACGTTTGTACATCGTTTTTGAAATTCTATCGTTACATCGTCAAGAGCCTCCGCCTCGTCTAGAAGTAGGGCTGTAAGTAATTCTCTTGAAATTGAATTGATCGATTCGTCTTCACGCCCACTATAGTTTGAGAGAAATGTATTTCCTTTGGTATCATGTACCATTCGGCCATGCATGGGGATACATAAAGATTTCACTTTTGCTTCTAGACCAACCAGTTTAATAGCTTTAAGTCCACGATTTGAAAAGGCCAAGTTAATAGAGCGTCCAGCGCTAATGTCAGTAGTTCTTAAATCTGGACGTAGTTCTAGCATATGAACTTTAAAACCACGCTGCCCAAGCCTTAAGGCAAGCATAGATCCACAGAGTCCAGCTCCAATAATTAATATATCTTCTTTTTTAGACATTTAGAATATTTTTCAATTGTTCTACCATTTTAAAAACATCTTCAAACGAATTATAAAAAGGAACAGGTGCACAACGTATGACGTCAGGGTTTCTCCAGTCTGTAATTACGTTTTCTTCGGTCAATTTGTCATGTAAAGACTTATTAGCATTTTTAACTTTTATCGATAATTGACAACCACGCTGCTCTGTATCTTTTGGTGTGATGATAGAAATATTATTATTATTTAATTTTAGAATAAGATATTCCAAATAGCCAGTAAGTTTTTTTGACTTTTTGATTAGAGAAGGCATTCCAACTTCACTAAATAATGCTAATGACGCTTTAATTGCAGCCATAGATAAGATAGGAGGATTACTTAATTGCCAGCCTTCTGCACCTGGAGTGATATCTAAGGGTTGTCGCATGTCAAAACGTGTTTTTTTATTTTGACTCCACCAACCAGCAAAACGTTTTAAGGTTTGATCATGTGCGTAACGTTCGTGAACGAAAATACCCCCAAGACTCCCAGGACCTGAATTCATATATTTATAAGTGCACCATGCAGCAAAATCAACCCCACTTTCGTGAAGGTTTGGCTGAATATTTCCAACCCCGTGCGCTAAGTCAATTCCAACTTTGCATTCTTTTTTATGACCTAATTCACTTATTTTTTTTAAATCTAAATATTGTCCTGTGTAGTAATTTACGCCTCCAATCAAAAGTAATGCGATTTCATGGCCGTGTGAATGAAGCATTGATTCTAGGTCTTCCATATTTAAAAGTGTCTCTCCTTTTCGGGGTGACCATTCAATCAAGGACTCTACTGGGTCATACCCATGGTACCTTAGTTGAGTTTCTACGGCATATCGATCGGAAGGAAAAGCATCACTCTCAATCAGAATTTTGTTTTTTAACTTAGTTGGTTGATAGAAAGAAACCATCAACAGATGTAGGTTGGTTGTTAAAGTATTCATTATGACAACTTCTATAGGTTTAGCTCCTACAATTTCAGCCATTGTTTCTGTGAGAAACTCATGATAGGGCATCCAAGGGTTTTTAGCCTCAAAATGACCCTCTACACCCAACTTAGCCCAGTCGTCTAATTCTTGTTCAATGTATTGTTTAGTTTTTTTTGGTTGAAGTCCCAGCGAATTTCCCGTAAAATATAACCATTCCTCACCACGAGAGTTTTTAGGGATATGAAATTTAGTACGGTAGTGAGCTAAAGGATCTATGAGGTCTTGTTCTTTAGCAAATTCGATTCCAGGCTTAAAACTTATCAATTTATTTAAATTTGAATTATTTCAAAAATAAGCATTTTCGAATTAAGACAAAATGGATAATTTAAAGTTTACCCCCTTATTTTAGTAAATATTTAAATTTTCGCTGAAATTTTCTTAATCTTGGAATAGAAATATTTCTCACATAAGAGTTGTTTGGGTGAAGTCTTTCATAGTTTTGATGATAATCTTCGCCTCGCCAGAACTTTAAAAATGGATACACTTCAGCAGCTACAGTGACATTTAGTTTTTTTGTAATTTGTTTTATTTTGTGAAGAATTTTTCTTTTTTGATTTTCATTCTGATAAAAAATAATAGAACGATATTGAGATCCATTATCTGGACCTTGACCATTTACTTGCGTTATGTCTTGCGACCCAAAATAGACATCAATAAGGGTAGAGAAGCTCACAATTGCCGGATCATATAAAACTTCAACAGCTTCAGCGTGGCCAGTTCTTCCTGTATTGCTTAATTGGTAAGTTGGATTTTCGGAGTGCCCACCTGCATATCCATTAATTACTTCATTTACGCCATCGACACTTTCATAGATTGCTTCGACGCACCAAAAGCAACCACTTGCAAAATAGGCTTTGGCTAAGCCATCTTTAAGAGGAACTTCAATGGGCTTGGCATTAATTATAGCTTCTTGTTTAGTATTAGTTGTTTTAGTTTGACAACTTACATTAGTTAGTTTTAAGATAATTATTAAGGGCAATATTGTTTTCATAATTTTTTTTAAACTTACATTTCTTTTTTTTAAAAGATGTGAAAGTTATATTAAATAAAAAAAGCCTTCATTTTTATGAAGGCTTTAAAGTAATTATATTAGAGTAATTAAAGTTTAGAAAATAGTTTTTCCATTTTAACCTTTTGTTCTTCTGCTAATGCAGCATCAACCAAAATTCTCCCGCTGTGCTCATCCGTTATAATTTTTTTGCGTGAAGCAATTTCCATTTGAATTTGAGGTGGAATTGTAAAGTATGACCCACCAGAAGCACCTCTTTCAATCGGCACAATAGCTAATCCATTCTTTACACTAGTACGTATTTTTGTGTATGCAGACACTAGTCTAGCTTCGATTTTAGTTTTGTAATCATCAGATTTAGAAAGTAAAAGTTTTTCTTCTTTTTCAGTCTCAGCAAGAATGGCATCTAGATCTGCTTTTTTGTGCTTTAGGTGAGTTTCACGTTCATCTAAGCGTTCTTTGGTTCCGCTAATTACCTCTTTTTTTTGATCAATTTGAGCGCTAAATTCTTTAATGTGTTTTTCAGCTAGTTGAATTTCTAATTCCTGAAACTCAACTTCTTTACTTAATGAATTAAACTCACGATTATTACGAACATTTTTTTGTTGTTCGGTATATTTTTTAATCAAACCTTTTGCTTCTTCAATAAGATTCTTTTTTGATTTGATTTGACCATCAACATCGTTCAAACTATCTTCTAATTTTTGAACTCTAAGATTAAAACCTTCAACATCGTCTTCTAGGTCACGAACCTCTAGCGGGAGTTCGCCGCGTACGTTTCTAATTTCGTCAATTCTTGAGTCAATTAGTTGTAAATCATAAAGAGCTCTTAATCGTTCCTCTACGGTTAATTCTTTCTTTTTAGCCATGCTTATGTATACTTTACTGGATTTGTATTTATCGTTGATAAAACGACTGCGAAATTAGTAATTTTTTTGTTAAGATATGCAACTAAAATATTTTTTATGTGTTGTTCACTTTCATAGTGTCCAATATCAATTAATAATAGCTCGTTTTCTGCTTTAAAAAAATCATGATATTTTAAGTCTGAAGTAATAAAGGCTTGAGCTCCAGATGATTTAGCAGCCTCTATTGCGAAACTGCCTGAACCTCCTAATACAGCCACCTTTTTGATTTTTGTATTTAATAACCTGGAGTGTCGTACTAAATTGCAGTTAATTTTCTTTTTAATAAATTTTAAAAATGCAAGACTGCTCATTGGGTTTTCCAATACTCCAATCATACCTATTCCAATATGTTGATTAGTATTTTCAAGTGTAATTATTTTATAGGCAGCTTCTTCATAAGGATGGTTTTGAAATAATGTTTTTAAAACAGATTTTTCTAGATGTTTCTCAAAACTTATATTAATCTGGACCTCTTTTTCTTTTTGTAAAACGTGTTTCTTTCCAACAACAGGGCTAGAGTTTTCATCACCCTTAAATGTACCTTTTCCATTAACATTAAAACTACAGCTGTTGTAGTTTCCTATACTGCCAGCTCCAACTTCAAATAAGGCAGCTCTAAGAGATTCTGCATTTTCTTTAGGCACATAGGTGGTCAGTTGTTTTATGGTGCTAACTTGTGGGATAAGTACTTTTTTATTTTGAAGCCCTAAAATTTCACAGAGACCGGCGTTTGTTCCTACAAATGCATTATCTAAGGCAGTGTGAATCGCATAAATTGCAATTTTATTCTCAATTGCTTTTAAAACCACTCTTTCAACGTAGCTACTTCCAGTTATCTTTTTTAGTCCATTAAATATAATGGGGTGGAAGCTAACAATCAAGTTACAATTTTTCTCAATCGCTTCATCAATTACTATTTCAAGAGTATCTAGAGTAACTAGCACACCTGTCAATTCGCTGTTTTTATTTCCAACTAATAGGCCTACGTTGTCAAATTTTTCAGCATAGGTAATTGGGGCTAAGGCCTCAAGGTGCATTACAACATCTTCAACTATCATAAGTTTTTGTTTATCATCAAAGATAAAATAATTACTTTCGTTGTAATGAAGCTTTTAAGAAAAATATTATTTCCTTTTGTGCCTTTCTATTACATAGTGGTATTTTTAAAGAACAAATTTTATGATTGGTCTTTTTTAAATTCTTCCTTTTATGATTTTCCACTGATTTGTGTCGGAAATTTATCAGTTGGGGGTACTGGAAAATCTCCTATGGTTGAATATTTAGTTTCATTTTTAAAAAATAAATATCAATTAGCTACTTTAAGTCGTGGATATGGTCGTGATTCCAAAGGTTTTATTATCGCTGATTTTAAAGCAAACTCTAAAATCATTGGAGATGAACCTTTACAGTTATTTAACAAGTTTAAAGACATAATAGTTGCCGTTGATTCGGACCGTCAAAATGGATTAACTCTTTTAAAAAAAATTAAACCCTCAATTGAGGTAGTATTACTTGATGATGCTTTTCAGCATCGAAATGTTTCAGCAGGGTTAAATATTCTGCTTACCGCTTACGATCAGCTTTATTGTTATGATTATGTATTGCCTACAGGAAACTTGAGGGAGCCTAAGTCAGGTGCAAAAAGAGCACACGCGATAGTTGTAACTAAAAGTCCTAAGAGTTTAAGTGAGGATAGTAAGTCTAGTATAGTAGAACAACTTAACACTCTGCCTAATCAGGAGGTTTTTTTTAGTAGTATTCAGTACGCTGATGAAATAAAGTCATTAACTTCGACAATGTCTATTAATGAATTAACAGGAGTTCGTTTTACTCTAGTAACCGGAATTGCAAACCCAGCACCATTGGTTATCTATTTAAAGTCAATAGGATTGGACTTTGATCATTTAGAATTTGAAGACCATCATGATTTTTCTAAATCAGAACGAGAATTAATCTATTCGAAACCGTTAATTTTGACAACAGAAAAAGATTTTTCACGTTTGATTTCTGAGACTTCTAACAATGTTTATTATTTATCCATTAAATTGAAAATTGACCGAGCAGACGTGTTTGAGAAATTAATTAATACTTATGTTGAAAAACACATTAATTAATTTATGTGTTTTTGAGCTTTATAAGAAGATCTGACCAATGCACTACTTTCAACGTGACGGAAACCTAATTCCAATCCAATCGTTTCATATTCTTTGAATTGATCTGGGGTGATAAACTGCTTTACAGGAAGATGTTTTTTACTTGGCTGTAAGTATTGGCCGATAGTGACTACATCTACATCTGCATTTCTAATATCATGTAGTGTTTGAATAATTTCATCACGTGTTTCCCCAAGGCCAAGCATAAGACCTGTCTTTGTACGCCGTTGTCCTTTGTCTTTTAAATATTTTAAAACACCTAGACTTTTTTCGTATTTAGCTTGAATTCTAACCTCTCTTGTGAGACGTCTCACGGTCTCCATATTGTGAGAAACAACTTCTGGAGCGACATGAATAATTCGGTTAATATGTTTTTCAACCCCTTGAAAATCAGGAATTAATGTTTCCATTGTTGTGTTTGGATTCATGCGTCTAACCGCCTTTACTGTTTCAGCCCACATGATACTTCCCATGTCTTTTAGGTCATCTCTGTCAACGCTTGTAAGAACAGCATGTTTGATGTCCATTATTTTGATTGATCTTGCCACTTTTTCAGGTTCATCCCAATCAACAGTTTCAGGTCGCCCAGTTTTTACACCACAAAATCCACAAGATCTAGTACACACATTTCCTAAAATCATAAAAGTAGCAGTCCCTTCACCCCAGCACTCACCCATATTTGGGCAGCTTCCAGAAGTACAAATAGTATTAAGATTGTATTTATCTACAAGACCTCTTAATTCAGTGTATTTTTTGCCAGTAGGTAGTTTTACACGAAGCCATTTAGGTTTGGGTTGTTTTATAATTGGATTTGAGAGAGTTTCAACAGCCATAAATTCAATTTAGATAGACAAATATACAAAGTATTATTATAAAAAAATTATAAAATTGTGAGATACCATCCACTAAAACAAATCAAAAAAAGAATACCAAAACAACTTAAGACATGCATGAAACTTGAGGGTCGCCATTGTTTTGGAGTATATTTACTGCAAATTAGTGTGTAATTTGCTAAGGCATAAAATGGAGCGGTTAAAAATGAGAGAATTGTAGCTACTTTAATCAATCTACCCATGTCTGAAAGAAAATAAAAAAAAATGATTAAAGTTCCAAGAATGAGGGTCAGACTCCATCCTAAATAGCCCTTTTTGAAAGGTTTTTTAAATATTAGTTCTATGGTTTTGTTCATAGATCTAGGGGATGCATCAAGAGTCGTTAATGTTGTGCTAAACATAGTCGTAAATGCGGCGACTCCAATGATTAAATAAGCCCAGCTACCTAGACTTTCAGTGTAAATTTCTATTAGTTCTACAGAAAAAACTCCTGCGCTGTTGCTAAAGCTAGTTCCAGTACCGTGCATGGTGAGGGCTCCAAGACTTACAAAACAAATGCCTAATAGAACTGTCCCCATGTATCCAATATTAAAATCTAGAAGTGCTGTTTTCGTATCCAGTTTGTTGACAGACGTTTTATTTTTTTCTATAGTCCATATGGATTGCCATACCGAGACATCTAATGGGGCTGGCATCCATCCCATAAAGGCGATTAAAAATGTAATTTCGATGCTTCCCTGGGGAATATATTGAGCAATTTTAATAGTACTATTAAAATTATAAAATGCCATTAATGTTGCAGCCAAAGTAGTTAAAGTTAGTGTAATGATAATAACTTTCATTAAGACATCTAACAACTTATATTTTCCAATGTTTAAGATGATAAAGCAAAGGCCAAGAATTATAACTGTCCAAATCTTTACACTTAAAAAATTTCCAAATAGTGACGTAGCAATTCCGGCAGTTACGATAGTTACTGCTGACTGAATCGTAAACATGGTCAAGAACGTTAGGATTCCGTAAATTTTTAAAATCCCATTGCCAAGTTTACGGTACCCTTCTAATAAATTCTCACCTGTCGCACTTGCGTATCGAGGTCCGAACTGGAAAAATGGATATTTAACTAAATGAACTAGTAATAAAGCCCAAAGCAAACTAAATCCAAAATCAGCTCCAGATCGGGTAGACTGTACTAAGTGAGAAACTCCAATTGCAGCGCCTGCAAAAAGTAGTCCTGGGCCTAGTTTTTGAATCAATTGTTTCATTTTTTTGACAAAATTATTTCAGCCAGTAGCTTTTTTGCTCTTAGTAGTTTAATTTTTACATTATTTACTGGTGCTTGAATTTCTTTGGAAATTTCGTTGTAAGATAATTCTTGAAAATAACGCAAGTTTATGACTTGCTGATAGTGTGGTCTTAATTTTTTGATATCTTTTAATAGCTCTGCTAAGTTTTGCTTAGTGATTAGCTTGTCTTCTGGGGAAGGGCCTTCATCCATAATCCAATAAAGTCGATCCTGTTCTTTTTCAGAGGTTTGATTACAAAAAGATATCTTTTGTTTACGTAAGCTATCAGAATGTGTATTTTTTGCAATTGTAATCAGCCATGTTTTGAATTTGAATTTCTCATCAAATGTTTTGATTTTTTCAAAGGCCTTTGAAAATGTTTGAATCGTTATGTCTTCAGCATCATTTTCATTATGTAATCGTTTAATCAAAAATCCATATACATCATTCCAAAAAGTATGTAACAAAAGCTTAAACGCAATTTGGTCATTTTGCTTAGCTTTTTGTATTACATCATTTATTTCCAATAGAGTGAATGATTTTAGAGCTAAAATTAAGTTGTAAATAAATTGAAGCTATTAGTTAATTCTAAGTCTGTTGAGGTTCTGAGCAGTCTGCATATTCTTCAGGGGTTTTTCCACAAAACCCACATGCTTCTCTATTTTTATTTAGCATCGGATTTTGACTTGCACAAGTTCCTGCAAATTCACCGTCTTTTTTCGCCCACAATTTTATGGAGATCCCTGCAACAGCAACAACTAAAAGTGCGAGTGTAATTAAGAATAAAGCCATCTTTTTTTTTCAAAGATACACTTTTCGACACAAGCTAAAAAACGTATTTAATGAGTATTTTAACTAGGGTCTAGTGAGGTAAAGCTAAAATAAAGTAAAAAAGCTATCTGTCTATAAAATATTTACTTCGATTTCTAATACAATATCAAAAACTATTAAAATAGCTTCTTGTATTTTTTTTGAAAGTTCAAGTATGTCTTTTCCTGAAGCATTTCCATAGTTCACTAACACTAATGCCTGCTTATTGTGAACCCCATAATTTTTGAACGTTTTTCCTTTGAATCCAACGGTTTCAATTAGCCATCCGGCTGGAATTTTTACAGTAGTTTCTGAAACTTTGTAATGTGGTATTTTTGGAAATTTATTTTTTATAAGTTGAAACTGCACGCAAGAAATCATAGGATTTTTGAAAAAACTACCACTATTACCTAGGACTTTTGGGTTTGGAAGTTTTGAATTTCTGATAGAAATAACCGCTTTTGAAATATCTTGAATTGTTGGATTTTCAATTCCATTATTTTTGAGCTCAGACTCAATGTCTCCATATTTTTTTTTAATTACGTGTTGAAGACTGCTTAGCTCAAAGATCACTGAAGTGATGATGTATTGTCCTTTTAATTCTTCTTTAAAGATAGAATTTCTGTAACCAAAATCACATTCTTCTTTATTGAAGGTACGTAATTCTTGAGTTTGAATATTCATCGCTTCACAGCTAATAAACACATCTTTTAATTCAACCCCGTAAGCACCAATGTTTTGAATTGGAGCAGTCCCTACATTTCCAGGAATTAAGGATAAATTTTCGATTCCGCCATAATTTTTACCAAGGCACCAACTTACAAATTCATGCCAGTTTTCACCAGCTGCAACTCTAACTCTAACGTTGTTTTCGTAAACTGAAACAATTTCAATTCCTTTGATGTTAATATGTAAAACTAATGCGTTTACATCCTTTGTAAGTAATATATTACTCCCTCCGCCAAGGACCAATAAATTAGATAGATTAGTGTTTAAAATTTTAGCTAAATCTTGCTTAGTTTCGACAGATGCAAATTCTTTTGCAACCACATTCATTCCAAATGTATTCAAAGGTTTGAGCGATATGTTTTTTTCAATCAACATTAAGAAGTATATTCTTTAAGTGCCGCTTTTAAAATAGCTACTGCAGTTTTTAATTCTGCTTTACTTAGAACATATGCAATACGTATTTGGTTTTTACCTAGTCCTGGAGTTGAATAAAAACCAGCTGCTGGCGCCACCATTATGGTTTGATTATCCAATCTAAATGTCTCTAGCATCCACTGTGCGAATCCATCTGTATCAGAAACAGGCAATTCTACAATGCAATAAAAAGCGCCACTTGGAACTGCAACTTTTACCCCGTTAATTTTATTAAGTTCTTTAATCAAAACATTTCTTCGTTCTACATATTCGCTGACAACTTCACTAAAGTAATTGTCAGGAGTGTCTAATGCTGCTTCACTTGCAATTAAGCCATAGGTTGGTGGAGACAAGCGCGCTTGAGCAAATTTCAAAGCGGTATTAACTACGGATTTGTTTCGGGTTACAATACATCCAATCCTTGCACCACACATGCTATATCTTTTAGATACCGAGTCAATTATTATCGCATTGGTCTCGATTCCTTCTTCTTGCATTATAGAGTAGTGCTCTGTTTCATCGTAGGTAAATTCACGATAAACCTCATCTGCGATTAGAAATAGATCGTACTTTTTAACTAGAGCCGCTAGTTGTTGTATTTCGTTCTTACTATAAAGATATCCCGTAGGGTTTCCTGGGTTACAAATTAATATTGCTTTTGTTTTGGGATTTATTAAGGCTTCAAAATCAGCAATTGGTGGTAGTGCAAAATTTGAATCAATTCCAGAAAAAATAGGTACTACTTTTACCCCTTGTGCAATAGAAAATCCATTATAATTTGCATAAAAGGGTTCGGGAATAATGACTTCGTCTCCCAAGTCCATGATACTACCAAAAGTAAACATCAGAGCTTCGCTCCCTCCTGTCGTAATTATGATATTATCTGCACCAATTTGTATATTATTTTTTTTATAGTAATATGAAAGTTTTTTACGGTAAGTTTCTGATCCTTCTGAACGGCTGTATTCCAGTACTTCTAGGTTTGAGTTTTTAATAGCATTGAGAGCAACTTCTGGAGTTTTAATATCAGGTTGACCTATATTCAAGTGAAATACTTTGACACCTTCTTTCTTTGCTTGCTCAGCAAAAGGGACTAGTTTGCGGATTGGCGAAAGGGGCATTAATCCCCCTTTTGTAGAAATATTTGGCATCTTTAGAAACTAATTTTTTGTAAATTTATCATAAAGTTAATACAAAATAAAACGCTTTAACTAAATATTTAAATAATAAGATTCAAAATTATTACAAAGCCAATAATTTTTTACTAATCTAAAGTATTCATTTTGAATATTTTATAAAAAAAACACCCTTCAAGGGTGTTTATATTTCACAATGATATAATAGAGTTATTTCTCTAATACACTTTTATCTTTATCCCCAATTACAGTTGATTTGCTAGGGTCGATGACGGTTCCCTTTATTTTTAGGGCCACAATTTGATTTTCTGCATTTGATGTAACTGTAATTGTTTTTCGAATAGGGTTAACACGATTCGTATCATATTTAACTTCTATTTCTCCACTTTTTCCAGGCATTATAGGAGCTGTTGGTTTTTTTGGCACAGTGCATCCACAACTTGATTTTACATCTGAAATAATTAGTGGAGCATTTCCAGTATTTTTAAATTTGAAAACACGTACTCCGTCAGATCCTTTGTTAATAGTTCCATAATCAATTGTTTGAGATTCAAATTCTATTTTTGCGATTTTATCTTGAGTATAAACGTGGAGGCTTGCAAAAGAGATTAATAATAATGTTAAAATATTTCTCATGATTTGATTTTTATAATAAGTAAATTTAGTCACTTATTTTCAAACTACAAAAATGTAATCATATAAATTCAATTAATAATTTCAAAGAAAATAAAATATAAGTACTTTTGTAAGCTAACAACTACAAACTAATTTATAGTATGTCTATTCCTTCTAATTATGATGCATTGGCTGTCGAAAATAAATGGTATGACTATTGGTTGACCAATAATTATTTCCGTTCGACTCCTGACTCTAGGGAGCCCTATACTATTGTTATTCCTCCTCCAAATGTAACAGGTATTTTACATATGGGACATATGCTTAACAATACTATACAAGATGTTTTAGTTCGCCGTGCACGCTTACAAGGAAAAAATGCATGTTGGGTCCCTGGAACTGACCATGCATCGATTGCCACCGAAGCTAAAGTTGTAGCTAAGTTAAAAGAACTAGGAATAAATAAAAATGATCTATCTAGAGCTGAATTCATGAAACATGCTTGGGACTGGACTGATCAATATGGAGGAGTTATATTACAACAGTTAAAAAAACTTGGTTGTTCATGTGATTGGGATCGTACTAAATTTACTTTGGATGATGATATGAGTGAATCTGTAATCAAGGTTTTTATTAATTTATTTGAAAAAGGTTTGATCTACAGAGGTTTCAGGATGGTTAATTGGGATCCTCAAGCTCAAACAACTCTTTCTGATGAAGAAGTTGTATTTGAAGAGCGACTTGGAAACTTATATTATTTGAATTATAAGATTCAAGAAAGTGATGAACTAATAACAATCGCAACTACTCGTCCAGAAACTATACTTGGTGATGCAGCGATTTGTATTAACCCTAGTGATGAACGCTATACCCATCTCAAAGGAAAAAAAGCCATTGTTCCGTTGTGCGGACGTGTTATACCCATCATTTTAGATGACTATGTAGATGTTGAATTTGGAACAGGTTGTCTTAAAGTCACTCCTGCTCACGATCAAAATGATAAAGTTTTAGGAGATAAGCATAATCTAGAAGTAATTGATATTTTCAATTCAGACGGTACCCTTAACAGCTTTGGTATGCATTATGAAGGCAAGGATCGCTTTTTGGTACGAAAAGAAATTACAAAAGAACTAAATTCAAAAGGCTACCTATCTAAAACTGAACAACACCTACATAAAGTGGGAACTTCTGAGCGAACAAAAGCAGTAATAGAGCCGCGTCTTTCTGATCAGTGGTTTTTAAAAATGAAAAATCTTGCTAGCCCAGCAATTAAAGCTGTTTTAGAAGAACAATCGATAAATTTATTCCCAAAGAAATTTGAAAATACCTATCGCCATTGGATGGAAAACATTCGTGATTGGAACATCTCCAGACAATTATTTTGGGGTCAACAGATACCGGCCTATTATTATGGTGATGGAAAAGACGACTTTGTAGTGTCTGACTCTATAGAAGGGGCTTTAGAATTGGCTAAAAATAAATCCGAAAATTTAGAGTTACAGATAAGTGACTTAACTCAAGATACAGACGTTCTAGACACCTGGTTTTCTTCTTGGTTATGGCCAATTTCTGTTTTTGACGGAGTCAGAAACCCAGAAAATGAAGATATTAAATATTACTATCCAACTAATGATTTAGTAACAGGTCCAGATATTATATTTTTTTGGGTGGCACGAATGATCGTAGCTGGCTATGAATTTAAAGACCAGAAACCGTTTACAAACGTTTATTTTACAGGCCTTGTACGTGACAAACAACGTCGCAAAATGAGTAAATCCCTTGGTAATTCTCCAGATGCTCTTAAGCTTATTGATGACTTTGGAGCTGATGGTGTTCGTGTGGGTTTGTTATTAAGTTCAGCGGCTGGAAATGATTTAATGTTTGATGAAGCATTATGCCAACAAGGAAAAGCATTTGGAAATAAAATATGGAATGCATTTCGACTTATCAAAGGTTGGGAGGTTATTGAGATTACTCAGCCTGACTATGCAGCTACAGCGATAGATTGGTACCAAGCTAAGTTCCAGAAAACATTGATTGAGATTAATGATCATTTTAGTAAGTATCGATTAAGTGATGCATTGATGATGACATATAAATTAATTTGGGATGATTTCTGTTCCTGGTTATTAGAAATGGTAAAGCCTGCCTACCAAGCTCCAATTGATAAAAAAACATATGACTCTGTAGTAAGTATTTTAGAATCTAATTTAAAAATACTTCACCCTTTTATGCCATTTCTAACTGAAGAGATTTGGCAAATATTGGAAAAAAGAACTCCAGGACAGGCTTTAATTGTCGCTTCTTGGCCTGAAATAAAACCATACGATCACTCTATTTTAGAAAGTTTTGAATTTACAGCTGAAGTGGTTTCAGGGATTCGAACAGTTAGAAAAGAAAAGAATATTCCTTTCAAAAATCCGATTGATTTATTGGTATTGAATAATGAGTCTCAGGTAAAAGATTTTGATTCGTTGATCTCTAAGCTGGGAAACATAACGAGCTTGTCCTATACCACATCACCTGTTGATAATGCTTTGTCATTTAGAGTCAAGTCTAATGAGTATTTTATTCCTGCAAATGACGCCATTGATATAGATGCAGAAATTTTAAAAATTGAACACGAGCTAAAATATACTGAAGGTTTTCTAAAATCAGTTCAGAAGAAATTATCTAACAAACGCTTTGTTCTAGGAGCACCGGAGCAAGTCGTTTCAAGTGAAAAGAAAAAAGAAATGGATGCAGTGGCCAAAATTGAAACTCTTAAGGCTAGTCTGATTAATCTAAAGTAATATTATTTTTTGTTTTGTAGATATTTGTTAGCTAGGTCAATATAGCGTTGTTTAGCCTGGTCTTGAGTTATATTTTCAACTTGAAATAGTGCATTAGTCTTGAAGGCATTAATGATGGCCTTTCCACTACTTGGTCTGTTATAGTCGTTGGTTGATTTTTTATAATAAGCATATAGTTTTAATAAAGTATCCGCAGGAAATGGATCTTCATGGCTATTTATTCTGTTAACAGCTTCTCTAAATTTTGTATCTAATGTTTCACTATTCATTTCATACATCGGCTATTATACATTCTCCGCCTTTAACTTTTTGGTTTAGCTTTACTTTTATTTTTGTGTCAAGAGGTAAGAATAAATCTACCCTTGAACCAAATTTTATAAAACCGGCATCTATTCCCTGTTCAACTTTTTGTCCTTCTTTTGCGTAATTTACAATACGTCGCGCTAGGGCACCGGCTATTTGGCGGTATAATACTTTTCCGTAAACCTTATTTTCAAGAACGATGGTTGTCCGTTCATTTTCAGTACTAGCTTTTGGATGCCATGCGACAAAATATTTACCGGGGTGGTATTTGCTAAATAGCACAGAACCGCTTATTGGGTAACGTGTTACATGAACATTTAAGGGAGACATAAAAATGCTTACCTGAAGTCGTTTTTCCTTGAAGTATTCAGTTTCTTCTACTTCTTCAATTACTACAACCTTTCCGTCTACAGGTGAAATTACCTGCGCATCATTTTTTTCAGTGTTACGTTTTGGGTTTCTGAAAAACTGTAAGATTAATACTAGTATTCCAAGTAAGGATAGCTGAATGAGTTTTAATAACCATTGTAATTCAATAGTATTATCCAAGATTAAGAAACTTACTCCAACGAAAAAGAGAGTACCTAAAATTATTTTTTGACCTTCTTTATGAAACATAATTTAATATTCTTAAAAATAAATAAATGAATGGAGCTGCGAAGATAGCACTATCTAAACGATCTAACATACCCCCATGGCCTGGCATTATCTTACCACTGTCTTTAACTAATGCTTGGCGTTTGTATTTTGATTCTACTAAATCACCTAAGGTTCCAAATATACTTACTAAAACACTGATAATTAACCAATTTGAAAAACTTAAGGAAGGGGCAATCAGCGCAATAAAATAACTGCTAATTGCTGAAAAAAAAACACCACCTAAAAAGCCTTCAACAGTTTTTTTGGGAGATATACTTTCAAAAAGTTTCTGCTTCCCATATCTTTTGCCAATTAAGTAGGCAAAGCTGTCATTGGTCCATATTAGTATGAATATACCTAAAATTATTTGAGGGTTATAATCTCCAAAGTTAAATGCAATTAAAATTAAAAACACAAACCCACTACTGATATAGAAGGTTGTATTGATAAGTTGATTTGATATTAGGTTGGGTAACTCTTTAGGTGAAAATAAATCTCTAATCAAGAATAGAGTTACAAAAATACTTAATACATGAAATATTTGGGATGTTTGGTTGACAATCCTTGGGTTATTAAGTAGGAGTTCGCAAAGAGCAAACGACAGGAAAACACCTGAAAAAATAAGATAGCTTATAGAGCTTTTTTGTTTAATAAGCCTATTAAATTCTGTTAAACACACGATTCCGAAAACGTAAAATAAAACAATAAAAGCAAATTTATGCTGTATGCATGTAATTAATAAAATTACAAACAATATTCCTGATAACGTTCTTTTGGTTAATTCTTTCACTACTTTTTATAGGTCTTCTAAAAGAAGCAAATATAGGTTTTTTGAACTACTTCCGTAACTTAGGAAATTATTAGTCTCCTCAACTTTGAAGTGTTTGATAGTAGTGATATTAGTTGGGATATTTTTTTTGTTTTGAGCTTTTATACCCTGAAGACCAGTGCTAATTGTTTCTACAAATTGACTCGTGGTAGCAAATACAATAAAATCTTCTGGTAGTTCAGATAACTTTTTTTCAGCAATTTGATTGGAGGAAATTAATAAAGATCCATCACTAGCGATTAAATACTCACAAGTTGTAAATAAAAAATCAGCTTCTTCTATTTTTTTTGTAGTATTAAAATCATACCAGTCAAATTTATCTTTGAGTCCAGGGTTTAGAATAAGTGCTGTTTTATCACTCCAACTGTTTTCTTCAATAATTTTATTTAAATTAGTTTGTAATTCGGAGCTAGTCTCACAATAAAGAAACTTACCGCCATTGTTGTTGAAATTAATTGTAAATTTTTCATCTATGGGAGAATCTTCGTCAGGCAAAAATCTTTGCTGATCTTCTTTTTCTAACTTAGATTTGCCAGAGTTTGAACCAAATATTTTACGAAATACACTCATTTTTTGTCACAATATAATTTTTAACTAGGATTATTACAAAAATAAAAATTTAATAAATTCATATTGTAAAATTAAGCCTATTCTTCTTCATCTTTTTTCTTGTCTGTGCTTGTTACTTCTGTTTTGGATTGAATAACTTCTTCCTCTTGAAATGGACGTTTACCAAAAATAGTTTCTAAGTTGTCTTTAAAAATGACTTCTTCTTTTAATAGAACTTCAGCCAATTCAGTTAATCTATCTTTATTTTCTTCCAACAATTTTATTGCTCTTTGATATTGATTTTCAATTATGTTAGATATTTCTTTATCTATAAGCTCAGCAGTCTGTTCGCTGTAGGGTTTTGAAAATCCATAATCGTTTTGTCCTGAAGAGTCATAGTAAGTTATATTACCTACTTTATCACTTAGTCCATAAATAGTTACCATAGCTCTAGCTTGTTTTGTGACTTTTTCTAAATCACTTAAAGCTCCGGTAGATATCTTATCAAAGATAACTTTTTCTGCAGCTCTTCCTCCAAGTGCTGCACACATTTCATCTAGCATTTGCTCTGGTCTGACAATCAATCGTTCTTCAGGAAGGTACCAAGCGGCTCCTAGTGAACGTCCTCTAGGTACTATAGTAACTTTTACAAGCGGAGCAGCATGCTCTAACATCCAACTAACTGTAGCATGTCCAGCTTCGTGAAAAGCAACTGCTCTTTTTTCGCTAGGAGTAATTATTTTATTTTTCTTTTCAAGTCCACCAACTATTCTGTCAACTGCGTCCAAAAAATCTTGTTTTTCAACAGATTTTTTGTCTCCTCTAGCTGCAATTAATGCAGCTTCATTACAAACATTAGCAATATCAGCACCTGAAAATCCTGGTGTTTGTTTAGATAAAAAATCTGTATCTAGGTCTTTTGATTTTTTTAAAGGTTTTAAATGTACATCAAAAATCTCTTTTCTTTCTCTAACATCTGGCAAGTCTACATAAATCTGTCGATCAAATCGTCCAGCTCTCATTAGTGCTTTATCCAAAACATCTGCACGATTTGTAGCTGCCAAAACAATAACATTAGAGTTGCTTCCAAATCCATCCATTTCTGTTAGAAGCTGATTTAGAGTGTTTTCTCTTTCATCATTTGATCCAGAAAAATTACTTTTTCCTCTTGCTCGACCTATCGCATCAATTTCATCAATAAAAATAATTGATGGAGCTTTTTCTTTGGCTTGTTTAAATAAGTCTCTAACTCTAGAGGCACCTACCCCTACAAACATTTCTACAAAATCTGAACCTGACAGCGAAAAAAATGGTGCTTTCGCTTCACCAGCGACTGCTTTAGCTAATAAAGTTTTCCCTGTTCCTGGAGGACCTACTAATAGCGCTCCCTTTGGAATTTTCCCTCCTAACGCAGTGTACTTTTCTGGGTGTTTTAAGAAATCTACGATTTCCTGAATTTCTTCTTTTGCACCTTCAAGCCCTGCTACGTCTTTAAAAGTTGTCTTAGTTTCAATTTTTTCATCAAAAAGCTTAGCTTTAGATTTTCCAATATTAAAAATTTGCCCTCCTCCTGCAGCTCCGCCTCCAGACATACGACGCATTATAAATATCCAAATACCAATAATTAATATGAATGGAATTAAAGAAGATAAAATATCACCCCATGCATTCGTTTCGGATTTAAAATTAAGAGATGTATCTAGGTCTTCTTCCTTTATTGTATCTTCTAGCTGTTTTTGAAATAATTGAACATCTCCAAACTCAAACTTATAATTTGGTACTTCAGAACTATTTGGAAAGAATTGACTTTTTTTATTTTTTTTGTGAATATCTTTAGAACTTGCCTTAGTTGTTAAGTACACTAGTGCTTCACGTTTATTTACTATTTCAACTTTTCTAATATCCCCATCTTTTAAATACTTAAAGAACTGAGAAGGGGTAGTGGATACATTTGAGGAATTCCCTAACCCTCCAGAAAACACCTGAAAAGCCAATATTATTGCTAATGCACCTCCGTATATTAACCAATGATTGAGCTTTTTATTTTTTGGTTTTTTATCTTTAGACATGGGTTTTTATTTAGTAACTAGTTTCTATTTCGGTAATTTTAGCATCACCCCAAAGGTTTTCAATATCATAATACTGACGAGTATGTTTTTGGAAAACATGGACAACTACGTCAACATAATCCATAAGAACCCATTCTGCATTTTCACTTCCTTCAATGTGCCATGGTTTTTCTTTAGTGTTCTTACTAACTTTTTTTTGTACCGAGTTTACAATTGCATTTACCTGAGTGTTTGAGGTTCCATCGCAAATGATGAAATAATCACAAACGGTATTTTCAATCTCTCGTAAATCCAAGATAGTTATGTTCTGTCCTTTGACATCTTCTATTCCATTTATAGTGAAAGTAATTAAATTATCAGAACTTGTGTTATTTGAAGTCATAAAATATTTTTGCTTTGCAAATTTATTAATTTTTTGGCTTTAAACACGTTATATTGTCTTAATAAAATTATAATTTAGAAGCCTTTAGACTCCTATGCAAATAATTAAACTTAATTCTACAGACTCTACGAACAGTTATCTTAAACGATTGATGCTTGAACGAACATTGGAGGACTTTTCAGTAGTAGTAGCAAATAATCAAACTAATGGCCGAGGCCAGCGTGGTTCTGTATGGCTTTCTGATAAGGGTAAAAACCTAACATTCAGTGTTTTGAAAATAAATCCCTCTACGGGTCCTAGAAATCAATTTATGTTAAATATATTAGTTTCATTGTCAATTGTCAAAGCACTTGAGTCGTTCAATATTCCCAAATTGTCTATAAAGTGGCCTAACGATATTTTGTCAGACGAATTTAAAATATCAGGTGTATTAATTGAAAATTTGATTAAACAAGGTCAAATTGAATATTCTGTAATTGGGATTGGTCTTAATGTGAATCAGCTTAAGTTTGAGGGATTAACTAAGGTAAGCTCTTTGAAAAATATTATATTATTAGATCTTGATAAGAATGAATTATTAACAAAGATTATTGAAAAGCTTAAAATATATTTTAAACTGTACTCTGAAAGTGGTAGTGGGTCTTTAAGACGTGAATACGAATCCTATTTATTTCGGAAAGATAAGTATTCAACTTTCAGTGGCCATAATAATAATTTGTTTACAGGTATAATAAGAGGGGTTTCTGCCTCTGGTAAGTTATGCGTTCAGACGGAAAGTTTTAACAAGGAGTTTGATTTGAAAGAACTAAAGCTTATATATTAGTTACAATTTTTAGCGGGATGTTTAGAGCTAAAGTTTCAATGAATTTAGATATTGGTCCTTTAATCATCATTGCCATCATCGGGTTAAAGTCTCCTTCAAACTTTAAATAAATCTCGCTTTTGTTTTCAGAAATGTTTTCTATGTTTGCTGTTAAAGAAAAGTCTAATTTGCCTCCACTAGCTCCCAGCACAATGAGATTAGGGCTTTCTAAATATTTTTTCTTCAACATTATTTCGGGCATTCCACTCAAGGCAAATAAAAAGGTCTTATCATCTATAAGTTCAAATTTGCTAATATTTTCTGGCATCAGTGGTTTAAAGTTTTTAATATCTGTCAAAAAATCAAAAACGATTTGAGATGATTTTTCAATACTTACTTTGGGAGATTCTAAGTTCATATTTAATTTTATTTATCGTTCCATTCAGAGGGGTTCGTATTCCATTTGGATAAGATGTTTAACTCTTTTTGATTAATGAAGTTGGTGTCTAATGCTTGTTCTAAAAGACTTTCGTAATTGCTAAGAGTAAAAAGGTTTATATTATTAGTTTTAAAGTTTTCTTTTGAAATGTCAAAACCATAGGTAAATATAGCGACCATTCCTTTGACATTTACTCCAATTGCTTTCAAGGCATCTACAGCAACTAAACTGCTTTTTCCTGTGCTGATTAAATCTTCAATAACAACAATATTTTGACCTCTTTCAACAAATCCTTCAATTTGATTTTGACGGCCATGTTTTTTTGCTTCTGGTCGTACGTATATGAAAGGAAGCCCGAGAAATTCTGCAACTAAAGCGCCAATTCCAATAGCGCCAGTAGCTACGCCAGCAATCACATCTGGTTTGCCGAACTCATTTTCTAAATTCTTAGCAATTTCTTCTTTTATATAATTCCGGACTGCTGGATATGACAACACCATTCGGTTATCACAATATATAGGGGATTTCCATCCTGAGGCCCAAGTAAAGGGATCATTAGGGTTTAATTTGATTGCATTTATTTGAAGTAAAACTTCGGCAGTTTTTTTGGCAGTACTTTTGTTGAAAATCATGTGCCAAAATTACTAAAAAATACTACTTTTACTTTCTATTAATCTGTTTTTAATTAACAATGTATAAAATATTTGTTGGTAATAAACCAATAATCTTAACAACGAAGGTGGAGACAGAGACAAACTTTAAGAATTTCCTGATTGATTCTGTAGATATTAACAAAGTGCTTTCTAAGCTTAAGAAACATAAATACGATGCGGTGCACCTTATTGGTTCTAATAAAGAGCTGCTTTTGAAAAAATTTTTATCTCTCTTGCCTAATGTGATTGCTGGAGGTGGAAAGGTTTATAATAAAAAAAATGAAATATTATTTATTTTTAGAAATGGAAAGTGGGACCTCCCTAAGGGTAAGACAAAGCCGAAAGAAACGATTAATCAAACAGCGCTTCGTGAGGTTGAAGAAGAAACAGGTATTTCAGGTCTTTCTATCATAAAACCACTAGATGTTACTTATCATATCTTCAAGCGAATGGATCAATACTATATTAAAGTTACCTATTGGTTTAAAATGTATTCAGATTATGAAGGCGTATTAATTCCTCAAGAAAAAGAAGGTATAACAGACGTGAAATGGATTTCAGAATCCAAACTTACTAAAGTATTGAATAACTCTTATGCCAACATCAAATTACTCATTTAGGATAGATGTTTAAATTATCTCTATAAAAAACTTCAAATAATGTTCTTTTACTGTTGCTATACCTTTGAATAAGTTTATTTTTGCCGTTCAAAAAAAACTAAATTAAAATGATGGAGTTTATAAGTAAACGATCAAGTAATGTAAAAAACGATGTATTAAGTGGACTCACGGTTGCTTTAGCCCTTGTGCCAGAAGCGGTAGCATTTGCTTTTGTAGCAGGTGTTGATCCTTTGGTAGGTCTGTATGCTGCTTTTATGATTGGACTAATTACGTCTATTTTTGGGGGTCGTCCAGGTATGATTAGTGGAGCTACCGGAGCACTAGCAGTTGTTATGGTAAGTCTTGTATCTAGAGGGAACGCAATGGGTACAGAAGGGGATGAGTTGGGTCTTTACTATTTGTTTATGACAGTCATTTTGATGGGTGTTATTCAAGTTTTAGCAGGTGTGTTTAAACTTGGTAAATTTGTTCGTTTAATTCCACATCCTGTAATGATGGGGTTTGTTAATGGTTTGGCAATTGTTATTTTCTTATCACAGTTAAGTATGTTTATGACATCTGAAAATGGAGAAATGGTTTGGATGCAAGGCGCTTCTTTATTTACAATGGTTGGGCTTGTAGCTTTAACAATGTTTATTATGTTTGGTTTACCACAAATCACCAAAAAACTACCGGAAGCTCTAGTTGCTATTTTGGTTGTTTCTGTGATAGTTATTTTTGGAAATTTAGACGTAGCTACTGTTGGAAGTTTTATTAGAGACGGAGGAGGACAAGGACTTCAAGGTAGTTTACCAATCCCGCAGTGGAAAATTTTTTATAAGATCCCAATGAATTTAGCAACTCTCAAATTTGTTGGGCCTTATGCATTGATCCTTGCTGCAATTGGACTAATAGAGTCGTTAATGACACTTAATTTAATAGACGAGCTTACTGAAAGTCGTGGGAATTCTAATAGGGAGTGTGTTGCCCAAGGGAGTGCAAATATAATTACTGGCTTATTTGGTGGTATGGGAGGCTGTGCAATGATAGGACAGTCTATTATCAATATCAAAGGAGGTGGTAGAGGTCGCCTGTCAGGGATTGTCGCTGCACTAGCATTATTAGCTTTTATTTTATTTGCTTCTGGGCTAATAGAACAAGTTCCAATTGCAGCCCTCGTAGGGGTGATGTTTATGGTTGTCTTTGGAACTTTTGCATGGTCAAGTTTTAGAATAATGAATAAAATTCCAAGAACCGATGTGTTTGTTTTGATATTAGTATCCTCTATGACAGTGTTTTTTGATCTAGCAATTGCGGTAATTTCTGGAGTGATTGTTAGTGCACTTGTGTTTTCTTGGGAGAACGCAAAGCGAATTCGTGCACGCAAGCGTACAAAAGAAGATGGTACTAAAGTTTACGAAATATGGGGTCCACTGTTTTTTGGAAGTATTACAGCTTTTAACGATAAGTTTGATGTTAAAAACGATCCTAAATCAGTAGAAATTGATTTTATTGAGTCACGTATAAGCGATCATTCAGCTATAGAAGCGATTTTTAATCTTGTAACAAAATATAAACAGGAGGGTAAAAAGATTTATTTGAAACATCTAAGTGAAGATTGTAAAGTTTTACTACACAAATCGAGTCCAATTTTTAGAGAGGTTATTATTGATGCAATTGACGATCCTCGTTATCATTTAGCTGAAAATCCAGAAGCATTTTCAAAAGGATTAGCAGACTATAAACTGTAGTATTATAAACTAACTGAATTTGGTACTAATTTTTTAAAGTCACCTCCATGACTAATAATCTCTCTAACAATTGACGAAGATATAAATGAAGTCTGAGAAGATGTCAATAAAAATACAGTTTCCAAGGCAGATAAATGTCTGTTAGTTTGGGCCATGGCTTTTTCAAATTCAAAATCTACAGGGTTCCGTAGGCCCCTCAATATAAAATCAACCCCTACTTCTTTACAAAAATCAATAGTCAAACCACTATAATTCATGACTCTTACTTTTGGGTTGTCTTTAAATTTGCGTTCAATAAAATTGATGCGTTGCTCAAGTGAAAACATGAAGTCTTTTGAAGAGTTTTCGCCAATTGCTATGATAATTTCATCAAATAAGGTTACTCCTCTATTGATGATGTCTACATGCCCTAATGTAATGGGGTCAAAGGATCCTGGAAAAATTGCTTTTTTCATAAGGTAAATTTAATGGTTTTTCTGAAGTGCCTCTTCAATCGCGTTATGAAACAAGTCTGACAAAGTGATTCCGGCTTTTAAAGCTTGCTGCGGTAAGATACTTTCTTTGGTGAAACCGGGGATTGTATTAACCTCTAATAGGTGGGGTTTGCCATCTTTTAAAATAAATTCACTTCTAGAAAATCCGTCTAACTTCAAAATTTCATAAATATTTTTAGCAACTTCTTTTACTTTATGGGCTTGTATTTTACTTATGCGTGCGGGTGTGATTTCTTGAGATCTTCCTAAATATTTCGCTTCGTAATCAAAAAAATCATTTTTTGTAACAATTTCTGTTATTGGAAGGACAGTCACCTTTCCTTTGTAACGGATGACACCTACAGAAACTTCGGTGCCGTCTAGGAACGACTCTATAATAAGTTCATCATCTTCTTTCAATGCTATTTCAATAGCCTTTGGAAGCTCGTCTTTTGAATAAACTTTAGTAACTCCAAAACTACTACCAGCCTTATTGGCTTTTACAAAGCAAGGAAACCCCACAGCCGCTTCAATAGCTGCAGAATCTATAGAGTCTCCAGAATCTAAAAAATAAGCATCTGCGCTAATAATACCATAGGGTTTTAGAGCGCTTAGACAGTCTCGTTTATTAAACGTAAGTGCTGCTTGGTACATATCACAGCTTGTATGAGGTAGTGATAATAATTCGAAATAGGCCTGCATCGTTCCGTCTTCACCCGGAGCGCCGTGAATTGCATTAAAAACACAGTCAAATTTAATTTTAGTTCCTTCTAAACTAATAGTAAAATCTGATTTATCTACAGAAAACTCTTCTAAGAATTCGTTTACATAAACCCATTTGTCTTTAAAGATATGGATGCAATAGCAGTTGTAAAGTTTAGCTGGTAAACTTTCGTATACAACATTTCCGCTTTTTAAAGAAATTAGATATTCACTTGAATATCCTCCCATTATAATGGCAATATTTTTTTTCATGTAAACTATTATGCGGTAAAAATATTACTTTTAAATTAAATCAAATTCATTTTGATCTAAATATACTTACTATAAACTAAACAAGCTAAAGGTTTTAAGGACAGAATTATTTGTTTAAATTTGTTACTTTATTAAAAACATTATGAATTTCATTAAATTCTTATTTAGTAAATCCTTTGTTAAGCAATTAATTTATGTCTTAATTGTCTTCGTTGTTTTTGGTTTTTTTACCTTAAAATGGCTCAAGTTCTATACTAATCACGGGTCATTTGTGTCTGTGCCTAGTCTGACTGGAAAATCTTATCAAGCCGCTCTGACCCTTGTTCAGGAAAACGCTCTTAGAAGCGAGGTTCAAGATTCTTCAAATTACAACCCTAGATATCCAAAAGGGGCAGTTATTGAGCAAGATCCTTTGGCTGGAAGTCAGGTCAAGCAAGACCGAAAAATATATTTAATTCTTAATCCATCGGGCTATCGTTCTTTTGCGGTTCCAGATGTAATTAGACGAACGTTCCGTCAAACGAAACCTGCTTTAGAAGCCCTTGGTTTCCAAATAGGTTCGTTGACTTATAAAGATGACTTAGGTAAGGATGAAGTTTTAGAAATATGGTGTAAAGGCCAAACCATAGAAGCAGGCACGATGCTTCCAAAAACTTCGAAAATAGACCTTGTTTTGGGGAATGGTATTCGAAAGTAACAACTTACAATGGAACAATCAAACGAATTTTTAGAGACTGCTAGTGATCTGCATGAACACTATGCTTTTACAGTTGAAAAGGGACAGCAGCCGTTGAGAATAGATAAGTATCTCATGAATTTTGTTGAAAATGCAACACGTAATAAAATACAAGCAGCTGCCAAAGGGAATAGTATTTTGGTAAATGACATCGCTGTGAAGTCAAATTACAAGGTCAAACCTTTTGATCAGATTCGAGTTTTATTTGACTACCCTGCTTATGAAAACTTATTAGTTCCCGAAGATATTCCAGTTGATATTATCTACGAAGACAATGACTTATTGGTAGTGAATAAAGCAGCTGGAATGGTAGTTCACCCTGGCCACGGAAATTACTCAGGAACCCTAATTAATGCTCTTACATTTCATTTCGATAACCTGCCTAATAACAGCACTAACCGACCTGGACTAGTTCACAGAATAGATAAAGATACTAGTGGCTTGCTCGTGGTTGCTAAAACAGAAACTGCAATGGCTCATTTGTCAGCTCAATTTAAAGCTAAAACTAGTGAACGCGAATACGTAGCTCTTGTATGGGGGAATATGGATTTAGACGAAGGGACTATTGAAGGTAATATTGGTCGTCACCCTAAAAATAGATTACAAAACACAGTCTATTTAGATAATGAGGCTGAAAAAGGAAAGCCTGCAGTCACGCACTATAAAGTGCTTCAGCGATTAGGCTATGTTACTCTTGTTGCTTGCCGCTTAGAAACAGGTCGTACCCATCAAATACGCGTGCACATGAAACACATAGGTCATACTCTTTTTAACGATGAACGTTACGGAGGTGATCGTATTCTAAAAGGAACCACTTTTACTAAGTATAAGCAGTTTGTAGATAACTGTTTTAAAGCCTTACCGCGTCAAGCTTTACACGCCAAAACCTTAGGTTTTGTACATCCAACAACTAGAGAAAAAATGTCTTTTTCAACAGAAATACCAAAGGATATGGAGACGTGTATTGATAAATGGAAAATCTACTCTAACCATTTAGTGCATGACTAAACTTTTAAGCTGATTGTTTTGACTGTTCAAGCTTACTTATTAACTTTGAGTAATAATTGTATTATATGAAACTTGTTATCTCACCTTCAAAATCATTAAATTATGAGAGTGAATTACCATTCTCTTTTAGCACAGAAAGTTCTTTTTTCAGTGAAGCTCAGCAATTAAACGATTTATTAAAAAAGAAATCCGCTAAAGATCTTTCTGATCTTATGCATATTTCTTCTAATTTGGGTCAGCTCAATTACGAGCGCAACCAAACTTGGAGTACTCTTTTTAATTCAAAAAATTCTCGGCCTGCAATTTATGCCTTTAGTGGCGACGTGTATCGTAGCTTCGACGCTTATACAATACGAGAATCAAAACTAGATGCTCTTCAAAGTACTGTTCGTATTTTATCCGGTTTATACGGACTATTAAAACCTATGGATTTACTTCAGCCCTATCGTCTTGAAATGGGTACTAAGTTGCCGGTAGGTGCTTCTAAAAACTTATATGAGTTTTGGCGACAAAAGGTTACCTCAGCGTTGAATAATGATTTAAAAGAAGGGGAGTTGTTTGTGAACTTAGCTAGTCAGGAGTATTTCAAAGTTATCGATGTCAAATCTCTTAAAACACCGGTTATTCATATCGATTTTAAGGAATTCAAAAATGGTCAATACAAAACTATCGCTATTTTTGCAAAACTAGCACGGGGTCATATGGCACGTTTCATTATTGAAAGGGCAGTTGAAACAATTGAAGGCTTGAAAACCTTTTCAGTTGAAGGATATGGTTATGACGCTAATTTGTCAACGGACACTAAATTGGTATTTACTCGTTAAATTAGTTAAAATAAGATGTACCTTTGTATCAAAGTTCAGAATGACTTATCGTATTGTATACCGTCATTCTCAAAATATAAAGTATGACATTTCGATCCTTAGGACTTATAGAAGCCCTACTCAAAGCAGTCCGTTTACAGGGCTATAAAACTCCTTCTCCTATACAACAGAAAGCAATTCCTCCAATCTTAGACGGCTTGGATGTATTAGCCTCTGCTCAAACAGGGACTGGTAAAACAGCAGGATTTACTCTGCCAATGTTACAAATATTATCTAAAAACCCAGTACCACATCGCCGACCACTACGTGCATTGGTTTTGACACCAACTAGAGAGTTGGCTGATCAAGTGTATACTAACGTGAAGCATTACAGTAAGTTTTTAGACCTTCGTGCAGCCGTTATATTTGGTGGGGTGAATCAAAACCCGCAAATTAAACATCTCCGAAATGGAGTTGATATATTGGTAGCAACCCCAGGCCGTTTGATAGATTTAGAAAACCAAGGGCATCTGACTTTGTCTAAAGTTGAGATTTTTGTGCTCGATGAAGCCGATCGTATGTTAGATATGGGATTTAAACGTGACATTGATAAAATTAGGTCATTGATTCCATCTAAACGACAAAACTTGATGTTTTCTGCTACGTTTTCTAGAGAAATAAAAAGCTTAGCGCAAACTATTTTACAACGTCCTACGCTTGTAGAGGCGACTCCAGAAAACACTACTGTTGAAGCGATTGCTCAACAAATATATCGGGTAGCTAAAGAGAAAAAGACGAATCTTCTAATAAAATTAATTCAAGATGGAAATTGGCAACAAGTACTTGTGTTTACACGCACGAAACACGGAGCTAATAACCTTTGCAAGAAACTAGAAAATGCGCGTATTTCTGCGATGGCTATTCATGGTAACAAAAGCCAAGGGGCTCGTACCCGTGCATTGGCAGGTTTCAAAAACCATGAGGTTCGAGTTTTGGTTGCAACCGATATTGCCGCTCGTGGATTAGACATCCCATTATTACCTCATGTGGTTAATTATGAACTACCTAATATTCCTGAAGACTATGTACACCGTATTGGTCGAACAGGTAGAGCAGGTGCTAATGGCGTTGCACTCTCATTAGTTTGTGCAGAAGAAACTTCTTATTTAGCTTCTATTGAGAAGTTGACTAAGCAGCGTTTTAAGAGAGAAATCGTTGATGGTTTTGAGCCGGATCCGAATGCATCTACAGTACCCCCCAAGCAGGGAGGTGGGCGTCAACATCGTCGAGGAGGAGCTCGGCCGACCAACAAACGATCAGGTTCTGCAAGTGGTGCTAGCCGATCTAGTTATAATCGTCGTCGTTAATTATTATGGAAATTCAACCAAACAATCCATTACATGGTGTTAAGTTAGAACAAATACTTATCACTTTAGAAGCTCATTTTGGCTGGGAATTTATGGGTCAAAAAATTAATATTCGATGCTTTAACGATGGCCCAACTATAAATTCTAGTCTCAAGTTTTTGAGAAAAACTCCATGGGCTCGTACAAAAGTTGAAGCCCTTTACTTAAAGTTGCTTAAGTCTAAATAAATTTAGGTTTTATTGAAAAGACCGCTATGGTTACAGGCAAGAGTCACTATATCTTTTTTGTAGTGTATCGCTATTGTTATTATGATGTGAAATAATTGTTAAACTACTCAAAGCTAATAGTATTACTTTTATATTTGTCCTATTATTTATGAAAAAAAGTTTACACATTCTTACCATAGGATTTAGAACATTAATTTTTGTTTTATTGTTTGGGTCTATTATTTTGCAGCCTACTTTAAAATCGATTTCAGTGATGGATCCCCAAGCTTTTTCCTGGCTTGATCATGATTCTGAAAATGAGAATAACGAAAATGATAATAAAGAAGTCGAAGACTCCAAAGAAAAAAAAGTTGAATTAAGGCTTACTACTGTAGATTTCAGTTCTATTCATTTTAATTATACAGTTCCTAATTATCGTTTATATTTTCTAAAAAACAATGTAACGATTGATTTAAATGATCCCCCTCCCGAAGTTGTCTAATTCTTTTCCTAGTTTTATTTGAAGCCACTTATAATTTAGACTAAGTGTCGTTCAGATCATCCAAAATAATTTCAATTATAAACCAACAATGCCGATCTCATTTATGAGTTAGCACACAATTATCGTAATATAATGAATAGTTCAAATCCATTTAAAAATTTAAAATCAGACTTACCATCCAGTATCGTAGTGTTTTTTGTTGCACTTCCTCTTTGTCTTGGAATCGCATTAGCGAGTGGCGCACCACTCTTTTCAGGTTTAATAGCTGGAATCGTAGGTGGTATTGTCGTAGGGTCCATTAGTGGATCAAGTGTCGGGGTCAGTGGGCCTGCAGCGGGCTTAGCAGCCATCGTTTTAACAGCTATTGGAACTCTCGGTAGTTTTGAGAACTTTTTATTAGCGGTTGTCCTTGGAGGAGTTATTCAGTTCCTCTTTGGGATTCTTAGAGCTGGGGTGATCGGTTACTATTTTCCTTCGTCCGTGATCAAAGGAATGTTAACTGGGATTGGAATTATTATCATTCTTAAACAGATTCCTCATTTTTTCGGATATAATTCAAATCCTGAAGGAAATTTTGCATTTTTTAAGGTTGGAGGTGAAAACACCTTCTCAGAAATATTAAATACCGTTAACTTTATTAGTCCTGGTGCTACTATTGTAGCTTTTTTAGCTTTGACAATCTTATTATTGTGGAGTGAAGTGCTTTCCAAAAAAGGAAAAATATTTCAGTTGATTCAGGGGCCTTTAGTCGCTGTTGTTCTAGGAATCATCTATTTTATATGTACTAAGGGTAGCACTCAATGGGGTGTGTCACCTAACTTATTAGTAAGTGTACCAGTTCCCGAGGATACAGCCTCATTCTTAGCCCAGTTTCGTTTTCCTAATTTTGAAGCTATTTCAAATCCACAGGTTTGGATCACCGCTTTCACAATCGCTTTAGTGGCTAGTTTAGAGACATTGTTGTGTGTAGAAGCAACGGATAAAATAGACCCTTTAAAACGTGTAACCCCAACTAATAAGGAGTTGTTGGCACAAGGTATTGGTAATATATTTTCAGGCCTTATAGGTGGGCTCCCTGTGACTCAAGTTATTGTGCGGAGTTCTGCAAACATACAATCGGGAGGAAAAACAAAAATGTCGGCTATAATTCATGGTTTTTTATTATTAATTTCTGTGATTTTAATTCCAAATTTATTAAATAAAATTCCGCTATCTGTTTTGGCATCTGTGTTGTTTATTGTCGGATACAAACTAGCTAAACCGGCACTTTTTATTGACATGTTTCGATTGGGTTGGAAGCAGTTTACTCCTTTTGTAGTTACAGTTCTAGGAATTGTTTTTACCGATTTATTGATCGGAATTGCATTAGGCCTATCCGTTGGAGTAGTGGTGATTTTGATCAAAAGTTTTCAGAATTCACATTTTCTACATATTGAAGATCATAGTAATGGAGTACACAAAATAAAAATGACTTTAGCTGAGGAAGTAACGTTTTTTAATAAAGGTGCTATTCTTAAAGAATTAGACCTTTTACCTGCTAATAGTTGTTTGGAGCTTGATGTGACCAAAACACGCTATCTTGATAATGATATCATCGAGATTTTAGAAGATTTTTCTGAAAAAGCGCTGCGTAAACAAATTGATATCAAATTAATCTCTGTTAGGGGTGTGGTGAAAAATCCGGAAAGTTTTATTCAGTTTTTTCAATTAAGACCTCAAACTGTTTTGTAAATTAATAATAAGAAAAATTTAATACTAAAAATTATGAAAGCACACACAAAAGAAACACAAGCAGCGATGACTCCTGAATCATCATTACAAGCTTTAAAAGATGGAAATAAACGTTTTATAAATGCCTCTCAACTTGTTAGAGACTTAAATGCGCAAGTAGATGCTACAAGTATGGGTCAATATCCTTTTGCAACAGTCTTACATTGCATAGATTCTAGGGTCTCAGCAGAGCATGTCTTTGACCAGGGTATAGGAGATTTATTTAGTATTCGTATTGCGGGTAATTTTGTTAATGAAGATATTTTAGGGAGTATGGAATTTGCTTGCAAATTAGCGGGCACTAAAGTATTAGTTGTTCTTGGCCACACCGCTTGTGGTGCTGTCAAAGGAGCTTGTGATCACGCTCGTATGGGTAATTTAACGGCTCTTATCAATAAAATTGAACCAGCAGTTGACGCTGTAGAACTTCCTGTTGATGAAAGTATTAGAAATTCATCTAACATAAATTTTGTAAATTCAGTTGCAGCCAAAAATGTTGAAATGACTTTAATTGATATCCGTAAGAAAAGTGAAATTTTAAAGGAGATGGAAGCTAATGGAGACTTAATCATAATAGGAGGGATGTATGATATTTCTAACGGAAAAGTGACTTTTTATGCATAAAAAATCAAACTTAATAATTGTGGCATTAGCCTTTTTGCTAATGCTACCTAGTGCTATGTTTGCTCAAGAGAGTGATTTCGGTAACTGGCTTATTTATGTCGGTAATAAAAAAATAGATAGTAAATGGAATATTCACAACGAAGTTCAGTATCGAAATTATGATGTTGTTGGAGATTTAGAACAACTACTTCTTAGAACAGGTGTTGGCTATAATTTATCTGAAAATAATCATAATTTGCTTTTGGGTTATGGGTATATTTCGTCAGAAAATTACATTCCAGAAACTCAAGAAAAAACTGCTATTAATGAACATCGAATTTTTCAGCAATTTATTTCAAAGGATCAATTAGGGATACTGTCATTAACCCATCGTTATAGAGTTGAGCAGCGTTTTGTAGAAAAAGATTTTAAAATGCGTTTTCGTTATTTTTTAGCTGCGAATATTCCGTTAATCAAAACTGAAGACGGCGGCTCTAAGTTATATTTTTCAGCCTACAATGAAGTGTTTTTAAATGCGAAGAGCAAAGTTTTTGATCGGAATCGTGTGTATGGAGGATTTGGCTTTCAATTAAACAGACAGATTCGCATGGAAGCTGGATATATGAATCAAATGTTTGAGGCTTCTAGCCGTGATCAATTTAACTTGATCACATTTATCACTTTTTAAAGTTACTTCAAAAAAAAACACGCTTATATTTATGAAAGCGTGTTTTTGTTTGTAAAGTAGTGGGTAATTATATTTTTGCAGACTTTACTGTTTTAATAATACGTCCAGCAATTTTATAGGGATCCCCGTTAGATGCTGGTCTGCGGTCTTCAAGCCAACCTTTCCATCCTTTTTCTACAGCAATAATTGGGATTCTAATCGAAGCCCCTCTGTCAGACACACCCCAGGAGAAATCCGTAATAGCAGCAGTCTCGTGTAAACCAGTAAGGCGTTGGTCATTAAACTCTCCATAAACTTCAATATGTTCTTTTACAACTGGTCTGAATGCTTCACAAATTTTTGCATAAACATCTTTGTCTCCACAAGTTCTTAAGATTGTGTTTGAGAAGTTAGCATGCATTCCAGATCCATTCCAGTCCATGTCTTTTCCAAGAGGTTTTGGGTGGTAGTCAATATAGTATCCATACTTTTCAGTAAGTCTGTCTAATAAGTAACGAGCAATCCAAATTTCATCTCCTGCTTGTTTTGCACCTTTTGCAAACAATTGGAACTCCCATTGTCCAGATGCAACTTCTTGATTTATTCCTTCAAAATTTAAGCCGGCATCAATACACAAATCAGCATGTTCTTCAACTAAATTTCTTCCATGTGTGTGCAGCCCACCAACGGAACAGTAATACATGCCTTGTGGGGCAGGGTATCCTCCAATTGGAAACCCAAGAGGTAGTTGTGTTTTTGTGTCCATTATAAAATACTCTTGTTCGAAACCAAACCAGAAATCATTATCATTGTCGTCAATTGTAGCACGCCCATTAGAAACGTGAGGCGTTCCATCGGCATTCAAAACCTCTGTCATTACTAGATACCCATTAATTCTTGCTGGGTCTGGATAGATTGCAACCGGTTTAAGTAAGCAGTCTGATGACCCTCCAGATGCTTGTCTTGTTGACGAACCATCAAAAGACCAATTGTCTAACTCTTGGATTGTTCCTTGAAAATCTTCATGTTCTTCTACTTTAGTTTTGCTTCTCATATTCTGGGTTGGTGAGTATCCATCTAACCAGATGTATTCTAATTTAATTTTTGCCATAATAATTTTTAAATAATTGAATTAATGATTACAAATATAATTATTATGATAGTGACTCTATTTTTTTAGGGGTAAAATTATTAACATAGATAGATTTTTGTTGAATACCCTATCTTTTTAGGGGTTTATTTGATTATTTCATGTTTAAAGCAGGTATTAATTTTAAATTTGTTAATAAATATTTAATCAAAAGCTTATTTTTAGTGTGATTATTTTACTTTTGTAATAATAGTTTAACTAAAACCACCAAGCTATGTCTACACTTAGATTTCATGCGCTCAAGCAATCCTTAGATCGTCTACCAATACCAATTACTGGTGAAGTAAAGCAATCCGATATATTTGGCGCTAATGTTTTTGGTTTTAAAACCATGCGACAATTTTTGACTAAAGAAGCTTTTAATAGCCTGATGCGGGCCATAGATAAGGGGGATAAAATCAATCGTTCTATAGCGGATCAAATTGCATCATCAATGAAGGATTGGGCGATGGCAAAAGGGGTGACTCATTATACGCATTGGTTTCAACCGTTGACTGGCGCAACAGCCGAAAAACATGATGCCTTTTTTGAAACGGTAGGCAATGGCGAAGCGTTAGAGCGTTTTGAGGGTAATCAATTGGTACAGCAAGAGCCTGATGCTTCTTCTTTTCCAAACGGAGGCATTCGAAATACGTTTGAGGCAAGAGGCTATACGGCTTGGGATCCAACCTCTCCCGCCTTTATATATGGTACAACCCTTTGTATTCCTACAGTTTTTGTGGCTTATACAGGAGAAGCCTTGGATTATAAAACTCCACTTTTAAGAGCCCTGAATGCTGTAGACCAGGCGGCAACAGACGTGTCTCGCTATTTTGATAAAACGGTCAAAAAAGTAACAGCTTCTCTTGGATGGGAACAGGAATATTTTTTAATTGATAAAGCCTTAGTCGCTTCAAGACCTGATATTGAAATGTCAGGGCGTACTCTGTTAGGGCATAGCTCAGCCAAAGATCAGCAACTTGACGACCACTATTTTGGTACGATTCCGGCACGTGCTTTAAATTTCATGCGTGAACTTGAGACGGAGTCTATGTTATTGGGAATTCCAGTAAAAACACGTCACAATGAAGTAGCTCCTAATCAGTTTGAATTAGCCCCAATATATGAGGAGGCTAACTTGGCAGTAGATCATAACTCACTTGTTATGGACGTGATGCAAAAAGTAGCAGATCGCCATAATTTTAAAGTTTTATTTCACGAAAAACCCTTTGCAGGAGTTAATGGATCTGGCAAGCACAACAACTGGAGTTTAAGTACGGACAATGGGATTAATTTATTAGCGCCTGGAAAAACACCAATGAGTAATTTACAATTCCTAACCTTTTTTATAAATACCATAAAAGCTGTACATGATAATGAAGAGTTATTACGTGCCTGTATCGCTTCTGCAACCAACGACCATCGTTTAGGTGCAAATGAAGCGCCGCCAGCAATTATGTCTGTATTTATTGGCGCCCAATTAACCAAAGTACTTCACGAGTTAGAAGGGGTGACTAAAGGTAAACTATCTCCAGAGGAGAAAACAGATTTAAAGTTAAATGTTGTTGGGAAAATCCCAGAAATATTATTGGATAACACCGATCGAAACCGAACGTCTCCATTCGCTTTTACTGGCAATAAATTTGAGTTTCGTGCGGTTGGTTCAACGGCAAATTGCGCCAATCCAATGACAGTTTTAAACTCTATTGTTGCACGTCAATTAATTGACTTTAAATCTGAAGTTGATAGTTTGATCTCCAAGAAAGATTTGAAAAAAGATGAAGCTATTTTTAACGTTTTAAGAGAATATATTAAAACCTCACGAAACATACTTTTTGAAGGTAATGGCTATGGAGGTGATTGGGAAAAAGAAGCGGTAAAAAGAGGGTTGAGTAACAATAAAAATACGCCCGACGCTTTAAAGGTTAAGATTGATCCTAAAACCATCGCCCTTTATGAAAGTTTAAACGTGATGAATAAGGTGGAAATTGAAGCACGTTATGACATTGAAATTGAAGAATACGTACACATTATACAAATTGAAGGAAGAAGCTTAGGAGATATCGCTCGAAACCATGTCATTCCTACGGCAGTTAAATATCAAAATATTTTGATTGATAATGTCAAAGGGCTAAAAGATATTTATGGAAAAGACTTTAAACAATATGCAAGTGAACAGCTGCTTCTAATTGCAGAGATATCTAAGCGAATTGAGGCTATTAATTCAGGAGTCACTAAAATGACCAACGAACGTAAAAAAGCTAATTCTGTTGATGATACCACCAAGAAAGCTAAAATCTACTGTTCAAAAGTAAAGCCACTTTTTCATGATATTCGATATCATTGTGATAAGCTAGAATTATTAATTGACGATGAGTTATGGCCATTGGCTAAGTATCGTGAATTGCTATTCACTAATTAAAATTAAAAAAAGCCCAATTGTATATATTGGGCTTTTTTTAATTCAAATAATTTAAATACTTTATTACTTTTGCATTACAAATAATTTTTATGGGGAACGAGATTAGTAAACGCTATGCACAAAGAGGTGTTTCTGCATCCAAAGAGGATGTTCATCAAGCAATCAAAAATATAGATAAAGGACTGTTTCCAAAAGCCTTTTGTAAGATTGTGCCAGATTATCTTACAAATAATAAAGATTACTGTCTAATAATGCATGCCGATGGCGCAGGTACTAAAAGTTCCTTAGCTTATATGTATTGGAAGGAGACGGGAGATGTCTCTGTTTGGAAAGGGATTGCACAAGACGCTTTGATTATGAATATTGATGATTTACTATGTGTCGGCGCAACAGATCACATTTTGTTATCTTCTACTATAGGTCGTAATAAAAATGTGATACCTGGCTCTGTTATTTCTGCGATTATAAACGGTACAGAAGAACTTATTGAAGATTTAAAAGGATTTGGAGTAACGATACATTCCACAGGGGGAGAAACCGCAGACGTAGGCGATTTGGTAAGAACCATTATCGTCGATTCTACAGTAACTGCACGTATGCCACGAGACAAAGTGATTGATAATGCAAATATTGAACCTGGTGATGTAATCGTAGGATTGGCTTCTTTTGGCCAATCTTCCTACGAGAAGTCTTTTAACGGAGGCATGGGTAGTAATGGCCTAACCTCTGCCAGACATGATGTATTTGGACGTTATTTAGCAACTAAATATCCAGAGAGTTTTGATGCCGCTGTTCCTAAAGAATTAGTGTACTCAGGCCAAATGAAATTAACCGATGCAGTTGATGGCTCTCCCATAGATGCTGGGCAGTTAGTATTATCTCCAACACGTACCTATGCACCAATTATTAAGTCGGTCCTAGAATCTTATGATTCAAGTTCTATTCATGGAATGGTTCATTGTAGTGGGGGTGCCCAAACTAAGATCCTCCACTTTATTGACGACTTACATATTATCAAAGATAATATGTTTACTGTTCCCCCCTTATTTAAACTTATACAGTCTCAATCAGATACAGATTGGAAAGAAATGTATCAAGTATTTAACTGTGGACACCGAATGGAGCTGTATGTAAAGCCGAAGATTGCAGATGCGATCATCAAGATATCAAAATCATTCAATGTAGATGCTCAAATTATAGGGCGAGTGGAAGCAGCTGACTCCAAAAAACTGACTATAAAAAGTGAGTTTGGAGTTTTTGAATATTAGCTTTATTATTGAGTCCGTTTGAATCCATAAAAAACAGTACTTTTGCAACATAATTCTCCAAAGTAGATGTTAGAAAAAATACAGATAGTTAAGCAACGTTTTGATGAAGTTAATGACTTAATCATACAACCAGATATTATTTCTGATCAAAAGCGATATATACAACTAAATAAAGAATATAAAGACCTAAAAAAAATGGTAGATATTGGGCTCATATACGAGTCTTTAATTTCTAATATTGAAGAAGCTAAAGAAATTATTGCAGACGGTAGTGATGCCGAAATGGTAGAAATGGCCAAAATGCAAATGGATGATGCTAAAGCACAAATTCCTGATTTAGAAGAAGAAATTAAGTTTCTATTAATCCCTAAAGATCCCGATGATGCAAAAAACATTGTTATGGAAATTAGAGCAGGTGCTGGTGGTGATGAAGCCAGTATTTTTGCTGGAGATCTCTATCGGATGTATACAAAGTATTGCGAATCTAAAGGCTGGAAGGTTGATGTTGTGGATTTTAATGACGGCACATCTGGAGGGTTTAAAGAAGTTATCTTTGAGGTAAGTGGAGAGGATGTTTACGGATCGATGAAGTTTGAAGCTGGAGTACACAGAGTACAAAGAGTTCCTCAAACCGAAACACAAGGACGAGTTCATACCAGCGCCGCTTCCGTAATCGTACTGCCAGAAGCTGAAGAATTTGATGTACAATTAGATATGACAGAAGTTAGAATTGAGCGCACGACATCAACTGGTCCTGGTGGACAGTCAGTAAACACCACTTATTCTGCAATTAAGTTACACCATGAGCCCACAGGGATGATAGTTAGTTGTCAAGATCAAAAGTCATCTCATAAAAATTTAGAAAAAGCTCTCAAGGTTCTAAGGTCCCGTTTATATGAAATGGAATTGGCTAAAAAACAAGCAGCTGACTCTGAAAAAAGAAAAAGTATGGTCTCTTCAGGAGATCGAAGTGCTAAAATCAGAACTTATAACTACTCTCAAGGTCGTGTTACTGAACATCGTATTGGCTTAACTCTTTATGATTTATCTAATATAATTAATGGTGATATTCAGAAAATAATATCCGAATTGATGTTAGCTGAAAATACTGAAAAACTGAAAGCAGATAACGGAGCAATATAATTATGACAACTAAATTACTTGTTTCTGAGATTAAAAGAAAAAAATCATTTCTTTGTATTGGATTAGACGTTGATGTTGCAAAAATCCCTTCTCATTTGTTAAAGTTTGAGGATCCAATGTTTGAATTTAATAAGGCAATTATTAAAGCAACTCACCATTTGTGTGTGGCTTATAAGCCAAATACTGCTTTTTACGAAGCCCATGGCGCTAAAGGTTGGGAATCTTTAAAAAAAACGATCAGTTATCTAAATAAAAATTATCCAGAAATATTCACCATCGCTGATGCCAAGCGTGGAGATATAGGTAATACGAGTACTATGTATGCTAAGGCCTTTTTTGAAGATTTAGCATTCGATAGTGTAACTGTTGCTCCCTATATGGGGAAAGACTCTGTTGAACCTTTTCTTGAATTCTCCGATAAACATACTATTATACTAGCTTTAACTTCAAATAATGGAGCTTTTGATTTTCAAACACTATCAACCAGTGGTAAGCCGTTGTATCATTCCGTGTTAGAAACATCAAGGAACTGGAAGAATTCAAACAATTTAATGTATGTGGTTGGAGCTACTAAAGCCTCTTATTTTTCTGAAATCAGAAAGATTGTACCTAACAGTTTTCTATTAGTTCCTGGAGTTGGTATTCAAGGAGGAAGTTTAACAGACGTTTGTAGATTTGGAATGAACCATCAAGTTGGTCTTCTAATAAATTCATCCAGAGATATCCTTTATGCGTCTTCAGGTATTGATTTCTCATTCAAAGCAGCAGAAAAAGCAAAAATTTTACAGTATGAAATGGCTAGTATTCTAGAAGAATATTTTTAGAAATATTCTTTGAAAAACACAACTTTTTTTATGTCTATTAAAAAACTAATTAGTAATTGTTTTATTGTTTTTTTTCTGATGTTCACAGCGTGTCAAACTAAGAAATCACACATCAATTCAAATTCTGAATATCAAAAAAATCAAAATGAATTCTTTAAAGATGCTTCAAAGTCTCCTTTAAAATCTAAAGACTTAAAGGATTTTAGGGGACTTAATTTCTTTTCGATAGACTCTTCGTATATGGTTAAGGCTAAATTATTCCGAACCCCAAATACTTCTTATTTTGAAATGAAGACAACAACAGAACGCATAACGAGAGAACGTGTTTTTGGAGTTTTATCTTTTAGTATTAATAACCAGCCATTTGAATTAAACGTTTATCAAGGTGAATCTACTAATGACGAAGATGTCGATGCTGATTATTTATTTCTTCCTTTTTTGGATGAATCAAACGGCTTAACTACTTATGGGGGAGGGCGTTACATAGATTTGTATATACCTGTTGGCGATACATTAATTCTTGACTTCAACAAGGCATATAATCCGTTTTGTGCCTATAATGACAAATATTCTTGTCCAATTGTTCCAAGAGAAAATTACATTCCTTTAAATGTGATGGCAGGAGTTAAAAGTTTTAAGAATTACTAAAAAATTTTAGAAACAAAGAGTCCTAAAAATACAGCTAGAATTCCAAGAGTTAAAGAGCCTAAAGAATATATTGCAAACGAAGTTAAATCTCCTTCTTTAAGAAATTGTTGGTTTTCGTAAGCAAAAGCTGAAAAAGTGGTGAACCCACCACAAATTCCAGTTACTAACAATAGTGCTTGATTTTCTGAAAAGTTGTTATTTTTTAAAGCAATCCCCATAAAAATTCCTATCAGTAAACTTCCAATTATATTTACTGAAAAAGTTCCCAAGGGAAGCCCTGTTGAAGGCATACTAAAAGCCTTTTCAATCATATATCTTAGTGCACTCCCGATGCCGCCGCCCAAAAAGACTAATAATACTTGTTTCATTGTTGGTTATTTAGGCTAAAATAATAAATACAATCTTAAACAAACGAATTAATAATGATTTCTATTACTATACTAAAATACGCTATATTCGTAACTCTTTTAAGTTTACACAAAAAATAAATTTTAATTAAAAAAATATGAAATTATTATTGAAAATAGCTCTATGCTCTGTTGTTTTATCTCAATTTTTTTGGTCATGTAAGAAAGAAATTAATTCTAATGACGCTTATCCTGACTTTATAGATGTTGGTTTAGAAGAAAGCTTTCCTTTTATGGTTGAACAGTTTTCAGATTTGAAGGTTTTGCGTTATCAAATCCCTGGATGGGAAAATTTAACCCTAAAAGAACAAAAGTTAGTTTATTTTCTAACTCAGGCAGGATTGTCAGGACGTGATATAATGTGGGATCAAAATTATCGACATAACTTGACTATAAGAACAGCATTAGAGCATGTTTACACAACTTTTAAAGGTGATAAATCTACTTCTAATTGGATAGCTTTTGAAGTTTTTTTAAAGCGTATCTGGTTTAGTAATGGAATACATCACCACTATAGTAATGCCAAAATGGTTCCAAATTTCTCATCTGATTATTTAGTTTCCATTTTAGATGCAACATCTACAACTTTAAAGGGTGAAGCTTTTGAAGTTCTCTTTAATAATAAGGATCTAAAAAAAGTTAATCAGGCTAAAGACACTGATAATGTAGCAGAGTCAGCAGTTAACTTTTATGGGTTAGGAGTTACTAATTTAGATGTTGAAGCTTTTTACTCAAAAATACAATCTCCAAACCCTGAAAAGCCATTATCTCATGGGTTAAATTCCCAGCTTGTTAAGGTTGATGGACAAATCCTAGAGCGTGTTTATAAATCTGGAGGTCTTTACGGTACAGCCATCGATGAAATTGTTAAATGGTTAGAGTTAGCTAAAGGAGTTGCTGAAAATGAACCTCAAGAAAATGCATTAGCATTACTTATCAAATATTATAATACTGGAGATTTACAAACTTGGGATGATTATAATGTAGCTTGGACCGCTGCAACAGAAGGTAATATAGACTACATAAATAGTTTTATTGAAGTTTATAACGATCCATTAGGGTATAGAGGTTCTTATGAAACAATAGTTCAAATAAAAGACTTTGATATGTCTGAAAGAATGGCAGTATTATCACAAAATGCACAATGGTTTGAAGATAATTCTCCATTATTTCCAGAGCACAAGAAAAAAAACGTTGTTGGTGTTAGTTATAAAACAGTGAATGTTGCTGGTGAAGCTGGGGATGCATCCCCTACAACTCCAATTGGAGTCAATCTTCCAAATGCAAATTGGATTCGTGCATCAGTAGGTAGTAAATCGGTTTCATTAGGAAATATTACTAATGCCTACAATAATTCTGGAAGTTCGGGTAGGTTAAAAGAATTTGTTCATGATCAAAAGGAGTATGAATTAGAAAAAATGTATGGAAAAATTGGTGATAAATTACACACGGCACTTCATGAAGTTGTTGGTCATGCTTCAGGTCAGTTAAATCCAGGTGTTGGTGAAACTAAAGAAACATTAAAAAATTATGCTTCTACTTTAGAAGAAGGACGAGCTGATCTAGTAGGTCTTTATTATTTGTACAATCCCAAGTTACAAGAACTAGGCTTAGTAAGTGACTGGAAGGGCGTAGGAATGGCTGCATATGATGGCTATATTCGAAATGGGTTAATGACACAATTGATTAGATTAAATCTAGGAGATGATTTAGAAGAAGCACACATGAGAAACCGTCAGTGGGTAAGTGCATGGGTATATGAAAAAGGACTTAAGGACAATGTTATCGAAAAGGTGATTCGTGATGGAAAAACGTATTTCAATATTACAAACTATAATAAGTTACATAATTTGTTTGGAGAGTTACTTCGTGAAACTCAGCGTATAAAGTCAGAAGGTGATTTTGATGCCGTACAAGCATTGGTTGAAGATTACGGAGTAAAAGTAGATCAAGCTATACATGTTGATGTTTTGAAGCGTAATAAGCAATTTAAATCTGCTCCATACGGGGGGTTTGTGAATCCTGTATTGGTGCCTCAAATTGATTCTGAAGGAATAATTACTTCAATCGAAGTTAAATATGTGAAGAGTTTTGTAGGTCAAATGCTTAACTATTCTGCTAAGTATGGCTTTTTGCCTGAAGTGAATTAAGCTATTGCTATCCGAATAATTAGAAAAGCCATTTGTTATTAAGTGGCTTTTTTAATAACCCAAAATAAATTTTATTGCAGCGATACTAGAAATAAAGCCAATGAATACTAATAAAATCCATAAACTACCTTTATAGTATTTTTTATGAAGTTTAGAATCTTTTAGGTAAGCATAAAAGAGTATACCAATAAAAGTAATGGCAAATAGGATTCCAAAAATTAGTTGTCCTTTACTGAACATAATTATGTATTTTTATACTTAAAGAGATTACAAATTTAAATAAAATTAGACAAAACAGACCAAGTTTATCGTCTCTTATTTTTGACTTTAAAATATGATAAAATAACATTTATGAAAGATAAAATAGAAGCAGTTCAAGAATTTCATGAAGCTTTCAAAATAGGATATAGAAACTCATTAAAAGCTGATCTAGGATTAGCAAAAAATACTCTTCGTTTTAATTTGATGAAAGAGGAAAACGAAGAGTATCTCGAAGCTGCCAAAAACAATGATATGGTTGAAGTTGCTGATGCTTTGGGTGATATGCTTTACATTCTTTGTGGGACTATAATAGAACACGGTATGCAACATAAGATCGAAACTGTTTTTGAAGAAATTCAGCGTAGTAATATGAGTAAGTTAGGAGGCGATGGGAAGCCTATATTTCGAGAAGATGGAAAAGTATTAAAAGGTCCAAATTATTTTAAGCCAAAGATCAAACAAATTTTAGAATCTTAAAATTAGACACTTACAGTCCAGCCAAATTTATCTTTTACTTTATTGGTTTGGATTTCTGTAATTCGTCTCTTTAATTTTAAAGCCATCGGGTTTTCTATTTCAGGGAGATCATAATCCACACCCTTAAATCCAAAACCTGCAATAGGAGAAATTACTGCGGCAGTACCTGCTCCAAACATTTCTTTTAAGCAGCCATTTTTTGAAGCTTCTACGACTTCTGAAACCGTAAATTTTCGGACTTCAACATTGATTCCTTCGTCTTTAGCAATCTCAAGTATACTTTTTCGAGTAATTCCGTCTAAAATTCGATCACTTGTAGGTCCTGTGATGAGAGTGTCATTTATACGAATAAAAATATTCATTGAGCCTGCTTCTTCAATATATTCATGAGTGTTATCATCGGTCCAAATGACTTGATTATAGCCTTTATCAATTGCTAATTGAGTAGGGTAAAATTGACCAGCGTAGTTACCACCTGCTTTAGCATATCCGACACCGCCATTTGCGGATCGTGAATATTTTTGTTCAATGAGAACTTTCACTTTACCTGCGAAATAAGCACCTGACGGAGCAGTGCAAATAATGAATTTATAGGCATCAGCAGGGGAGGCATGAAAGCCTTCTCCTGTTGCAAATATAATTGGTCTGATGTACAATGAGCTGCCTTTTTCTGTAGGAATCCATTGATCATCTACTCTTAATAATCTTTTTAGACCTTCAATAAATACTTCTTTTGGTAGTTCTGGAATCGCTAATCTTTTGGCAGATATATTAAAGCGCTCGAAATTTTCTTCAGGTCGAAATAACCAAGTTTTATTATCATTATCTTTATATGCTTTCATACCTTCAAATATTGATTGACCATAATGAAATATTTTTGACGAAGGCATTAAGCTGATCGCTTGGTATGGAATGATTTCTGGAGCTCCCCATTCTCCATTTTTATAATCACAGACTAACATATGATCAGAAAACTCAGTTCCAAAACCAAGATTTTTGAAATCAACGCCATTAATTCTAGATGCAGTAGTCGGGGTAACTTGAATTGAATCCATTTGTTAGGTTTAAAAAAATTATTTACAAATTTACAGAAATAAATGTTGTAGTCACTTTTATATATTAAAAGTTCTTATACTTTTACATAATTAATTACTAAGAAATTATTTATGAAAAATAATATTACAATAATGTTAATATTAATATGTTTTACGGCTTGTAAACAATCAACTAGACTTAGCCAAACCCCTTTGATAATTGATTCTGTTGAATACCAGAACTTCGGAGCAAATTTAAATACTCAGTCTGTGATGTCTGTAAGTGACTTAGCTTCCGCCTACTCAACCATGACAACTTTAGATACCGTTTATGGCAAAGTTAAAGGAGAAATTAAAGAAGTGTGTTCTAAAAAAGGATGTTGGATGACATTGGATATGGGGTCTGGAAACAATATTATGGTTCGATTTAAGGACTATGGTTTTTTTATTCCTTTAAATGCAGAGGGCTCTGTAATTGTTAGCGGAAAAGCTTTTATATCTGAGACATCAGTAGATGATTTAAAACATTATGCGGAAGATTCAGGTGATACTGAAGAGATTATTGAAGCTATTACAATCCCAGAGAAAACCTACAGTTTTGAGGCGGACGGTGTTCTGTTAGCTATTTAATTTTACAAATTGAAACGTTCTATAATTACAACTTCAGACGGATCAAAGACTATTCAAATTGGAGAATGGAATGAACAATATCATTCTATTCATGGAGCAATTCAAGAAGCCAAGCATGTATTTATAAAAATGGGTTTAAACCATTTTTTAGAGCTTCATAAGGTTAAGTCCATGAGAGTCCTAGAAATGGGTTTAGGAACAGGGCTTAATGCCTTTATTACGGCACTAGAAGCTGAAATTAGAAATCTTCACATTCATTATGAAGCAATTGAAGCCTTTCCAGTGTTAAAACATGAATTATCACAATTAAACTACCCGAGTTTACTAGCCAACAAGAATCAAGAGTCACTGTTTGAAACTATACATGATGTTTCATGGGCTACGCCTAATTCAATTACTACTAATTTTACTTTGACAAAAGTTCAGCAATATTTTTCAAAACTAGAGTATTTCTCTTTATTTGATCTAGTTTATTTTGATGCTTTTGGTCCTCGAGTTCAACCAGATTTATGGACACCAGATATGTTTAGGCGAATGTTTAATGCACTCAAACCTCGAGGCGTGTTGGTAACTTACTCTGCTAAAGGTAGTGTGAGACGTGCCATGCAATCTGTTGGGTTTTTTGTAGAGCGTTTAGAAGGTCCACCAGGAAAACGAGAGATGTTGAGGGCAACAAAACCAGCTTGATTTATTTTTATCAGCGTAATAACTTCTTAGTATTGCTTAAAATATTGTTAAACCTTTAGCTTTTAATTTATTTAAACATTTGTTATTATTAATTTAGACTTGTGTCAAGTACAATTTTAATAACAGGCTCTACAGGATTAGTAGGAAAAGCACTAGTGAAAATGTGTTTATCCCAAGGCCATATTGTACATTATTTAACGACCCAAAAAAGCAAAATAATTCTTACCGAAAACTGTAAAGGATTTTTTTGGAATCCTCAAGTAGACTTAATAGACATTTGCTGTTTTGAAGGAGTAGAAGTTGTCATTAATTTAGCAGGCTCTTCAATTGCTCAGCGCTGGACAAATACAGCCAAATCTTCAATACTTTCTAGCCGAAAACAAGCATTAGAGCTATTATATTCGATTATAAAAGAAAATAAATTTCAAATTAAACATATTATTTCTGCAAGTGCTATTGGTATTTACCCGCACTCAAAAACACACTATTATAATGAAGACTTTAACGGAAATGACACTTCATTTCTTAGAAAGGTAGTTAGATCCTGGGAAGGCGCTCTGAAGTCTTTTAAGTCTCTAGGTATAAATACAACAATTCTAAGAATAGGGATTGTTTTAGATAAACATGAAGGTGCTTTGCCAAAAATATCAGTTCCTGTGAAGGCTTACATTGGTTCTGCCCTAGGATCTGGAGAGCAATGGCAATCTTGGATACATATTGACGACTTAATTCGAATCTTTATGTTTGTTTTAGACTTAAAGTTATATGGTGTTTACAATGCAGTAGCACCAAATCCTGTTCAACAAACGGACTTTGTTAAATCAGTTGCCAGTATTTTTAATCGTCCTCTTATTTTCCCTAAAATACCTGAGTTTTTACTTAGATTTGTTTTGGGTGAAATGAGTGCATTAGCACTTGAAAGCCAACGTGTGTGTGCAAAAAAAATCCAGGATTTAGGTTTTGAGTTTAATTTTCATGAATTAGACGCCGCACTTGATGATTTACTTTAGTACTTTTTTTATCATTTTTTCCAGTTTACATTTATATCCTTAAAATAATACATTTCTAAATCTTTTCGGAATTATGAAATTTTTTAGTGACATTTTGACATTTTACTATTATTGGCAGTACTTTTGAAATAATATTTAAAAGTAATTACCCAACATAATAAAATACAATGAGTAAAAAAGAAACTAAAAAGAAAGCTGAAATTTCCGACGACACTATCATAAATGAAGCGGCGACTGAAACTGTAATTGAACTTTCAGCAGAGGAACAACTTTCAGTTGATCTTGCAGAAGAAAAAGATAAATTTTTGAGGTTATTTGCTGAGTTTGAAAACTATAAAAGACGAACAACTAAAGAACGGATTGAGTTGTTTTCTACTGCTAGTCAAGATGTCATCAAATCACTGCTTCCAGTAGTTGATGATTTTGATCGTGCTTTACTTGAAATGTCAAAAAGTAAAGCTACAGAGCTTTCAAAAGGGGTAGAGCTCATAAGAAATAAATTAATATCAACATTGGAGCAAAAAGGGCTTAATGTTATAGAAATTACTAAAGGAGATTTGTTTAATGCAGATGATCATGAAGCAATTACCCAAATACCAGCCCCCTCTAATGATATGAAAGGTAAAATTATAGATGTGATTGAAAAAGGTTATAAGCTTGGGGATAAAGTAATTCGTTTTCCAAAAGTAGTGATTGGTAATTAATAAATTTTTAATATAGATAATTTAAGTTCTGAAATGGCAAAACGTGATTATTACGATATACTAGGCATAAATAAGGCAGCATCAGCTTCCGAAATCAAAAAAGCTTATAGAAAAAAGGCTATTAAATATCATCCTGACAAAAATCCAGATGATAAGAATGCCGAAGAAAAATTTAAAGAAGCTGCGGAAGCCTATGAAATCCTGAGTGACGGGGATAAAAAGGCACGTTATGACCAATATGGGCATCAAGCTTTTGAAGGTGGAGGTTTTGGTGGAAGCGGAAGCATGAACATGGATGATATTTTTAGTCAGTTTGGTGATATATTTGGCGGCGGCGCCGGATTTGGAGGTTTTGGTGGATTTGGTGGTCAGCGTCAAAGAGTTGTAAAAGGAAGTAACCTACGTATTCGAGTAAAGTTGACATTAGAAGAAATAGCGAATGGTGTTGAGAAAAAAGTTAAAGTTAAACGCAAAAGACAAGCTGATGGAGTTACTTACAAATCATGTTCTACATGTAATGGATCAGGTCAGGTAACAAGAATTACAAATACAATTTTAGGGCGTATGCAGACAGCATCCCCATGTACAGCTTGCGGTGGATCAGGTCAAATTATTGACAAACGACCATCAAACTCAGACTCACAAGGATTTGTAATTGATGTAGAAACTGTCTCAATCAAAATTCCAGCAGGTGTAGTTGATGGCATGCAGTTAAAGGTTACCGGAAAAGGAAATGCATCTCCAGGTAATGGTGTATCAGGTGATTTACTTGTTGCCATCACAGAAGAATCACATCCAACATTACAACGTGAAGGAGATAATCTTCATTACGATTTATATGTTAGTTTGTCAGAGGCAATATTAGGGTCCTCTATAGAAATAGATACGGTGACTGGAAAAGTACGTTTAAAAATTGAAGCTGGTGTTCAATCCGGAAAAATTCTTAGACTTAGAAGTAAGGGAATACCAAATATTAATGGCTACAGTCGTGGTGATTTGTTAGTTCACATAAATGTTTGGACTCCAAAAACTCTTAGTAAAGAGCAAAAAAGTTTCTTTGAAAAAATGAAAAACGATGAACATTTTTCGCCTAAGCCAGAAAGCTCAGACAAGTCTTTTTTTGAAAAGGTAAAAGATATGTTTTCTTAATGAATCTAGTCTCACTCTCCAATTTTAGACTAATATATAACTTTAATAGTTTTTTTTAATCTAATGTCTTTGCTTGATGATCCAATTTGAATTTCAAATTCTCCGGGTTCAACAGCGTAATCCTGTTTAATTTCATCATAGTATCTTAAATCATCCCTAGGTTTTAAAACAAAATTCACTATTTTTTCTTCATCTTTTTTTAATGAAATCCGTGCAAATCCTCTCAGTTGTTTATGCGGCATCCAAGTATTTGATTTCACGTCTTTGATATACAATTGAACGACTTCCTCACCATCCAATTCTCCTATATTTTTAACTTTAACTGAAACGTATATTTCATCGTTATTACTTACAGTTGCGCTATTTATTGTTAAGCCAGAATAATGAAACTTTGTATAACTCATACCGTGGCCAAATGGGAATAAGGCTTCTCCATTGTAATATCTATATGTAAGTCCTTTACCAGCTCGCATATTATAATCTTCAAAATCCCCTAATTCATTTGTAGATGAATAAAAAGTTATTGGTAATCTACCTGCCGGATTATATTTTCCAAATAGTACATCAGCTACTGCATCACCACCACGTTGACCAGGGTACCATGCCGCAAGAATACCGTCAAGTTTATCTTCTAAGCCATTAAATGAAATTGCACTTCCAGCTAGTAAAACAAAAATAATTGGTTTACCGGTTTTGCTGATTTCTATTAAGGCATTTTGTTGAACTTCAGGAAGTTCAATTTTAGTACGATCTCCACCAAAGAACCCATCTACTCCGTTATGCACTCTCATTTTATTACTTTCTTCACCTTCCCAAGTGGCATCTAAGCCTCCTACAAAGATCACGACATCTGCCGATTCGATATCTTTTAAAATATTTTTAGAAAGTACTTCTGAATTTTTATTTTTACTGGTTACTAGTGAAACTCCCTCATGAAATATCACTTCTGTATTTGAATCAGCCATTGTTTTTATTCCTTTGATAATAGTTACCGGGTTAGAGGCTTCTCCATAGTAATTTCCTTTTAAAGCATTAAGATTATCAGCATTAGGCCCAATGACAGCAACTTTTTTTATGAGGTTTTTATCTAATGGAAGTATTCCATTATTTTTTATTAAAGTCATTGATTTTTTTGCCATCTTTAAGGCCATCTCATCGTTTGGTTTACTATTATTAACCTCAAATGGAGTTTGAGCATAATCGACCAGTTCTGTTGGATCAAACATTCCTAGTTTCATTCTTGCCAGCATCAATCTATAGACAGATAGGTTTATTTTTTTAACATCAACTAACCCCTTTGTTATTGCCTTTTTTAAGGCTCTTTGATATACACTTCCACAATTAAGATCACATCCCCTTCGAATACCTAGGGCTGCAGCTTCTTCTTCTGTACTAACAATTCTGTGAGAGCTATAAATATCATTAATAGCCCCACAATCTGAGACTACATAGCCTGTAAATCCCCATTGCTTTCTTAAAATGTCATCTAAAAGCATTTTGCTAGCACTTGCAGATTCGCCATCTACACGGTTATAAGCACCCATCACAGAGTATACTTTAGCATCTACTACCAAATCTTTAAAAGCAGGTAAATATGTTTCCCACAAATCGCGCTTTGTAGGAGTAACATTAAAACTATGTCTGCTAGGTTCTGGTCCGTTATGTACCGCAAAATGTTTTGCTGTTGCAACAACTTTAAAGTATTTAGGGTTATTGCCCTGTAACCCTTTTACAAATTGTATACCCATTTGTCCTGTTAGGTATGGGTCTTCTCCGTAAGTTTCATGTCCTCTTCCCCATCTGGGATCTCTAAAGATATTGATATTAGGAGACCAAAACGTAAGTCCATTATATATGTTGTAGTTTTTATTTCTTTGTGCTTCATGGTGTTTTGCCCTGGCCTCATCGCTTATGACGCTAGCAACCTCTCCCATAGTTTTTGTGTCAAAAGAAGCAGCCATTCCGATAGCTTGAGGGAAGACAGTAGCTATTCCAGCTCTGGCAACTCCATGCAAACACTCATTCCACCAGTGATACTCTTTTATGTTTAATCGAGGGATAGCCGGAGCTCCATCCCCTAGTTGAGATATTTTCTCTTCTAGAGTCATTCGATTAACTAAATCCGCTGCTCTAATTTCAAAGTCTAGTGACAAATTAGAATAATTAGGAATAGCAGCTTCTTGGGATTGAGCATAATTACTAAAAAACAAGATAAGTATTAGTGATGATTTTAAAAGCTTCATTGAAGTCTGTTTATTTAAATTTAAATAAATATAATTTAATTAGATTAATATTTTACTTAATATTAAATTAGTCAATACTTAATTTAATTAATCTCTAATTAATTTTCTATAATAGATAAACTAGATTATTTGTTTGAAACTCTTCTGATTTGTTTTGCTTATTAAATATTTTAAATTAAACTTCGTAAAAAAAAATATCATAAATATATGGGTGAAGAATTAAATCATTATTATTCCAAAAAAGAGGAACGATTAAACATTATCACTCATGCTTTTGGCTTTTTATTGAGTTTGTTTGTATTACCTTTTCTGATTATAAAATCACTTAACTATCATGGATTTTGGAAACCCGCTAGTTTAATTATTTATGGTTTGAGCTTAATAATGCTTTATGCTGCTTCTACATTATACCATTTAGCAACAGAGACTTCAAAAAGACGAATCTTAAATATTTTTGATCATTCAGCTATTTACATACTAATAGCTGGTACTTATACTCCATTCACAATCATTACTTTGGGTGGTTTCTTGGGTTGGATTATTTTTGCAACAACATGGGTTTTAGCTTTTACGGGTATAGTATTAAAGCTATTTTATACAGGACGTTTTGACAGGTTGTCCACTACAATGTACCTTTTAATGGGCTGGCAAATTATATTTGTTGTTGATACCTTAATGCAAAACATTAATCCTAAAGGTTTACAGTTGTTAATAGCAGGAGGTGTTTTTTATACTCTCGGTGCTGTTTTTTATTCCATAAAAAAAATCAACTATAACCACGCTATTTTCCATGTATTTGTTGTTATTGGAAGTTCCTGTCATTTTTTTACGGTTTTTTATTATTTGTAAGCTTTAGTCTAAAATTTCATAATCAATACTTAGTTTTCTTAAGGCTCTTAATGCTGATCCTGAGTTTTTATTTTCAATCTCAACCTCAACTGAGTCACCTTCCATTAGAATTTGAGTCAATTCATATGCTGATGATGGGTCCATATTAGACGAAATTTCTAATAAACATTTCGTGATTGCTCTTTTGTCGGGTCGAAGCGCATCACAAGACACTAAATTTAGTTGCATAATAATAATAATTTACATGTGCAATATACTAGAATTCAAACTAGTAGACAGCATTAGTACTGTCGGTACTTAAATTATAATTCTAGTTTTACTAATATCTTGATGAAAGTTCCGTTATTATCCACTTAGTTATTGTGTTTTTTTCTTTTAAATGTAACATTTATTATATTTTTTAGTCTTACTTGTAAAGCATTTTCATGAGCATACTTTTAGAAACTAAGGAGGTTTCAAAACATTTTGGTGAATATCAGGCTTTGAATGCAGTCTCAATTCAAGTACCAAAAAACAACATTTTTGGACTTTTAGGTCCAAATGGAGCCGGAAAAACTACCCTCATCAGAATTATCAATCAAATAACCATGCCAGATACAGGGTCAGTTTTTTTAGATGGCGAATCCTTAAGGCCGCACCATATACAATACATAGGATATCTCCCAGAAGAAAGAGGTCTATATAAATCAATGAAAGTTGGAGAACAGGCACTTTATTTGGCACAACTTAAAGGAATGTCTTATTCAGAGGCTAAAAAACGACTACACTATTGGTTTGATAAATTTGAGATTGGACATTGGTGGGATAAAAAAATTGATGAGCTTTCTAAAGGAATGGCTCAAAAAGTTCAATTTATTGTCACTGTATTGCACCAACCAAAATTATTAATTTTTGACGAACCTTTTTCTGGATTTGATCCAATTAATGCCAATTTAATTAAAGATGAAATATTACAGCTTAGGGACGAAGGTTCAACCATTATATTTTCAACCCACAGGATGGAGTCTGTTGAAGAATTGTGTGATGATATAGCATTAATTCATGAATCCAAAAAAATATTGGAAGGTAAGCTTGATGATATTAAACGTGATTATAAAACAAATACTTTTGAGGTAGGTTTAATGACTAAGCGTTCTGCGGATTTAAAACAAACTATAAACACAAAATTTAAAGTTTCAAATGCCAATTTTAAATCGTTGAACAACGACTTAAAACTTAATATATCTCTGGGTGCAAATCAAACTCCAAATGATTTATTAGCGTTTCTGACAGCCCAAGCACAGGTACTTCATTTCAAAGAGTTAATTCCAAATGCTAGCGATATATTTATTCAAACTATAAAAAATAATTGATTATGAATCACATTCCATTAATTATTAAACGCGAGTATTTAGCAAAAGTTAGAAAAAAGTCATTTATAATAATGACTATCTTATCTCCATTTATCCTTGCAGCCATTCCTCTACTAATAGGTTATTTAACGAGTCTTGATGAAGATACAATTAAATCTATTTATGTTTTAGACGAATCAGAGTTTTTGTCTGATTCTTTCCAGTCAAACGATCAAACTATTTATACTAAGCTGACTGATATTGATTTAGATACAGCTAAAGCAATCTCAAATCAAGAACAAGCCGATGGCTTACTTTACGTTCCTAAAAGCTCTTTAGAATCTATTGCTGAGCATATTAAATTTTATTCAAAAGAATCACCATCACTATCATTGATATCTTCTTTGGAATCCAAAATTGAAAATAGGCTCTCTGAATTAAAATTACAAAATAAAGGTATAGATTTATCTTTGATAGAAGATTCTAAAACCTATGTTTCTATAAATCAAGAATCATTTGATGGGGTTGAATCCTCCAAAACAGGTACTTTTATGAAGCTATTATTCGGAGTATTTTCAGGTCTTCTTATTTTTATGTTTATAATGATTTATGGAGGCATGGTGATGCGTAGCGTTATTGAAGAAAAAACTAGTCGTGTTATTGAAGTTATTATTTCTTCTGTAAAGCCCGTTCAGTTAATGATGGGTAAAATTATTGGTACCTCTTTAGTAGCAGTCACACAGGTTGTTATTTGGGCTGTTTTAGGTTTTATTTTTTTTATAATACTAACTTCTATTTTTGGAATAGATCTTGCTGATGCTCAGTCTTCACAGCAAAGTCTTGTCACTGAGGCAATGTCCAATCCTAGCATAGGAGATGAAATCAAAATCATTTTCAATGAATTCACCAACTTACCTATAGTAAACTTACTTGTAGCCTTTCTTTTGTATTTTATAGGAGGCTATTTATTATATACTTCTTTATTCGCTGCTATCGGGGCAGCGGTTGATAATGAAACAGATTCACAGCAATTTATGTTGCCAATAATGATTCCATTATTTTTAGCAATATATGTTGGAGGGCCTACGGTCACTGCTGATCCAAACGGAACTGTTTGTACAGTATTATCTTATATCCCTTTCACATCGCCTGTTGTGATGTTAATGCGGATTCCTTTTGGCGTTCCGATTTGGCAGCAGTTACTTTCACTTGTGATTCTTATAGTAACGTTTATCTTTACCGTATGGATTGGAGCTAAAATATACCGTATTGGAATTTTAATGTATGGTAAAAAACCTACCTACAAAGACCTTTATAAGTGGTTGAAATATTAATTTTATTATTATCTTACTAATAGATAAATCTGTAATTGAATGGCCAAAATTTTAATAATTGAGGATGAAGCATCGATCCGTCGCGTATTGGTTAAAATACTAACGGAAGAGAGCGAAGTTTATGAGGTTTTTGAAGCTGAAGATGGTTTGATTGGTACAGAAATGATTAAAAATGCAGATTTTGATCTAGTTTTATGTGATATTAAAATGCCAAAAATGGACGGTGTTGAGGTTCTTCAAGCTGTGAAGAAAATTAAGCCTGAAATTCCAATGGTGATGATTTCCGGTCATGGAGATTTAGATACGGCAGTTAATACCATGCGAATGGGAGCCTTTGATTACATCTCCAAACCTCCTGACTTAAATCGGCTATTAAATACCATTAGAAATGCACTAGACAAAAAACAGCTAGTGTTGGAAAATAAACGGCTCAAAAGAAAAGTTAGTAAGCAGTTTGAAATGATTGGAGATAGTCCATCAATAGGTGTTATAAAATCCATCATTGACAAGGTAGCTCCAACTGATGCTCGTGTTTTGATTACAGGACCCAATGGAACTGGGAAAGAACTAGTTGCTCATTGGTTGCATCAAAAAAGTAATCGCGCAGAGAGCTCTATGATAGAAGTCAATTGTGCTGCAATCCCTAGTGAGCTGATTGAAAGTGAATTGTTTGGTCATATAAAAGGTGCTTTCACGGGTGCTCATAAGGACCGTGCTGGTAAGTTTGAAGCCGCCAATAATGGTACTATTTTTTTAGATGAGATTGGAGATATGAGCTTGTCTGCACAAGCTAAAGTATTAAGAGCTCTTCAGGAAAGTCGCATTCAACGAGTTGGAAGTGACAAGGACATAAAGGTGAACGTACGCATTGTTGCGGCTACTAACAAAAATCTTAAAAAAGAAATACTAGAAGGCCGTTTTCGTGAAGACTTGTACCATAGGTTGGCAGTAATTCTGATTGAAGTACCATCGTTAAACGATCGTAGAAACGACATTCCCTTATTGGTTGATTATTTTACTGATAAAATAGCAACTGAACAAGGGACTTTGAAGAAGAGTTTTACTCAAGAAGCACTCAATTTACTTATGTCTTTTGATTGGACAGGTAATATTAGAGAATTAAGAAATGTTGTTGAGCGTCTAATTATTCTTGGAGAAACTACAGTGACCGTGTCTGATGTAACATCTTTTGTCAGTAAATAATTGAGTTTTACAATAATCTTAACGATTGTTCAACTTACATCGTTTAGTTTTACTTATCAAAATTAATACTATGAGATATTTACTTTTTCTAATATTTTGCCTTTTTGGGCTCATATCATCAGCTCAATCTGATACTGATTTCATAAAAAAAATATATAAAAATGCTTTGACAGACGGATATAGTTACAAGTGGTTAGACTACTTGTCAAATGAGATTGGTGGTCGCCTGTCGGGATCTTTAAATGCCGAATATGCCGTTGAGTATACCAAATCTGAACTGCAAAAACTTGGTCTTGACCGTGTTTGGCTTCAACCAGTTATGGTTCCGAAATGGGTTCGTGGAAACCCTGAATTTGGATATATAGAAACAGCACCTGGTAAAACTATTTCTGTTAATGTATGTGCCTTAGGTGGTTCAGTTTCGACTCCACCCCAAGGAATAAAATCAGAAATTATTGAAGTGAGAGGTATTGATGAATTAAAGGCCTTAGACCCAAATCTTGTTAAAGGTAAAATCGTTTTTTTTAACCGTCCTATGCAAGCCGATTTAATACTCACCTTTGAAGCTTATGGTGGCTGTGTTGATCAACGTTACAACGGTGCAGAAGAAGCTGGCAAGTTAGGTGCTGTGGCTACTATTGTTCGCTCAATGAATTTAAGGTTAGACGATTTACCACATACAGGTGCTATGTCATACGGAAAAACAACTGTATCAAATCGAATTCCATCGTCTGCAATCAGTACAAATGATGCAGAAAAGTTGAGTAAGATGTTAAAGATTGATCCAAGTATTAAGTTATTCTTAAAGCAAAACTGTCGTCAGCTGAAGGATGTTTTATCGTACAATGTGATTGGGGAAATTAAAGGTTCTGAGTTTCCAAATGAGATCATTACTGTTGGAGGTCATTTAGATTCTTGGGATTTAGGAGATGGCTCTCATGATGATGGTGCAGGCTGTGTTCAATCAATGGATGTATTGAGGTTGCTTCAGAATTCTGGAATTAAACCAAAACGTACTATTAGAGTTGTTTTGTTCATGAATGAAGAAAATGGGTTGAGAGGAGGGAAAGAATATGCCAAACAAGCTAAACTAAATGGTGAGAATCATATTTTTGCTCTTGAAAGTGACTCAGGTGGTTTTACTCCAAGAGGTTTTACTTTTGATGGTCCAGATTTCAAAATCAATCAAATTCTTAATTGGAAGCCCTTGTTTAAACCTTATCTAATTCATTATTTTGAGAAGGGTGGTAGTGGTGCTGATATAGGGCCTTTGAAGGAAAGCACAAATGTATTAGCAGGACTTCGTCCAGATTCTCAGCGTTATTTTGATCACCACCATGCGGCAAATGATACCTTTGACGCGGTTAATAAACGCGAGTTAGAACTTGGTGCTGCAACGATGACTTCTCTAGTTTATCTGGTTGATAAATATGGATTTAAGTCTATCACACCTTCTTCAAAATTAAAAGACTAAGTTGTTTACTTCACAAGTTGAAATATGTACCCAAATGATATATTCCTTTGAAAAAAGAAAAATTCTTGAGATGCAGTGTCAGCATTTGATTTAGTTGTCCGTATGTCAGGCATGTTAATATAGCCTGTTTTTATTTCCGCTTGCACAAAGAAACGATCAAATAAGGTTAAGTTAATTCCACCTTTTAGAGATACTCCAAATCCGGAAAGATGAAAATCGTCATAACGTTCTTTTGATAATAAAGTCGAGTTTGTTTTTGGGTATAAAACTCCTGCTCCGATAGACTCCAAAACATTGAGTTGAAATTTTTTTGAGTTCCATTTAAAAAAATCACCTAAATTATCTACTCTAGAAATTTCAATATTTATATAGTTTAAACCATCGGTGTGTTCAAATTGTAAAAAATCTTCATCAATCATTAGTGGCTCATTGTCATAAATGCCATTAAATTGTGTATGGGGGTTTTGAAGATCGATGTAGCCGTCAATGGTCGCTACTTGGTTGTTAACCATAACATATTTCAGATGATCGACGCCCAAGGAAAGATTCCAATTGTCATGAAAATAATATCCAATACGTGCCACTGTTTGTGGAATAGTCATACTTCCTGGGTTTAAATAAACAGCTGGGTCCCATGTTGTTTGACGATCTTGTGCTGCCACATCAAATAAGGAAAAATTGTAATTATCTCCTTTGAATTTAATATCTGAATAACTGTATTGTGCTTTGTTCCATCCCCAGTAAAAGTAAAACTTACCTTTTTTTTGAGTTTTAAATTTATCCTTAATTAGTGTCGTTTCAATTTGCTTTTCTTGAGAATAACAATTGGTTGTACAAACAATTAATATGTATATAATAGCTTTGTACATGAATTTACAGACTGTTAACAGTAAGTTTTATCGCCGTAAGATTAGTTAGTAGTTTTTCCAGATGATTCAGATGCAACATATTAGCACCATCACTTTTGGCATTTGAAGGATCATAATGAGTTTCAATAAATAAACCGTCCACATTATTAACAATACCTGCTCTGGCAATAGTTTCAATCATTTCTGGACGTCCTCCAGTAACTCCGCTGGACTGATTAGGTTGTTGAAGTGAATGGGTTACATCCAATACGGTCGGCGCAAACCCTCGCATAGTTGGAATTCCACGGAAATCAACAATCATATCTTTATATCCAAACATCGTTCCACGATCAGTGATCCATGCGTTTGAGTTGCCGGCATCTTTCACCTTTTGAACTGCATGTTTCATTGCTTCAGGGCTCATGAATTGTCCTTTTTTTAAGTTAACGACTTTTCCGGTACTAGCTGCTGCCACAACCAAATCAGTTTGACGTACTAAAAAAGCAGGAATTTGAAGTACATCTACATATTGTGCTGCCTTACTAGCATCGGATACTTCATGTATATCTGTAACTGTTGGAATATTGAAGGTTTCAGAAACTTTTCTAAGAATCTTAAGTGCTTTTTCGTCTCCAATCCCTGTAAAACTATCAATTCTACTACGATTCGCTTTCTTAAAACTACCCTTGAATATATAGGGAATTTTTAATTTATCAGTTATTGTACATATTTTTTCAGCAATCTGAAGAGCCATTGTTTCTCCCTCTATAGCACAAGGGCCTGCAAGTAAGAAAAAATTACCTGAGTCCGAATATTTTAATTTTGGAATATCTTTAAGATTCATATCGTAAATGTGAGCTACAAATATAGTCAAAATTAAAAGGTGTTATAAAATTAGTAAGCTGCATTAAAGTCAGAAAATTAAATGTAACTTTGCACGCTTAAAACAAGGCACTTATGGCTAATGTAAAAAACATCGCAATTATTGCACACGTCGACCATGGTAAAACAACATTGGTTGATAAAATTATGTATCACTGTCAACTCTTTCGTGAAAACCAGAACACAGGAGATTTAATCTTAGACAACAATGATCTTGAGCGTGAAAGAGGAATTACGATCACTGCTAAAAATGTCTCTGTAGTTTATAAAGACACTAAGATCAATATTATTGACACCCCTGGACACGCTGATTTTGGAGGTGAAGTAGAACGTGTTTTGAATATGGCTGATGGTGTTTTGCTACTAGTTGATGCTTTTGAAGGCCCAATGCCACAAACTCGTTTTGTATTACAAAAAGCTATAGATCTTGGACTTAAACCTTGTGTAGTTATTAATAAAGTTGATAAAGAAAACTGTACTCCTGACGAAGTACATGAAAAAGTATTTGATTTGATGTTTGAACTTGGTGCTGAAGAGTGGCAATTAGACTTTCCTACTGTTTACGGATCAGCAAAAAATAACTGGATGAATTGGGATTGGAATGATGAAATAGACAACATTGAGCCATTGTTAGATATGGTGATTGAACATATTCCATCTCCAAAAATTCCAGAGGGAAACACACAGATGTTAATCACATCTTTAGATTTCTCATCTTTTACTGGGCGGATAGCTATTGGCAGATTAACTCGTGGAAGTTTAAAAACTGGTCAACAAATTTCACTAGTTAAGCGAGATGGTAGTATAGTAAAATCTAAAATTAAAGAGCTTCATGTATTTGAAGGTTTAGGTAGAAAAAAAATTGATGAAGTTCAGACTGGAGACATTTGTGCGATAGTAGGTCTTGAAGGTTTTGAAATAGGAGACACAGTAGCAGATGTTGAAAACCCTGAAGGTTTAAAGACTATTGCCATTGACGAACCTACAATGAGTATGTTATTCACAATTAATGATTCTCCTTTTTTTGGAAAGGATGGTAAGTTTGTCACATCAAGACACATCAAAGAACGTTTAAATAAAGAATTAGAAAAGAATTTAGCATTAAGAGTAAATGAAACTGACAGTGCCGACAAGTTTATGGTATTTGGGAGAGGAGTCTTGCATCTTTCTGTTCTAATTGAAACAATGCGCAGAGAGGGCTATGAGTTACAAATTGGTCAGCCTCAAGTAATTATAAAAGTCATTGATGGGGTTAAGTGTGAGCCTTTTGAAGAAATGACTATCGATTTACCAGAATCTGTTTCTGGAAAAGCTATTGAAATGGTTACGATGCGTAAAGGAGAAATGCTCAGTATGGAGGCTAAAGGAGAACGAATGGTTTGTGAATTTATAATCCCTTCTAGAGGAATTATTGGAATGCGTAATCAATTGCTTACAGCGACAGCTGGTGAAGCTATTATGGCTCACAGATTTAAAGAGTATCAGCCTTTAAAAGGAGGTATTCCTGAGCGTCAAAATGGATCTTTAGTCTCTATGGAATTAGGTCAGGCTATTCCTTATTCTATTGATAAATTACAGGATAGAGGTAAGTTTTTTGTTGATCCAGGTGAAAGTATTTATGAAGGTCAAGTAATTGGAGAAAATTCTCGTGGTGATGATATGGCAATCAATATTACAAAAACTAAAAAATTGAGTAACGTACGTAGTTCTGGTGCTGATGATAAGGCAAAAATTGTACCAGCAATAAAGTTTTCTTTAGAAGAAGCTTTAGAATACATTCAAAAAGATGAGTATGTTGAAGTCACCCCTAACTCGCTAAGGCTGCGTAAAATATATTTAACAGAAGTTGAACGTAAGCGAAACAAGATTCTATAATGAATTTCATTTTATTTATTTATGCAACTGAACTAGTTGGTTATGCTGCAATGCTGTTTCTACTAGCGTCTTTTTTAATGAAAGATATTCGTCGCCTAAGGACTCTTAATACTTTAGCTTGTGCATTATTTGTTACCTATGGATTTCTATTAGATAATTCTTGGCCTATTATAGTATCTAATTCCGCTATTTTTGGAATCAATTTATATTACCTCTTTTTCAAGAAAAATTAGTATTTTCACAATATTAACTAATTAGACAATTTAATTTTTAGCAATTCAAACTTTGTTAGTGTTATTTATTTTTTGTTGAATTATAGCGGAATATTAATAGTTCTAAAAAGTTGAAGTGAAGACACCTAAATTTATAACTAACAATCTAATTCTTAAAATTACTTCCCTTAATTCTTTGGTTGTTGGATCTAGGCTTATTATTTCTTTGGTAGTTCAAAATCTTTTAGCTCAGTATACAGGTCAAGCTGGTATAGCTAAGGTAGGACAGCTAAGAAATTTATCATCAATACTCATGAGTCTCACTTCTTTTGGGACATTTAACGGTGTTGTGAAGTATGTTTCAGATTACAAATCTGATAAAAAAAACCTACTAAAATTATTTTCAACTTTATATGTTTTTAGCTTTACTGCCAGTATTGTGTCATTTTTCGTCTTGTTTTTTGGAGCGTATTATTTTTCAAATAAATTATTTTTTTCCGATGCTTATGTGGTTGTATTTAAGGTGATAGCTGTTTCAGTTCCATTTATCTCAATGAACCGTATTTTTAGTGGAGTAATTAATGGGGTTTCTGACTACAAAAAGCATAGTAAAATTGAATTTATTTCTCATTTTTTTGCAGCTGTTTTATTATTAATTAGTCTTTATTTCTATTCTTTAAAAGGAGTCCTGGTTGCAATTGCATTAACCCCTATAATTCAACTCTCCGTGTTACTCTTAATTTTCGGAAGTCTGCTAAAAGATTATATAGATTTTAAGTCAGTCTCGTTTAAAATCCCTTTTTTTAAGCAACTTTTAGGATTTACAGCTATGTCTTTTGTGGCTACTGTTTTATCTAATTATATAGAAATTGATTTAAGAACTCTCATTTTAAATAAAATTAGTGATGCTGAAGCAGGGTCTTGGACTGCCATGAATTCAATTTCAAAAATTTACATGCAATTCTTAATTGCTATCTTCTCTTTATATATTTTACCTAAGTATGCTGCGATAAATACATCATTTGAGTTTAGAGCTGAAATAAAGAAAGTATATAAGTCATTAGTTCCATTAGTGTTTATTGGAATGGTATTAGTGTTTTCATGTAGAAATATATTAATTGAGTTCATTTTTACTAAAGATTTTTTGGGAATGGCTATCTTATTTAAATGGCAGTTAGCAGGAGACTTTGTACGTTTCATAGCGAATGTACTGTCTTATCATTTTTTAGCCAAAAAGCAAATAAATTATTTTCTATCTACACAGTTAATAGGCTTGTTTATGTATTATATTTTTAGCAGGTTATTTCTTCCAAACTATGGTACTGAAGGCGTAGTAATGGCTCTTTTTGTTAGTAATTTAATATATTTAGCTAGTGTAATTTTTGTACTCAGGAAAACTATTGCTGGAGATAATAGAATACTAAAAAATTAAATTTTAACAAACTAGAAATGACTAATTTTAAAATTATAAGAAAAATATTTTATAAATTTTTAATTATAATTTTTGTTGCTTTTGTTTTTGAGCTTATTTGTAAAGGATTAAAGATTTCGATATTATATAACTCTTTTGAAAACATTCTTTTTTCTGCCTTGTTATTAAGCCCTATTTATATAATTTCTTACCGTAAAATTCAATCGGTTTATATTTACTTTGTTTTTTTATTCTTTTGTTTGTGTATCTACTTTGAAACTGTTTATTACTATCTTTTTGACACCTTTTTGAGTGCCTCTTCATTATTTGTTTCATTAGAATCAAACAGATCTGAAGCAATCGAATTCCTTAGTTTCTACTTTGATACTAATTTAATTGTTTTTTCTTTTTTTCTTTTTATTATTATAATCTTATCAGTTTATAAATTGACATCAAATCTGAGTCATTTTAGTAAACAGTCCAAACAAACTCTAGTAAAGGTTTCTTTTTGTGTTGGCATAGTTGTTGTATTTATGAAATTTACGGCTCTTATAGTTTATAATTTACCATATTTAATATTAAAATCCTCAATAGAATACGCTTTCGAATCTAATAAATTAGGCAATTATAAGACTAATAGTACTGGCGATTTTACCAATGTTTTACGACCATTAATTAATGAAGATGAAGTATACGTCGTTGTTTTAGGGGAGTCTACTTCACGTGCCCATTTCGGGTTATACAATTATTACAGGGCTACCACACCCGAACTAACATCTATTAAAGATCAGTTATCAGTCTATAGTAATGTAATTAGTGCTCATCCTCATTCAATCACCTCAATCACTAAATTACTGACCCTTGGAAACTATGAACAACCAGATAAAATAGGAGATGGGTCTATTATTCAACTTGCTAATAGTGCTGGTTTTGAAACTATTTGGTTGTCAAATCAGAGACCCATTGGCGTCTATGAAAGTTTGGTTACTAAAATTGCTTTATCATCTTCAAGAAGTAATTTTTTGACGACTATACAGGGGGTTCATAATAAAGTAATGGATGGTGCGCTCTTACCCGAATTAGAAACTATTCTAGCTGATAATTCGTCATCAAAAAAACTTATTGTAATTCATTTAATGGGAACACACGTTAATTATGCGAACAGATATCCTGAAGCTTTCAACATATTTACAGATACTCCTATGAGTAATTACAAGTCCAACAAGATTTTTAAGACAATTAATCAGTATGATAATGCGGTTCTATATACAGATTACGTAGTTTCTCAAATCATCCAAAAAGTAAAAAATTTAAATAAGAAGAGTTTCGTTTTATACTTCTCAGATCACGGAGAAGAATTGTTTAAAGATTATAATATGGCAGGTCACAACGAAGATATCTCAACTAAAGACATGTATGATGTTCCATTTTTATTATGGCAATCTGAATATTTTCGCGACCATATGCAGCTCGAATCAGTGCTTGACAGGCCTTATATGCTTGATGACTTGTTTCACAGTCTAGCGGATTTGTTAGAGATTTCAGCTCAAGAAGTTGACTTAGAAAGAAGTATTTTTAGTTCTAAGTTTAAAAACAGAAAAAGAATTATTTTAAAAAACTCAGAATACGACTCGTATTTTAATTTAAACTAAATTTGAATAAATTAATTTTTTATAAATTTTACTTATAATTTGAGTGATCAAAAAAGTGCTAAAATAAAGATATGTATAGTCACTTCTTCTCTAGCAAAGGGAGGTGCTCAAAAATCATCTTCTACACTGTCAATTGTATTAGATAGTTTGGGTTATGAGGTTCATATAGTTAGTATACTCGACTCTATAGATTATCCATACAAAGGAACCTTGCTTAACTTGGGTGTCTCAAAGAAAGAAGATGATTCTATTCTTGGTAAATTAAAAAGATTTCACATGTTTTTTAATTTTATAAAAAATAATGATTTTGATTTTATAATTGACAGTCGTTCAAGACCTATTGTCTTCAAACAATTTTTGATAAATAAACTGATCTATTTCAATCAAAAAGTGATTTATATAGTTCACAGTTTCTTACTTAGCAATTATTTGCCTAAAAATAAGTTAGTAGCACAGATTTTATACAAAAGTGCTTTTAAATTTGTTGCAGTTTCAGAAGCAATAAAGTTTGAAATGATCACTAAGTATCAATTTGATAATGTGGTTGTAATTAATAATGCTATAATTAAGAGTCACTCGAATTCTAACACTGAACCAGCAATTCCTTCAGAAAATTTTATTTTATTTTTTGGAAGAATAGAAGATTCTGTAAAGAATTTGACATTACTAATTGACAGTTATCAACGCTCAATTTTAAGTGATAATAATATCAAACTGGTTATATTAGGAGAAGGAAGTGATAAGTTGAAATTGGAGGAGAAAGTTAAAGCTATGGGTATGAGTGAGAATATCTTGTTTTTACCTTACATTAGTAACCCTAGTCAAGTTATTAGTAAAGCCATGTTCAGTATTCTTACAAGTAAGTATGAAGGTTTTCCTACAATGTTAGTGGAAAGTTTATCTCTTGGAGTTCCAGTAATATCCGTGAATTGCCAATCTGGTCCCTCTGAAATTATCACAGATGCTCAGAACGGATTGTTAGTAGAAAATTATAATCCTGAATTAATAGCTCAGGCCATGAATCGTTTTATTACTCAGAATGACCTTTACGAGCATTGCAAAAATAATGCTAAAAATAGTGTTGAGAAGTACAATTTAAAATACATTTCAACTCATTGGAAGAATGTTATTGAAGGCATTTAGCTTAATAGATTTTTTCTTATTTAAAGGGAGATATATATACGTCATTACGTAATAATAAATTTTGTAGGTCCTTTAATAATCGGATTAAAATAGAAGGTAATTTAAGTATTACACGTTGTTTTAAGTTAAGATTTGAAGGTTTTATTGCATTAGCGAGTAACTTGTAATTACAATAATCTTTAGCTGCATTTCTTTCAATAGCAACCGAAAATCGGTTTAAATCCATATATTTTTTGAAGGAAGTATTGGATTCATTTGTAGCTTTATGTTTTTCAAATAGTTTTAATCGGTCAATTCTACTTTTTGAATAAGATAAATGATATTTTGGCGCTAAAATAATTTTATTCGAACTTATTGTTGCAGAAAATGCTATGGGTTCCTTAAGAGCAATGCGGATCCATAAATCGGTGTCTTGACCAGACCGCATCTCTTCATCAAACATTCCAATTTTATTGAATGTTATCTTTGGTATTAGAACAGCTGATGTCCAGGCTATTCCATCTTTTGTTGAAGCTGAAAAATAATCATTAATGATTCCAAAGTGATTTGAAGGAACTTTATTAAAATTGCACTTTATGATTCGTCCATTAAAATACTTCTTATTATATGCGGCAGCATACAAACCACATTTAGGAAAATTTTCATAAAGTGAGTAGAGGTTTTCTAAATGGTTTTGTTCCCAAATGTCATCTCCATCTAATAGCGCAATTAAATCTGAACTAGACTTAGATATTCCAAAGTTTCTAGCGTGTGAAACACCATTATTTGAATTGGAGTATACAGTAATTCGTTTATCATCGAAATTACTTACAATAGACCCGCTATCGTCATTTGATCCATCATCAATAATAATAACTTCATAATCCATAAATGTTTGTCTTAATACGCTATTTAACGTATTTTCTATGAAACGTTCTTTATTGTACAGCGGGATTATTATGGAAATTAAAGGCATTAATTTATTTCTTACAAAAATGATATAATTTATAGAAGTCTAAAGTAATTAACGGAGCTCTAAAGTTATTCAACATCCAGTAGATCAAAGGACTTAGTAATCTTCCTTTTAGTTTAACTATTTTTATTAAATGTAGTTTTTTTATTAATATGTAGGCCCATATTAATTTGCTTTGTTTTGGGTTGATTAAGCCTTGATCATATAAATTTCTAATGGTTATCGAAGCCTCTTTAGATTTCAAAAGAAAGGTATTATTGTCGTCAATATCCCTATGGCACGTGTAATTGTCAATGTGCTTAAAAGGGATTTTATGGAATTCTAGCTGGCCACTAAATGCTAAGTCAAGTCCGTAAACGTTTTCAAGAGGTATATTTATCAATTCAAATGTCTCTCGATGAATTAGCATATTTCCAGAGTAGACGTTTCTGTATGGTTTGATTTCACGTTTCAAAGCTGACTTAAACTCTCTTTTAATACCATATCTGAATCTTAAACGACCTTTACCAGAATATTGCTTTGAATACGAATAACCTCCAAAGAATATTTTTTTATCTGGATTTTTTTGCATTTCAATTAAATAATTAGGTAAATATTTTTTCTCATTAGGAAACATGTCTGCATCTATGTATAATATCCAACTATATTTTGCTTTCAAGCTTAATTGTTTTCGCATTTCAGTTCTTCCAACTGATGTTTCGACTCGAAATAATTGAATTAGATCAGTTTTAATTAATTCAGAACTATTATAAACTATTTTACTGGAAAAGTCGTCTCCAATAATAATTTCAAAATCTATATTACAAGAACTTGCCTGATTGTATAGTTCTTCTACTAATTTTTCAACATTGAAATTAAGAGTGGGGATTAGTATAGATAGCATGATTAGTTTTTACGTTGGACAACTTCAAAAAGTTTGGAGTCTTCACATTTTAGTGTTTTGCTGGGATATTTTAATATTAAACCATAGTCATGGGTTGCCATTAAAATAGTATGTCCTTTTTGATTAAGTTCTAGTAGTACTTCCATAACCTCCACACTTGTCTCCGGATCTAAGTTTCCTGTAGGTTCATCTGCTAAAATTAATTTAGGATCGTTTAGTAGAGCTCTAGCTATGGCGACACGTTGTTGCTCACCTCCTGAAAGTTCGTAAGGAAATTTGTGACCCTTGGTGTGCATATTAACTTTTTTAAGTACCGCCTCTACTTTTGCGATAATTAACTCTTTTTGTTTCCAGCCAGTAGCTTTTAAAACAAATTCCAGATTTCCATTAATTGTAAGTTCATTCATTAGCTTAAAATCCTGAAAAACTACTCCTAGTTTACGTCGTAAAAAAGGGATCTCTTTTTCTTTTATTGTTTTTAGATCTATTTCAACAATAGATCCATGTCCATTTGTTAATTGGAGGTCTCCATAGAGAGTTTTTAATAAACTACTCTTGCCTGAGCCTGTTTTCCCAATGAGATATACGAATTCTCCTTGATGGATATCAATATTTATATTTTTCAGAACTAATTTGCTATTTTGAAAAATAGAAACTTCTTGTAATTTTAATACTGAATTTGACATAGTTTATATCTAAAATATTTTTTATAAAAGTATTACTATTTGATTCAATTATCAAAGAACACTTTAGTTATAACGCTTCGGTTGTATTTTAATTATATATAGGTTATAATTAACCCAGTTTTTTATCGTTATGATTGTATATATATTATATTTGAATGTATAAACTCTCTATTTTATGAACAGTGTAAAATACTTAGTTAAAATTTTTTTTATTTTTTTTGTGTGTGTTGGATTTGCTCAAAAATCAAATATTTATTCACATCAATCTATTCGTTATAACTCTGCGATATCTTTGTATAATAATCAACAGTACAAATCTGCTCAACTTATTTTTCAAACCGTTAAATCCAGTACATCAGATTCTTTTTTAAAATCAAATGCCACTTATTATATTGCCAATTGTGCGGTTCGGCTTAATCAACCAAACGCCGAATTTCTTTTAGAGTCTTTTACGAGAGATTACCCTTCAAGTACCAAGCGAAATTCAGCTTATTTTGAAATAGCAAATTATTATTTTAAAACCTCTAAATATGCCTATGCATGTAAGTGGTATGAAAAGGTAGAGTTTAACAGACTCTCTAGATTAAATAGTGAGCTGTTTCATTTCAATTATGGCTATAGTCTTTATAAAATTAAAAAATATGAAAAAGCTAAATCTAATCTGATTCGGCTTGAAACCTCTCAAGTCTACGGATCACAAGCTAAATATTATATGGGTTTTATGGCTTATGAAGTAGACGATTATAACACGGCATCTGTATATTTTGGTCAACTTGAGGGCGATTCAGACTACAATGAAAATTTAGCCTTCTACCAAGCGGACTTGAATTTTAAATTAGGCAACTTTAAAAAAGCGATAGAGTTAGCTTTAGTACGCATCAAAAACCGTTCAGCTAATCAATTTTCTGAGCTTTCTAAAATCATTGGAGAAAGCTATTTTAGACTTAAGGATTATGCAAAAGCAATTCCATACTTAGAAGCTTATAAAGGAAAAAAAGGACGCTGGAGTCATACAGATTTTTATCAATTAGGCTATGCTTATTATAAACAAAATGATTATCAAAAATCAATTAACGAGTTTAATAAAATAATAGAAGGTTCAAATGGTATTTCTCAAAATGCCTACTATATTTTAGCAGAATGTTATCTCCAGTTGAATAAAAAACAAGCTGCTTTAAACGCATTTAAAAATGCTTCAGAAATGGATTTTGTTCTTACCATTAAAGAAGATGCTTGGCTCAATTATGCTAAATTAAGTTATGAAATTGGAAATCCATACCAGTCCTCAACTGAAGTTTTAACACGCTTTTTAACTCTGTATCCTAAATCAGCATTTAAAATAGAAGTAGAGTCATTACTCATCCAATCATATGTTAGTTCTAATAATTACAAAGCGGCCCTAGAATTATTGCAAACTAAATCTGTTCATAAAGAAGCCTATCAGAAAGTTACATTTCTAAGGGCCTTAGAACTGTATAATGAAGCCGATTACAAAGCTTCTGAAAAATTATTAAATAATTCACTTTCGATTCCTATAGATCCAATTATAAAGGCAAGAGCTACTTATTGGAGTGCTGAAATAGCCTATCAATTAATGGATTATAGCAAGGCACTTGAAGGGTTTAAAGATTTCAAACAGCTTGTCCAGATTCCGCAGCTTGAAGAGTATGAAAACTTAAACTATAATTTAGCTTATACCTACTTCAAGCTAAAGCAGTATGGAAATGCCATTAAGAATTACCAGTTATTTATTGAAAATAAACCCTCCGATTTGGTGTTATTAAGCGATGCATATCTCAGAATGGCTGATTCCTATTTTGTGAGTACTCAATACAGTCTAGCAATTGATGCTTATCAAGCTGCTTTAGATTTAAATAAAATCGAAGAAGACTATGCAACGTTTCAAATAGCCGTTAGTAATGGGTATCTGGGTCAAATCGAAACTAAAATTAATGGTCTAAATAAAGTGATGGATTATAAAACATCCTATTTGAAAGATCAAGCGCTTTTTGAACTAGCAAACACTTATGCGAATCAATCAAACTTCGCCAAAGCTATTGAGGTTTATAGTGACTTAATAACAGGTTATAAAACAAGCTTCTTAGTGTCCAAAGCGTTATTGCGTAAGGGATTAATTGAGTATAATCAAAATGATATCCAATTAGCTCTCGAAAGTTTTAATTTTGTAGCGATTGGATATCCCTCTACACCAGAAGCATTTCAAGCTATTAGTTCTTCACGTTCTATTTATATTGATTTAGGTCAGGTAGATACCTATGCACTTTGGGTCAAATCCTTAGACTATGCGAGCGTTACTGATAGTGAATTAGAAACGGCTAATTATGAAGCTGCAGAAAAACAGTATTTAGATAACAATACCAAAAAAGCTATTGAATTGTTTAACAGATATATTGTTAGTTTTCCAAATGGTAAACAACTTATAAAAGCCCATTTTTATCTTGCGGAATTATATAACATGAGTGCTCTAACAGCTAATGCATTACCATATTATCAATATGTTTGCGAGCAATCTGTAAGTGAGTTCACTGAAACAGCACTATACAAAAGGTCTGAAATCTTACTAGATTCAGAAGATTTTAAAGCGGCCTTGAATGTCTTATTACGACTAGAATCCCAATCCAAAAACCCACAAAACAGGTTGTATGCACAGTCTAATTTAATGAAAGTGTATTTTCATTTCGAAGATTATGATGCTGCGACCCTTTATGCGGATACGATCCTTCAAAACTCAAAAACAGATATTTACATAAAGAGTGAAGCCTACATTATTTCTGCAAGAGCTGCGATTCAAACAAATAATGAGGTAAAAGCTCGAGCAGCCTACAGCCAAGTTAAGGCTATTGCTACCGGAGCATTGGGAGCTGAAGCACAGTATTATGAGGCCTATTTCTTCCATTATGATGGAGATTTTGAAGCATCCAATGAAAGTATTCAAGTATTGATTAAAAACTTTTCTAGCTATAAGTATTATGCTTCTAAAGCACTTATTATTATGGCCAAGAATTTTTATGCTCTCGGTGATGATTTTCAAGCGACTTATATTCTAGAAAATGTTACTCAAAATTTTACAGACTTTAAGGAAGTTATAAACGAGGCACAATTAGAACAAGAACGGATTAAGTTAGAAGCTTCTAAGACTAAATCTTACACAGAAGCGGAACTAAAAAATGAAAATTAGAATGATTAATATTAAATTAAAATACTATTTAAGTCTACTTTTTATCTTGGCTATTGTTTTTTTTACTCAAAATATAGAAGCACAAAATTCTCAAATACGTGCAAAAGATTCTATCGACACGCAGGTAGTGACCATTGTAAAGCCATACACTCCCAAAATATCGGATGCTTTTAAGCTTAATCAAGCGCCAAGCATAAAGGTTTTTAATAACTCACAAAAAAGTATTAAGTATACAGTTTTTTCTACTCCAGCTATTTCTACATTCAGACCTGAAAAAATTAACTCTTTAGGGCTTAAAAAATTTAAAAAGGAAAAATTATTTCAAAACTTCACTTCTATTGGTCTTGGAAATTATGGCACCGTGTTAGGTAATTTATACCTTAATCACAAAATTGGTAGAGGAGAGGCTTTAGCAGGGTATGTTGATCACAGCTCGTCACAAGGCGGTATTGACGACCTGCAGTTAGAGGATTCGTTTTCAAATAACACGGTTCAGGTCAATTATGCCAAAGCATTAAAAACGTTTATTTGGAATACGAACCTTGTCTATGCCCGTCAAGCTATTAATTGGTATGGACTCCCTAACCCAACAACCTTTTCGATAAACTCTAAGCAAGTTTATTCTGAATTGTCTTTGTTCAGTGGTGTGCAGTTTACAACAGGAGTCTTTAAAAAAGGATCAATTGATTTTCAACGATTTTCAGATGCCTATGGTTCTGACGAATATCGGCTAAAGGCAGAGTCAGTTTTGAAGCTAAACATATTTGATCAATTAATTAACACGGATTTAAGTATTGATTATTTAAATGGGAAATTTAATCAAAACTACCTGGATCCTGAACAAAACAGTTACGGAAATACTCTTTTTTCAGTAGTGTCATCCCATAAATATTTACAGGGAGATTTCGCGGTTTCGGTTGGAGTTAGAGTTGCTTTCTTAATCGATTCTAACAGAAATATAAATAAATTTTATACTTATCCGAATATAAAAGCTAGCTATTCAGTCGTTAATTCTATTGTTTTAGCTTATGCTCAGTTAAAAGGAGATTTAATTCAAAATACGTACTCTGATTTTGCACAAATCAATCCATTTATATCTCCTACTCTTGAAATTCGCCCAAGCTCAACTCCCTATAAATTAATTGTTGGTAGCAAAGGAAAACTGTCAGAATCCATGGCATACGACCTAAACGGAAGCTATTCTAAACAAAACGACAAAGCGCTTTTCCGTTCCAATACCATTTTGAACCCTTCAGTACTTACTAACTACAATCAGGGAAACTCCTTTAGAATCGTCTATGATGACGTTGCTGTTTTTATTGCTTCAGGCGCTTTAGAATTTGACATGAGTAAAAAGTTAATGCTTCGATTAAAAGGAGACCTTTATAAGTATTCAAGTAATTTGGAACCAACGGTTTGGAATTTACCTGATTTTGAAGCGTCTCTGTTTCTAAATTATCAAATCTCAGACAAATGGGCATTGGTTGGAGCTCTTTTTTACTATGGATCCAGACAAGATTTTACTACTAACGATTCCTTACTTTTAGAGACTGCCAATGAGAATTTAGATTCTTTTTTTGATGCTAACTTTCAATTAGATTTTCAGGTTTCACCCCAATGGGGTACCTTTTTGAAAGTAAATAATATGACTAATGCTAATTATAGCCGGTGGAATAATTATCCAGTTCAGGGGTTTCAGGTTTTAGCAGGTACGAGTTATAAGTTTGACTTTTAAGCCAAAGTTATTTTTGCCAAATAATCAAAATGAGGCCCTTCTTCAATTAATTCACAAATAAGTCCAGCCTGTTCACATGCGATTTTTAGATTTTCAAAATCAACGTACATCCAGCTGAAGGTCGCTTCTTGGTCTTTATAACGCACGGTATAGTCTAGTTCGCCGTAATAGTCTTTTGTGGCGTCCATACAATATCCACCAATTTCATTTTCATACATATATTTAATGTCTGAGGAGTCAATTAGGATTTGCCCATCTGGATTTATAAGTTTTTTTAGATGGCTTAATACAAAAGGCGTATTTGCTAGCGATTGGAAAACACCAGATCCATTCATTAATAATAACAGGGTATCAAAAGAGGAGGTTTCGTCCATTACGTTCAATACATGTGCCTGTCTTAATCCACGCAAACGACAGGCTTCAATCGCCCCTCCAGAAATATCGATTGATTTCACCTTTAGTCCTTTTGATTTTAAATACAAACTATGACTGCCGGCACCACATCCAATATCTAGAACAGTACCCCTAGATAATTTTAAGGCTGTTTTTTCAAGACAAGGCATTTCTGAGTAGTTTCTAAATAAATAGGGCAAGGGTAGATAGTCTGCTTCTGAAATACTCGTAGAAGTTATTAAGTCTTCAGAGTAATTTCCGAGCTGGTAATCTAAAATTGCAGTTCCAAAAATATCTTTCATCATACTGAGCTATTTATTCTTAGTTTTGCAGCATGCAAGATCAATTAAGAACCCTTTCAAAGCAGGCCAAAGATAAGCAAAAGGAGCATAAAACCTTTTTTATCAAGCTTAGAAAAAAAACACCAAAAAAACTCGATTCAATTATGGAAAAACTTCATAAATCAGAGTTTGAAAAAACAGACTGTCTTCAGTGTGCAAATTGTTGTAAAACAACCAGTCCAATTTTCACAACTAAAGATATAGAGCGCATTTCAAAATCATTTAGAATTAAAACAAGACATTTTATTGATACCTATCTTATTTTAGATGCCGATTCTGATTATGTTTTGAAAACATCTCCTTGTACGTTCTTGGCAGCCGATAATACCTGTAATATTTATGATTTGCGTCCTAAAGCCTGTCGAGAATATCCACATACCAATCGAAAAAACTTTGAAAAGATATCAGATTTAACACTAGAGAATGTAGCGATCTGTCCAGCTACATTTAACATCGTTGAGGCTTTAAGAGCTAAATTAAAATAATTATATTTATAAAAATTTTAATGATATCATGGAACAGCTTATTCATTATTTCGAAACAATTCCTTCTTTACACCGAAGCGTTATTCTTGTAGGAGGTTTAACGTTTTTTTGGATACTGGAGGGCTCTTTGCCTTTGTTTAAATTTAGTTATAACAAATGGAAACACGCGTTTCCAAACTTATTTTTCACGTTCACAACTATTATAATTAATTTTACATTAGCATTTTTATTACTCGGTGCTGCCGACTGGGTCGTGTTTAATGAGTTTGGAATTCTAAACTGGCTTCCTGAGATGCCCCTTTGGTTGTATGTTCTTTTAGGGGTTCTCCTGATGGATTTTGTAGGCGCTTATTTACCTCATTTTACAGAACATAAAGTACCACCACTTTGGATGGTTCACCTGGTTCATCACTCCGATCACAAGGTAGATACTACAACCGCTAATCGCCACCATCCTTTGGAAAGTATTATTCGTTATGTATTTACTCTTGCTGGGGTTTTTATCATTGGTGCACCTATAGGTATTGTGATGTTATACCAGTCAATGTCACTTATAGCAACTCAGTTTAGTCATGCAAACATCAAACTTCCTAAGAAATTTGATTATGCATTAAGTTTTATATTAATTTCTCCAGATATGCATAAGATTCACCACCACTATCAATTGCCTTACACGGATGCTAACTACGGTAATATTTTTTCTATATGGGACCATTTGTTGGGAACGTATATATACATGGATCGAGAGCATATTGTTTATGGAGTTGATACCTTTCCAAATGAGGAAGAAAACAATAGTTTAAAGCAGTTATTGAAACAACCCTTTCAAGGATACAGAAAACCTACAACGGATACAGTAGGTAAGGCTCTCTAAGTCGTTTGTACTTTTCTATGTCATCTTTCCAACTCGCTCTAATTTGTTGAGCATTCCAGCCGTTTTCAATCTTTTTTTGTAGTAATTCTTGACCTGCTAGTTTGGTGAAAAAGGGATTAAAAAATACTATTTTGTTAGAGCTATTTTGGTAAGCATCTATAAGCCATTTTAGTTCGATATAATTTAAACGTGGTTCATTTTGAAGGTTTAATCCTTTGCAAATGTCTCCTTCATGAATTGGGTATTTAGCTCCAATGTTTGGTTTTGGAATAAATTCATAATTATACAAGTCGCCTTTCAAAAAAGGACTTCCAATAATTTGAAATTGGTTTGCAGTCCCTCTCCCCATGCTCATATTAGTTCCTTCAAAAAAGCATAAACTAGGGTATAAGTTAATGGCCTTTGAATTTGGAAGGTTGGGAGAAGGGTTGATTGGTGGTTGGTATATTGTTGAGTGGGTGTAGTTTTGTATAGAAATTACTTTTAATTCGCACTTCACGCCTTCCTTTAGCCAGCCTTCTCCGTTAATCATTTGAGCATATTCTCCAACTGTCATCCCATGCACTACAGGAACAGGATGCACTCCAACAAAACTAGTGTATTTAAGATCCAAAGTAGGACCATCTACATAATGGCCGTTTGGATTTGGACGGTCTAAGATTAAAACAGTGATGCCTAAATTAGCGCATGTCTCCATCATGTAATGAAGTGTAGATAAAAACGTATAAAAACGAGCTCCTACATCTTGAACATCAAAAATAACTACATCTAAGTCGGATAGAATAGCTGCATTAGGAATTTTATTTGAGCCGTATAATGAGACAATTGGAATTCCACTTCCAGCATCGACACCATCTTTTACATACTCGCCAGCATCGGCTCTACCTCTAAATCCGTGCTCGGGCGCAAAAGCCTTTTTGATTATTATATTTAAACTTAATAATGTGTCTATCAAATGTGTATAGCCTTCGGGTTTAAATATAACAGAGGTTTGATTTGCTACAATTCCTATATTTTTATTTTTTAAAATCGGTAGGTAGCGCTCAGTTTGCTGAGCCCCCAAAACAATTGGGCCAGGATTTCTATGAACTTGGATTTGTGACTCAGATTTGTTTGTGAAACAAAGAACAACCACAACAAATAATAAAATAGTATTTTTGATAAAATTTAAATGCATTTATAAATTTTGAATTACGAATATTTTTTAGCTAAGCGTATAATAGGAAATAAGTCCTATAAAAGTAGTGTATCAGCACCAATAATAAAAATTGGAATTGCTGCAATTGCAATCAGTATAATTGTGATGCTTATTGCGATTGCTACCGGCTTTGGTTTGGAACGAAAAATTCGTGATAAAGCGGTTGCTTTTAACGGACATATAAGTATTTCTAATTTTGATAGTAATGAGTCAGAGGGTGGGCAAACACCTATTTCTAAAATACAAAATTTTTATCCTAAATTTGAATCTATTTCAGAAATATCTCATATTCAAGCAGTAGCCAATAAGTTTGGAATCATTCGAACCGATACAGATTTTGAAGGCTTATTTTTAAAAGGAGTTGGTTCTGACTACGACTGGCATTATTTTAAAGATTTTTTGGTTGAAGGACGTCTGCCTATTTATTCTAGTAAATATAGTAGTGAGGTTTTAATTTCCACCTATCTGGCAGATCGTTTGGGTTTTGTTACTGGAGATAGTTTTCAGATGCATTTCATAAAGCCTGATCCAGGTAAAGCTCCAAGTATTATGAAATATGAAATTGTGGGTATATTTAATTCTGGCTTTGAAGAATTAGATAGAACCTATGTAATAGGGGATATTAACCATGTTCAAAGATTAAATAAATGGACCAAAGACCAAATTGGAAATTTTGAAGTGTTTGTGTCAAATTTTAATGAGTTGGATCGTATTGGTAGCCAAGTATATTCTCAAACACCTTCGACTCTTAATACTACAACTGTTAAACAAAAGTATGCTACTATTTTTGAGTGGATACCAATTTTTACGACCAATATTTACATTATTTTGGCTATCATGATTTTTGTAGGAGCAATCAATATGATTACGGCTTTATTGGTTTTAATATTAGAGCGTACTCAAATGATTGGGGTTCTGAAGTCATTGGGAAGTAGTAATTCTAGTATTCAAAAGCTTTTCTTATATAATGCCTCTTACCTAATAATCTGTGGGTTGTTTTGGGGGAATCTAATAGGACTAGGTATTTTATTAACTCAAAAAAAATTTCAATTTCTATCTTTAGATCCGTCTGTTTATTATGTTACCGTAGCTCCAGTCTATCTTGATTGGTCATATGTATTTTTACTTAACTTAATGACTTTTGTACTATGTTTTCTAATGTTATTAATTCCCTCTTTTATAATTAGTAAAATCACACCTGTTAAAGCGATTAATTTCAATTAAAAGTTCTGAATTTCTCATTTGTAAGACCATATATTTAACGTAATTTTGCAGTAAATTCAAAGTAATGAAATACGTCGAAAATATTTTAGGTACTATAGGAAATACTCCTTTAGTAAAAATGAATGTATTGACAAAGGAATTACCTTGTTTGGTATTAGCTAAATATGAAACATTTAACCCTGGAAACTCGGTTAAAGATCGTATGGCCTTACAAATGATTTCTGATGCAGAGGCAGATGGCCGTCTAAAGCCTGGAGGAACTATTATTGAGGGCACTTCTGGAAATACAGGAATGGGTTTAGCTTTGGCTGGAATCGTTAAAGGATATAAATGTATTTTTGTATTAGCAGACAAGCAATCAAAAGAAAAAATGGATATTTTACGTGCTGTAGGAGCTGAAGTTATTGTTTGTCCTTCATCTGTTGAGCCAGAAGATCCAAGTTCTTATTATTCTGTGTCTAAAAGATTGGCTGAAGAAACACCTAATTCTTGGTATGTCAATCAATATGACAATCCAAGTAATTGTAAGGCTCATTTTCTTAGTACGGGCCCAGAAATATGGGATCAGACAGATGGTAAAATCACTCATTTTGTTGTTGGAGTTGGTACTGGAGGGACAATCTCAGGAGTTGGAAGTTATTTAAAAATGAAAAACCCAAATATTAAAATATGGGGAATTGACACGTATGGAAGTGTTTTTAAGAAATACCATGAAACAGGTATTTTTGATGAAAATGAGATTTACCCATACATAACAGAGGGAATCGGAGAAGATATTTTACCTAAGAATGTTAATTTTGGAGTTATTGATGGCTTTACCAAAGTAACTGATAAGGATGCAGCTATTTACACTCAGCGTTTGGCTCGAGAAGAAGGTATGTTTTTGGGTAACTCTGCAGGGGCCGCTGTAAAAGGTCTGCTTCAGCTAAAGTCAAACTTTAAGGAAGATGATGTAGTAGTTGTGTTATTCCATGACCACGGTACTCGCTATGTTGGTAAAATGTTTAATGACGACTGGATGCGTGAAATGAAATATATAAAATAATTTAAATTAATAGATTGTTAAATTACTATTCAATTTTGATTAAAAATAAAGTTATTGAATTAATGATATTTAATGTTTTTTAAACCTAATTTCATAAATTGCCTTATGAAGATGTTTTACAGAGTTTTATTTTATTTACAAAAATATGGCTTTTACGTATGCCAGCGTATAGCAGACCGTTTCGGAATGCGTGCTTTGGTAGTTAGAACTTCATTTATTTACTTAACATTTGTAACGTTAGGGTTTGGTTTTGCTTTTTATTTATTCCTTGCTTTTTGGATTAGAATTAAGGATTTAATATACTCCAAGAGAACCTCTGTTTTTGATATTTAGATTATGGAAAACCCTTTTATGAAGCTATTTAGATCAAAAATTAATACAGCTGTTAGTTTATTAATTTTACTTTTATTCACAGGAATAGTTGGATTCAAATTAATGTCAAATTATTCATGGCTTGATGCGGTTTACATGACAGTAATTACAGTGACAACTGTTGGTTTTGGAGAAGTTCAACCTTTAGATACACACGCAAAAATTTTTACAGTTTTTTTAATATTAACTAGTGTGTTTATTGTTGGTTATGCTTTTAAAATTATTACAGAATATTTGATATCTAAAAATGATATATCCGAACTAAAATACAAAAAGATGCAAAAAGAAATTGATTCGCTTTCCAATCATATTGTAATATGTGGCTTTGGAAGAAATGGAAAACAGTCTGCTAAAAAGTTACTAATGCATAATCGTTCCTTTGTGGTTATTGAATCTGATAAAGAGCTAATAGAAAAACATCAAAAAGATGGCATTCTATTTGTTTGGGGAGATGCAAAGGAAGATGAGGCGCTTAATCTTGCAGGACTGAATCGTGCAGAGTGTTTAATCTCCGCATTACCTAACGACTCTGATAACGTGTTTGTGGTTCTGTCGGCTCGTCAAATGAATACACAAATGCGTATTATAAGTCGTGCTTCTAAAGAATCTTCTTACAGTAAATTAAAATTGGCTGGTGCAAATAATGTAATTTTACCAGATATAATTGGTGGAGATCATATGGCTTCTTTAGTTGTTGTTCCTGATCTATTAGAGTTTGTTGATAACCTTTCTATTGTTGGAGAAGGAAGTATTAACATTGAGGAAATAGCAGTAGAGCAACTTTATGACACATCCAGTGTAAAGACTATCCAAGATTTACAATTGCGAAAAAATACTGGCTGTAGTGTTATCGGATATAAGACCCATACTGGTCAATATGTAGTTAACCCTGAAGCCAGCCAGAATCTTGTTCCTAATTCAAAAGTGATTGTTTTAGGACGTCCAGAACAAATTCAGAAACTTAATTTAACTTACAACATCAACATCAAATAATCTATATTATTTTTGATCCAAATCTGCTAACACATTTTAATAACTCATTTTTTTTTCTCATCTTGTTAATCAATTAAATAAGAATATAATTTAGATTATGAAAACATACATTCAAACTGCTATTGCTATGATTTTACCCTTTATCTCTTTTGCTCAAGACAAAGGGATAGATCAAATTATTGATGAAAAATTTGGTAATGCTACAGGCTGGTTTGTAGATTTTATTTTTTATAAAATCCAATTTTCTGAAAATATTCAAATTTTCTGGGTACTATTTCCGTTAATTTTAGGAGCTACCTATTTTACTATTTATTTTAAATTTATAAATTTCACTGGTTTTATAACTTCCATTAATATAGTTAGAGGAAAGTATGATGATTTAGATGATCATGAAGTTACTCCACTTGAAAGTGATCCAATTTCAGAAAGTAACAATATTGAGCTTAATAAACTTAAAGATATTGAAGGTGAGGTTACTCACTTTCAAGCTCTTACAGCTGCTTTGTCTGCTACAGTTGGACTTGGGAATATTGCAGGGGTTGCTATAGCTGTATCTATTGGTGGTGCTGGTGCTACTTTTTGGATGATCGTAGCTGGTTTTCTAGGAATGGCATCCAAGTTTGTGGAATGTACTCTTGGAGTTAAATACAGAGATGTTGATGAAAATGGCACCGTATATGGAGGTCCAATGTATTATCTAACTAAAGGACTTAAGTCAAAAGGTCTTGAAAAATTAGGTAAATTCTTAGCAATTATTTTTGCGATTTTTGTTATTGGGGGTTCTTTTGGAGGTGGCAATATGTTTCAAGTAAATCAGGCTTTTCAGTTAGTTGAAAATATTACAGGAGGGGAAACTTCTTTCATTCACGGAAAAGGTTGGCTATTTGGATTAGTCATGGCATTCCTAGTCGGAATAGTAATTATAGGTGGTATTAAAAAAATTGCTAAAGTCACTGATAAAATTGTGCCATTTATGGTTGTAATATATGTGTCTGCGTCTTTGTTTGTAATTCTTTCAAATTACACCATGATTGGAGATGCATTTGCTCAAATATTTAAAGGTGCCTTCAGACCAGAAGGTGTTGCTGGTGGTGCTATTGGAGTCTTAGTTCAAGGATTTAAACGTGCAGCATTTTCAAATGAGGCGGGTGTAGGATCTGCTTCAATTGCTCACTCAGCTGTTAAGACTAAATATGCTGCATCAGAAGGAATGGTAGCATTGTTAGAACCTTTTATTGATACCGTAGTAGTTTGTACGATGACCGCTTTAGTTTTAATAATAACGGGGAATGTGACTGCTGAAAATTCTAGTTTAAACGATGCACAGGCAATTCTTTTAACCTCTGGAGCTTTTGAGTCAGTTATTTCATGGTTTCCATATGTTCTTACAGTAGCTGTTGTTCTGTTTGCATTTAGCACTATGATTTCATGGTCTTATTATGGTTTCCAAGGTTGGGCTTATTTATTTGGAAGATCAAAGAAAATGGAATATTTATATAAAATTATATTTTGTCTATTCGTGATTGTTGGTTCAGCAGCCAGTTTAGGTTCTGTGATTGGTTTCTCCGATGCTATGATTTTTGCTATGATGGTGCCAAACATGGTTGGAATTGTCATTCTAGCTCCTAAAGTAAAAAAAGAACTTCTAAGATTTATGGATTTGATTAAATGATAGCTTAATTGCTTTTTTAGGCTGAACTATTACTTCTTTCTGAAAATTCTAATTGTTTTGAGGTCCTACAATTATCTATTGATTATTTAGTAATAATCACTTTCTTTGTACATAAGTACTGACTAATTGTTTCAAATTTTTCTACTAAAAAGCAATCTGATTCAGAATAATTAATTAAAACATTGTTACAGTAGTTTAGTTGATGCTGCAGCTTGTTAATAAATTATAAATGATTTGTTATCAATTATTTTTGAAAAAGGTTTGTTAAAGTAGGTTTATAATTTATTTAGTATTTAACAAAAGTTAGGGAATTTCCGTTCAAATAGTTGAATATTATTAAATATATTTGAACTTTAATCGAAAAAAATATGAATTTTAATTCTTCAGAAGAACACATATTAATAGCTAACTCCGCTAAAGAGTTTGCCGAACAGTATATTCGACCTCACATAATGGAATGGGATGAGTCTCAATATTTCCCCGCAGACGTGTTACACAAAGCTGGAGAAATGGGATTTATGGGTATTTTTATTCCAGAAGAATATGGAGGCTCTGGACTTGGTTATCATGAATATATCTCAATTATTGAAGAAATTTCCAAAGTTGACCCGTCCATAGGATTGTCTATCGCTGCTCATAATTCACTTTGTACTGGACATATACATTATTTCGGTAACAATGAACAAAAGAAAAAGTGGCTACCTAAGTTAGCTTCAGGTAAATGGATTGGTGCATGGGGTCTAACAGAACATAATACTGGAAGTGATGCTGGAGGAATGAACACAACAGCCACAAAAGATGGAGATTTTTTTGTTTTAAATGGTTCTAAAAATTTTATTACTCATGGTATTAGCGGAGATGTAGCCGTAGTTATTGCGAGGACAGGTGAAAAAGGAAATTCACATGGAATGTCAGCTTTTGTTATAGAAAAAGGAACTCCTGGTTTTTCCTCCGGTAAAAAAGAAGATAAATTGGGTATGCGCGCAAGTGAAACAGCAGAGCTAGTATTTGACAACTGTCGCATTCATAAGGATAATTTACTTGGTGAAGAGGGTGATGGTTTTATCCAGTCTCTCAAAATTTTAGACGGAGGAAGAATTTCAATTGGAGCTTTGTCATTGGGTATATCCAAAGGCGCGTATGAAGCTTCCTTAAAATATGCTAAAGAACGTGTCCAGTTTGGGAAGCCAATATCAAGTTTTCAAGCAGTATCGTTTAAACTGTCTGATATGGCTACTGAAATAGAGGCATCGGAGTTACTACTACACAAAGCAGCTTTTTTAAAAAATAGAGGTGATAAAGTGACTACTTTAGGAGCGATGGCTAAGTTGTATGCTAGCGAAGCTTGCGTAAAAATCGCTAACGAAGCTGTTCAGATTCATGGAGGATATGGCTATACAAAAGAATTTCCTGTAGAAAAGTTTTATAGAGATTCTAAACTATGCACTATTGGTGAGGGAACTACTGAAATTCAAAAAGTAGTAATCTCTAGAAATATTTTAAAATAAGCATTGCAAAACAATAATTAATTTTATATTTGCACTCAATTATAAAAGAGAGGAGGTTAAGACACTATGTTGATAATACCAATAAAAGAAGGAGAAAATATAGATAGAGCGTTGAAACGTTTTAAGCGCAAGTTTGATAAAACTGGTACCAAACGTTCTCTGCAAACCCGAAAGCAGTTTGAGAAGCCGTCTGTTAAGCGTAGAGCTCAAATTCAGAAAGCACAATATATTCAAGGATTAAGAGACGCTGAAAACTTATAGTTTTCATTACTAACTAATCAAAAAAGCACCCTACAATTGGGTGTTTTTTGTTTTTGTAATATTACTAATAACTTTCTAAGCTTTGGCTGAGTGTGATTTGGTTTTAACGGATTTACTTTCACTTTCAACTCTATTTACTGAGCTTTAATTATAAATTTTTATTTATATTAGTGTTAAACATTTATTAATGGCTGTCAAAGAATTTATTGACTTTTTACTATTTGAGAAAAAGTATTCAAATCATACTGCTGTAGCTTATAAAAAAGATATAGAAATGTTTGAACTATTTCTGTCAAAAGAATTTTCTAAATCTAAAGCCTCAAATGCAAATTATGCTCAAATTAGAAGTTGGATTGTTAAGTTAGTTAATGCAAATATCTCCAACCGTACGATTAATCGTAAGTTGTCGTCGTTAAATAGTTACTATAAGTTTTTACTAAAGATTAACGCTATAGGATTAAACCCGTTAACTAAGCACAAGGCCTTGAAGATGAGTAAAAAGCTTCAAATTCCATTTTCAGAGACTGAAATTATAAGTGTTTTAAACATGATAGAAATAGATAGTTTTGAAGGTCTTAGAAACAAGCTCATTGTTGAAATGTTTTATTCAACAGGGATGCGTCGGATTGAGTTAGTAAACCTTCAGTTGAGTGATATTGATGTTGCTAAAAGTCAAGTAAAGGTACTCGGCAAGCGAAATAAAGAAAGATTTATCCCGTTGTTGCAAACGGTTCTTGATACCTACAAAGGATACATGGCTGTTCGTTCTAGTATAAAAAATTCAGAAACCTCGAAATTTATTTTTTTGACCAAAAACGGACTAAGGGTGTATGATAAACTTGTTTACAGAGTGATTATAAATTATTTTGATACTATTTCATCTAAAGTTAAAAAAAGTCCTCACATTTTGAGACATTCCTTTGCAACTCATTTGTTAAATAACGGAGCTGATCTTAATTCAGTGAAAGAACTTTTAGGTCATTCTAGTTTAGCTGCTACTCAAATTTATACACATAATAGCATAACCGAGCTCAAAAAAGTATATAACAAAGCACACCCTAGAACAATCTCTTAGTTGTGAAGTTTAACTCTAATATACTCTTATTTTTAAAGTAGAAAGCTAATCAGTTAATTTTAATGTTGATCAAAAACTAATCAAATTCATACAAATACGAATGGATAAATTAGATCAGTTTTATGATAAGATAAATAAGTCAACTATTCTTCTTAAGTTTAAAAATTCATCTGAAAAGGCTAACAAGATCTTTGAGGTTCAATTATCGATACCTGGTGGAGTTATAAATATTAATAAAGTTTTTAGAACTTTTGAAGAAGGAGTTAATATTACTGCTAGTGTTTTAAAAAGACAGTTGAAAAAACTAAAAGAAAAATTACGCAAATATTCATGATATTTTTCTTAAAAAATGTTTTGAAACATAAAAAATATATATACATTTGCAGTCCGCTAGAAATAGCGGGTTTTTTTAGTGCCTTAAAAACACCAAAAAAATGCCGATGTAGCTCAGCTGGCTAGAGCAGCTGATTTGTAATCAGCAGGTCGTGGGTTCGAGTCCCTCCATCGGCTCAAGTTCTTTTAAAGAGTGAAATGTTATTTAAATTGAGGGGAGATACTCAAGCGGCCAACGAGGGCAGACTGTAAATCTGCTGACTACGTCTTCGCAGGTTCGAATCCTGCTCTCCCCACATTTAACTAAATGATTTAAAAATATTGCGGGAGTAGCTCAGTTGGTAGAGCGTCAGCCTTCCAAGCTGAATGTCGCCAGTTCGAACCTGGTCTCCCGCTCTAATTTTTTGGCCGGTGTAGCTCAGGGGTAGAGCGTTTCCTTGGTAAGGAAGAGGCCACGGGTTCAAATCCCGTCATTGGCTCTTTTTTTGCATACAATTAAGAAGATTACTAAATATTAATATAACTAAGAATAAATTTTTAAAACATGGCAAAGGCAACTTTCGATCGTTCAAAACCACACTTAAACATTGGTACAATTGGACACGTAGATCACGGTAAAACAACTTTAACTGCTGCTATTACTAAAGTATTAGCTGATGCAGGTTATTCTGAAGCAAGATCATTTGATCAAATTGATAATGCTCCAGAAGAAAAAGAAAGAGGAATAACAATCAACACCTCACACGTAGAATATGCAACTAATAATCGTCATTACGCTCACGTGGACTGTCCAGGTCACGCCGATTACGTAAAAAACATGGTTACTGGTGCTGCACAAATGGACGGTGCTATCTTAGTAGTAGCTGCTACAGATGGTCCTATGCCTCAAACTCGTGAGCACATTCTTTTAGGTCGTCAAGTAGGTATCCCAAGAATGGTAGTTTTCTTGAACAAAGTAGATATGGTTGATGATGAAGAGCTTTTAGAGCTTGTTGATATGGAAGTTAGAGACTTGTTAAACTTTTATGAGTATGATGGTGATAATGGGCCGGTTATTTCTGGTTCTGCACTTGGTGCCCTTAACGGAGAGCAAAAATGGGTTGATACAGTATTAGAGCTTATGGAATCTGTAGATTCTTGGATCGAATTACCAACTCGTGATGTTGAGAAAGATTTTTTAATGCCTATTGAAGATGTATTTTCAATCACAGGCCGTGGTACAGTTGCTACCGGTAGAATTGAAACTGGTATTGCTAATACTGGAGACGCTGTTGAGATTATAGGTATGGGTGCACAGAAACTAAGTTCTACAATTACTGGTATTGAAATGTTCCGCCAAATCCTTGACAGAGGAGAAGCTGGAGATAACGCAGGAATCCTTTTAAGGGGAATTGAGAAATCTCAAATTTCTAGAGGAATGGTAATTACTAAGCCTGGCTCTGTAACTCCTCATGCTAAATTTAAAGCTGAGGTTTACATTCTAAAAAAAGAAGAAGGTGGACGTCATACTCCATTCCATAATAATTATCGTCCACAATTTTATGTTAGAACAACTGATGTTACTGGAAATATAGCATTACCTTCTGGAGTTGAAATGGTGATGCCTGGAGACAATTTGACAATAGAAGTTGATTTAATACAAACTATTGCAATGCACGTTGGACTGCGTTTCGCGATCCGTGAGGGTGGCAGAACAGTTGGTGCTGGTCAAGTTACTGAGATATTAGACTAATATAGTTAGACTAATACATTTTGAGGTGTCACGATTTTTCGAGACACCTTGACTTGTGTTTACGGGTTTAGCTCAGTTGGTAGAGCACTGGTCTCCAAAACCAGGTGTCGGGAGTTCGAGTCTCTCAACCCGTGCTAAGTTAATATGTGCAGAGACCCAATCATAGTATAATTAATATATGAATAGCTCAAATTAATAAATAATAATTACAATGGCAGGCATAGTAGGATACATTAAAGAATCGTTCGAGGAACTAAAAAACAATGTTAGTTGGCCAACTTGGGCCGAAGGATACAGTTTGACAGTTCTAGTTGCTGTTTTTTCAATTGTTTTTTCTCTTGCTATTTGGGGAGTTGATACTCTCTTTTCTAGAATTGTTGAACTATATTTTAACTGGATAAAATAACATACACACCAATGGTAGAAATTAAAGAAGAAAAGAAGTGGTATGTTGTTCGTGCTGTAAGTGGACAGGAAAATAAGATTAAATCCTACATCGAAAACGAAATAACTCGTTTGGGTTTAGATAACTTTGTTGACCAAGTATTAGTTCCAACTGAAAATGTTATTCAAATTCGCAAAGGTAAAAAAGTTCAAAAAGAAAAAGTTTATTTCCCTGGATATATAATGATACAAGCTAACCTAAGCGGGGAAATTCCTCACATTATAAAATCTATTACTAATGTAATTGGTTTTTTAGGTGAAACTAAGGGAGGCGAGCCTATCCCATTGCGACAAACAGAAGTAAATAGAATGTTAGGTAAAGTTGATGAACTATCATTAGAATCTGATTTAAATGTTATCATCCCATTTGTCAAAGGTGAAACAGTTAAAGTTATTGATGGTCCTTTTAATGGTTTTGATGGGACAGTAGAAAATATAAATGAAGAAAAACGCAAACTTGAGGTTATGGTAAAGATTTTCGGAAGAAAGACTCCGCTGGAACTAAGTTACATGCAAGTAGACAAAATTTAATAATTGTTACACAAATATTAAGATTCGTGTTTATAGCTTCCAATTTATAAAAACGAGTCAAACTAAATTAAAAAAATGGCAAAAGAATTAGGAAAAGTAGTCAAACTACAAGTAAGGGGAGGTGCAGCGAATCCGTCGCCACCGGTTGGACCCGCTTTAGGTGCTGCTGGAGTTAATATAATGGAGTTCTGTAAGCAGTTTAATGCTAGAACGCAGGACAAGCCTGGTAAAGTTTTACCAGTGGTTATCTCAGTTTATAAAGACAAGTCGTTTGACTTTGTAATCAAAACACCTCCAGCTGCAGTACAATTATTAGAAGCGGCCAAAGTAAAAAAAGGTTCTGGCGAACCCAACCGAAAGAAAGTAGCAAAAGTAACTTGGGATCAAGTTAAAACAATTGCTGAAGATAAAATGGTAGATTTAAACGCATTTACTGTAGGTTCTGCTATGAAAATGGTAGCTGGAACAGCCAGATCTATGGGTATAACTGTAAAAGGTGGTGAAGCACCCAATTAATCAAAATTATTTGAAATGGCAAGATTAACAAAAAAGCAAAAGGAAGCAGTTGCTAAAATAGAAAAGAATAAAATTTATAGTCTAGAGCAGGCTTCAGTTTTAGTCAAAGAAATCACAAACACAAAGTTTGATGCATCCGTTGATTTAGCGATACGTTTGGGAGTAGATCCTAGAAAAGCAAATCAAATGGTTAGAGGCGTAGTATCGCTTCCACATGGAACAGGTAAAAATATGAAAGTATTAGCCTTAGTTACCCCTGACAAAGCTCAGGAAGCTACAGACGCTGGTGCTGACTACGTTGGTTTGGAAGAATACCTTGATAAAATTAAAGGTGGTTGGACAGATGTTGATGTAATCATAACGATGCCAAGTGTAATGGGCAAGTTAGGCCCACTAGGACGCGTGCTAGGCCCACGCGGTTTGATGCCTAACCCAAAGACTGGGACTGTCACAATGGATGTTGCTAAAGCAGTGACAGAAGTGAAAGCAGGAAAAATAGATTTTAAAGTTGACAAAACAGGAATAGTGCATGCTGCAATTGGAAAAGTTTCTTTTTCTGCAGATAAAATTCAAGATAATGCTCAAGAGTTATTATCAACTTTAATAAAACTAAAACCAACATCATCAAAAGGGACTTATGTGAAAAGTATTTTTATGTCTAGCACAATGAGCCCTAGCATTGCTGTAGATTCTAAAGTAAGCAGTTAAACAATTTTATTATGACAAGAGAAGAAAAATCAAAAGTAATTAAAGAGTTGACTGCAGAACTAGCTGAGAATTCAAATCTATATTTGACTGATATTTCAGGTTTAAATGCATCAACTACTTCAGCGTTACGACGCGCATGTTTTAAAGCAAACATTCGTTTAGCCGTTGTAAAGAATACCTTGCTTGAAAAGGCAATGGAAGCTTCAGATAAAGATTTTGGAGATTTACCTACTACATTAAAAGGTAATACTTCAGTAATGTATTCTGAAACTGGAAATGCACCAGCAAAAGTTATCAAAGCTTTTAGAAAAAAATCGGATAAGCCTTTTTTAAAGGGTGCTTATATCGAAGAAGCTGTTTACTTAGGTGATGATCAATTAGATATGTTAGTAGACATCAAGTCAAAAGAAGAGTTAATTGGAGAAATCATTGGGTTATTACAATCTCCAGCTAAGAACGTTATTTCGGCTTTACAATCAAGTGGTGGTAAACTTTCAGGTATCTTAAAAACATTGTCCCAAAAAGAGGGATAAATTAATTAGTACGCACTATTACAATTATATTATATTAAAAAATTATTAAAACGATAGAAAAATGGCAGATTTAAAAGATTTCGCAGAACAATTAGTAAGCTTGACAGTTAAAGAAGTTAACGAACTAGCAACAATTTTAAAAGATGAGTACGGTATCGAACCAGCAGCTGCTGCTGTAGCAGTCGCTGCTGGACCTGCAGCTGGCGAAGACGCTGCTGAAGCTCAAACAGAATTCGATGTAATTCTAAAAGCCGCAGGTGGCTCTAAGTTAGCTGTTGTTAAATTAGTTAAAGAATTAACAGGTTTGGGTTTAAAAGAAGCTAAAGGATTAGTAGATGACGCACCTAGCGCTATTAAAGAAGCTGTGTCTAAAGACGAAGCTGAAGGGTTGAAAACTTCTTTAGAGGAAGCTGGAGCTGAGGTTGAAGTTAAGTAAGCTTACTTACTAATTCAATACATTGGTTTAGGTCTTAGAGTTATATGCTCTGTGACCTAAACCCTTTTGTGTATAACAATATACACATGTAAATAATTTATTTTTTAATCAATAATTCGTCCATCGATGTTAGCAAAAAAAGCTGAAAGATTAAATTTCTCTTCTATTAAAAATAGAACAGAATATCCCGATTTTCTGGATATTCAGATAAAATCCTTCCAGGATTTTTTCCAGTTAGAGACAAAATCAGAAGAAAGAGGTGATGAAGGGTTGTATAACACCTTCATGGAAAATTTTCCAATAACTGATACTCGTAACCAATTTGTGTTAGAGTTTTTGGACTATTTTGTGGATCCACCAAGATATTCATTAGAAGAATGTATAGAAAGAGGTCTTACTTACAGTGTACCGCTTAAAGCAAGATTAAAATTATTTTGTACCGACCCTGAGCATGAAGATTTTGAAACCATTGTACAAGATGTTTACTTAGGTACCATCCCTTACATGACTCCAAGTGGTACATTTTGTATTAATGGAGCTGAACGAGTTGTTGTTTCTCAACTACACCGTTCACCCGGTGTCTTCTTTGGTCAGTCTTTCCATGCTAACGGAACCAAATTATACTCAGCAAGAGTTATTCCTTTTAAAGGCTCTTGGATCGAATTCGCTACTGACATCAATAGCGTCATGTACGCCTACATTGATCGAAAGAAAAAATTACCTGTGACCACTTTATTTAGAGCTATCGGATTTGAAAGAGATAAAGACATTCTTGAAATATTTGACCTTGCTGAAGAAGTTAAGGTATCAAAATCCGGTTTAAAAAAGATTTTAGGACGTAAACTAGCTGCTCGTGTGTTAAATACATGGCACGAAGATTTTGTTGATGAAGACACAGGCGAAGTTGTCTCTATAGAAAGAAATGAAATCGTTCTGGATAGAGATACTATTATAGACAAAGATAATACTGAAGAAATTCTTGAATCTGGCACTAAAACTGTTCTCTTGCACAAAGAAAGTGCACAACAAGGAGATTATGCTATAATCCACAATACACTTCAAAAAGATCCAACTAATTCTGAAAAAGAAGCTGTTGAACATATCTACAGACAATTACGGAATGCTGAGCCGCCAGATGAAGAAACCGCTCGTGGTATCATTGATAAACTATTTTTTAGTGATCAACGTTATAATCTTGGAGAAGTTGGTCGTTATCGAATGAACAAAAAATTAGGTCTTGATATTGGAATGGATAAGCAAGTGCTTACTAAGGATGATATCATAACTATTATTAAGTACCTAATTGAGTTAATTAACTCTAAGGCTGAAATTGATGATATTGATCACCTTTCTAATCGTCGTGTTAGAACTGTAGGTGAGCAACTATCCTCACAATTTGGTGTAGGTTTAGCTCGAATGGCTCGTACCATTCGTGAACGTATGAATGTTCGTGATAATGAAGTATTTACTCCTATCGATTTGATTAATGCCAAAACATTATCATCTGTTATCAATTCTTTCTTTGGAACTAATCAGTTGTCTCAATTTATGGATCAAACGAACCCTCTAGCTGAAATTACGCACAAGCGTCGTTTGTCTGCGCTAGGGCCAGGAGGTTTGTCTAGAGAACGAGCTGGATTCGAAGTTAGAGACGTTCACTATACACACTATGGACGTTTATGCCCAATCGAAACTCCTGAAGGACCAAATATTGGTCTAATTTCATCTTTGTCTGTATTCGCTAAAGTAAATTCTATGGGATTCATAGAAACGCCCTACAGAAAAGTTGAAAATTCAGTTGTAGATATTAAAGGCTCTCCTGTTTACTTGAGTGCTGAGGAAGAAGAAAATCAAATGATTGCACAAGCTAGTATCGCTGTAGATACTAAGGGTAAAATTTTATCTGATAAGGTGATTGCACGTCAAGAAGGAGACTTCCCAGTTATTGATCCTTCTCAAGTAAACTATACAGACGTTGCACCAAATCAAATTTCATCTATATCAGCTTCCTTAATTCCTTTCTTGGAACATGATGATGCTAACCGTGCATTGATGGGGTCAAATATGATGCGCCAAGCAGTACCACTATTAAGACCGGAATCTCCAATAGTTGGGACTGGTTTAGAGCGTCAAGTTGCTTCAGATTCAAGAGTACTAGTAAATGCAACTGGTGACGGAGTCGTGGAATACGTAGATGCAAATAATATCATAATCAAATATTCAAGAACTGATGATCAAGCTCTAGTGAGTTTTGATTCAGAAGTAATTACATATCCGTTAACTAAGTTTAGAAAAACTAACCAAGGTACTTCTGTTAACCTCAAAGCAATTGTTAAAAAGGGAGATAAAGTTAAAAAAGGACAAGTTCTCACTGAGGGATATGCAACACAAAATGGTGAGTTAGCACTCGGTAGAAATATGAAAGTAGCTTTCATGCCTTGGAAGGGATACAACTTTGAGGATGCTATTGTTATTTCTGAAAAAGTTGTTAGGAATGATGTATTCACTTCTATACATATTGATGAATATTCACTTGAAGTAAGAGATACAAAACTTGGAAATGAAGAGCTAACAAATGATATTCCAAATGTTTCTGAGGAGGCTACCAAAGATTTAGACGAAAACGGTATGATTCGTATAGGTGCTGAAATTAAGCCAGGTGATATTTTAATCGGAAAAATTACTCCAAAAGGAGAATCTGATCCAACCCCAGAAGAGAAGCTGTTAAGAGCCATATTTGGTGATAAAGCTGGGGATGTAAAAGATGCATCATTAAAAGCTTCTCCATCACTTCATGGAGTAGTTATTGAGAAAAAACTATTTTCAAGAGCTGTTAAAGATAAACGTAAACGAGCACAGGACAAAGAAGATATTTCTAAATTAGAAGATTTTTACGACACCAAATTTGATGAATTACAATCACTTTTGGTTGAGAAGTTATTCTCAATTGTGGGAGGTAAAACTGCGCAAGGGATTTCCAACGACCTAGGAGAAGATGTTTTTCCTAAAGGGAAGAAATTTACACTAAAGATGTTAAATGCAGTAGATGATTATGCGCACTTAATTTCTGGAAAATGGACAACTGACAACTCAACAAATAAGTTAGTTTCTGAATTAATCCACAACTACAAAATCAAAGAAAACGATCTTCAGGGTAGTCTAAGAAGAGAGAAGTTTACAATTTCTGTGGGTGATGAATTACCTGCAGGTATTATAAAACTCGCAAAAGTTTACATTGCTAAGAAACGCAAACTAAAAGTAGGTGATAAAATGGCCGGACGTCATGGAAATAAAGGAATTGTTGCACGTATTGTACGTCAAGAAGACATGCCTTTTCTTGAAGATGGAACCCCGGTTGATATAGTATTAAACCCTCTTGGTGTACCATCACGTATGAACATTGGACAAATTTATGAAACTGTTCTTGGATGGGCAGGTCAGGATCTTGGAAGAACTTACGCAACACCAATTTTCGATGGAGCTACTTTAGATCAAATTAACGAACTTACTGATGAAGCAGGAATACCTAGATTTGGTCATACTTATCTATATGACGGCGGGACAGGTGATCGTTTTGATCAGGCAGCAACTGTTGGTGTAATTTATATGTTAAAATTAGGACATATGGTAGACGACAAGATGCACGCACGTTCTATTGGTCCATATTCTCTTATTACACAGCAGCCTTTAGGTGGTAAAGCACAATTTGGTGGTCAACGTTTTGGAGAAATGGAAGTTTGGGCATTAGAAGCCTATGGAGCTTCTAGTACCCTTAGAGAAATCCTTACTGTTAAGTCTGATGATGTTATTGGTAGAGCCAAGACATATGAGGCAATAGTAAAGGGAGAGCCAATGCCTGAACCTGGTTTGCCTGAATCGTTCAATGTGTTAATGCACGAACTAAAGGGTTTAGGTTTAGACATAAGATTAGAAGAATAATAGAATTTAATTCATTATCATAACCATATATTATGGCAAAAAAGCAAGATAATAATACAGTACAGAGATTTAATAAAATCTCAATTGGTTTAGCATCACCAGAGTCCATCCTTGGAGCTTCTCGAGGTGAAGTTTTGAAACCAGAAACTATTAATTACAGAACCCACAAACCGGAACGAGATGGTTTATTCTGTGAGCGAATTTTTGGCCCTGTAAAGGATTACGAATGTGCTTGTGGAAAATACAAACGTATCCGTTACAAAGGAATAATTTGTGATCGATGTGGTGTAGAAGTAACAGAAAAAAAAGTTCGTAGGGATCGAGTTGGACATATTAACCTTGTTGTGCCTGTTGCACACATATGGTATTTCCGTTCTTTACCAAACAAAATTGGTTACTTATTAGGATTGCCTTCCAAACAATTAGATATGATCATTTATTACGAACGTTACGTCGTAATACAGCCAGGTACTGCTACTAACGCTGAAGGTGAAGCGGTAAAGAAAATGGATTTTCTAACTGAAGAAGAATATTTAAATATTCTTGAAGTACAACCACCAGAAAATCAATATTTAGACGACACAGATCCTAATAAATTCATTGCTAAGATGGGTGCTGAATGTTTGATTGATATTCTTTCTAGAATTGATCTGGATACATTGTCATTCGAATTGCGCCACAAAGCAAATACAGAGACGTCTAAGCAACGTAAAACAGAAGCATTGAAGCGCCTACAAGTTGTAGAATCTTTAAGAGAGTCTAACCTTAATCGTGAGAATAAGCCAGAGTGGATGATTATGAAGGCCATTCCTGTTATTCCACCAGAACTACGTCCCTTAGTTCCGCTTGATGGAGGTCGTTTTGCAACATCTGATTTAAACGATTTATACCGTCGTGTTATTATTCGTAACAACCGTTTAAAGCGACTAGTTGAGATCAAAGCACCTGAAGTTATTTTACGTAATGAAAAACGTATGCTTCAAGAGTCTGTTGATTCACTTTTTGACAACACGCGTAAGTCATCAGCAGTTAAAACTGACTCTAACCGTCCATTAAAATCTCTTTCAGATTCGTTGAAAGGTAAACAAGGTCGTTTCCGTCAGAATTTACTAGGTAAGCGTGTAGATTATTCAGCACGTTCAGTAATTGTTGTTGGACCAGAACTGAAATTATTTGAATGTGGATTGCCAAAAAATATGGCAGCTGAACTATACAAGCCCTTTGTAATCAGAAAATTAATTGAAAGAGGTATTGTTAAAACAGTTAAATCTGCAAAGAAAATAATAGACAAAAGAGAACCGGTAGTATGGGATATCTTGGAAAATGTTCTTAAGGGACACCCTGTGTTGCTTAACCGTGCCCCTACCTTACACCGTCTCGGAATTCAAGCATTCCAGCCTAAATTAATTGAAGGAAAAGCAATTCAATTACACCCATTAGTGTGTACAGCCTTTAATGCTGATTTTGATGGCGATCAGATGGCAGTACATTTACCATTAGGTCCAGAAGCAATCTTAGAGGCACAACTTTTAATGTTGGCTTCTCACAATATACTTAATCCAGCTAATGGATCTCCAGTAACAGTTCCTTCGCAGGATATGGTACTAGGCCTCTATTACATGACTAAGTTACGTAAATCTACCCCAAAAGTTAAGATTGTTGGCGAAGGTTTAACCTTCTATTCACCTGAAGAAGTTACCATTGCATACAATGAAAAACGTGTAGATTTAAATGCTCAAATTCGCGTTAGAACAGTTGATTTTAACAACGAGGGAGCACTAGCCTCTCAAATTATTGAAACTACCACAGGTCGAGTACTTTTTAACGAAAAAGTACCAGCCGCAGCGGGTTATATCAATGAGGTTTTAACTAAAAAATCTCTAAGAGATATCATTCATGATATCTTGAAAGTTACTTCTGTTCCTGAAACAGCCGCTTTTTTAGATGAAATTAAATCTTTAGGGTACAACTTTGCCTTTAAGGGTGGGTTGTCATTTAGTTTAGGAGATATTATAATTCCACCAGAAAAGCATACTATGATAGCTGCTGCAAATAAGCAAGTTGATGGTATCATGGCTAACTACAACATGGGACTTATTACTAATAATGAACGTTATAATCAAGTAATTGATATTTGGACTTCAACTAATGCTGAGTTGACCGAGCTTTCTATGAAACGTATTAGAGAAGACCAACAAGGATTCAACTCTGTATATATGATGTTAGATTCTGGTGCTAGGGGTTCTAAAGAACAGATTCGTCAGTTGACAGGCATGCGTGGTTTGATGGCTAAGCCAAAAAAATCCAATGCTGGTGGTGGTGAAATTATTGAAAATCCAATTCTTTCTAACTTTAAAGAAGGGTTGTCAATTCTTGAGTATTTTATATCCACACACGGTGCTCGTAAAGGATTAGCCGATACAGCATTAAAAACAGCCGATGCAGGTTATCTTACACGTCGTCTAGTAGATGTTTCTCAAGACGTTATAGTTAACTCTGAAGATTGTGGTACTCTTAGAGGGATTGAGGTTAAAGCTTTAAAGAAAAATGAAGAGGTAGTAGAAAAACTAGAAGAAAGAATAGTTGGTCGTACCTCGCTAAACGACGTATTTAATCCATTAACTGAAGAGCTTTTAGTAGCTGCAGGAGAACATATATACGAGTCAGTAGCTAAGAAAATAGAAGATTCTCCTTTAGAATCTATTGAAGTAAGATCTCCACTAACATGTGAAGCTAAAACTGGAATCTGTGCTAAATGTTACGGAAGAAATTTAGCTACTGGTAAAATGGTACAGCGAGGAGAAGCAGTTGGTGTTGTAGCAGCCCAATCTATTGGAGAGCCAGGAACTCAGCTGACATTAAGAACATTCCACGTTGGAGGAATTGCTGGAAATATTTCTGAGGAAAATAAATTAATAATCAAATTCGATGGAATTGCAGAAATTGAAGACCTTAAAACTGTCAAAGGAAAAGACAACGAAGGCAATGAAATTGATATAGTAATTTCAAGAACGTCTGAAATAAAATTAGTTGACAAGAAAACAGGTATTGTTTTAAGTACAAACAACATACCTTATGGGTCTTCAATTTTTGTTAAGAACGGAGATAAAGTTAAAAAGGATACTGTGATTTGTCAGTGGGATCCATATAATGGTGTTATTATTTCAGAATTTTCCGGAAAAGTTCGTTATGAAAATATTGAACAAGGAATCACTTACCAGGTTGAAATTGATGAACAAACTGGATTCCAAGAAAAAGTCATATCTGAATCTAGAAATAAGAAATTGATACCAACTCTTTTGGTAGAAGATGCCAAAGGAAACCTCATTAGATCGTATAACTTGCCTGTTGGAGCACACATCATGGTTGAAGATAGTGAGAAAATAAACTTAGGAAAAATTTTAGTTAAAATTCCTCGTAAGTCTGCTAAAGCAGGTGATATTACAGGTGGTCTTCCTAGAGTTACTGAGCTGTTTGAAGCCCGTAATCCTTCAAACCCAGCGGTTGTAAGTGAAATCGATGGTGTTGTTTCTTTTGGTAAGATTAAAAGAGGTAATCGTGAGATTATCATTGAATCAAAACTAGGAGATATTAAAAAGTACCTTGTCAAATTATCGAATCAAATATTAGTACAAGAAAATGATTTTGTAAAAGCAGGTATGCCATTATCAGATGGTTCTATTACTCCCAATGATATTTTAAATATTAAAGGTCCATCCGCTGTGCAGCAATACTTAGTAAACGAAGTTCAAGAAGTATACCGTTTACAAGGAGTTAAAATTAATGATAAACATTTTGAGGTTGTTGTGAGGCAAATGATGCGGAAGGTAAGGATTAAAGATTCTGGAGATACTATCTTTTTAGAAGATCAGTTGGTGCACACCTCTGACTTCATCAAAGAAAATGATGAGATTTTTGGAAAGAAAGTTATTGAAGATGCAGGAGATTCTGTAAACTTTAAATCTGGCCAAATTATCACAGCACGTATTTTGAGAGACGAAAATTCATTGTTAAAGCGTGAAGATAAAGGATTAGTTGTAGCTAGAGATGCAAGTCCTGCTACAGCTACGCCAATACTGCAAGGGATCACAAGAGCATCATTACAAACTAAATCGTTTATTTCAGCAGCATCATTCCAAGAAACAACTAAAGTTCTTAACGAAGCTGCTGTGAACGGAAAAGTAGATAGTCTTGAAGGTTTGAAAGAAAATGTCATTGTTGGACATAGAATCCCAGCCGGAACAGGCCTTAGAGCTTATGAAAATATTATTGTAGGTTCAAATGAAGAATTTGACAAGTTAACTGAAGCCAAGGAAGAATTAAATTTTAATTAATTGATATGAGTTCTACCAAAGACCCTACAAAAAAAGGACAGATTAACATTGAGTTAGACGATAAAGTAGCTGAAGGCATTTACTCTAATTTAGCTATTATTAATCACTCTGTCTCAGAATTTGTAGTTGACTTTGTCAGTATTATGCCAGGCACCCCAAAAAGTAAAGTGAAGTCACGTATTATACTGACCCCACAACACGCTAAAAGGTTAACTAAAGCATTACATGATAATGTAAAACGCTTTGAAAAAGCGCATGGTGAGATTAAAGATTATGAGCAACCGCCAGTTCCCTTAAATTTTGGGCCTACCGGACAAGCTTAGACATCTTTTAAATAGAAAAATCCAACTTAAATAGTTGGATTTTTCTATTTAAAAGCTTTTTTAATATTCTGATGTTAAATGAAACTTTATTGAAGGATATTTTTGTTGTGTCATTTGAAGGGAGAATACAGAATCTGCAAGATAGACTAACTGCCCTTGTTTGTCAGTAGCTAGATATCGTTGTTTAACCCGTTTAAACTCTATAAATTCAGGATGGTTAGTGCTTTCTGGTTCAATCCAGCAGGCTTTATGAACATTTAGGTTTTCATAGCTACATTTAGCACCATATTCATGTTCTAATCGATACTGAATTACTTCATATTGTAGCGCACCTACAGTTCCTATTACTTTTCGTCCGTTCAAATCTAACGTAAAAAGTTGAGCGACTCCCTCATCCATTAATTGGTCAATTCCTTTAAATAACTGTTTTGATTTTAAAGGATCTGCATTGTTAATATAACGAAAATGTTCAGGAGAGAAGCTAGGTACTCCTTTGTAATTTAAAGATTCACCTTCGGTTAGGGTATCTCCAATTTTAAAGTTACCAGTATCATGTAGACCTACAATATCTCCAGGGAATGAGATGTCTACTATTTCTTTTTTTTCTGCAAAAAAGGCATTAGGGCTTGAGAATTTTAATTTCTTTTTATGTCGTACATGAAGATAGGGAGTATTCCGTTTAAACTCTCCAGAAACAATTTTTATAAATGCTAAACGATCCCTGTGATTTGGATCCATATTAGCGTGGATTTTAAACACAAATCCTGTAAATTTATCCTCACTTGGATTAACGATGCGTTCTTCACTTTGCTTAGGGCGTGGTTTTGGAGCGATAGATACGAAACAATCTAACAGTTCACGAACTCCAAAATTATTTAAGGCAGAACCAAAAAATACTGGTTGTAAATCCCCATTCAAATAGCTCTCTTTACTGAATTTTGGATAAATGCCCTCCACAAGCTCTAGTTCCTCGCGAAGTGTTTCTGCAGCATGGTCTCCAATTATATTATTTAGTTTTGAGTCAGAAAGTTCTGAGATCTTAATTGTTTCTTCAATATCCCGTTTACTATTCCCTGTAAATAGATTAATATTTTTTTCCCAAATATTATAAATCCCTTTAAAGTCATAGCCCATTCCAATTGGAAAACTCAAGGGCACAACTTTGAGACTTAGCTTTTGTTCAATTTCATCGAGTAAGTCAAAGGCATCTTTCCCTTCCCTATCCATTTTGTTAATAAACACAATGATCGGAATATTTCGCATGCGACATACTTTTACAAGTTTTTCGGTTTGCTCTTCAACCCCTTTAGCTACATCAATTACTACTATTACACTGTCAACAGCGGTAAGTGTTCTAAACGTGTCTTCTGCAAAATCTTTATGTCCAGGTGTATCTAAAATATTAATTTTAATGCCATTGTATTCGAACGCTAAGACTGACGTAGCTACAGAAATGCCACGTTGGCGTTCAATCTCCATAAAGTCACTTGTAGCTCCTTTTTTTATCTTATTGCTTTTAACTGCCCCCGCTTCTTGAATTGCACCTCCAAATAGTAGTAGTTTTTCTGTTAAAGTTGTTTTACCAGCATCAGGGTGTGATACAATACCAAAAGTTCGGCGGCGTTCTATTTCACTTAAAAATGACATAAAAGATAATTTTTGCAAATATACTATTATTATCTGTTGTACAAAGAAGCCTGTTTTGAAGTTTTAATTTTAAATTCAATTAGGTAACCTTTGACTTAGACTGCCATTTTACTGCCAACACTTTCTTTAAGTTGATTATCATCAAAATAGAAATCTATTTTCCCAACATATAATCCAAAACAACCTACTTGATTGATTATTACTTTTTTCCCTATGGAGTTATTTACTATAGTTGGTTCTTTTAAAAATGTATGAGTGTGTCCTCCTATAATTAAATCGATTTCCTTGGTAGATTTGGCAAGTTTTAAATCCGATATTTTAGAAGGGGTTGTTTTATATTCATATCCTAAATGAGAAAGACATATAACTAAGTGACATTGTTCTTCAATTTTTAGAATACGGCTCATGTCTTGAGCTATTTCAATAGGATCTAGATATTTAGTCTCTTTATAATCTTCTTTGTTTACCAAACCTTTTAGTTCGATCCCCAACCCAAAAACTCCAATTTTAATTCCGTCTTTAATAAATATTTTATAAGGCTTTACATGTGTATCCATTAAAGTATTAGAGAAATCGTAGTTTGCTGAAATAAAATCAAATTTTGCATGTGGAAGTTGAGAATAAAGTCCATTTATTCCATTGTCAAAATCATGATTTCCTAGGGTAGCAACATCATATTTTAACAAACTCATTAGTTTGAACTCTATTTCACCTCCATAAAAATTAAAATAGGGGGTTCCTTGAAAAATATCGCCAGCATCTAAAAGTAAAGTATGTGGATTATCCTTGCGTACTGATTCGACTAACGCAGCTCGTCTAGAAATACCTCCTTTGTTAGAATTATCTCCTTCATTTGGACCAAATGCATCTATATGGCTGTGAACGTCATTGGTGTGCAGTATAGTGATTTTTGTGGTTTTTGACTTTGTGCACGATAATCCAATTCCTGTTATTGATAATAAGGCTGTTGAAGCTGCTGTTTGATGTATAAAATCTCTACGTTTCATAATTTAATTTTTAAGTTTTATAAAGCGCTGGTCAGCTTTAGGATTTAGCGTGTCATACATAGAAAAGTAATCTAATAATACATTTCTAATTTTATAATTTAACTTATATAATGAATCACTTTTTTTAAAAAATTCCATTCTGTCACCTCCTTTATATAGGTAATCATTGGTAGCTACGTAATATAATTTTTCTGAGTCGATAGCTTTGCCGCCAATTCGAATTTTTCGATAGCTATCATCCGCATTAATAACTAATTCAAGTCCAGAAATCGGATGAGCTTTATTAGAATCCTTCAAATAATTTATCATTTCTAAAACAATAGACCCTCTGATAGCTACTACAACTACGCTGTTTTCAAACGGCATTAGTTTATACGCAGTTTTTCTTGTGATATTTCCTTTAGGGAGTATAGACCTAATACCTCCATGATTTAGTAAAACCATATCAATATTTTTTCCTGTTCTGCCTTTAAATACTGGATTAGTGAGTTCAAAAACAGCATCTGCCATCAAGTTTCCAATGGCAGTATTGTAATCCCCATCATTTTTTGAGTAGTCATCAACAGAAAAACTTAAAACCTGATTCATTGTTTTGTCTAAGTTCAACTTGTATGGATTAATAATATCTTCAACCTCTTTTGAAATTTCAATTTCTCTGTCTATCGATATATTTTCACTTTCAGTATTTACAAGTGTTTTTGAATTATCACATGACAAAATCAAGGAAATAATCATAATTATTTGAACTAGTTTCTTCATCATTTGTGTTACATTTGTAATATCAATAAAGGTACATGTTTTTCAAACGATTAAAAGCGCTTTCACTTCAAAAAAATATCACATTGGTTCTTAAGTCAAGGGCTAAAGACTTTCATCGTGCTAAAGTAACATCTGTTGGGATTATTTTTGATTACGATTCGTATTGTGATTATGCATTTTTTCAAGACTTAATGAACGGATTAGGGATTATGGATAATAAAATTCGTTTTATTGCAATGATAAATCAAGAAAAAAATAGACCAAACAGTTGGGATTCTTTTTTTAGTTTGGAAAATTTCGATTGGTTAGGTAGACCAAAGAATGTTGAAATTGATGCGTTTACAGATCAAAATTTTGATCTTCTAATCAGCTATTATAAAAAAAATAAGGACCAGCTTAATTTTGTTACTGCACTTTCAAAGGCTAACTTTAAAATTGGTATTAACAATCAGGATCCTAGGTTACATGACTTAATTATAGATGTTGAGCCTTCTCAGACAGAGGTTTTTAAATTTGAGTTGTTAAAATATTTAACCCAACTAAACAGACTATAATATGAAGGAATTAACAGGAACAGGAGTTGCCTTAATCACTCCTTTTAATTCAGATTTAAGTATAGATCACAAAGCGCTCGCAGCACTTGTAGAATTTAATATAACTAATGGGGTCGACTTCCTAGTAGTTTCTGGTACAACAGGTGAAAGTGTAACTATAACTTCGGATGAAAAGAAAGATATTTCTCAGACAGTTATAGCTGCTAATAAGGGTCGTGTTCCTTTGGTGATAGGTATTGGAGGAAATAATACTTCAGCCGTTGTCGATGAAATTAAATCCACAGACCTTTCTAATTTTACTGCCATTCTTTCTGTAGCTCCTTATTACAATAAGCCAACTCAAGAAGGTTTTTACCAACACTTTAAAGCAATCGCAGAAGCAACAGAAACCCCTATAATTTTATACAATGTTCCTGGTCGAACAGCCAAAAATATTGAGACCTCTACCATTTTAAGGCTCGCTACTGATTTTGATACGATTATTGCGGTTAAGGAAGCTGGAAATAACATGGACCAGTATCTTGATCTGATAAGGAACAAACCCACAGATTTTTTGGTTATTTCGGGTGATGATGATTTAGTTTTAGGAGTTACTTTAGCAGGTGGGGCAGGAGTAATTTCTGTAATTGGCCAAGCATTTCCAAAAGAGTTTTCTGAGATGATTCAGTTAGGTTTAGATAATAATGTAGTTGCATCACGAGCAATAGAAATGCGTTTAATGCCAATTATTAATTTGATATTTGAAGAAAATAACCCTGCAGGAATAAAGGCTGTTCTTAAACATAAACGATTATGTTCTGATTTAGTTCGTTTGCCTTTAGTTCCAGCAACTAATAAATTACAGTCTAAAATCTCTACATTTTTAGCTCAATTTTAGAGGTGTAATTTATTAATCTATAGTTATTAGCTTGTAAAAGTAACAGTTTAGCTAAAATAATAGTTTTTTAAATCCGTATTAAATCCGTAATTTTGCACACATTCTTAAAAAGATTCATGAGAAACTTTATATATATATTGACTATCATTTTTTCATTAAACTCTTGTAGTGAATATCAAGCTGTGCTCAAAGGAGATGATGTCGCTACTAAGTTTAAGTTTGCTACCGAACTCTTTGAAGCTGGTAAGTATACAAAAGCAAATCGTATTTTTGTTCAAATTGTACCTAAGTATCGTGGTAAGCCTCAGGCTGAGAAGCTAATGTTTATGTATTGTATGACATTTTATGAGACAAGAGATTATTTCACTTCAAATTATCAAATGGAACGATTTGTCGAAGCATATCCCAAAAGTGAGAAAGCGGAAGAAATCGGTTTTTTAGCTGCTAAAAGCTATTACATGTTATCCCCTGCTTACACTAAAGATCAGTCGGAGACATTAATAGCAATAGATAAACTTCAAGAATATATCAATAAATACCCCAACTCTAAGTACATGGCTCAAGCAAGTAATCTAGTAAGAGAGTTGGATTATAAGTTAGAACGAAAGGCTTATAACATAGCACTTCAATACAATATCACAGGTCCGTTTCATAGAGACTATAATTCCGCTATCTCTGCATTTGACAACTTTTTGGTTGAATTTCCTGGGTCAATTTTAAAAGAAGATGCATTATTTTATAAATTTGATTCAGCTTATAAACTTGCTATCAATAGTGTTGCCTGGAAAGAATCTGAACGTATAGAAAAAGCACTAAATTATTATAATTCATTATTATTTGTATTTCCTGAAACTAAATACTCCGACCAATTAACAGAGATGTATAAAGATTTACAATTAATCAAAAACAAAACAACAACGACTAAAAGTTAATTTCATTATGGATTTAAAAAAAGTAAATGCACCCGTTAATACAGAAACTTACGACCGAAATAAATTAGATGCACCTACGCAAAATATTTATGAAGCTATTTCTGTAATTTCCCGTAGAGCTGAACAAATCAATACTGATATTAGAAAAGAATTGATTGACAAGCTAGAAGAATTTGCTACCTATAACGATAGCTTAGAAGAAGTCTTTGAAAATAAAGAACAAATAGAAGTGTCTAAGTTTTACGAACGTCTTCCTAAACCACATGCTCTAGCTGTTCAAGAATGGCTTAACGATAAAATTTACTATCGTAATGTGGAAGACGATTCTCAAGAATTATAAAAAATGTCAATTTTACGCGGTAAAAATATTCTATTAGGAATTACTGCGGGAATAGCTGCATACAAATCGGCATCTCTTGTTCGTTTGTTTATTAAGTCTGGGGCTTCAGTTAAGGTGATCATGACTCCAGCTGCAAAAGAATTTATTACCCCTCTCACGCTTTCAACACTATCAAAAAATCCTGTCATTTCGTCTTTTACCGATGCCGATGCTGAAAACGCTGTTTGGAATAACCATGTGGAATTAGGCTTATGGGCTGATTTGTTTTTAGTAGCCCCAGCTACCGCAAATACGCTCTCAAAAATGGCTTCTGGTAGAAGTGATAATTTTTTGGTTGCTACCTATTTGTCAGCTAAGTGTCCCGTTTATTTTGCTCCAGCAATGGATTTAGACATGTACAAACACCCTTCAACAAAATCATCTTTAGAGACTCTTGAATCTTTTGGTAATATTATGATTCCAGCCACGACTGGAGAGCTAGCTAGTGGGTTAGTTGGAGCTGGAAGAATGGCTGAACCTGAAGCAATTATTAGTCTCATAGAATCCAATACACTAAATCAATTACCGCTTTATGGTAAAAGATTTCTTGTTACAGCAGGACCCACATATGAAGCTATTGATCCAGTTCGGTTTATAGGAAATCATTCAAGTGGTTTAATGGGCTTCGAAATCGCACAAAAGGCAGCTCTTCTTGGCGCTGAAGTTGTATATATCACAGGTCCTACTCATTATAAGCCAAATAATTCACGTATTAATACAATCCCAGTTGTAAGTGCACTTGAGATGTATACTCAGGTTCATTTACATTTTAAATCTGTTGATGTAGCTATATTATCTGCTGCTGTAGCCGATTATAAACCTAAGAATATTTCAATTTCTAAAATTAAAAAGTCAACCCAAAATTTATCAATAGAGTTAGAGAAAACAGCAGATATCTTAGCATCACTAGGGACTATAAAGTCAAATCAAATTCTTGTAGGTTTTGCTTTAGAAACTAACAACGAAATAGAAAACGCGATAATAAAGTTAAAATCTAAAAATTTAGATTTAATTGTTTTAAATTCGTTGAATGATCCTGGTGCCGGTTTTGGTGGCGAAACTAATAAAGTTACTTTGATTGATAAAAACCTAGTGCAGACTGCTTACCCTTTAAAATCCAAAGCTAATGTGGCAGACGATATAATGACTGAAATTCAAAATCAGATTAATGCGTAAAAAGTTTTTATTTATTTGTTTCATATTCTCTATGTGTTTGAATTCTCAGGAACTGAACTGCACTCTTGTTGTTAATGCACAGCAAACTGGAAATGAAAATGTACAAGTTTTTAAAACTCTTGAAAAACAGCTAAACGAATTTATTAACAATACACGTTGGTCATCCAAAAGCTTTGAAACTCAAGAGAGAATAGAATGCAGTATGGTCATCAATATTCAAAACTATCAGACTGATGCTTTTCAAGCCTCAATTCAGATTCAATCTGCCAGACCTGTTTATAATTCATTTTACTCTAGCTCAGTTTACAACTTTAATGACAAAGATTTTAATTTCAATTATTTAGAATATCAGAATTTAAACTTTAATACTACACAATTTGAATCAAATTTAGTATCTGTAATCGCTTTTCATGTATATATGATTTTGGGAATGGATGCAGATACTTTTGAACTTAACGGAGGGAGTTCGTATTACAAGCAAGCACGAGATATTGTTAGCTACTCTCAACAAAGTGGTTTTAAAGGCTGGGAGCCTCCAGCTGGCGGCGCTCAAACTAGGAGCGCGCTAATTAATAATATACTTTCCCCTACCTTCAAGGATTTCCATTCGATTTTATTTAATTACCATTTTACAGGGCTTGATCAATTGGCTAAAGATATTAAAGGAGGTAAAATAGCGCTAGTAAGTTCACTTATGAAACTAGAAGACTTAAATAAAAGACGTCCTAATTCATTTCTTTTACGTGTTTTCTTTGATGCAAAGGCAGATGAAATTTCAGATGTTTTTTCTGATGGTCCTAGTGTTAATATTGCGAAATTAGTATCCATGCTTAATAAGGTTGCCCCTACGCACTCAAATAAGTGGAAAAACATTAAATTTTAATTTTTTTATAATTTCATTTCCAATTAGTTTACCATAAAGATTAACTTAGTTCCAAAATATATAATATTCATTGCTTTCTGAACTTTCCATAAAAAACTATGCTTTAATTGATGCCCTTCAGGTCAAGTTTGATAGTGGTTTAACTATAATCACTGGTGAAACAGGTGCTGGTAAGTCTGTTTTACTTGGTGGTTTGGGATTAGTACTTGGTAAGCGCGTTGATTTTTCTCACATCAATGATATTAATAAAAAGTGTATCATTGAAGCTGTTTTTAATATTGATAAATTTAATCTTAAGTCATTTTTTGAAACTAATGACATAGATTTTGATGCTCAGACGATTTTGCGTAGAGAAGTCTTGCCCTCTGGTAAGTCAAGAGCTTTTATTAACGATTCGCCAGTTAATCTCTCTGTTCTATCAGCTCTTGGGGAACAATTAATTGATATTCATTCACAGCAACAAACACAAGAACTGACAAGTGATGATTTCCAGTTTCAGGTCTTAGATTCGCTTGCGAAAAATTATAATTCTATTCAAACATACCAACAATCATTAAAATTATATAAGTCAACACAAAAAGAATTAGTTCAATTAAATATTTCGAAGTCCAAATCCCAAAAAGACACGGACTATCACACATTTCTTTTAGATGAATTAATAGAGGCAAATTTACAGTCAATTGATTTGGAAACTCTTGAATTAGAGTATAATTCCTTAAATAATGTAGAGCTTATTCAGTCTGAACTTGCTTTAGCGAATCAAATAATTAGCTCTGAAGACTTAGGGGTAGCTTCAAATTTACTTAAGCTAAAACAAGTTTTTCACAAACTGACTAATATATCTTCAGCATATCAATCATTTTCAGAAAGAATTCAAAGTACTTCCATAGAAATCAATGATATTTTCAACGAAATCGAATTTGAACAATCCAAGGTTGATGCAAATCCATCACGATTAAGTGAGATTGAGAATATTCTTCAAAAAGTAAACAACTTGTTTTCTAAACACAGCGTTAATTCGATACAAGAACTTATTGGTATTCAGTCTGAGCTGGAAACAAAAGTAGATTCTTTAGCTTCAATAGAGGCATCTATAATATTAGCTGAGTATGAACTAAAATCTCATGTAAAACAATTAGATAACGAAGCTCTTACGATTCACAAAAAAAGAAAATCTATAGTTTCTAAATTGGTTACGCAGTTAGAAGCTAACCTTTATGATTTGGGTATGTCTAACGCACAATTTAAGATTAAGTTAAATCCATCAGATTCTTATTTAGATAACGGAAAGGATCATTTAGAGTTTTTGTTTAACGCTAACAAAGGAGGTCAGTTTTTACCTCTTAAAAAAGCTGCATCTGGTGGTGAGCTTTCAAGAATTATGTTAACAATCAAATATATAATATCTAAATACCAAAAGTTGCCAACTATCATGTTTGATGAAATTGATACAGGACTTTCTGGAGAAATTGCCCACAAAATGGGAGATATTATGAATCAAATGAGTCTTACCATGCAAGTTTTCTCAATCACGCATCTACCTCAAATAGCGGTAAAAGGAAAATCTCACTTTAAGGTATTTAAAAAAGATATAAATAAGAAAACTGTAACTTCCCTTAAGAAATTGTCAAAAGATGAGCGTCTTGTTGAAATTGCTCAAATGTTAGGAGGTAAGCAAGTTTCTGAATCTGCTATGACTCATGCACAGCAGTTATTGAATTAATGTTATCTTTGCAACCAATTATTAAACAAACATAGGTACTTAAAACATATAATTATGTCTTACAATTTATTAAAAGGAAAACGTGGAATTATTTTTGGAGCTCTTGATC
>Ga0233444_10000029_pt1 | contig 191628 bp, 203 predicted proteins | sample SI_124_October20_6_FD_182792 | JGI IMG/M metagenome (GOLD analysis project Ga0233444, IMG submission 182792) | Seawater microbial communities from Saanich Inlet, British Columbia, Canada - SI_124_October2016_10_MG | ecosystem: Environmental > Aquatic > Marine > Inlet | place: Canada: British...
CAGACGGCCTTAGCAGTTGTCGGTCGGATAACCGAGGCCTATCGTCGCTAGACGTCTAGAATCAATCTCAGTGATGGTTTACTGCTGTTTAATCTTGGCCCAAGTATCACGCAGGGTCACTGTGCGGTTAAAGATTAAACGGCCGTCTTTGGTCTGCTCTCTATCACGGCTAAAGTAGCCACAACGCTCGAACTGAAAGCCCTGTCCTGTCGTTGCATCAGCTAAACTTGTTTCACCAACACTGTGTTCTAAAGTAATCGCTGACTCGGGGTTTAAACTGGTCCTAAAGTCGTCGCTAGCGGCCGGATTTGCATCGTTGAATAAACGATCGTAGAGGTGGACTTCTAGTGCAGTATTTTGTGCGCAACTGACCCAGTGAATAATGCCTTTCACTTTACGGCCATCACCGGTTTTTCCACCTTTAGTTAAAGGATCATAGTTGCAGCGTAGTTCTGTGATTTGCCCCTGATCGTCATAGATCACTTCATTGCAGGTGATACAGTAAGCAAAACGTAACCGCACTTCTTTACCAGGTGCTAAGCGGAAGAATTTTTTCTCTGGTTCAAGCATGAAGTCATCACGTTCGATATAGATCTCACGACCAAAATGCAGTGGGCGCTTACCGAGCTCTGGACGTTTAGGATGATTAGAAACCTCGAGCATCTCCCCGTCTGGCATATCTTCAGGGTAGTTCTCAATCACGACCTTAATCGGGTTCAGTACACACAGGGCACGTTGAGCATGCTCATCTAGATCTTCCCGCACACAATTCTCAAGTACGCTGACATCAATCTGGGCATCTTTCTTAGTGATGCCAATACGTTCACAAAAATCACGGATTGCACGGGCGGTATAGCCACGGCGGCGCATCCCAGAGATGGTTGGCATACGTGGATCATCCCAGCCACTGACATGTTGGTCAGCCACGAGCTGATGCAGTTTTCGCTTGCTAGTAATGGTGTAATCTAGTGATAGGCGAGCAAATTCTATCTGTTGTGGATGGCAGTCAATGTCTATTTGGCTGATGAACCAGTCATACAAAGGGCGGTGGTCTTCAAATTCCAAGGTGCATAGTGAGTGGCTAATGCCCTCGATGGCATCTGACATGCAGTGTGCATAGTCGTACATGGGATAGATGCACCACTCGGAGCCTGTGCGGTGATGATGTGCGAATTTGATGCGGTAAATAGCCGGGTCACGTAGATTAATATTGCCGGAGGCCATGTCAATCTTGGCGCGTAACACGCGTTCACCTTCCTTAAACTCGCCGCTACGCATACGTGAAAACAGATCTAGGTTTTCTTCTGTGCTGCGATTGCGATAAGGACTGTCTTTGCCTGCTTCCGTTAGGCTACCGCGGTATTCTCTAACTTGCTCTGCATTTAGGTCGCAAACGTAGGCCTTGCCGGCTTGGATCAGTTGTACTGCATACTGATACAGTGGCTCGAAGTAATCTGAGGTGAAGAGGGTGTCTTTCCAGTTGAAACCTAACCATTCAACATCATTTCGAATAGCATCGACGTATTCTTGGTTTTCTTTATCTGGATTAGTGTCATCAAAGCGTAGATTGCAGGCGCCTGAAAATTCCTCAGCGATACCAAAGTTCAAGCAGATCGACTTAGCATGGCCAATATGCAGATAACCATTAGGCTCCGGTGGGAATCGAGTCAAGAGGGTGCTGTCTCCGCTTGCGAGGTCATTACGCACACGGCTGCGAATAAAGTTACTTGAGATACTGTTGTCTTGGTCTGTCATGAAGGTATCGTCTAAAAGGCTAAAAATCGAAGCTGAATAATGTTGTTGGCAGCACAAGGCTACTAATCCTGCACGCTATAGTACAATGTTAAGGCGCTTATGGCTCGCCTCTATGTATTAAAGGACGATTTATAGGGGCATAAGATAGAGCGGAATATCATCGCCAACGAGTTTAAAAAAATATGATTGAAAACAGAGCGCTTTTAGTCGCACTCAACGAGCATGGGTTTTGTTCTGATGAGATGCTGGCAATACAGTTTTCAACGACTCATCCTGAGATCCATAAGGCAATAAAACGTCTCCAGTCTTTAGGGCTAATGATCGAAAATGTGGCCGGTAAAGGCTATCGTTTACAGCATGAACTTGAGCTTTTCAATTCAGATTTACTTCATAGCCATTTGCAAAAGGACTGTCGTAGCTCAGAAGATCAGTTGCTGTTATTTGATCAGCTAAGCTCCACCAATCAATTGGCAGGTGAGTTAGTGGCGCCTAGTCATGGCTATTGGTCAGCGGTTTTATCCGAGTTACAAACAGCGGGTCGTGGTCGCCGTGGCCGTAATTGGATTTCACCCTATGCAGCTAATATTTACTTGTCGATGGCTTGGACTTTATCGCGTCCCCTTAGTCAGGCTGCCGTACTGAGTCCCTTTCTAGCCTTACGTGTGGGGCAATGCCTGCAGCGATTGGGCGTGCCAAAAGTGCAGGTGAAATGGCCGAACGATATTTACTGTGATGGGAAAAAGATCGCAGGCCTGTTGCTCGAGTGTTTTGGTGAACTAAGCGATAGCTGCACCTTGGTTGTTGGTGTCGGTGTTAATGTGTCTATGAGTACCTATAAAACAATAACAATCGATCAGGAATGGATAGATTTACTAACAGTTATGGGCGCTGCTGACTGCTTGTCACGGAATCAATTAGCAGCAGAACTGATCAATAGCTTGTTTGCTGCGCTGCGTGAGTTTGAATCTGATCAGATGGGGCTGTGGCAAGAACAATGGCAGGCCATGGATGCATTCCATGGGCAATCAGTAAGCTTACAGGATCCGCATCAAGGGCTGTCAGGGATAGCCCAGGGTATCTGTGCTGATGGTGCCTATAAAGTATCTAATAAAGAGGGTGAGCATAGGCTGCTGACGGGTGATATGAGTCTAAGGAGAATGACATGAAGTTATTGTTGGATTTTGGGAACAGTCGCTGCAAATGGGCGTTATTAGATAAAGAACAATTTAGTGATAGCGGTGCGATCTCTTATGCCGATGATGGCGGTCAGCCACAACTAGCAGCTGTAACACAACAACTGCCATTAGTTGGCATAAATTCTATTCATATAGTCAGTGTTCTAGGAAAACAACTTGATGCTCAGATAGCAAAAGCACTAGCCCCGTATGACCATCATTTTTATACATCACAATTGTCGGCGCATGGCGTGAAGCTCGCCTATGCCGATGCAACTCAATATGGCAGTGATCGCTATGTAGCCTTGCTGGCAGCACATCAGCTCTATAGTGGAAGTAAAATCATCATAGACTGTGGTACTGCAATAACATTAGATGGTTTAACTGCAGGAGGGGAGCATATGGGGGGTTTGATTCTGCCTAGCTATGCCAGCATGCTACTTGCGTTAAATACAGGCACGCAGAGGTTACCAATAGTGCAGGAGGGTGATGGTGTGCAATTATTTTCTAAATCCACCACCAATGCGATTGCCTCCGGTAGTCTGCTTTGTCTGCAGCAGGGATTGAGTGCCATCATTCAGCAAATGAAGCGATATTTGGGTGATGATTGCATACTTATTGCGACTGGTGGTAATCACAAACAGATGTTGGTGATGTTGTCTGAAGATTATATCGATGCACCGAATCTGGTACTGGAAGGTCTTGCACTATTAACGGAATAACACGGATAGAATTTTAAGGCTTTATTTGAAGTCTTAAAGCTGCTGACTTAATTGAGTAAGGTTTGTTTCAGGTAATATTTTTATTTCGAAAATTGAGCTGTACTTCAATTGGCATTAATCAAAAAAGGATTGTTGATGTTGTTTTGCAATAACATGAGGTCGAAACTGATCTAAGTACTCTAATTGGCGCTGACAGTCTAATGTTGTCTTATCTGCTGCGATGATTGCTTCTGCTAGAGCAGATGAGTCAGCGATAGGAACTAGATTGCCATAGCTACCACCCTCCAGGATTTCCATTGGACCACATGGGCAGTCGGTGCTGACGACTTTACATTCACAGGCTAAAGCCTCAATCAACACTGTGGGTAGTCCTTCCCAGAGTGAAGACAATACAAATAAGTCACTGTGATACATATGGGCATAAGGATTTTTTACATGACCAGGCATTTCGACATGCTCACTTAAATCGAGCTGACTAATTAGCGTTTCGAGTTGTTTACGTCGTTTGCCTTCACCCAATATGATGAGCTTAAAATCGCCTTGCTTCCGTACCTTTGAAAATGCATATAAAAGGTTAGGAAAGTCTTTTTGGTTTTCAAGACGACCAACCGCAAGAATAACTTTAATATCTGGATCTGTAAGCCATCGATGCTCTAGTGATTCACTCATTTTTTCATGAATGGTATCAATAGGGATTGGGTTATAGATGGGTGTTGGCTGAAGCTGACTGCTCTTAATAGTGGTGACTAAGTCTTTTGCAGCGCAGTGTGAGACGGTGACTAATTCATCGGCCATAGGGTAAAAGACGGCAAGACTTTGGGATATATTTTTGAAGCGTAATTTTTTTCGACGCGAATGGAGATCAATTGATAACGCCGTATGTTCAGTGATAATGATCTTTGTATTAGCAATGGATTTTAGGCCAGCCATGACCGCAATCACATTAGTATGTGGTTTGGCGGAATAGAGTAAATCTGGTGCATATTCATCCAGGTAACGCCTTAAATCATTTGCTACAGGCTGTGAGCTTGACGGTCGAAAAGGAATCAGAAAAGGGAACAGTAGGGCCTTAGTGTATCGAGGAAACCAGCACCAAATGCGTAGACGGCTGAGCAGTGTTGATTCCGCTTTTAAGACATGTACGGATATGGCATCCGGTATTTGACTGCGATGGCTGTCCTCTAACCGCTGTACGACCAGTTCGACCTGATGGCCTTGTAGGCAAAACTCCCTAGCTAAGGCTAGAAATACCTGCCCGATGCCACCGCGACCTATAGACGGGAAGAAAAAGCTGATTTTCTTGACTGGTTGTTGACGCTTACTTTTTGTGGGGTTCACGATTACGGAAGAAGGACTAGTGATATTTCTTCCAGAGTAGCATTACTGAACAGAAAGCTCCCGGCCTTTATTATCCGAAATAAGCTAAGGATTAGACTATGTTCTTGCGTAGGAAATGGAGCCACCTGTCAGAGTCGAACTGACGACCTACTGCTTACAAGGCAGTTGCTCTACCAGCTGAGCTAAGGCGGCCCTAATGCGATCAAATGAAATCCGATCAATCAGATGCGAGATATTAGTGATCTTGCGTCCAAGCTTCAAGTCTTATTAAGTAAAAATTAGCTGCAAAGGGTAATTTTTTGCATTTGCTTAGCTTATGCTTACTTCTTTATCCTAAAAAGTGTGTTCTTGCCTAAAATTCATCATGGAGTGATCAAATGTTACCTATTCGTCATTTATGCATATTGCTAGTGAGTCTAAGTTTGGTTTCTTGTGTTACTGGGACGCCTAAAGTTCCAGAAGCGGTAGAGTCTGCGCACACCGTTAAAGCCCCTTTAGATGGTATTTGGCAAGGTGTTTTTGATATTAACGGCCGTGGTCGCTATGACTTTACAGCCCTGCATATCCAAGGGCGTTCTACGGCAGTCAGTGTGCGGGCAAAAGCGATGTGCCGTGGTCGTGTAGAGCTGCAAGAGGGGCAGTACTATATGGCGAGGTATGAGCTGTTTGCCTTGGATGGCGCGCCGTTTGATCAAGCCACTATTACTGGGACTCTAGATAAGCAGGCAATAAGGTCCCATTTTGTAACCATGAACGGTGGTGATATTGGTGCCATTAACTTGGACTACAACCCGATCTATGAACGTAAGCCAGAACTTGCTGAATTAGATGGGCATTGGTTTTTTATTGATCGTGACGGGCTGGAGACAAACATGAGCATCAGTGATGGGCAAATCACAGGGGCTGATTCAGATGGCTGTGGTTATCAAGGGACGCTTGCAATCATTGACTCACGATATAATCTGCTTGATGTAGTTCTGAATGTCAGCAGTTGTGACTCGGTTAACGGTGAATACATCGGTTTGGCTTATTTTGAACCAGGCAAAAAACCTTTAGTGCATATAGATGCGCTAAATAATCTATATGGTTTCCACTATGCATTACAGCGGATAGTGAATTCTGAGGTTACGGCGAGCCGCTAAACAGAGATTGGATTATTGCTGTTGCTGCCACTGTTGCCAAGCGGTGCTGGCCGGGTGATTCCGTAAAGTATCGTGGTCTAAGGTCATAACTTGCACGCCATACTGTAATTCCCAGATGTCTTCAGCGACATGAAAGGGTGCCTCATGGATTGATAACTCACGGCCTTCAAGCTGATCATTCTTAATGCGGACAAAGAGTCCTTGATAGTGGTCTGCTGCAATTTTCTCAAGTGCAACGATTAACTCCCAACTATTGTCTGGTGCTAGCAGTAACAGAGGGAGTTTCGCATCGATAATATCTTTTCGGTTATTTAACATTTAATCGTCGAATTTTTGTACAGAGCGACCACGACCAATCGCATAATATTCAATACCCTGTGCTTCTAGGTCGGCTGGATCATATAAATTACGGCCATCAAAGATTAATGGGCTCTGTAATGTTGCTTTCAGTATCACAAAGTTAGGGCTTCTGAACTCAGTCCACTCGGTCACGATGATCAGGGCATCAGCCCCCTGCAAGGCCTGTTCTGCGTTGTCGCATAAAGAAAGGTCATCGCGTTGTCCATAAATACGCCTACATTCGTCCATTGCTACCGGGTCATAGGCTTGAACTTTAGCGCCTGCAGTCCATAAGTTCTGCATTAACGCACGGCTAGACGCTTCACGCATATCATCCGTGTTTGGTTTGAATGCCAAGCCCCATAAAGCGAAGGTCTTACCGCTTAGGTCATCATCAAAGTAGGTTGTAATCTTGTTATATAAGACTTCTTTTTGCGCTTGGTTAACGGCGTCCACTGCAGCGATTAGAGTGGTTTGATAGTCTGCCTTAAGCCCAATTTTCTGCAGGGCTTGTACGTCTTTTGGAAAACAAGAGCCACCGTAACCACAGCCTGGATAGATAAAGTTATAACCAATGCGTGGGTCTGAGCCTATACCTAGGCGGACTTGCTCAATATCAGCGCCTACACGCTCGGCTAGGTTGGCTAGCTCATTGATAAAGCTGATCTTTGTTGCCAGCATCGCATTGGCTGCATATTTTGTTAATTCGGCCGAGCGGATATCCATCACATTGATGCGATCTCGATTGCGGTTAAAGGGTTGATAGAGTGAACGCATCAGCTCACTCGCCTTGTCGCTATCCGTGCCGACTACTACGCGGTCAGGCTTCATGAAGTCTTCAATAGCCGCGCCTTCTTTCAGGAACTCAGGATTAGAAGCAATATCAAAAGCAGCTTCTTTATTGAATTCAGCGCATTTGCGCTTAATGGTTTGACGAACTAAATCTGCTGTTCCAACAGGCACGGTTGATTTAGTCACAATCAGACGATAATCCTGCATATGTTCAGCAATAGTTTCAGCGACACTAAGGACATAGCTAAGATCGGCTGAACCGTCTTCATCAGGAGGTGTGCCTACAGCGATGAATTGGAAGAGACCATGAGCGACACCTTTGGCTGGGTCGGTCGTAAACTGAATACGGCCAGCAGCAATATTGCTCTGGATCATGTCGTCTAGGCCAGGTTCGTGAATAGGGATCTGGCCATCTTTTAGCATATCGATCTTTTTGCTATCAATGTCGACGCAGAGCACCTGATTGCCTACCTGGGCGAGACAAGCTCCGGTCACTAAGCCGACATAACCGGAGCCGTAGATTGTAATTTTCATGATATTTAAAGGTTGAGAGTGATTAGTTGGATAATGTAGCTCATTTTCATATTAAAAAAGTGTGTTTTTAGTGATTTTACATCCTTGCGATATGCTTTTCTAAATTCGATATGAAATAGAAATTTAATGGGATTTTGCTGGCGAAACGTACAGTCGAAGAAAAAAGTGCCAATAACGGCGAATAAGAGCCGGTGAAATACACATATTTAGTGAATCTGATGTTGACCTAGCGCTAGATGTCGCCGAGAATAGCCGGCTGTGTGTGCGGAGGGGTACTCAAGCGGCCAACGAGGGCGGATTGTAAATCCGCTGACTATGTCTACGTAGGTTCGAATCCTACCCCCTCCACCAGAAATTCAGAGCAATGTGCGGGTGTAGTTCAATGGTAGAACCCCAGCCTTCCAAGCTGATGATGTCGGTTCGATCCCGATCACCCGCTCCACTATAGGCCGAAAAGATATATAGAGCCAATAGAGGGCGCGCAGTGTAGGTTACGGTCGCACAGGGCACGTATTTGTGGGATCGGCGAGGCCGAAGGGCGGCAGCCGTTATAGCAGGAAGCTGGCTAGCTGCGGAGTAACAACTTTGCCCATATAGCTCAGCGGTAGAGCACTTCCTTGGTAAGGAAGAGGTCTCCGGTTCAAGTCCGGATATGGGCTCCATTGTTAGGGCCCTTAATTTTAACAAGTAACATTATTAATTTAGTCCAGAGGTAGCGATCAATGTCTAAGGAAAAGTTCGAACGAACGAAGCCCCACGTAAACGTGGGCACAATTGGTCACGTTGACCACGGTAAGACAACGTTAACAGCGGCGTTGACCAAAGTGTCAGCGGAAGCAAACGGTGGTGAGTTCAAGGACTATGGTGACATTGATAATGCACCAGAAGAGCGCGAGCGCGGTATTACGATTGCGACGGCTCACGTTGAGTATGAGACAGCTAACCGTCATTACGCTCACGTTGATTGCCCAGGACACGCGGATTATGTGAAGAACATGATTACGGGTGCGGCGCAGATGGACGGCGCGATTTTGGTTTGTTCAGCAGCGGATGGCCCGATGCCACAAACGCGTGAGCACATTTTGTTGTCACGTCAGGTAGGTGTTCCTTACATTGTGGTTTACATGAATAAGGCTGACCAGGTTGATGACGAGGAATTATTAGAGTTAGTTGAGATGGAGATCCGTGATTTACTGTCTAGCTACGATTTCCCGGGCGACGATACGCCGATCATAACGGGTTCAGCATTGAAAGCTCTGGAAGGCGATACATCGGATATCGGTGTGCCTTCAGTAGTTAAACTTATGGCAGAGATGGATTCATACATTCCAGAGCCAGAGCGTGCAATTGATGGTGATTACTTGATGCCAGTAGAAGATGTCTTCTCAATTTCAGGTCGTGGCACAGTAGTGACTGGTCGAATTGAACGTGGCATCGTGAAAGTGGGCGAAGAGATCGAGATTGTAGGTATTAAAGATACTCTGAAGACGACTTGTACCGGTGTTGAGATGTTCCGCAAGCTACTTGACGAAGGTCGCGCAGGCGACAACGTTGGTGTATTGCTGCGGGGTACGAAGCGTGATGACGTTGAGCGTGGCCAAGTATTATGTAAGCCAGGCAGTATTACGCCGCACACTAAATTTGAAGCAGAAGTTTACATTTTGTCGAAAGATGAAGGTGGCCGTCATACGCCATTCTTTAATGGTTACCGTCCACAGTTTTACTTCAGAACAACTGACGTAACAGGTGCTTGTGAGTTACCAGCAGGTATTGAGATGGTAATGCCGGGTGATAACGTGAAGATGGAAGTAAGCATGATCGCACCGATTGCGATGGAAGAAGGCTTACGCTTTGCGATTCGTGAGGGTGGCCGTACCGTTGGTGCAGGCGTCGTCGCTAAAATTATTGAATAAAAGAGAAAACTAAATGTCAGATAGTCAACGCATACGCATCCGTTTGAAAGCTTTCGATCACCGTTTGATCGACCGTTCAGCTAATGAAATTGTACAAACAGCAAAACGAACTGGTGCGCGAGTGAAGGGACCAATTCCACTGCCTACCCGTAAAGAGCGGTTTACGATTCTTACCTCACCACATGTGGATAAAAACGCGCGTGATCAGTATGAGATTCGTACACATAAACGCATTATGGATATCGTAGATCCTACTGATAAAACTGTTGATGCGTTGATGAAACTCGATCTCGCAGCCGGCGTTGATGTTCAAATCAAGTTAAATTGATCAAATAAGCGCCGATGTAGCCATGCTGGGGGAAAACACTCCCTAAACTAGCAAATTAATTGCTAATAGTGGTTTCATAACGCGCTGTTTTCTGCAATAATTCGCGGCTTCCTGTGGCCTGGTCAAGTAACCCTTGTCCGGGCCATATTCGCAAGGCCTTGGAAAAATTTTAGAAGAGATAATCAGATGCCATTAGGTATTGTTGGTAAAAAAATAGGTATGACCCGTGTCTTCACAGAAGACGGGGCATCAGTGCCAGTCACGGTAGTGCACGTAGAGAACAATCGCGTAGCACAACTGAAAGACCAAGACACTGACGGCTACAGAGCCGTACAGATCGCTTACGGTGAACGTAAGCCATCTAGAACAAATAAAGCACAGTCTGGGCATAACGCTAAAGCAGGCGTTACAGACAGTGATGGATTGTTTGAATTCAGATTGGATTCTGCAGAAGAGACCGAGTTAGCTCTAGGCTCTGAGTTGAAGGCTGATATCTTTGAAGTAGGCCAAAGTGTGATGGTTACTGGCGTATCTAAAGGTAAAGGTTTTGCTGGTACTATTAAGCGCCACAACTTTGCCGGACAAGATGCTACTCACGGTAACTCAATATCGCACCGTGTAGCGGGTTCTACTGGTCAATGTCAGACTCCTGGACGTGTATTCAAGGGTAAGAAGATGGCTGGTCACATGGGCGCTGAACAGGTTAGTACGCGTAACCTGACTATCGTACGTGTAGATGCCGATCGAGATTTATTATTAGTTAAGGGTGCAATTCCCGGAGCTCGTGGTGGTCGTGTAGTCGTTCGACCGACTCTAGAAGCTTAATTATTAGATTGGAATGTTGCTGTTATGAAACTAGCATTTGCAAATAACAACTCTTCAGTAGACGTGTCAGATGCCACGTTTGCTCGAGATTATAACGAGCCGCTAATACACCAAATGGTCACCTCTTATTTAGCGGGTGGTCGTCAGGGTACTAAAGCGCAGAAAAATCGTTCAGCAGTGAGCGGTGGCGGTGCTAAGCCGTGGCGTCAAAAGGGTACAGGTCGTGCACGAGCCGGTACTTCACGTGGTCCATTGTGGCGTAAAGGTGGTGTCACCTTTGCTGCGCAGCCACGTAGTTTTGAGCAGAAAATCAATAAGAAGATGGTACGTGCAGCGTATGCATCGATCTTTTCAGAACTTATTCGCGCCGAGCGTCTACATATTGTCGCTGATTTTGTTGTTGCTAACCCTAGAACTAAAGAAGCGTTAGCGAAGTTAAATGAAATTAATGTGCCAAATGCATACATTATCGTCGCTAATGAGCAGGCTGATTCGAATCTTTACATGGCAGTACGTAACGTACCGTATGTAGAAGTTACCGAGGTTGATGGTATTGATCCAGTAAGCCTAGTTAAATTCAATCACGTTGTTATCACCGAAGCGGCATTGAAAGAAGTTGAAGGTTGGTTGTCATGAATCTAGAACGTCTCTCGCAAATATTGGTTGCACCGCATGTCTCTGAGAAGGCTGCGATGATCGCTGATAGCAATAATCAACACGTCTTTAAAGTGTTACCAGGCGCAAGCAAAGAAGAAGTTAAGAATGCTGTTGAGCAAATGTTTAACGTTAAGGTGGAAACTGTAAGAACAGTTAACGTTATCGGCAAACAAAAACGTTTTGGGCGCACGCTGGGTAAGCGTAGCGACTGGAAAAAAGCATATGTACGCCTAGCTGAAGGTCATGATATTGACCTGAGCGGAATGGAATAGGAAGCAAGATCATGGCAGTTGTTAAGTCAAAACCTACCTCACCAGGACGTCGCTTTCAGGTACGGGTTGTAAACCCAGACCTACATAAGGGCGAACCTGTAAAGGCACTGGTTGAAAAGAAATCAAAGTCTGGTGGTCGTAACAATGGTGGACGTATTACTACGCGCCACAAGGGTGGTGGTCATAAGCAGCGTTATCGCGTTGTTGACTTTAAGCGTAACAAGGATGGCATTCCCGCTGTTATTGAACGTCTAGAGTATGATCCAAACCGTACCGCTAACCTGGCCTTACTAAAGTATGCCGATGGTGAGCGTCGTTACATAATTGCTCCACGTGGTGTGAAAGTGGATGATGCAGTCGAGTCTGGTAGTCAGGCGCCAATTAAAACTGGTAACTGCTTGCCATTGCGTAGTATCCCAGTTGGTACCACGATTCACTGTGTTGAATTGAAGCCTAATAAGGGTGCTCAAATGGGTCGTAGCGCAGGTGCTGCAATTCAATTGGTAGCACGTGAAGGCGCACATGCAACCCTACGTTTACGTAGTGGTGAAATGAGAAAAGTATTAGCTGATTGTCGTGCGACGATCGGTGAAGTTGGAAATACGGAGCATAACTTACGTAAATTAGGTAAAGCGGGTGCCACACGCTGGCGCGGCGTAAGACCTACTGTACGTGGTGTTGCTATGAACCCTGTTGATCACCCACATGGTGGTGGTGAAGGTCGTACTTCTGGTGGCCGTCATCCGGTTTCACCTTGGGGTATGCCAACTAAGGGCTTCAAGACTCGTAAGAACAAGCGTACCGACAACATGATTGTTCGTCGTCGCAATAAGAAATAGAGGATAGAACGTTGCCTAGATCATTACGTAAAGGTCCATTTGTAGATCTTCATTTAGCAAAGAAAATCGATACTGCGGTTGCTAATAATGATCGTAAGCCGATCAAAACCTGGTCACGCCGTTCAATGGTATTGCCTGAGATGGTCGGTTTGACCATCGCAATCCATAACGGTCGTCTCCATATCCCTGTTCTAATTTCTGAGAACATGGTTGGTCATAAACTGGGTGAATTTGCCGGCACGCGAACCTTTAAAGGTCACGCTGGCGATAAGAAAGTACGTTAGAGAGCAAAGACCATGGAAGTATCAGCAAAATTAAAATATATCCGTATCTCGGCACAGAAGTGTCGCTTGGTAGCGGATCAAATCCGAGGCCTAAGTGTAGGTCGTGCGGTTGAGATTTTAGAGTTTAGCCCAAAGAAGGCGTCTGGAATTGTGAAGAAGGTATTGAATTCTGCAATTGCAAACGCTGAGCATAATGATGGTGCTGACATCGACGAATTGAAAGTCATCAAGATATTTGTTGATGAAGGTCCTACGCAGCGTCGCTTCCAGCCTCGTGCGAAAGGCCGTGCATGTAAGATATTAAAGCGTACTAGTCACCTAACCATTATGGTTAGCGACAGTAAATAATGACTACTGGAATTAGATAAACAGGCCAATTATGGGACAAAAAGTACATCCAACCGGGTTTCGTTTAGGTATCTCCACTGACTGGACAAGTAAGTGGTACGCCGACGGTAAGAATTACGCAAAGTTGCTCAATAGTGATTTAGAGATTCGTAAATTCTTGAAAGAACGTTTATCGCAGGCGTCGGTTAGTCGAATTCAGATCGACCGTCCAGCGCGTGCAGCATTTATCGTTATCCATACAGCCCGTCCAGGCATTGTTATTGGTAAGAAAGGCGAAGACGTTGAAAAGCTACGAAAAGAAATTGCTTTTCGTATGGGCTTAAACGTTAATAACGTTAAGATCAACATCGAAGAAATTCGTAAGCCAGAGATCGATGCTCAGTTAGTTTCAGAGAGTGTTGCGCAGCAATTAGAGCGTCGTATCATGTTTCGTCGTGCAATGAAGCGTTCAGTAACTAATGCAATGCGTTTAGGTGCATTAGGTGTAAAAATTAATGTCGCTGGTCGTTTGAACGGAGCAGAAATTGCTCGTTCAGAGTGGTATCGCGAAGGTCGTGTACCACTACATACACTACGTGCAGATATTGATTATGGTTTTGCTGAGGCGCTAACCACCTATGGCATCATCGGTATTAAAACTTGGATTTTCAAAGGCGAAGTGTTCGATTTAGAGAGCAAGAACAGCCAGGAAAGTGCCGATAAAAAGCGCACTAATTCGTAAAGGGTAGAACAGTGTTACAGCCGAAAAAAACTAAATTTCGCAAGCAGCAGAAAGGTCGTAATCGCGGGCTTGCGCAAAACGGGAACAAAGTCAGCTTTGGTGACTTTGGTTTAAAAGCTATAGGTCGTGGACGCTTAACAGCGCGTCAGATCGAAGCCGCCCGTCGTGCCATGACTCGTCACGTAAAGCGTGGCGGTAAGATTTGGATCCGTATCTTTCCTGATACTCCGGTTACTAAGAAGCCGTTAGAAGTTCGTCAGGGTAAAGGTAAGGGTAATGTCGAGTTTTGGGTCGCTAAGATTCAACCAGGCAAAATGTTATATGAAATGGAAGGTGTGCCTGAAGAAACAGCACGCGAAGCATTTAAGTTAGCGGCTGCTAAACTTCCTATTCAGACAACATTCGTTACGAGGACATTAATGTGATGAAAGCTGCTGATTTGCGAGCTAAAGGCGCGCAAGATTTACAAGATGAATTGATCGAATTGCGGAAAGAGCAATTCAAATTACGCATGCAGTACTCAATGGGGCAGGCTAGCCGTAACCATGAGTTTTCTCGAATCCGTAAAGACATCGCGCGTGTGAAAACGATTTTGACCGAAAAAGCTAGTGCGAGTGAGTAATAGATAAAATGGAAAACGAAAAAAAGAGAGTACGTACCGTTTCGGGTAAGGTTGTTAGTAACAAGATGGATAAATCTATCACTGTACTGACTGAACGCCGCATTAAGCATCCAATTTACGGCAAATACATGTCTAAATCGTCGAAACTTCATGCGCATGATGAAAACAATCAATGTGCTATTGGCGATTTAGTAACTATTCGTGAGTGCAGACCACTTTCAAAAACCAAGTCTTGGACTTTGGTTGAAGTTGTCTCCACTAACGCAGCAAACTAAGGAAGATCGATGATCCAGATGCAAACACAGTTAAGTGTTGCTGATAACAGCGGCGCACGTCGTGTTCAGTGCATTAAGGTACTGGGTGGTTCACACCGCCGTTATGCCGGCATTGGCGATGTTATTAAGGTCAGTGTTAAAGACGCGATTCCACGCGGTAAAGTGAAGAAAGGTGAAGTATATAACGCAGTTGTTGTGCGTACGGCGAAAGGTGTACGTCGTGCTGATGGATCACTGATCCGTTTTGATAACAACTCAGCAGTATTACTTAACGCTGCTTTACAGCCAATTGGTACACGTATCTTTGGCCCTGTGACTCGTGAGCTACGTACAGAGAAGTTCATGAAGATCATTTCACTTGCACCAGAAGTATTGTAGGTCGAGACAGAGCAATGGAAAAAATTAAGAAAGGCGACGAAATTATTGTTGTAGCCGGTAAAGATAAAGGTCGGCGCGGAACGGTAACTCGTGTTTTGGATAACGATAAAGTGTTGGTTGAAAACATCAACATGGTTAAAAAGGCGCAAAAGCCGAATCCAAACGCAGGTATTGCAGGTGGTATTATTGATAAAACAATGCCAATTCACCGTTCTAACATCATGATGTTTAACCCAGCGACTGGCAAAGGCGACCGCATTGGGCTTAAAACTCTTGAGGACAGCTCTAAGGTTCGTTACTTCAAATCTAACGGCGAAGTGGTAGACGTTTAAAATGGCTAGGTTACAAGAATTTTACAAAGACACCGTCCGTGCGCAGTTGACTGAAGAGTTCAGCTACAGCAATCCAATGATGATCCCTCGTATTGAGATGATCTCTATAAACGTTGGTTTAGGCGAAGCGACACGTGATAAGAAAGTTGTCGAGCATGCAGTATCTGATATGACTAAGATTGCAGGCCAAAAGCCTGTTGTCACCCTGGCGCGCAAGTCTATTGCTGGATTTAATGTCCGTGATGGCTGGCCAGTTGGTTGTAAAGTGAATTTGCGAGGCGTTCAGATGTATGAATTCCTAGATCGTTTAATCACTATCGCAATTCCACGTATTCGTGATTTTCGCGGTATGAGTGCGAAAGCATTCGACGGTCGTGGAAACTACAGCATGGGCGTACGTGAGCAGATTATTTTCCCTGAGATCGACTACGACAAGATCGACGCAATCCGCGGAATGGATATTGCGATCGTAACTAGCGCTCGTACTGATGAGGAAGCAAAAGCATTGTTAAAAGCTTTCAGTTTCCCATTCAAACAGTGAGATCAAACTAATGGCTAAGACTTCAATGATTGCACGTGAGAAAAAACGTGCAGAAACAGTAAAAAAATACGCTAGTAAGCGTGCTCAGTTAAAAGCGACTATTAAGGCAGTATCAAGCTCTATGGAAGAGCGTGACGCAGCTCAAGTGCAACTACAGCAGTTGCCTCGCAATTCGAGTAAATGTCGTGGACGTAATCGCTGTGCGATTACCGGTCGTCCACATGGTTTTTATCGTAAGTTTGGTTTAGCTAGAAATAAGCTAAGGGAAGCCGCGATGCGTGGTGATATTCCAGGCCTTGTTAAGGCTAGTTGGTAATAGGTGATTTGATATGAGTATGAGTGATCCAGTTGCTGACATGCTGACACGAATCCGTAATGGACAGAGTGCAGACAAAGCGAATGTAGTTATGCCTTATTCTAAGTACAAAGAAGCAATTGCTGTCGTACTTAAGGGTGAGGGTTATGTCCATGATTTTTCAGTATCTGGCGAAGGTGCAACAAAAGCACTGCAAGTCGAGCTGAAGTACTACATGGGCAAGCCAGTAATAGAAAAAGTGAAGCGAATTAGCCGTCCAGGTCTGCGTATCTACAAGAACGCAGAAGAATTACCAAAAGTTATTGGTGGTATGGGTATCGCAATTATCTCAACTTCAAAGGGTCTAATGACTGACCGTGCAGCGCGTCAAGCGGGTTGTGGCGGCGAAGTTATTTGTACTGTTGAGTAAACAGGTTTAAAGAATATGTCTAGAGTTGCAAAACAACCGATTGAAATCCCAGCTGGCGTTGAAGTGAAAATCAACGGCCAAGAGTTTTATGCCAAGGGATCAAAAGGTGAAATGAACATGGTTCTGCATGACGCTGTATCCGTGGCACAGGAAGAGAAGATTCTATCTGTTAGCCCGAAAAGTGTTAGCGACTATGCAATGGCTGGCACCATGCGTGCTTTGCTGAATAATATCATTACGGGTGTTTCAGCCGGTTTTGAAAAGAAATTAGAACTCGTTGGTGTTGGTTACCGTGCGCAGTCCAAAGGTAAGACTTTGAACTTAGCACTTGGTTTCTCTCATCCCGTAGACTACGCAGTGCCTGAAGGTATTACGATCGAGACTCCAAGTCAGACAGAGATCGTTATCACAGGTACTGATAAGCAGCGAGTTGGTCAAGTTGCCGCAGAGATTCGTGCTTTTAGACCGCCTGAGCCTTATAAAGGTAAGGGTGTTAAGTACGCCGGTGAACGTATCCTTCGTAAAGAAGCCAAGAAGAAATAATTAGCAGATAAGCGAAATGGACAAAAAACAATCTAGAAATCGTCGTAAGAAAAAGACTCGCTACATTATTAGTGGGTTAAACGCTGTACGATTATGTGTACATCGTACTCCACAGCATATTTATGCTCAGCTGATAGATGGTTCAGCGAGTGTATTAGCTGCGGGTTCATCACTCGAAAGTGATGTCCGATCGAATGTTAAGCACACCGGAAATGTAGAAGCCGCTAAATTAGTCGGTAAACTCATTGCGGAACGTGCGAAAGAGAAAGGCGTATCTAAAGTCGCCTTTGATCGTTCAGGATTCAAATATCATGGTCGTATTCAAGCGTTAGCAGATGCTGCGCGTGAAGCTGGTCTTGAGTTTTAATTAAAGGTTGACGAAGCAATGGCTGGATCAGAAGTAACAAATAAAAGCGCCGACGGACTGCAAGAGAAATTAGTTGCCGTTAATCGTGTTGCCAAAGTTGTAAAAGGTGGCCGTCAATTTGGCTTCACCGCACTTACAGTAGTAGGTGATGGGGAAGGTAAGATTGGCTTCGGTTATGGCAAAGCGAAAGAAGTGCCTGTTGCTATTCAAAAAGCAATGGAAAAAGCACGTCGTAACATGCAAGACATCCCTCTGAAAGATGGTACTCTGCATTACGCTAAAGTCGGTATTCACGGTGCGGCTAAGGTCCACATGCAACCAGCCTCTGAAGGTACTGGTATTATTGCAGGTGGTGCAATGCGCGCAGTGTTCGAGGTTTTAGGTGTTCGTAATGTCACCGCTAAAATTATCGGTTCTCGTAACCCTATCAACGTGGTACGAGCAACTATCGCCGGCCTCGCAAGTATCCAGTCGCCTGACGCGATTGCATCTAAGCGTGGTAAATCAGTCGACGAGATTATAGGTTAGTCATGAGCAAGCAATTACAAGTCACTCTAATTAAGAGCATTCACGGTCGCCTTAAGGCGCACCAGGCCTGTGCACGTGGGCTTGGCATCCGTCGCATCCATAACCCAGTAATGGTTATTGATACGCCTGAGAATCGCGGAATGATCAATAAGATTGAATACATGCTTAAGGTTGAGGAAGTATAAAATGCGTTTAAATTCGTTAAAGCCTGCAGCAGGTAGCCGTCCAGACAGCAAACGTGTCGGTCGTGGTATCGGATCTGGCTGGGGTAAAACCTGTGGCCGTGGTCATAAAGGTCAGAAGTCACGCTCTGGTGGATTCCATAAGGTTGGTTTTGAAGGTGGTCAAATGCCCCTACAACGTCGCCTACCTAAATTTGGTTTCAGTTCACGAAAAGCACGCCTAACCGCAGAGTTACGTTTGCCAGAACTATTGTTAGCTAAGGCTGACGTGATTGATATTGAAGCATTAAAAGCAGAGAACTTGGTTCCTGCGTTCACACAAAAAGTGAAAGTCATATTGTCTGGTGAAATCACCACAGCAGTTAAGACAAAAGGATTAAACTTTACTAAGGGCGCAAAGGCAGCTGTTGAAGCAGCTGGCGGTAGCATCGAAGAGTAAAGCGAATGTCTAGCTCTCGAGCGAATATGGCAGCCTCCACTGGAGGACTGAGTAAAGGGTCAGAACTGCGACAGCGTCTGGCTTTCGTGCTTATGGCCTTGATTGTTTTCCGTCTTGGAACGTTTATTCCAACGCCGGGCATCGATCCAGCCGCTATGGCTAGGTTCTTTGAAGAACAGAGCAGCACCATCTTAGGCATGTTCAACATGTTCTCCGGTGGCGCATTAGAGCGTTTAAGTATCTTTGCATTGGGAATCATGCCGTATATTTCGGCTTCGATTATCATGCAATTGATGAGTGCGGTTGTACCGGCACTTAAAGAATTGAAGAAAGAAGGTGAAGCGGGTCGTCGTAAGATCACACAGTACACGCGTTACGGTACTGTTGTTTTAGCAACCTTCCAGGCGATTGGTGTAAGTATTGCCTTACAGAATCAAGGTGTAGCGATATCTGCTGGCACCAGCTTCATATTTACAGCAGCTTTGAGTTTGGTTACTGGCACCATGTTTTTAATGTGGTTGGGTGAGCAGATCACTGAACGAGGTATCGGAAACGGTATTTCAATTATTATCTTTGCAGGTATTGTCGCTGGTTTACCTTCTGCGGTAGGCGGTACCCTGGAATTAGCGCGAACTGGTGAATTGTCCAGCGCACTAGTCCTTTTATTATTTGTTATGGCAATTGTAGTGACTGGTTTTGTCGTTTTTGTTGAGCGTGGTCAACGCCGCATAACGGTGAACTACGCAAAGAGACAGCAAGGCCGTAAAATGTACGCGGCACAGTCTAGTCACTTGCCACTGAAGTTGAATATGGCTGGTGTTATTCCGCCTATCTTTGCTTCAAGTATTATCTTGTTTCCGGCAACACTAGGGCAGTGGGCTGGTAACATTGAAGGCATGGGCTGGTTGCAGGATATCTCTGCGACACTAGCACCAGGGCAACCACTGTATGTGTTGTTTTATGCTCTAGCAATTGTGTTTTTCTGTTTTTTCTACACAGCGATCGTGTTCGATTCGCGAGAGACTGCAGATAACCTGAAGCGTTCAGGCGCTTTTATCCCAGGAATACGACCTGGTGAGCAAAGTGCACGTTACATCGATGGCGTATTGACTCGATTGACAGCAGTTGGCGCAATATACATCACCTTAGTGTGTTTAATGCCTGAGTTTTTGATTTTGAAATGGAATGTACCTTTCTACTTTGGTGGTACTTCTTTATTAATTATTGTGGTCGTAGTCATGGACTTTATCGGCCAAGTGCAGTCTCATTTGATGTCCTCGCAGTATGAGGGTCTGATGAAGAAAGCGAATTTGAAAGGTGGGCGCGAAGGCCGTCTACGCTAGGAGATATCGAATGAAAGTTAGAGCATCTGTTAAAAAACTTTGTCGTAATTGCAAGATCGTACGTCGTAATCGAGTATTACGTGTAATTTGTACTGATCCTCGGCACAAACAACGTCAGGGTTAAGCTAAGCTTAAACGCATTGAAACAATTGATTTAATTGGTAAAATTTACAGCTTCCTACATTTAAGGTAGGAATTTATTTTCAGGAGAAAAACGTGGCCCGTATTGCCGGAATTAATATTCCAGTACACAAGCACACTGTGATTGCGCTGACCTCAATCTACGGCGTAGGTCGTACCCGTGCGCAAGAGATTTGTGCAGCTACCGGTGTTGGTACTGACGTCAAGATTAAAGATCTGACCGAAGAAGAAGTCGAAAAGATTCGCGCAGAAGTTGCTAAAGCACCTGTAGAGGGTGATCTACGTCGTGAAGTTTCAATGAACATCAAGCGATTGATGGATCTTGGTACTTACCGTGGCATTCGTCATCGTCGTGGACTACCACTACGTGGACAACGCACGAAAAACAACGCTCGTACGCGCAAAGGCCCGCGTCGACCTATTAAGAAATAGATTGAGTATATAAGGCATGGCAACTAACAAAGCAGCACCAAAGAAGAAGAAGGTAAAACGCGTCGTTACTGATGGTATCGCGCATATTAACGCTTCTTTCAATAATACTATTATCACGATCACTGATCGCCAAGGAAATGCACTTTGCTGGGCAACTTCGGGTGGTTCTGGTTTCCGTGGTTCTCGTAAGAGCACGCCATTCGCTGCACAGGTCGCAGCTGAGCGTTGTGGCACAGTAGCCTTAGATTACGGCATGAAAAATCTTGATGTTATGGTCAAAGGACCAGGACCAGGTCGTGAGTCGGCGGTACGTTCGCTGAATTCCCTTGGTTTTCGCATCACAAATATTAAAGATATAACCCCTATTCCTCATAACGGATGTCGCCCACCTAAGCGCAGAAGAGTGTAGTTAGATATGGCAAGATACCTAGGACCAAAATGTAAGTTAATGCGCCGCGAAGGAACTGATTTGTTCCTCAAGAGCCGTGCGCGTCCTTTAGATTCAAAATGTAAAGCGGACAAGCCACCAGGCCAACACGGTGACAAACGAACACGTCTGTCTGACTACGGTTTACAGCTGCGTGAAAAGCAAAAGTTACGTCGTACTTACGGTGTACTTGAGCGTCAATTCCGCAATTACTTTAAGAAAGCATCGAATCAAAAAGGTTCTACCGGTGAGAACCTGTTAGCGCTACTCGAATGCCGCTTAGATAACGTGGTTTATCGTATGGGCTTCGGCGTGACTCGTGCTGAGTGTCGTCAGTTAGTCAGTCACAAGGCGATTGAAGTGAATGGATCTGTAGTTAACATTCCTTCCTACCAAGTGAAAGCAGATGACGTGATTTCAGTACGTGAGAAGTCGCGCAAGCAATTACGCATTCAAGACTCATTGAGTACTGCCGAACAATTCGGTTTACCTCATTGGATCGAATTAGATAGTAAGCAGATGAAAGCAACCTTTAAAATGGTGCCTGATCGTTCCGATCTATCTGCCGATATCAACGAGCAACTAGTCGTCGAGCTTTACTCGAAGTAACCATAGTCTGAGAGGTACACATAGTGTCTAGTTCAAATGAGCTATTAAAGCCAAGGTTAGTTGACGTTAATGTCATTAGCCCACGCAACGCCAAAATTGTTTTAGAGCCTTTAGAGCGTGGTTTTGGCCACACTCTAGGTAATGCGCTCCGTCGCATCTTGTTATCGTCTATTCAAGGTAGTGCTGTTGTTGAAGTGCAAATTGAAGGCGTGCTACATGAATACACTGCTATTGAAGGTGTACATGAAGATGTAGTCGATATCTTATTGAATCTGAAAGGGCTTGCAGTTGTCTTACACAATAAGACTGAAGCTAGCTTAGTTATCAATAAAGTCGGACCTGGTGTGGTTACAGCCGCTGATATCCAGGGTGATGCCGATGTTGAAATCATTAATCCTGAGCATGTGATCGCTAACATCACGTCGAATGGTTCATTGAGCCTGACCATGAAGGTCGCTACCGGTCGTGGTTACGTTCCTGCAACACAACGTCGTACTGATGAAGAGCGTCCTATTGGCTCGCTTCTGTTAGACGCTAGCTTTAGTCCGGTACGTCGCGTTTCTTACAGTGTAGAAAGCGCACGTGTTGAACAGCGTACGAACTTAGATAAGCTGATTATTGAGCTTGAGACTGATGGTACAGTTGATCCTGAAGAGACTGTACGTAAAGCAGCAGGTATCTTGCAGCAGCAATTAACTGTCTTCGTTGAACTTGAAGGTAGTGAGCAAGAAGAAGCAGCTTGGGTTGAAGCAGAGATTGATCCAATTCTATTACGTCCAGTGGATGATTTGGAATTGACAGTACGTTCAGCTAATTGCTTGAAAGCCGAAAACATTTATTACATTGGTGACTTAATTCAACGTACTGAAGTTGAATTACTGAAGACCCCGAACTTAGGTAAAAAGTCACTAACAGAAATTAAAGACGTATTGGGTTCGCATGGTCTTTCGCTAGGTATGCGCCTAGAAAACTGGCCACCAGCTCAAATGAAAGAAGAGCGTAAGCCCCTCATTTAAAGATTTATTAGGTAATAGTTATGCGACATAGATATGCAGGAAGAAAATTAAACCGGACCGATGCGCATCGTAATGCGATGTTTCGCAATATGGCGGTTTCATTGGTTGAACATGAGGTGATTCGAACTACTTTGCCAAAAGCAAAAGAATTACGCCGTGTACTTGAGCCACTCATTACACATGCTAAGGATGATTCTGTAGCTAAACGTCGCCTGGTCTTTGCTCGTTTACGTGATAAGGCTGCGGTAGGTAAATTGTTTGTTGAGCTTGGCCCTCGTTATAAGGCGCGTCCAGGTGGTTACCTACGCATCTTAAAATGTGGTTTACGTACTGGTGATAAGGCCCCAATGGCCTTGGTTGAATTGGTTGACCGCCCAGAATAAGCCTAAGCGATTTGTTTGATAAAAAAAGCCAGACTTGTTCTGGCTTTTTTTATGCCTGCATTTCTATACTTTCTCCAGACTAACCTGTTCCTGCCAATAGCGCTTTTAAATAACTACCTGTATGTGACTTCGGATTGTTGCTGACCTCTTCTGGTGTTCCAGTAGCAACGATATCACCACCTCCTGAGCCACCCTCAGGGCCGAGATCGATCATCCAGTCGGCTGTCTTAATAACATCCAGGTTATGCTCAATGACGATCACACTATTGCCTTGTTCACGCAGCTTATGCAGTACTCCTAGGAGCTGTGCAACATCATGGAAGTGTAAGCCGGTAGTTGGTTCATCAAGAATATAAAGTGTTTTCCCGGTATCTCTCTTTGAGAGCTCACGGGATAGTTTTACACGTTGTGCTTCACCACCAGAGAGGGTGGTCGCACTCTGACCAAGGGTAATGTAGGTCAGGCCCACCGAGCAGAGGGTTTCTAATTTACGCTTAATTGAAGGTACTGCATTAAAAAATTCGACAGCATCTTCAATCGTCATTTGTAAGACATCATAAATATTCTTACCTTTGTAACGAATCTCCAGTGTCTCGCGGTTGTAGCGTTTACTCTTACACATTTCACAGGGAACGTAGACATCTGGTAGGAAATGCATTTCAACACGTATCACACCATCACCTTGGCAAGACTCACAGCGGCCGCCCTTAACATTGAAGCTAAAGCGTCCCGGTGTGTAGCCACGTGCTCGTGACTCCTGTGTGCCAGCGAAGAGATCTCGAATAGGCGTAAATAAACCGGTATAGGTTGCAGGGTTGGATCGCGGTGTGCGTCCAATCGGGCTTTGATCGATATCTACAATCTTATCGATATGTTCTAGGCCCTCGATTTCACGATAAGGCTCGCAGTAGATACTGGATTTATTCAGTTTACGGGCGAGTGCGGCATACAAGGTGTTGTTGACTAAGGTTGACTTCCCGGAGCCTGATACACCGGTCACAGCAACAAATAAGCCGAGTGGGAAATCAGCATCGACATCATTTAGATTATTACCAGTGGCACCACGGATACTTAAGATGCGGTTCTGATCCACTGGATGGCGCTTTTCTGGTACATCAATCTTGAGCGCACCTGATAAATACTGACCGGTTAAAGAGCTTTGATCTTGAGCGACATATTCCGGCTTACCAGCAGAAATGATTTCACCACCATGGATGCCGGCACCAGGGCCAATATCAACGACATAATCCGCTGCTCGTATGGCTTCCTCATCATGCTCAACTACGATAACCGTGTTACCGAGATCACGTAAGCGAATTAAGGTATTAATCAGTCGCTGGTTATCACGTTGGTGTAGACCGATGGACGGTTCATCCAACACATACATGACACCGACTAGGCCAGAGCCAATCTGTGAGGCTAATCGAATACGTTGGGCTTCACCACCAGAGAGCGTATCTGCACTGCGTTCAAGGCTGAGATAGTCCAGACCAACATCGACAAGAAAGGAGAGGCGTGCTCGCACTTCCTTGATAATCTTATCGCCTACCTTAGCCGCTTGTCCTGCTAATTCTAGTGTGTCGAAAAAATGTAAGGCCTCACGAATTGAGATGCGCGTAATAGAAGGGAGGTTACGTTCGCAAATAAAGACATTTCGGGCCGCTTCATTTAATCGTTCACCGGCACAACTCTCACATTTTTGTTGTGCTAAATATTTGCTTAGCTCATCACGTACCATGCTGGAATCAGTCTCACGGTAACGACGTTGCATGATTGGAATAATGCCTTCAAAGGTATGTGAGCGAGTACTATTTTTTCCATGTTCATTGATGTGATTGAATTCAATGAGCTCATCTCCACTGCCGTAGAGAATGATGTCTTGTGCTGATTGCTGTAAATCTTGGAATGGAGTTTCGACATCGAAAGAGTAATGTTCAGCCAAGGAAGCAAGCATCTGTGAGTAATGCGCATTGCGTCGGTCCCAACCTCGAATGGCTCCACCGGCACAACTTAAGTGCGGTGAGGCAACAATCAATTCAGATTCAAAATATTCCTCAATACCTAAGCCATCACAGCTAGAACAAGCACCAATAGGGTTGTTGAATGAGAATAGGCGAGGTTCTAGCTCAGTTACGCTATAACCACATTTCGGACAGGCGAAACGTGCTGAGAAAACAACTGACTCGGCCTTAGGGTCATCGATAAAGGCAATCTCAGCGATATCATCGGCAAGTTTTAAGGCCATTTCAAAGGATTCGGCTAAACGTTGTTCAATGTCAGGCTTTACCTTGAAGCGATCGATCACAACTTCAATAGTATGCTTCTTGCGTAGATCTAATTTTGGTGGCTCATCCAGTTCATATACTTCACCATCAATACGTGCACGTAAAAAGCCTTGTGCATGCATCTGTTGTAAAAGCTGGATATGCTCGCCTTTGCGATTCTGGACCACTGGTGCTAACAGCATTAAGCGGCTATCAGCGGGCATTTTCATGACTTGATCGACCATTTGACTGATAGTCTGCGCATTGAGGGCTAGGGCATGCGTTGGGCACATAGGTGTGCCTACGCGTGCATAAAGCAAGCGAAGATAGTCATAGATCTCAGTGATGGTGCCGACAGTTGACCTCGGATTGTGTGAGGTCGATTTTTGTTCAATCGAGATGGCAGGAGATAAGCCCTCGATGGTGTCGACATCAGGCTTTTCCATGCGTGCCAAAAATTGTCTAGCATAGGCCGATAAAGACTCTACATAGCGGCGTTGGCCTTCGGCAAAAATAGTATCGAATGCCAGTGATGATTTTCCAGAGCCAGATAGCCCTGTAATCACGATGAGTTGATCGCGCGGGAGATCAATGTCTATATTTTTTAGGTTGTGGGTACGCGCCCCTCTGATCTGTATCGCGGTCATGTTTACAGGCGTCTAGTTCCTTCGCTGGGGGTAAACTTGCTAATATACGTGGTTTCCATAAGCTGACGCAAAATAATTAAGTCAATGTATACAACATGAGCCAACAGAATGAATTCGATTGAGCGTCGCGCGGCAATTTCGCTTGCCTTAATCTATTCCACACGAATGCTAGGCTTATTTATGATCTTGCCGGTATTTGTGTTGTACGCCGAGAAGCTTGCCGACATTACTCCTTTTCTAATCGGTGTGGCGATAGGGATCTATGGTTTAACACAGGCCATATTCCAAATTCCTTTTGGTATTTGGTCAGATCGTATCGGGCGTAAACCAGTAATTATTTTTGGTTTGCTGTTGTTTGCATTAGGTAGCGTAGTCGCTGCCCTGGCAACAAGCATAGAATGGATCATTATAGGTCGCGCTTTACAGGGTACGGGAGCGATTGCCGCCGCCGTTATGGCCTTGGCCGCCGATCTGACGCGAGAACAGCACCGTACAAAGGTCATGGCGATTATTGGCGGCAGTATAGGCTTCTCATTTATGTTGGCATTGATTCTAGGCCCAATACTACAGGCTTGGTTCGGTGTCCCTGGGATATTTTGGCTGACGGCTGTATTAGCACTGCTAGGCATCCTAATTGTTTCGTTTCTAGTGCCTAATGTTCAATTGCCAAAGATGCAGTCTGAACTATCAGTCGGTCGACGTGGCTTGGGTCTGGCAATCAATAACGCCCAGTTACTGCGTTTGGATTTTGGTGTCTTTATCCTACACATGGTGTTGACGGCGGTATTCGTCGTGGTGCCAAGCATGTTGCAAAAACAATTTGCATTAGACATGGCTGATCACTGGCAGGTCTATCTCGCAGTCATGCTGGCTTCGATTGTATTACTAATTCCGAGCATCATTTTCAGCGAGAAAAAACAGAAGACAAAAGAGGTCTTATTAGCTGCCATTTTTCTCTGTATTCTGTCTCAACTGAGTCTATTTCAGTCTGATCTCAGCTTTTGGTCCTTCATACTCGCCATGGTAGTGTTTTTCTGGGGGTTTAACCTACTGGAAGCAACCTTGCCATCACTGGTCTCGAAAACCTGTAATGCAGGTAATAAGGGTGCAGCTATGGGGGTGTTTTCAAGTAGTCAGTTCTTTGGTGCCTTCGTTGGTGGTAGTGCATCAGGCTTGATCCTGCAGCGTTATGACGCCAGTGGCGTATTTTTGTTCGCTGCGATTATGCTTACGCTATGGTTTCTAGTAGCATTCAGTATGCGCAAGCCAGATCACCGGCCCAGTTATAGTTTTCAAGTGGGTGTGATGGCGTCGCAACAAGCTGCTGTAGTAGCGCAGCAGTTACAAGATTTTGAAGGTGTCCTAGATGCCGCTGTTATCGGTGAACAAGGTGTGGCTTATTTGCGTATCGATAAGCAACGTTTTATAGAACAAAAATGTATCGAAAAATTTGCTAATTTAAATTAGCTCATGAGGGGGAAACATGGCTAGAGGTATCAATAAGGTAATCATTGTCGGTAATTTAGGACAAGATCCGGAAGTAAAGTATATGCCCAGTGGTGGCGCGGTCTGTAATATCACGGTAGCGACATCAGAAAGCTGGAACGATAAAAGCACTGGTGAGAAGCAAGAGCGTACTGAATGGCATCGCATTGTCTTTTATCGTAAGTTGGCTGAGATCGCAGGTGAATACTTACGTAAAGGTTCACAGGTATACGTTGAAGGGAAATTACAAACACGTAAGTGGCAAGACCAGGGCGGTGCTGATCGTTACACTACAGAGATTGTAGCGAATGAGATGCAGATGCTAGGTGGCCGCGGATCAGCCTCTTCAGGGGCATCAAGTTCAGGTTCTACAGGTTTTGACAGTAGCAACAATCAAGCTTCTGCAGCGCCAGCGAGTAGTAATACTCCAGCTCCAGCAGGTGGCGGTATGGCCGATGATTTTGATGACGATATACCGTTTTAGTTGGGTAATCCCACATAACGGCCAGGGCTTTTAGATCAGGCTCTGGGTGAGTACTAAGAGGGCTGCAGAATTATTCTGTAGCCCTTTTTTTATGCCGTAACTTCGGATAGCTTGCCGTCACCAAGCTGATAAACATGATCGGATACATCGACGATAGCAGGACGGTGAGAGATAGAGATGACCGTAATTTCTCGACTGAGTTCTTTGAATATCTGACTCAAGGCCAGCTCTGTCTCACTATCTAATGCACTGGTTGCTTCATCCAGTATGAGTAAACGAGGCGAGTGTACCAAGGCGCGTGCAATTAAGATTCGTTGGCGTTGGCCGCCTGATAGTTGGGCACCATTTTCACCTACCACTGTTTCTATACCTAGAGGTAACTCTGCGACAAAGTCCATCGCTTTAGACTTTGCTAGGGCGGTAGTTATTTCATCATTGCTATAGCTGGGTTCACCTAAAGTGACATTGTCTTTGATACTTGAATTCAACAGGCTATTTTCCTGTGTGACATAGCCAATCTGTTGGCGCCAATGCTGAATATCTAATTCGTCTAATGGAATACCATCAATTAATATCTTTCCACCACTAGGTTGGTGTAAGCCGCAGAGTAGATCAACTAACGTAGTCTTACCAGCACCTGACGGACCAATGAACGAGTTCAGTTTATGCTGATGGATGACGGCCACGGCTTCGGTCAGTACTGGTTTATCAGGGTGACTGAAGCTAAGATTTTGAAAGAGAATATCGCCATCTAGTAAATGCTGCTTAACGCCATCTCGACGTTCAGCATTCTTTGTATTGAGGTTAATTAGCTCAATGATCTCCCTATACGCCTCATTATCATCGACAAATTTTTGGTAGAGTTTTTGTGCCTTGCCAAAAAATTTCATCGAGCGCAAATATAAAATCACTAGAATAAAACCATAGGCGAGAGGTAGCTCTAGATGACGGAAAGAAAAATAGACAGTGAGCACGATGGTAGTCATCAGAATAATTTCTTGCAGCATATCTAGGGTTTCTGATGCGATGGTTGATTTTCGATAGGTCACTTTGAGTTGTTTTGCATAGCTATCGAGTACAGCTTGTACATGTCGTTCTCTCGCCATCGCCTTTAGCGGCTTAATACTGCGATAGGAGTCGGTTAATTGCGATGTAATCTTGCGAATAATAAGGGTGGTGTCAGCACCGACTTGACGGCTATACCCAACTAAACGGCTGAACAGTAATACCAGTAAGAGACTAGTGACGATAGCTATCGTGGCGACTTCCCATGAGATAAGAAAGGCCACTGTAAGGTAGGCAATCATCTGAACAATAATGCAGACGATATCAACAATCGTCATGTAGCCCTGGCCAGAGCGTTCAGCCTCACTGACTAATGCCGCAGTGTATTCACCGCTAGAGCGACTAGTGAAAAACTTCCATTCTGTTTGAGATACCGAGGTAAGCAAATGTATGCGTAAATCCTTAACAATCTTCGCTACAGTGAAGCCTGCGTAAACCCGTGCAATACCAAAAATAATACTTTGCACGGTGATTCCTACTAATAGGAATGTGACCATACTCTCTGTGGTTGGTGTAATACCAATGGTTTCAAAAAACTGGAAAAACATCTGCACTTTGGCAGTCTGCTTGCCAACCATACTGATCAATAAGACAGGCATAGCCATTAGTGTAGCGGCAGTAATTATGCTGGCAAAGGTAACCGCGATGCAGACGATGAGGGTGCGTCTGGGATAACTTGAGTAGAAATAACGTAATAAATGCATGGTTTTGCCAAAATACCGGTAACTTGAGGACGGTGATTTCTATCTAGAGGTAGATCATTAATCGCCCATACTACCTCGCGTTGTAGGTCATGCCAATTAACCCAAGCCAATTACCATGGTTTGTCTGCCTAATTTCTAAGAACTACCTCTATTTAATAGCATAATTGTAATGTTTGGGGCATACCATCATGCGCAATCGTTGATACAATGTACCTATGAAGCAAAAAGTATTTATTAAAACGCATGGCTGCCAAATGAACGAGTATGACTCGGACAAGATGGCGGATGTTCTTATCGATGCCAAAGATATGCAGTTGACTGATAATCCGGAGGAAGCGGATGTTCTGTTACTGAATACCTGTTCTATTCGCGAAAAAGCACAAGAGAAGGTGTTTTCGCAATTAGGTCAATGGCAAAAGCTGAAGGCAAAGAATCCAGATCTGATTATCGGTGTCGGTGGCTGTGTTGCTAGTCAAGAAGGCGAGGCGTTAAAACGCCGTGCACCACAGGTGGATGTCGTATTTGGTCCGCAAACACTACATCGGCTGCCCAATATGATTGATCAGGTTAGAGATCAAGGTAAGGCTGTGGTTGATATCTCCTTCCCTAAGATTGAAAAGTTTGACAGTTTGCCAGCACCTAGAGTGGAAGGACCCTGTGCCTTTGTTTCTATCATGGAAGGCTGTAGTAAATATTGCTCGTATTGTGTCGTGCCTTACACCCGTGGTGAAGAGATTAGTCGGCCACTGAATGACGTCCTAATTGAGATCCTTCAGCTTGCCGAGAAAGGGGTGAAAGAAATTACTCTGCTTGGGCAAAACGTAAATGGTTATTACGGTGTAATGGATGGAGGGCAAACAGCGAACTTTGCCTTGTTATTACATTATGTAGCTGAGATTGAGGGGATTGAGCGTATTCGTTACGTCACTTCTCATCCGCTGGAATTTAGTGATGAGCTGATTGAAGCCTATTCAGAAATACCCAAGCTAGTGAATCATCTGCATCTGCCGATCCAAAGTGGATCTGACCGCATTCTTGCGGCAATGAAACGTGGGTATACCACGCTAGAATACAAATCTAGGGTGCGTAAGTTACGGACTCATCGTCCTGATATCAGTATGTCTTCAGACTTTATTATTGGCTTTCCTGGAGAAACGGATAAAGATTTTGAGGACACAATGCGGTTGATTGAAGATGTTGTTTACGATTACTCCTTTAGCTTTATCTTTAGCGCACGTCCTGGCACTCCAGCGGCGGATTTACTCGATGAGACACCACTCGCTGTGAAGAAGGAACGGCTACAAATTCTGCAGGCTCGTATTCTGCAGATGGCAAGTGAGATCTCGACCAATATGGTGGGTAGTGAGCAGGTGGTGCTGGTTAATGGACCATCGAAAAAGGATGCGGAAGAAGTTGCTGGACGGACCGAAAACAATCGCGTGGTTAATTTTGCTGCGAGTGAGGATACCTATGGCCAATTGGTTAAGGTAAAGATTACCGAGGCCAATCCCAATTCATTACGTGGAATCCTCGTTTCTTGAAGACTAGGACAATTCATTGAGTGCGCCATTGGATACCGTAACACTCACGCTATTACCAGGTGAAAATCCACGTCTAGCCAATCTCTGTGGTCCGTTTGATCAACACCTGAAACAGCTTGAAGAACGCCTTACCGTTGAGATCGGTCATCGTGGTAACTTGTTCAATATTTCGGGTGATACAAAAAACATTCGGACGGCGACTAAAATTATCAAAAATCTATACTCAGTAACTCGTAAAGAAGTGCTGACTAAGGAGCTGATCCACTTGCATTTACAATCTTCTGAAGTTGAAAGTATTAACAATGGCGAATCTGAAAAACCATCTGATGTTGTGATTCGCACCCGGCGTAGCATCATTAAGCCGCGCGGTAAGAATCAGGAAAGATATGTCCGTGATGTATTGAAAAATGATCTTACGTTTGGCATTGGTCCGGCGGGCACGGGTAAGACCTATCTAGCAGTTGCCTGTGCGGTTGAAGCGTTAGATTCGGAGAAGGTAGAACGCTTAGTACTGGTTCGTCCAGCTGTAGAAGCCGGTGAAAGATTAGGTTTTCTGCCAGGAGATCTAGCACAAAAGATTGATCCTTATTTGCGCCCTATATATGACGCGTTATATGAAATGATGGGTTTCGATCGAGTGAATAAATTGATTGAAAAAACCATTATTGAGGTGGCCCCTTTAGCCTATATGCGTGGCCGTACCCTGAATGATGCCTTTGTTATTTTAGACGAGGCGCAAAATACGACTAAAGACCAAATGAAGATGTTTCTAACGCGTATTGGTTTTGGTTCTAAGGCCGTCGTCACAGGTGATGTGACCCAGATTGATTTACCGAACCCGCGCATGTCAGGGTTGCGTAATGCGATTGAGGTTTTGAGTGATGTCGAAAAGATCAAATTTAATCACTTTAAATCGGGTGATGTCGTACGACATCCACTGGTTAAGCATATTATCGAAGCGTATGACGACTACGATAAATCACAGCATACTCAAGACCCATCATGATCACCATCGGGCTGCAAACGGCAGCCAATTTCCCTACAGCCCCGAGTGCGGAACTATTTCAAGCATGGGCAACGGCCATAGATTCAATGGTTGAGGCCACATCAGATGTGTCTCTTCGTATCGTTGATCGTGATGAAATGGCTAGCCTGAATCAGCAATATCGCAATAAAGAAGGGACTACCAACGTTTTGGCCTTTCCTTGTGAGTTACCAACAGAGTTACCGGCAGACTGGCAACAGCTAGCAGCGATGCCTGAAGAATCCGCGGCAGAGATCATATTTCTAGGAGATATCGTCATTTGTGCCCCCGTAGTCAGTGCCGAAGCAGAGCAGCAGGGTAAAAGTGAAATTAGCCACTGGGCGCATCTCACAGTGCATGGTATTCTGCATTTGCTAGGTTTTGATCACTACGAAGAGGCGGATGCCGAACGTATGGAAGATACAGAAACAGCAATTCTTAAAAAACTAGGATTTGAAAATCCCTATCACTAACGTGACGATAATTCTCTATTCTGCTGGCCTAGGCACAGCTACCAAGTGCAACCGCCGTGGCTGATCCCGTGACGCCAAAGACTTGGCTCGCCCGACTTAATCAATTCTTTCTTGGTGAACCCAAGGATCGCCAAGAATTAGTTGAGATCCTGCAGGATGCGCAAGAACGTAATTTGTTCGATTCCAGTGCTTTAACCATGATTGAAGGCGCCTTACAGGTGTCTGAAATGCAAGTGCGTGACATTATGATTCCGCGATCGCAAATGGTTGTAGTCGATGAGAAGCTCTCAGTGCAAGAAATGTTGCCGATTATTATTCAATCTGCACATTCTAGATTTCCAGTTATTGGTGAAAGCCGCGATGAAGTGGTTGGTATTCTGTTGGCAAAAGATTTGCTGCGTTACTTGGTCGACAGTAATACCGATGAATTTAGTATTCGCGATATTCTACGACCTGCGTATATGTCGCCAGAGAGCAAACGTCTAAATGTATTACTTAACGAATTTCGTAAATCAAGTAATCATATGGCGATCATCGTTGATGAATATGGTGGTGTGTCAGGGTTAGTTACGATCGAAGATGTTTTAGAACAGATCGTTGGTGATATCAGTGATGAGCATGATCTAGCAGAAGACCAATACATCACCTATTCAGAAGAAAAAAAACACGCACTGGTCAAGGGTTTAACCCCGGTTGAAGACTTCAACGAATTCTTTGAAGTGGCTTTGGCTGAGGATGATTTTGATACCATTGGCGGCCTTATCACTAAGCAATTTGGTCGAGTCCCCAAGAGTGGTGAAAAGACACAGTACCAAAAATTAATATTTGAAGTTGTACGTGCTGACAGTCGTCGACTGCATTTATTAAAAGTTAGCCGTACGTAGAGATTGAACTGGTGATTGCTCTGCCAACCAAGCTAATGCAATCACCGTTACTTGCTTTTCCTATCGGTGCCCTTACCGTATTCGCTTTCTCACCATTTAAGCTATGGTGGGTAGCATTGATTGCAATCGCCGTTCTGCGCTTATTGCATCGTCAACTCCAACGACCTGCCTTAACCGGACTATATTTTGGTTTGGGTTATTTTGGCTTTGGTACTTCTTGGGTATTCAATAGTGTGTACGAATTTGGCCAAGCCCCTTGGCCGGTCGCCATTTTAATTACACTCTGTTTTGTAATGGCTCTTAGTCTTTTCATGAGTGGCTGCTTGCTGCTGGTGTCGCGACTGGAATCACATTGTCCATCTGCATTAGCGGGTGAGTTAATCTTTATCGCCTTATGGTTGCTCATGGAATGGCTCAGGGGTTGGTTATTTACTGGTTTCCCTTGGTTATTACTGGGGCATAGCGTAATAGACTCGCCCCTGCAGGGTGTCTTACCGGTTTTCGGTACGCTCGGTGCAAGTGCTGTGATACTGGCTTTGGCCTTATTGCTCTCAGCAGCACTGCGCGCACTCAGGTGCTCACCGAGAGGATTTAAACTACCCGCAGCGGTCAGTCTCTTGTTAGTCGGGTTACTATTAGCCCTAGGCCAGCAGCAATGGACTGAAGACGTTACTGGCTCCACTCTTAAAGTGGCTATCATGCAGGGCAATATTCCAGTTGAAATGAAATGGTCGCAAGATCGGCGTGCAGAAATCTATGCGGTCTATCTTGAGATGAGCCAACAGCATTTAGACCGTGATGTCATCATCTGGCCAGAAACGGCTATTCCTACTTATTTTCGTATCGCTGAACGTGACTTTTTAGGAGACTTTCGTAATCAGCTGATCGCTAGTTCAACACAATTGCTCAGCGGTTCATTTCGATATCAGAAAGAACCAGAAAAAACCTATAATTCAGTAGTCGTGGTTGGTGAAGGGCTACAGAAATACGATAAGCAGCATCTAGTGCCGTTTGGTGAATATCTACCATTACGATGGGTATTCGATATTTTTCGCCGATTTGTCACCATACCCATGTCCGATCTAAGCTCAGGAGTAGGGCCGCCATTGTTATCTATTGCTGGTATTCCGGTAGGTATTTCAATTTGTTATGAAGCAATCTTTGGCCGTGAGATCATTCGTGCGCTACCGCAGGCCCAAATCTTGATTAATGTAACTAATGATAGTTGGTTTGGAAATTCCTTAGCGCCCCATCAGCATTTGCAAATCGCACGTGTCAGGGCGCGTGAGACAGAACGCTATTTACTGCGTTCAACCTCGACCGGTATCAGTGCTGTGATCGATCCTATGGGGCGTGTGCTACAGCAAACAGAGCAATTTAAACGGCAAACATTAACTGCCGAGGTGCAGGCGCGCAGAGGTCATACACCCTATTCCTATTGGGGGGATTCGGCTATTCTCGTCTTAACGTTAGGGCTTTTAGTGATAGCATTAGGGCCGGCCTCAGGACGTACTAAATCAGTCTGAGGTGTAGTAGATAGGCTTTACTCATACTCCAATTAGCCCATAAGCAGCCAAGTAAAAAAAGAATAAGAACTATGGAAGAAAATTACCAAGCCAGTCAGATCGAATCAGAGATTCAAACTTACTGGTCAGACAATCAGATATTCAGTGTGACTGAAGATAGCAGCCGAGAGAAATTCTACTGCTTGAGTATGTTTCCATACCCTAGTGGTCGCTTGCATATGGGGCATGTTCGTAACTACACCATTGGTGATGTTATTAGCCGATATCAACGCATGTTGGGTAAGAATGTGATGCAGCCTATGGGTTGGGATTCATTTGGTTTGCCGGCAGAAAATGCAGCGCTTAAGAATAAAGTCGCACCATCACAATGGACTGATGAAAATATTAGCTATATGCGCGCACAGTTACAGCGCTTGGGTTTTGCTTATGACTGGCAGCGCGAACTGGCAACCTGCAAACCAGATTACTATCGCTGGGAACAATGGTTATTTACGCGGCTGCTAAAGAAAGGTTTGGTCTACAAGAAAAAAGCGATCGTAAACTGGGATCCAGAAGATCAAACCGTACTCGCTAACGAGCAGGTGATCGATGGTCGTGGTTGGCGTTCAGGTGCTTTAGTCGAACGCCGAGAAATCTCGCAGTGGTTCCTAAAGATCACACAGTATGCCGATGAGTTACTAGAAGATGTAAAACAACTTGAGGGCTGGCCGGAGCAGGTTCGGACTATGCAGCAGAACTGGATAGGGCGTTCAGAGGGTTTACAGCTGCGGTTTGAAATGGAGGCTGATTTCGAAGCGTTGGAAGTGTATACCACACGGCCCGATACCTTGATGGGTGTGACCTATGTCGCGATTGCAGCGGAACATCCAGTAGCGCAGGCAGTAGCCGCGAATAATGATGAGATCAAAGCCTTCGTTGAGCAATGCCGACAGGGCAAGGTGGCTGAGGCTGATCTCAGTACTATGGAGAAGCTAGGTTGTGCCACCGGTCTAAACGCCCGTCATCCGATTACTGGTGAGTTAGTGCCTGTATGGATTGCTAATTTCGTCTTGATCGAATATGGCAGTGGTGCGGTGATGAGTGTGCCTGCACATGATCAGCGAGACTGGGAGTTTGCGAAAAAGTATGCACTACCGCTAAAGCAGGTCATTACCCCTTTAAACGGCAATGAACACGATATGGCTGAAGCGGCTTTTTGTGAGCATGGCCAACTGATTAATTCAGTAACATGGGATGGTCTGACCTCAAAGCAAGCCTTTATAGCAATAGCGGAACATGTCGAAGCTGCCAAACAGGGTGAGCGGCGAGTCAATTATCGTTTGCGTGACTGGGGTATTTCTCGCCAACGCTATTGGGGCTGCCCAATCCCTGTGATCTATTGTGATGACTGTGGTGCTGTTCCTGTGCCAGAGTCGGATTTGCCAGTGGAACTGCCAACAGATGTAGTCGTAACTGGTGCGGGCTCACCCTTAGATAAAATGGAATCCTTTGCTGCGGTCGACTGCCCAGAGTGTGGCAAGACGGCACGTCGCGAAACTGATACCTTCGATACGTTTTTTGAATCAAGTTGGTATTACGCGCGTTACTGTTCACAAGATAATAAAGAACAGATGCTAGATGAGCGTGCAAACTACTGGTTACCGGTAGATCAATACGTCGGTGGTATTGAGCATGCCGTCTTACATCTTTTGTATGCACGCTTTTTTCATAAATTAATGCGTGATGAAGGTCTGGTTGATAGCGACGAACCATTCACCAATTTATTAACACAAGGCATGGTGCTAAAAGATGGTACTAAGATGTCTAAATCTAAAGGCAATACGGTCGATCCAGAGCAGTTGATTGAAGCCTTTGGTGCTGACACTGTGCGTTTATTCACGATGTTTGCTGCACCACCAGAGCATTCTTTAGAGTGGGTCGATACGGGTGTTGATGGTGCTGCTAGATTCTTGAAGAAACTATGGCGCTTTGTCTATCAGTTTGTGCAGGAAGACACAGTTGAAATAAAGATACCAAAACAACAAGACTTAAACGTAAAGCAAAAAGAGTTGCGTCGAAAAGTACACCTGACAATTGCTAAGGTCAGTGATGATTTTGATCGTCGCTATACGTTTAATACCTCGATTGCAGCCAATATGGAGCTGCTCAATGAAATGACTAGTTATCCATTGTCAGATCAACAGGACCGGCAGGTGATCGGTGAAGGTATTCAGGCATTGGTTTTGATGTTGGCACCTATAGTCCCACATATCTGTACCCAGTTATGGCGTGAGCTAGGTCAGCAACAAGCACTAGAAGATGCTGCCTGGCCAGTTAGCCTGGATGAGGCGCTGGTGCAGGATAGTTTTGAACTAATCGTGCAGGTCAATGGTAAGCTTCGAGACAAGATTTCAATAGCAGCGGATGCCGATCAGGCGACAATTGAAGCAACTGCGCTGGCGAGTGAAAAGATACAAAGTTTTATCGAAGGCAAGACCTTACGTAAGGTTATTGTGGTGAAAAATAAGCTAGTCAATATTGTGGTTTAAAGGCATGCTGAGATGCTGTCTTTATCGCTTATAGAATGAATAAGGAATTTATTGTGAAAACTGCTTTTCGAGTTATCTCTGTGTTAGCACTCATTAGTTTACTTATGGCTTGTGGCTTTCAGCCTGCGGGCAAGGTTAAGCTCGATGCAAGGTTTGCTAAGACCCATATCTATACGCTTAGCAATGCTGCGATTATGGTTGATTTACTGCAACGGCAATTCCAAGAGAATAAATTTCCATTGGTCGATCAGACACAGGCATCGATTATCATCAATGTACTCAATGAGAAAACTAGTAAGCGTATTCTGTCGGTAGACTCGGATGGTAAAGCACGTATGTATGAGCTTGAGTTGGTCGTTGGTATTGCAGTAAAAGATGCCGAGGGCAAGAATTTATTGCCTAATCAAAATATAAATCTCAGCCGCGAATTCTTATTTGATATCAATTCAGTCTTAGGTAAATCGAGTGAAGAGCAGGAGATTTATACTGAGATGCGAAATGATGCCGCGCGCTTGATCATGCGTCGTCTACAAGCCTTAAGTGTGGCTAACTAACCACTACCAACAATCTTTGCGATGGCTGCTGAATCCAGTTCGCCATCGCCTTGCTTAAGTAGTTTTTGCAGCAATTCAGATGCTAAGGTAGCCCCAGGTAAATCGATCTGATTGGCCTTAGCACTGTCTAGGGCGATGCCTAGATCCTTTGCATGTAAATGAGTTTTAAAACCAGGCTCATAGTTCTGTTCGAGCATGCGTTGTCCATGTAGCTCAAGTACTCGGCTATAGGCAAAACCACCTAGTAAAGCCTCTCTCACCTTGGCCGGATCGACATCAGCACTTTGTGCCAATAAATAAGCTTCCGCCACTGCATTCATGGTCTGTGCTGCTAGGATTTGGTTGCAGGCTTTAGCGATCTGGCCGGCGCCATTATCGCCTATATGTACGATATTACTGCCCATAGCGGCAAACACGGCTTGAGCGCGTGTAAAGTCTATCGTACTGCCGCCCACCATAATTGAGAGCGTGCCATTAATAGCGCCGATCTCACCCCCCGAAATAGGGGCATCTAAGAGGCTTGCTTGCTTTGCCTCAAGCTGGTTAGCAAGGCGTTTAGTGACCTCGGCTGAGATCGTACTCATGTCGATAACTAAGGTACCAGGCCTGATGCCGTGAATTACCCCTGAAGGGCCAGTTAAGACCTCCTCTACATCACTACTATCTGAGACGCAGCTAATAATGATATCGACCACTGAGGCGAGTTCTGAGGGGCTTGCATAAGACTGAACGTTAGCTAGACCTAATTCATCTAACTGGGCTTGGCGGCGAGCGTAGACCGACAGTGAAAAGCCAGCACGCTGGAGGTTATGCATCATGGGTTTTCCCATGATACCAGGACCGATAAAGCCGATACGTTCTGTGTGCATGCCAATATAACCTTTAAAATAACTGTGGGGCCTAGTTCTGATCCCTGCCGGAAGTGCTAAAAAAGCGAGGATATTCACCAAGAAAGGCCTATAATAACCAAATATAACGCAGAAGACGGAATACTATTTGGAGCTGAAGCCTCAACAACTCACTGACCACCTCAGTCAGACCCTGTTACCAATCTATATGGTATCGGGTGAAGAGCCATTGCAGATTGATGAAGCGCTGCAGTTGCTTCGACGTAGGGCCTTTGACCTCGGTCATCAAGAGCGGCAGAGCTATCATGCTGAGCGCAGTTTTGACTGGTCACTGCTGCTCAGTGAAACAACCAATCTATCCTTATTTAGTCAGAAGAAACTCATCGAATTAAACATTCCCAGTGGTAAGCCGGGGACGGTCGGTAGTAAAGCGCTGGTCGAGTATTGCCAGAATCTACCAGAAGATGTAGTGCTGTTGATCCGTGCCGGTAAGATCGAAAAGAATGCCCTTAAATCTAAATGGGTACAAAGCATTAGCCAGGCTGGTGCACACCTACGGGTTTGGCCATTAAAGGCAAATGAGTTGGTGGCATGGGTGCAAGCGCGTCTACAAATAGAAGGATTACAAGCAGAGCGAGCGACTGCTGAATATATTGCCTCTAGGGCGGAAGGTAATATGCTGGCAGCGGCACAAGAGATTGAAAAGTTAGCCCTGCTACAGCTGAGTGCAGAGGGCTCGGCACAGGCCGATGTCTGGATGGAGGATCAAAACAAGTTCACTGTATTTGATCTGGTCGATGCCATACTCGCTGGCAGTCGTGGCAAGGTGGTGCATGTATTAAAGCAACTGCAAGCACAGTCCTTAGCACCGAATCTAGTCCTCTGGGGATTGGCTGAGCTAGTTCGTGCACTAAGCTATAACGCGCCTGGTGCAGACCGCTCTGCTAATGCTGCACATAATGCGTTTACCTATAGCAAGCGAGATGCCTTGCGCATGCAGGCACGCAAGTATAAGCCAGCTCAATTGGAAGCCTTGTTAGCGAAGTGTGCCGAGACTGATCAGATGATCAAAGGACGTGCCAGTGGTGAGCCATGGCAAGGATTTACACAAATAGCGCTTAAGTTAGCGCGTTGAAGGGTGTCAGAGGACTTATGGACGTGGAAACAGAAATGACAGAGCAGACCTTAGTGGCGTATATGCTTACTCTGGGTGAGCAGGCAAAAGCTGCAGCACGAGCTATGGCGATGGCTTCTAGTGAAAGTAAGAATCAAGTGTTATTAACACTAGCAGAGCGTATCGAAGCTGAGGCCGAAATGCTGATTGCTGAGAATCACTTGGATCTTGATGCAGGCAAAGCGAATGGCTTAGATGCTGCACTGTTGGATCGTTTGGAACTTAACCCAGCACGTATTGTGGGGATGGCTGATGGCCTACGCCAAGTGGCTGGCTTAGCCGATCCAGTTGGACAGGTGTCCAACTCTGCGGTGCGTCCTTCTGGTATTGAAGTCGGTCAGATGCGAGTGCCTTTAGGGGTTATCGGTATTATCTATGAATCACGTCCTAATGTGACAGCTGATGCTGCTGGCCTATGTTTGAAGTCTGGCAATGCCGCCATTTTACGCGGTGGCTCTGAGGCAATACATTCGAACCAAGCCATAGGTAAGTTGATTCAAGAATCATTAGCCGCAGTGGGTTTGCCTGCAGCGGCGGTACAGGTGGTAGCAACCACTGATCGTGAAGCCGTACGTCATCTGATTCAGATGCAGGAATATGTCAGTGTTATTGTGCCACGTGGTGGTAAAGGGCTGATTGAACGTGTCAGTCGCGAGGCAACTATCCCAGTAATAAAGCACTTAGATGGCAACTGCCATGTCTATGTCGATGCTGATGCAGACCTAGATAAGGCCTTGGCGATTGCAGTTAATGCTAAGACGCATCGCTTCGGTGTCTGTAATGCGATGGAAACATTACTGCTACATAAAAATATTGCTGCCACTCTACTGCCTAATTTGCAGAAAGCGTACGAAAAATTTGATGTTGAACTGCGTGGATGTGCCCTTAGTCAGGGGTTGGTTCAAGGGCTCACTAATGCCGTCGAAGCCGATTGGGAAACAGAGTATTTAGCCCCCATTCTAGCGGTTAAAATCGTTGAAGATCTGGCTCAGGCTATTGATCACATCGAACACTACGGCTCTCATCATACGGATGCGATTGTTACTGAGAACTATACAACGGCACGTCGTTTTATTCGTGCCGTCGACTCCAGTTCAGTTATGGTGAATGCGTCAACTCGTTTTGCCGATGGCTATGAATATGGCTTGGGCGCTGAGATCGGAATCAGTACTGATAAATTGCATGCGCGGGGTCCAGTGGGTTTAGAAGGCCTGACTACGCAGAAGTATGTTGTCTATGGTTCAGGCAATATACGTGAGTAACCAAGAAAGATCGCCATTGCGAAGTGTGTGTGACTAAGCGCCAACAATATATAGGCGTCCTCGGAGGGTCGTTCGACCCAATACATTTTGGTCATATTAAACCCTGTATGGAAGTCGCTAGTCGCTATGGTTTAGATCAGGTGCGATTGTTGCCATGTAAAGTATCACCATTCAAGCAACAAACTTTTGCTTCGGACGAACAGCGCTGGCAGATGGTGAACATGGTCGCATCTAATAGTGAAGTCTTTCAGGCGGACCGGCGTGAGTTAGATCGAGTAGAGCCATCTTTTAGCGTGCTGACGTTGAGAGAAATGGCTGATGAAGAACCTAATAAAGATAAGCTATTCTGGATATTAGGAATGGATGCCTTGATTGGTTTTCCGCATTGGCATCTTGCAACAGAAATCATGCAGTACTGTCATGTCTTAGTCTTGCGCCGCCCTGGGTATGAGTTGCCCTTAGACGGTGATGTGCGAACTTGGCTGGATCAGTACCTATGTGAGGACTTCCAGGAACTGGAAAGCACTATGTATGGTCATATTTATATGACTGATATTGAGATGTTAGATATCTCTTCCACTGAAATACGAGAGATGATTAAAAAAGATGAACAACCACGATTTAAGATGCCAGGGGGTATCTGGAATTATATTAAACGCAATCAGTTATATCTTAATGATTAACGCTAGGAGCACATGTGAAACCTGAAAACGTACTGGAGTTGGTTAATGAGGCCTTGGCCGATGTAAAGGCCAATGATGTAATTGCAATTGACGTCAGAAAAAAAATTAATGTCACCGATATCATGGTAGTTGCCAGCGGCACTTCTGACCGCCATGTTCAAGCATTAGCTAATAGTGTGGTTGAAACAGCAAAGAAGAAGGGCGCTAGCATTATTGGGGTTGAACGTGATCGCGCTTGGGTGCTGATTGACCTCTATGATGTTGTTGTCCACATTATGTTGCCTGAGACACGTGAGTTCTACGAACTAGAAAAGCTTTGGCAGGTCGACCGATCTGCTGAGTTATCAACACCTGCTTAAATGGATGCGCTTTAACTTTTTATACATGAGTGAGCGGCCACGACCCTGGGCAGAACAGGCAGCTGAATTTTATTTGAATCGTATTACTGCTCAAGTGAAGTTTTCTGAGGCTAGGGTTACGCCTGTCAAGCGCACTAAAAATAGTGTGTTAGAGGTCGTGCGGGCAGAAGAGTGGTCTAAGCTGGAAGAAAAAATGAACCCCGGCGCTATGCTGGTATTGCTGGATGAGCGCGGAAAGCAATTGGACTCTAAAGGGTTGTCTAGCAAGGTCGAGTCATGGCAGTTAACGGGTAGAGATGTCTATTTTATTATTGCTGGCGCAGACGGTGTGAATGAAGAAGTGCGTAATAAGGCTGATTTTCTTTTGGGTCTATCACGCATGACACTGCCGCATGAACTTGCACGCGTATTATTCCTAGAGCAATTCTATCGTGCCTGGACCATTCTGAATAATCACCCGTATCATCGAGTCTAGTTCTGGCTATGGATATTGTCCTGGCTTCAGCCTCACCGAGACGGGCACAGCTACTAAAGCAAATACAGTTGGTTTTTACGGTAGCAGCTAGTCATATTGATGAAACTCAAATGGAAACAGAGTCTGTAGTCGATTATGTACAGCGTATGGCGCTTCAGAAGGCGCAAGTTGGGCAGTCTAATAGCCCTGCTAACTGTGCGATAATAGGTGCCGACACCGTAGTCTGTTTGGATCAAAGGGTATTGCCTAAACCACAGAGTGAGGCAGAGGCCTGCGCCAGTTTGATGGCACTTTCTGGTCGTACTCATCGGGTCTACACTGCTTTGAGCGTCTTATCTCAAGCACATAGTCTGCAGGCCATGTCGGTAACAGAGGTAGTTTTCCGGCAGATTAGTATTGCAGAGGCCCAAGCTTATTGGGCTTCGGGAGAGCCATTAGATAAGGCTGGTGGTTATGCTATTCAAGGCCTAGGGGCTGGTTTTGTTAGTAGTATCAAAGGTAGTTACAGTGGGGTAGTCGGTTTGCCATTATATGAATTAATACAATTATTGGCTGAGCTGGAAATACAGACGCTACCTGTAATACCACAATAAAATTAATTTTAGATAATCGACATTGAGTATCGACATTGAGCGAAGAAATATTAATTAATATTACTCCTAGAGAGCGTCGTGTAGCAGTCGTTGAAAACGGTGTGTTACAAGAAGTGCATCTTGAACGTTTAGCTAAACGTGGTTTGGTGGGTAATATTTTTAAAGGTTGTGTCAGTCGCGTCATGCCTGGAATGGATGCTGCATTCGTTGATATTGGTCTGGAAAAAGCTGCCTTTATTCATTCTTCAGATGTGACTCAACTGCCGCATGGCTCAGTTTCAATCAGCGCCGACAATGAGACCGTCGAACACGAGGCAATAGCCAATCTATTGCATGATGGACAGCAGGTCTTAGTTCAAGTGGTGAAGGATCAGCTTGGTACTAAAGGCGCGCGCCTGACGACTAATATCACGATACCCTCACGCTATGTCGTACTCATGCCTTATGCCAAAGGTGTGCGTTTATCTGCACGTTTAGAAGATGAATCTGAACGTAGTCGGCTAACCGAATTAATGGAGCAGATTTTAGTAGAGCAGGATTCACCCTATGGTTGTATCTTGCGTACGGCCGCTGAATCAGCGAGCAGTGATGAACTCAAACGTGACCTGCGTTTTCTGCTCAGGCTATGGACTACGATTGTAGAAAATATTGGAAAATTTGATTCTGTTTCTGAGGTTTATTCAGATCTACCAATAGAAATTCGAACATTACGCGACTTGAATACCGATGATATCGAGAATATTCACGTCGATTCTCGAGAGACTGTAGGGGCGATGCGAAACTTTGCAGAAAAGTTAGTTCCTGAACTAGCTAATCGCATCCAACATTACAAAGGCGCGCGTCCCATCTTTGATATGCATGGTATTGAAGATGAGTTGGAGCGTGCTCTGCAACGCAAAGTCATGCTCAAGTCGGGTGGTCATTTAGTTTTTGATCAAACTGAATCAATGACGACTATTGATGTGAATACAGGTGCCTTTATCGGACATCGCAATCTGGCCGAGACTATATTCAAAACAAACCTTGAATCGGCACATGCCATTGCTAGGCAACTACGGCTGCGTAATCTTGGTGGCATTATTATTATCGATTTTATCGATATGGAAGAAGACGAGCATAAGCGACAAGTGCTGCGTGCGTTAGAAAAGTCTTTAGAGAAAGATCGAGCGAAAACAAAAATATGTGATGTCTCGCCATTAGGTTTGGTTGAGATGACGCGAAAGCGTACACGCGAGAGTCTTGAACACACATTATGTGAAGTCTGTTCGACCTGTGCTGGACGTGGCTCAGTTAAGAGCTTAGAGACTGTATGTTATCAATTGTTTCGAGAAATCATGCGTGCAGCACGGAAGTATGAGGCCGATCAATTAATGGTATTGGCGTCGCCGGCTGTAGTTGAACTATTGCTGGATGAGGAGTCGAACAGCTTGGCTGAATTAGAAGAGTTCATCGATAAAACGATCAAGCTACAAGTTGAAACAATGTATTCTCAGGAGCAGTTTGATGTGGTCCTGCTGTAGCTCATTCACTAAGTTAGATACCAATGCCTAAGGTCTTAAAACGAATTACTGAATCTGTATTCTACCTATTGGCTATTATGCTAATGGGCGTAGCTTTGCTGACTTCAGCTATTCGTTTGAGTCCAGATTTCTCTAATGCGATTGAACAGCGCATTGAGAAACAGCTGAGTGATCTGTCACAGACAGCTGTTGAGATTGAATCATTACAGATTGATTCGGATAGACTTTCCTTATACTTAGTGGCACGAAATGTTAATTTCAAGCCGCCTGGGCAGCCAGATCATGATTGGCAAATAGAACGTATTTCTATTGGTCTAGCCCTGTTCAAATCGATCGTGCAACAACGTGTCGTACTGGATGAAATTGTGCTGCAAGGCTTTGATCTCCAGTTGTTACGTGATCAGCAGGGTAGAATCCATGTCAATCAATTGTTTGTTATACCTGATCAAACAACCTCGCAGCCATCACTTTTATCGCAATTACAGCTGCGATTATCAGCAACAAATATTCACTGGCAAGATCAGCAGTCACAAGCTGATTACCATTTCACTAATGTAAGCGCATCAGTTGATCCTGTTGGAGATGGGGTCAATCTCTTCTTTAGTAGCGAGCTACCCAATGAGCTGGGTAAGCAGATTGTCATACGTGCGGAAATGGATAAGGGGTTGACTGATTTCCGTGAAGCTAGCATTAACTTTCACTGGGAACTTAGTGCCATACGTTTGGCAGCAGTGGCTGAGCAACTCACCGATATTGATGGTGATGATATTGTTGCTGCATTAGATGCTGAGGCCTGGGGTAGGCTTGAAGGGATGAAATTAAATGCCCTGCGTGGATCACTTGCCCTGACGCAACTAGTTACACAGAAAAAAATAAATTCAGGTGACCGCTGCTTAAGTGAAGATCAAGTCGAGCAAATCTCTATGCGTTACGACTGGTCTAGGCGGGGAGGCGATTGGAAAGTATTGCTGGATGATATTGAGATACAGACTCAACAACAGCCATGGCCAACAACCTCGGCACGACTGAGCGTGGTTGAGCACTCTTCTACTGCACGTACGGTAGATGCATTTATGAGCTATCTTGATGTTGGGGCCGTGTGTAATACGGTGCAGAGTTATGCAGCCTATATTGATATTTTGAATCAAAATTTTCAGTCATTTAAATTTAATGCTGATATCGAAGACTTGAGCTTTCAATTTACCCTGTCAGACGAACATCGGGCTAATTTTGATTACTCAGCTAAGGTAACTGATGCAGAATTTTTCCTATCAAATGGTCAGCATCTGAGTGGTCTGAGTGGCGCTATTATAGGGGCTGAGCAGGGCGGTAAATTCGTCTTTGATAGCGATCATCTAAGTCTTAAACTACCACAGTTGTATCCAAACAAGGCTCTGAGTTTTGCTACTAAAGGTGAGATGTTCTGGCACCAGGATGAGCATTTATTACGGCTATATAGCGAGCGTATGCAGCTAAAGAATGCAGATCTTGAGATGGAGTTGCGCTTAACAGCCGACTGGACGCAAGATGATATGTATCTCGATATGCAGACATTTATACCAACTGCTCAAGTTGCTGCAATTGATGAATATATGCCTGCGCTTCAACAGTTAGCTAAGACTAAAGGCTGGTTCTCAGAAGCATTTAAAGCAGGTGATATCGAATCTGCCACAGGTATTTTGCGGGGTAGCCTGAGTGATTTTCCATACCATAAGGAGGCGGGTGCCTTTGAGTTGGCTATGGGTGTGAAGCAGGCACTGATCGAATATCAGCCACAATGGCCTATGCTACATGATGTCCGCGGTTCAGTCGCAATAGAGAAAGATCATGTCATGGCTTATTCCGATCATGCGATGGTCTATGACACCGTAATTAATGATGTTTCTCTCGATATCGACTCTTTCTTGCAAGGCCTATTGCGTGTCAATGCGAGTGCCAATGGCAGTGGTAATAATCTTATCCGTTATGTTGATGAGGCAAAGTTAATTGAAGCTGACCAGTCTCTATCTGATGTGCTGGGTTTAGAGGGGGATACTCGCCTAGAATTTGAATTTAGTCGTTCTCTCTCATCACAGATAGATCATCCGTTTAGAATTTCAGGTGAATTTTCTTTGCTTGAGAACAGCATGAGTATACTTCCCCTCGGTATTGATTTAGAAGGTTTGGCGGGTTCCTTATCCTTTGGTGAAGAAGGTGTCACTGGAGAAAATATATCAGCAGTGCTTCTAGGTAATCCGATACAAATTCAAGCTCAGGCTAATGCAGATGGTGCGAGTAAGATCTTTATAGATGGGACATTAGATATTGCGAGTTATCTCCAGCAACGATTTGTGACATTGAAAGATGTGGTTGCTGGCAATGCTGAAGTGCATGCAGTATTTACATTGCCGTCACTATTTGTTCATGATGCCGCAGAAAAAATGAGCATTACTGCAACAAGTGACCTTAAGGGCTTTTCTTTAGACTTGCCTCTGCCACTGAAAAAAGCTGCCGCTAGTGCTATGCCGATAGAGCTTTTCTATGATGTTGCAACACAGGGTCTAGAGTTGGATCTGAATGGTTTGTTACATCTAAGTTTGGGGCATTCAGAAGATGGCCTTAACCCTAAAGCTATCGTGCTAGGGGACCATGCTGGTTCTAAAGATACTGATTTGGTGTCTGGGCGTTGGAGCCAGGTAGATCCGATAGCTTGGTATAAGTTTTATCAAAAGAATATGACCCAACAGCAGGCGATATCATCTATTAATCTATTGCCTGAATTTTCATTGCATTTCAATGAATTGTTATTAGCAAACCTACCGGCAAAAGAGGTTTATCTGAATGGCCGATATCTAGGGCAGGATTATCAACTGGATATTACGTCAGACCTATTGGCTGGCAGTATCCATATTCCAGCAGCTGAAGATGAATTGCTGACAGTCGATTTAGAGCGTCTATATCTGCAGAAAGGGACACAAACAGATAATCTGGACATAGATCCTAGAACACTACCGCCGATGAAGTTGCGAGTGGATGAATTAAAGTTTGATGAACTCACTGTGAATGATGTTGCTATTGATGCTCTGCGCTCTGATCGGGGCCTTGTTTTTGAGCCTATGGCCTTTAAGGCAGTTAAGCTTGATGCGCAAGGGCGTGGCAGTTGGCAGTTAGATCAAGAAAATCAGGCACATTCTAACTTCCAGCTAACATTCAATAGCACCGATATTGAAGATAGTCTTAAATCTCTCGGTGCGAATATCATGCTAAAAAATAGTGATGCTATCGTAGAAAGTATTGTGCGATGGCCGGGAGCACCTCATCAGATGGCCTTAGACAAGACTACAGGCATCAGTCATATAAGTTTTGGCCCAGGTGTGGTGAAAGACATGGAGCCAGGTGCAGGGCGTTTTCTAGCCTTGTTTAATTTAAGTGAAATTAGTCGTCGCTTAACCTTAGATTTTTCTGATGTGGCGAAGAAGGGCTTCAGATACGACAGTATTGAGGGTCAGTTTGAGCTATTTTCGGGGGGTGATGTGCATACAGACGAACTGAAAATCAAATCATCTGCAGCCAATATTACTATTCAAGGTGACACTAATATCGTAGCTAAAACCTATCATCAGGATATCTTGGTAGAGCCGGCAGTGACTAACTCCCTACCTACTGCAGGTGCCATTATTGCTGGTCCAGTTGGTATTGCTGCTGGTTTTCTGGCAAAGGGCTTCGCGTCATTTGTTGGTTTAGACAAAGTCACGCGTATGAAGTATGAAATGAGGGGTACCTGGGAGCAGCCAGAGTTCACTAAAGTCGCTATAAAAACTAATGCTGCTGAGTAAATTAGCCCAGTACTAAAACTTGCTGTGGTTAAGCTTTTATCAGCATAATCCTCATATTGAACCAAAGATTATAGCCATGAGCATTATTGCAAGTATTCAAATGGTCTCCACTACTCGCCGTGCAGATAACCTGGCTGAGGTAGAGCGCCTGTTATTGCAGGCAAAGCAAGCAGGTGCCGAGTTAGCATTGTTGCCTGAGAATTTTCCTATGATGGCGCAAGAAGACGCTGGTGTGCTGAGCATCAAAGAAAGCATAGGACAGGGGCCAATTCAGGACTTCCTCAGCCAACAAGCGAGAAAGCATGCGATGTGGATCGTTGCAGGGACAATGCCGATAGCAAGTGAGGATCCAGAAAAAGTCTATGCAGCTTGTTTGATTTACGACGCCCAGGGCGAGCGCGTTGCACGCTACGATAAAATTCATTTATTTGATGTCGAGCTTGAGGGTGATGAGAGCTATAAAGAATCGGCCACTATGATGGCAGGTAGTCAGCCATTAGTGATTGATACACCTTTTGCACGCCTTGGTATCGCAATCTGTTATGACCTTCGCTTCCCTGAAATGTTTCGTTGCTTAATCGATCAAGGAGCGGAATTGATTGCGGTGATGGCTGCTTTTACTGCCACCACTGGAGAGGCGCACTGGGAATGTTTACTGCGAGCGAGGGCGATAGAGAACTTATGTTACATCGCTGCTTCAAATCAAGGCGGCTTACATGAGAATGGCCGTGAGACCTTTGGTGGCAGTATGATTATCGATCCTTGGGGGCGAGTGCAAAACCGTCTTGAGCAGGGTGCAGGCGTAGTTACAGCGGAAATAGATATAGCCACCATGCAGCAAACTCGTCAAAGCTTTCCTTGTTTGCAACACCGAAAAATTAGTTAACGGTAAAATTAAAAATGGAATCAATAGACATCGCAAGAGCGCAACTACTAAGTCCAACAGGCTTAGTCGATGAAGATCTTAATAAAGCGCTTTCAACTATCCTGGGTGGCGCTATAGATACAGCTGACCTATATTTTCAATCACAAGTGCGTGAGGCTTGGTCACTCGATGATGGCATTGTTAAAGATGCGAGTTATAGCCGCCAACGTGGTGTTGGTGTGCGTGCAATTGCCGGTGAGAAGACAGGTTTTGCCTACTCTGATGATATAGAAATGTCTGCTTTATTAGAGTCATCTCGTGCCGCACGCAGCATTGCGAAAGCAAGTAATTCGATCATAGCGCCACCACAACATATACAAACAGGACATGATCTCTACGTGCAAGACAGTCCATTTGATACGTTAAATGAACACCAGAAAATGGATTTACTGCGTCAAGCTGATGAGATTGCACGGCAGGCAGACCCACGTGTGAAACAAGTCATGGTGAGTCTGGTCGGCATGCATGAAGTGGTCTTGATCGCACGCAGTGATGGCTTGTTAGCTGCTGACGTACGTCCATTGGTACGCTTTAATATCAGTGTGATTGCAGAACAAAACGGGCGTCGTGAACAGGGCAGTATGGGTGGCGGTGGTCGGTTTGACTATCATCAGTTCATTCGAGAAAACAGTGTTGAAGCCTTTGCTAAAGAAGCGGTAAGGCAGGCCTTGGTTAATTTAGAGGCGAAAGATGCACCAGCCGGTAAGATGACCGTGGTGCTGGGTCCAGGTTGGCCAGGTGTGTTACTGCATGAGGCGGTAGGACATGGCTTAGAAGGTGATTTTAATCGTAAGGAAACATCGGCCTTTAGTGGTCGTATTGGCGAGCGTGTTGCTAGTGCTGGAGTGACGGTGGTTGATGATGGCACTTTAAAAAATCGACGTGGATCACTTAATCTAGACGATGAGGGTACACCAACGCAGTGTACAACTCTGATTGAAGATGGTGTCTTGCGTGGTTATATGCAAGATCGTTTAAATGCACAATTATCAGGAACGGTATCTACCGGGAATGGGCGGCGTGAGTCTTATGCACACTTACCTATGCCTCGTATGACAAATACTTACATGCTGGCTGGTGAACAAGCACCAGAAGATATTATTGCCTCGGTTGATCATGGGTTTTATGCGGTTAATTTCGGTGGTGGCCAAGTGGATATCACTTCAGGCAAGTTCGTTTTCTCAGCCTCTGAGGCCTATATGATTGAAAATGGCAAGATTACCTATCCAGTCAAAGGTGCAACCTTGATTGGTGATGGTCCAGATGTGCTTACACGTGTCAGTATGATTGGTAATGATCTACAACTGGATAGTGGTATCGGCACCTGTGGCAAAGAAGGTCAAAGTGTACCGGTGGGTGTCGGACAGCCGACACTCAAGGTCGATGGCATCACAGTTGGAGGGACGCAGGCATGAGTAAGCAAGAGAGCGTAACTAATGCTGTTGATAGCGATAAGGCGATGGATATAGAACAAGTAGTGACTGATGCCATTCAGTACGCTAAGAAAAAAGGGGCTGATCATGTTGAAATATCGGCGCGTAATGATAAGGGCTATTCAGTTAGTGCGCGCCTAGGCGATATTGAAACGCTAGAACATCATAACCAACGTGCTTTAGGGGTAACGGTATATCGTGGCAAGGCAAAGGGCTCTGCTGATAGTAACGATATTCGGCCTAGTGCAATTGAAGATATTATTGATGCTGCTTTAAGTATGGCTAGTTTTACTGCTGAAGATGAAGCTGCTGGATTAGCCGATGTTGAACTGATGGCGATGAACTATCCTGAACTTGATTTAGATCGGCCATGGGAATTAGAGCCAGATCAAGCCTTGAAAATTGCAATGCAGTGTGAAGAAACGGCACGTGCTGATGAGCGTATTGTTAACTCTGAAGGTGCTAGTGTTAGTACTATCCGTTCACAATCTATTTATGCAAATTCACATGACTTTTTGGGTCACTATGCCAGTACTCGGCATAGTATTAGTTGTTCAGTGGTGGCGGCAGATGAGAAAGGTATGCAGCGTGACTATTGGTACAGCGTTGCACGTGACGCAGATGCATTAGATGCTGTCGAGACGATTGGCCTGAAGGCGCGTGAACGCACTTTGCGCAGACTTAATGCACGCAGCTTATCAACTCGTGAAGTGCCGGTATTGTTTGAGCCTAATATTGCACGTTCTATTTTGGGCCATTTCTTTTCTGCGATTAATGGTGCTGCGCTCTATAGAGATGCCTCATTCTTAACTGACGCTTTGGGCCAAAATATTTTCCCAGACTGGCTTAGTATCAGTGAAAATCCTCATATTAAAACTGCATTAGCAAGCAGTCCATTTGATGCTGAAGGTGTGCGTACACAGGCGCGTGAGATTGTTTCTGACGGTGTATTACAAGGCTATATTTTGTCTAGTTATTCTGCGCGCAAGCTGAATATGACGACGACAGGGAATTCGGGTGGCGTTCATAATATTCGTTTGCCAGAGAGTGAGTACACACAAGATGATCTAATTAAACAAATGGGTAGTGGAGTCTTGCTTACTGAGTTGATTGGCAATGGAGTTAATCCAGTGACAGGCGATTACTCCCGTGGGGCGGCAGGCTTTTGGGTTGAGAATGGTGAGATTCAATATCCGGTTCAGGAAATTACGATCGCCGGTAATTTAAAAGAGATGTTTCAACGGATTGCGGCTATTGGTAATGATGTTGATACCTGTGGCGGTATTCACTGTGGTTCTATGTTGATGGATCAGATGACCGTAGCTGGTTCTGCTGAGTAGTGTTACTGCAGTAGTGAGCTAGAAATGAGGTGGGCGGTAAATTGTAATTCTCCGTCCTTATAGCGCTCGAACATTAAGGGTAACCCATTGCGCTGAGGGTCTAGCCAAATGCGGATCTCAAGGACTTCTGTATCGCGTCGATACTGTTCCAATAGAATGCTGTTAACTTGGCCGATTAGTGCTTGCTCGATGAGTACTTCTGATTTGCGAATCTCATATTCACGCAGACGTCGTTTATTTGCTAGATGAATGACGCTGACTTGAGCCAGTTGATTTACATTGGCCATTAAGCTGAGTTGCAATGACAGATTATCGAAGGTGTTTGTAGGTAATGTCTGATCTAGATGTTGTGCCTTATAGCTCGCTTGCACTCTGCCTGCTTGCCAGTCAAAAACAATCTTTTGGTCCCTGAAACCATCACCACTACTTTTGATTTCTTCAAACAAGTATGGATGGAAATTTCCTTGATGTAGGCGTAAATGGGTCACTGCACGACTCTTGCCGCCACCGATGATGAGTTTGGCCAATCCTTTAGCCTTCATCCATGAGCGGTATTCCCAAGATACTGGGCTATGTTGTTCTAACTCAAGCTTTACCTTACCCATGGTCATGCCACTTTTGATGATTTGGTACTGAGCAGAAAAAGGTGCTGGGATATTATCCTGATTAAGAATGAGGGGGTTGGCGCTGACTAGGCTAGTCATAAAGCACAGTGAGAAAAAGCTTATGATTACTCGTAATTGGTTTCGTCTTGCCATGTCAGGGGCTCCACCAGTTTCTGATCGCGATAAAAGACTTCATTGTCATGCACCTTAATCTTACCCTCACATAACCATTGTACGCAGAGAGGGTAAATCTTATGTTCTTGATGTAATACCCGCTGTGCCAGAGATTCTGCATTGTCGTCGCTGAGTACAGGTACTTCAGCACGCATAATTAATGGCCCGCCATCGAGCTCAGCACTGGCAAAGTGCACACTGCAGCCATGTGTCTTTTTGCCAGCTGCTAGTGCCCGTTGGTGCGTATGTAGGCCAGTGAATTCAGGTAATAAAGAAGGATGAATATTAAGAATGCGCCCAGTGTAATGCGCAATAAATTCCGCGCTCAGTACACGCATGAAGCCAGCCATAACGATCACATCGGTTTGATGCTGTTTTAGTTCTTCAAGTAGTGCCTGTTCGAAGAGTTTTCGTTCGGTATAAGCACTACTATCAACCACGACTGCAGAGATACGAGCTAGTTGTGCTCGATCTAGGGCGTATACCTGTTTTTTGTTGCTAATGACGCAACAGATTTCAGCCGCAATATCAGACTCATGCACCTTGTCGATGATCGACTGTAAATTACTGCCACCACCGGATACCAGTACAGCGATACGGGTTACGTTCGCTTCTTTTTTAGACATTAGTATTTGACGTGTGCCGCGTCGTCACTCGAAATGATGTAACCGATCTGGGTAGCGTTCATGTCCTCTACCTGACAGGCCTTGATAACCGCATCAAGCTGTTCAGCCGGCACGATAATGGCCATGCCTACACCACAATTGAATACACGTAACATCTCATCTTCAGCAACATCACCTTGTTGTTGAATCCAGTCGAAGATTGCCGGGCGGCTCCAACTATTTTGTTCAATTTGTGCCGCTGTGCCTGGTGGCAGGACACGTGGCAAGTTCTCTGTGATACCACCACCAGTGATATGACAGAGGCCTTTGATTTTAAACTCAGCGATTAATTTCAATATCAGTTTGACGTAGATAGTGGTGGGTGTGAGTAGGGTTTCGCCGAGTGTACTGCCATTGAATGGATCATCTAGTTTGAAACCCTGTTGTTCGATCAAGGTATTAACTAGAGAGAAGCCGTTGGAATGAACACCACTAGATTGCACACCAATGACGACATCATCGGGTGAGATATTGGCCCCAGTAATGAGCGCAGGTTTATCAGCTACACCGACACAAAAGCCAGCTAGATCATATTCACCAGGGGCATACATGCCTGGCATCTCAGCAGTCTCACCACCGATTAGGGCAGCACCGGCGAGTAAACAGCCGCGACTAATGCCTTCTACAACCTGTGTGCTGGTTTCTACATCTAGTTTACCGGTCGCAAAGTAGTCTAAGAAGAACAGGGGTTCTGCACCTTGGACAATGACATCGTTGACACACATGGCGACCAGATCAATGCCAATGCTGCCGTGCTGATTCATCTGTTGAGCTAACTTTAGCTTAGTGCCCACACCATCCGTGCCTGAGACGAGGATCGGTTGTTGATATTTGTGGCTGGCAAGCTCAAATAAACCACCAAACCCACCTAGATCGGATACCACTTCCTCTCTATGGGTTGAGGCGACCGCCTCTTTGATGCGTTCTACGAAGGTGTTTCCAGCGTCTATATCGACGCCTGCGTCTTTATAACTGAGGCCCATAATTCCTGGTAACTTTGTAGTTAAGTTATTGAATTCTTTGTATATTATTTTAAGGAGGCAGAGCGATAGTAGGCTCGCTATTGGCACCTTATACGATATGCTATCTTATACGCTATATTTTGATTTAGGCATAGTCAAAGAGACCTATGTCGCTACCGCTAGGAATATATGATCGATTGATTTAGATCATTACAGGCCCTATTAAAAGAGGCTAGGTTTCTAGTGAGTTAGTGAAAAGATATTGTTGGGAGGCTTATGATTTCGGTGAGACAGATTCCAAATATCATTACCGGGACGCGTATACTTTGTGTCCCCTATCTGATTTGGGTGATTTTTCAGCGGCAGTTTGAGCAGGCTTTATTGCTGATTGTGTTTATGGGTTTATCGGATGGCCTAGATGGCTTTCTAGCTCGAAGTTATGGCTGGCAGACTCGGCTTGGATCTATACTTGATCCGATAGCAGATAAGCTTATGCTTTTAGCCCTATTTGTCAGTTTCGGTCTTCTACACTGGGTGCCATGGTGGCTAGTCATTATGATTGCTCTGCGCGATATGTTTTTATTGCTAGGAGCTATGTGTATGTATAGATCGATCAATGATTTTCGCATACAACCTTTATTTATTAGTAAGCTGAATACCTTTATGCAAATAGTATTAGGCATTACCTTGATCTTCTCGCAATTGAGCGTAGTTAATCTGCAAATACTTAACATTTTAATGACTATTGTTGCCTGCACTACAGTCGCTAGCGCATCACAGTACTACATGCTTTGGTTGCGACGCAGCAGACGAATAGCGTAGCAGCTTAATAGCTGGATTTGAGTGAATTGAAAAACCAACAACAGTTGCTCCAATTGCAACTCACCGCTGAATATACCTTCGCTACTTTTTATGGTGATCCAACCTTAGTGCATATGCTGACAGCACTAGCAGAAGGTCACTGCGAAGAAGATCAATTGTTTCTATGGGGTGCGACTAATACGGGTAAAACCCATCTGCTACATGCTGTTTGTCATCACGCAAATCATGCTGGCAACAGTGTGCTCTATCTTCCTTGTCACGAATTGTTAGCATCAAATACGGATGTTTTAGAAGGTTTTCAGGCTGTCTCTACTGTCTGCCTTGATGGAGTTGATCTGTTTGCAGGTCATCAGGCCTGGGAATACGCTTTATTTGATTTCATTAATCGTATGCGGGCGCAAGGGACGAGCTTATTGCTGACGGCAAATAAAAATCCAGGGCAGCAGATCTTTGATCTTGCAGACTTGAATTCACGGGCGGTCTGGGGCCCGGTGTATAAACTGCCGAGCCTGTCACAAGTAGAAGTTGAACAGGCCCTATTACTGCATGCGCATGCGCGTGGTCTGGAATTAGGGGCCGAAGGCTGGGATTATTTGTTTAAGCATTGTCGCCGAGATACTTCTAGCCTAGTGGCTATCTTAGCCCTATTGGATGATGAGTCATTGCGTCATCAAAGGCGTTTGACCCTGCCTTTTTTGCGTCAGGTATTGAACGCACAAGAAACGCCTTAAGTAGTGCGCTGTGCTCGTACAAAGAGTACGGCTGAGACATATAGGGTTAGGCTGCAAACGATCTGAAGTATGCCTAAAGGCATCTGGCTGTCTTCCACCACATTCCAAATTCCACAACAGAAATACAACCAAACAAAGAGAGTGATCCATTTGTAGGTATGTAGCTTTGGTGCTAGCAGTCCACGTAGGGCTAGTAGTAAAGGCCCAACAAAAAGTATAAGTGAGATACTCTTAGGTAAGACACTATTAGGGTTTAAGGCGATAATCCACAGGGTTTGACCGATTAATAATAGGCCGAAGCTGAGAACAGAGATTACATAATAATGTTTGATTTGCATGAGACTCTGATTGGGTGTTGGGTGAGACGTTAATTGTTTACTTGTGTAGACGTAGGGCTAGTTCAGCAATGCGTTGGCCCTGTGCAATACACAGTTTGGCTTCTTCATCGGTGAGTGCTTGCTGATTATCTGGGCCCGCGACATGGCTAGCACCGTAGGGAGTTCCTCCACTCTTTGTGATGCTGAGCTCGGATACGCTATAAGGAATGCCAGCGATCAGCATGCCATGGTGTAGCAGTGGTAGCATCATTGATAATAGAGTGCTTTCCTGGCCACCATGTAAGCCACCAGTTGATGTGAAGACACCAGCGGGTTTGCCTTCCAATGCACCACGCAGCCATAAAGGGCTGGTGCTATCGAGAAAGTACTTCATCGCTGCGGCCATATTGCCAAAACGAGTAGGGCTACCGAGTAGTAAGCCTGAGCATTGCTCTAGATCGCTAAGTTCAGCATAGAGATCACCGCTGCTTGGAATGTCATCCGCTATCGCTTCACACTCGGTAGAGACTGCTGGTACGGTGCGAATAAGAGCCTCAGCACCGGCCTGTTCTACGCCATGAGCGATTTTATAGGCTAGCTCACGGGTGGCACCACCACGGCTATAATAAAGGATTAGTATTGGACCCATATCAAAGTATCTCGAGTAAGCGTTCGACCGGTCTAGCGATAATAGCGCGTTCGCCATGAGTGAAAATAGGGCGTTGTAATAGTCGGCTATCTGTTAGTAATAAGTTCACAATATCAGCCTCACTCAGACTGTCGATATCCAGATTAAGTGCTTGGAAAGCGGGTTCTGACACACGAAGCATATCTTTAGCGGGGATACCTCGTTGCATAAGATCCAGTAGTTGTTGTTTACTGAGTGCCTGATCTAAATACTCAATTAATTCTACCGGAATGTGTTTCTCAGCTAGTAATTGGACACTAGCTCGGCACTTGCTGCAGTTGGGATTATATATAAGGCTAGACTTTTCCATCAGGGTTTTACTATTTTGGACAGAATATTGAGTATAAAGTAAAGCAGCTGTGTTGCTAGTCTGTGACACTGTACATAAAAGCGCTGGAGGTTTTTTGTTTTGAATATATTAGTCATTGGTGGGGCGGGTTACATTGGATCCCATATGACCTTGCAATTAGAGCAGTCTGGGCATCAAGTGGTCGTGTTGGATAATCTTTGCTCAGGCAAAGCCGCAGCCGTTGGTTGTTTCCCTTTTTATGAAGCCGATATGGCGGATGTTGCAGTCCTGGATGTGATTTTTCGGAGTCATGCTATTGATGTTGTGATGCATTTTGCCGGACATATTGAAGTGGCCGAATCGGTTAGTGATCCAGCAAAATATTATAAAAATAATGTTGTTAAGACACAGCTTGTGTTGGACGCCATGCGTCGACATAAGGTAAAGCAGTTTATCTTTTCTTCTACTGCAGCCATTTTTGGTAATCCTAGTTACACACCTATCAATGAAGTGCATCCTATGCTGCCGGTGAATCCATATGGTCGTTCTAAGCTCATGGTTGAACAGATGTTGGCCGATTATGGTCAGGCCTATGGTATGCGTTCAGTGTGTTTGCGTTACTTCAATGCTGCAGGTGCCGACCCACAGGGTCGTATAGGTGAATGTCATCAACCAGAAACCCATCTTATCCCTTTAGTGCTGCAGGCAGCCTCAGGTAGGCGTGAATCCATCTCTGTTTATGGCGTCGACTATGACACCGATGATGGTAGTTGCGTGCGCGATTATATCCATGTAAATGATCTGTGTTTAGCGCATTCTAATGCCTTGCACTATCTTGCTAAGGGCGGTGAGAGCCGTACTTTCAATCTCGGGAATGGCGAGGGCTTTAGTGTGCTTGAGATTATTCAGGCGGCACGTATTGTTACAGCTAAACCAATCAGATTAATTGAGGAATCACGTCGGGTAGGGGATCCAGCGATCTTGATTGCTGATGCGAGCTTGGCTAAAGAGATACTAGCGTGGCAACCAGAAAGGGCGGCTTTAGAAGATATTATTGCTGATGCTTGGGTCTGGGAGCAGAAGCTCTGTGCTGATCTAGCAGGATAATTCGCTAGACTTTATTTAAGTCCCGCTGCAACCGCCTGTCCAATATCAGCTAGGGTGCTTACTGTATCCACACCAGCTCTCTTTAAGGCAGCGTATTTTTGTTCTGCTGTGTCTTTACCACTATTAATGATTGCACCTGCATGCCCCATACGCTTGCCAACTGGTGCACTAGCACCTGTTATATAAGCAACTATCGGCTTACTGATTTCAGTAGCGATTATTTCTGCAGCCTGTTCTTCTGCGTCACCACCAATCTCGCCAACTAAGACGATGATTTCGGTCTGAGGATCCTGTTCAAATAATCGTAGGCATTCGATGAAATCGAGGCCATGAATAGGATCGCCACCAATACCGACGCAGGTCGACTGACCAAAGGCCTCAGTCTGTGATACGGCAACATAAGTTAATGTGCCAGAGCGTGAGACAATACCTACTTTTCCAGGGCGATGGATAGCCGCAGGCATAATACCAATCTTGCATTCACCTGGGGTGATAATGCCTGGACAATTAGGCCCAATTAGCTGTGAGTTACTGGATGCTAGATGCTCATTCACAGTGATCATGTCATGTATGGGCACACCTTCTGTGATGCAGACGATGAGTCCAATTTCTGCCTCTATAGCTTCCAGCATCGCATCTGCAGCAAAGGCGGCAGGGACGTAAATAATAGTGGCATCAAAGTCCTGTTCGCTACAGGCTTCATGCACGTTAGCGTAAACCGGCAAGCCAAGATGCTGGCTGCCACCCTTACTAGGATTAACACCAGCTAAGATTTTGCTGCCGTAAGCTAAGCTTTGCTCAGTATGAAAACTACCTTGGCTGCCAGTAAGACCTTGGCACAGAATGCGTGTGTGCTTATCGATTAAAATACTCATGCCTTGGATATCGCTAGTTGTGCGCCTTCACTCAGATTTTTTACGGGGAATAATAGGGGATGCTGATCTTTCAGTAGGGCCTTAGCTTGCTCTGCATTGGTTCCCTGCAGTAGCACCACGACTGGGATCTCTAAAGCCGTGTTCTTAAGTGCCGCCAAAATGCCGTGGGCAATCACATCACAACGTACAATCCCACCAAATATGTTGACGAAGATTGCACGCACTTCGTCAGCAAGCAGCAATTCAAAGGCGTGGGTAACACGGGCTTCGTTTGTGTTACCACCGACATCAAGGAAGTTGGCCGGTTCACCACCAAAGTGTTTAATTAGATCCATGGTGGCCATGGCTAGTCCAGCACCGTTAACAATGCAGCCGATGCTGCCATCCAGTTTGACGTAGTTTAAATCATGCGCCCGTGCCTTTCGCTCAATCGCATTCTCTTGGCTGTCATCACGTAAGTTTGAAATCTTGGTTTGGCGATATAAGGCGTTATCGTCAATATTGATCTTTGCATCTAGGGCTTGGAGTGCACCTGTCTGGGTTACGATTAGAGGATTGATTTCAACCAAAGTCGCATCAATATCACAAAACATTCGATAAAGATTAATCACTATTTGACTGAATTCAGTCTGCTGTGTCTGATTGAGATCTAATCCTTGGACTAGTGTTTGATGATGAGAGGTCTGTAGTCCAGTCGCTTTGCTGATGGCTGCCCGATTGATTTTGCTAGGGTCTCGTGCAGCTATTTCTTCCAGATTGATGCCGCCTTCGCTGGAAGATAATAAGGTGATGTTTTTCTTGTTTCGATCAATCAGAACACCTAGGTAGATCTCATTGGCGATCTCAGCTGGTTTCTCGATCAATAGCACATTGACAGGCAATCCATCTGAGCCTGTCTGTGTAGTGACTAGTTGGCGGCCAAGCAGCTGACGCATATGGCTAGCTAGCTGTTCGGCTTGATGTGCTACTAAGATGCCTCCAGCTTTACCACGGCCACCAGCATGAATCTGTGATTTCACAACCCATTCTTGATCGCCCCATTGGCTAGCAAAAGAGTCAATATCCTCACCTTTATGGAAGATATGGCCGCGTGGAGTTGGGATCTGATACTGCTGCAATAATTCTTTGGACTGATATTCGTGGATAAACATCACTGGCTCGCTTCATCTAAGCTACTTTCTTACTACTAGCATATGCTTTTAGCGGGTTAATTGTTTCATTTTTTACCCGATTTCTGAAGAATATGAGTCGTAGCTTTGAAAATCGAATATCATTAGCCGCTTTGCTCATTGGTGTTGGCGGGATAATGCTTAGGCTGATGAGCGATGTGATAGCTGAATGCATTAAAGAGAATATATGACAGAGTTAAAAGAGGCACTGATTACCGACGTTTCACTAGATGGGCGTGGTGTTGCTAGTGAAAACGGGAAAAAGGTTTTTATCCCATTTACGCTGACCGGTGAGCGAGTCAGCTATCGTGCGATCAAGAAAAAAAAGAAATTTGATGAAGCCCAATTAATCGAAATTATTCAACCTTCTGCAGAAAGAGTGGAGGCGCAATGCCCTTATTTTACTGTTTGTGGTGGCTGCGCAACACAACATATAACGCCTGAGATGCAGCTGGTGTTAAAAGAGAAATCAGTCCTTGATACCTTAACGCGCATTGGGCAAGTGAATGCGGAAGAGGTTATGCCGGCGCTGACTGATAAAGTTTGGGGCTATCGTCGCCGAGCTCGTTTAGGTGTGAAATATGTCGCCAAAAAAGATGCAGTGTTGGTTGGTTTTCGTGAGAAAAATGCACCTTATATCGCACAGATGTCCTCTTGCGAAGTGCTAGATCCGAAGATTGCTGGATTGATTCAGCCTTTTGCTGGGTTGATTTATCAACTATCGATAAGAGATAAGATCCCACAGTTGGAATGTAGTATTGCCGAGAATGCGACTTCGGTTGTTATGCGAGTATTGGAGACACCAAGTAAGGCAGACTTAGAGTACTTGCATGCCTTTCAGCAACAGTGGCAGATTCGCTTACTGTTACAGCCGGCTGGATTGAAATCGATCTACCCATTGGATGCAACACCTGTGGAGCCTTTGTATTTCACTTTACAACCATTCAACCTGCGGCTGCAGTTCACCCCGACTGATTTCATACAGATCCATGCTGGAATCAATAATAAAATGGTGATTCAAGCGCTGGAGTGGTTGCAAGTGACAGCAACAGATCGCGTACTAGACCTATTCTGTGGACTTGGTAATTTTAGTCTGCCGTTGGCACAGATAGCGGATGAAGTGCTGGGTATTGAAGGTGATGCTGCTTTAATACAGCGAGCTAAGGATAATGCGAGCTTAAATAAGTTGGGCAATATACGCTTTCAGAAAGAAGATTTATTTGAGGTTTCAGCGAGCAATAATTGGTTGGCACAACAGTGGGATCTAGTACTTATTGATCCGCCACGTTCAGGTGCAAAAGAAGTTGTTGATCAATTGCATCTCATATCGCCAAAGAAGGTGCTGTATGTGTCTTGTCATCCAGCGAGCTTGGCGCGTGATGCTGATGCCCTAGTAAACAAGTTAGGCTACCGCATGACACGGGTATGTGTGATTAATATGTTTCCGCATACAGGGCACGTGGAAACCATGGCTCTATTTGAAAAGCCTGCCTAAAGTTTAGTTTTTGCGGAAGGCTTTTCGCGAGAAATCAATGCGCAGGATGTTGCCATTTGGAGCGACATCCTCATGCACAATCGTGCTGCGCTCTAGGGCGTAGATTCTACGATCACGGGTCGAGATGGAATTGATTAATTCTGGGCTCTGGCAGTTTACGCGTGTCGATGCTTTTTGTTGCTCATTATCAGAATCACAGAGACGGATGCCGGGTAACAAAGAGTACTTATAGACTGTTCTCAGTTCTACACTCTGTTGCTGTAACTTAGGCGGAATCAGTGTTGCTTGTTTCTCTTCAGCAAAAGCGTTTGAACCAAGTGCCAGCAATAGTGCGCCTAGGCAAGTAAGGGCTGTCATTTTCTGTAGTAGGAATCTCATTTAGGCTATCCTCCCAAGGAGTCATTTGTTGTCATATTAGCATGCTGATTGAGGTGTTTAGTATGCATAACGCACGTTGAAATCGACTATTTCTATGCCAATAACCTGGCTTATTCAAATTTGCTGATAGGCCACTAACCGCTATAGATATTAGAGTTAAGCTCGAAATCGACCATAAACCGCTACTCTATGCCTACCCATCATCGTCGTGGGTCACTATACTTGGCCTGTATTCTCCATTGATCTTAAGCGATTGGGGATAGTTTGGCGGCCCAAGCTCGATGCAGGCCGAGATTTTGTTAAAGGAATGTAATGATATGCCGATTTATGAGTACCAATGTGATGCCTGTGGGCACCAACACGAAGCCTTGCAAAAGATCAGTGATGATCTTTTAACGAGCTGCCCTGAATGTGGCAAAGATGCATTGAAAAAGATAATTTCAGCGGCTGGCTTTCGTTTGAGTGGTAATGGCTGGTACGAGACCGATTTTAAATCAGGAAAACAGAAGAATCTTGCAAGTAAAGATTCAGATAGTTCCTCTGGCTCATAAGCTGTTAACTACCATCTAATGAGCGCTTTATCAGATAAACATAAATATAAGATGAAGGAATTAGGGCTCTAAAGTATGTTACGTCGCTACTTGATTGCAGGTCTGTTGGTTTGGGTTCCGCTCGGCGTTACCTTTTTCGTCCTAAAACTGCTGCTTGATTTGATGGATAAGCTATTGCTGATTCTGCCAATAGCTTGGCGTCCCGAGAGTCTTCTGGGCTTTTCTATCCCAGGCCTTGGTTTTATCCTAGCCTTTATTATCCTCTTGATTACTGGAGCCATCGGCGCGAATTTATTGGGTCGCACAGCTTTAAGAGTCTCGGAGAGTTTGCTCTCACGTATTCCTCTCGTGCGGACGATCTATTCTTCAGCCAAGCAAATTCTAAATAGTGTACTCAGTACCGGTGGTGATTCATTTCGTAAGGTGCTCTTGATTGAATATCCACGTAAAGGGATCTGGACTATTTGCTTCCAGACGGGGACTGCCGTCAAAGAAATCCAGGATCAACTCGACCAGCAGTCGATTATGGTCTTTGTCCCAACCACACCTAATCCGACCTCAGGTTTTATTATGGTCGTGGCAGAGGATGAGACACGTGAGCTTGATATGGATATAGAAACCGCCTTGAAACTGGTGATGTCGCTAGGAATGGCCAAGACATCGAAGCCGGATCCAGTTGATTCACGTTAGCTTACTACGTAGTATCCACAGCAACCTTATTTAGCTACATTTCATCCAGATTTAACGCCAGGACACGTCACATGCGCACGCACTATTGTGGGGAAACCACGCTTGAACACTTAGAGCAAGAAGTACAACTTTGTGGATGGGTGAATCGTCGCCGAGACCACGGTGGTGTGATCTTCATCGATCTGCGCGACCGCACTGGTATCGTGCAGGTTGTATTCGACCCCGATCGGGCGGATATCTTCCTTGCGGCAGAGCAGCTTCGAAATGAATATGTGATAAAAGTCACAGCGAAAGTACGTCCACGCCCTGAAGGCACTGTAAATAGTGATCTCAGTACGGGTGAGATTGAAGTTTTGGCTACTGCGCTGGAGGTCTTGAATAAATCGGATACACCACCATTTCAATTAGATGATACCGATGTGAATGAAGAATCACGTCTACGTTATCGCTATATTGATTTACGTCGCCCTGAGATGCAGGAACGCATGCAGACACGTGTTCAAGTAACACGAGCCTTGCGTAATTATCTCGATGATAACGGTTTCTTAGATATCGAGACGCCGATGCTAACCAAGGCGACACCAGAAGGTGCGCGTGATTACTTGGTGCCTAGTCGTACTCACCCCGGATCATTTTTTGCTCTGCCACAGTCACCGCAGTTGTTTAAGCAATTATTGATGATGAGTGGTTTTGATCGTTATTACCAAGTCGTGCGTTGTTTCCGTGACGAAGACCTACGTGCCGACCGTCAGCCTGAATTTACCCAGCTGGATATTGAGACTTCATTCTTAGGCCAAGAAGACATCATGTCGATGATGGAAGGCATGATGCGGCAGGTCTTTCAGCAGTCTATGGGTATCTCTCTAGAGAGCCCGTTCCCGCGTATAAGCTATGCCGATGCAATGCATCGTTATGGTTCAGATAAGCCAGATCTGCGCATCCCATTGGAACTGATCGACATTACTGACTTAATGACATCGGTTGAATTTAAAGTGTTTAGTGGCCCAGCGCAGGATGAAAAAGGGCGTGTAGCCGTTATCTGCCTGCCGAATGGTAGTGAGCTCAGTCGTAAAGAGATCGATGGGTATACAAATTATGTCGCTAATTATGGTGCTAAGGGTTTGGCTTACATCAAATGTAATGATGTTGAGCAGGGCCGTGAAGGTCTGCAAAGCCCGATTCTTAAATTCTTACCAGATGAAGTCATAGAGCAAATCTTGCAGCGCAGTGGAGCAAGCAACGGTGATCTCTTGTTCTTTGGAGCGGATAAGACCAACGTGGTGAATGACGCTTTAGGCGCATTACGCGTTAAATTGGGTATCGATCGTAACCTGCTTGAAGGTGAGTGGAAGCCACTCTGGGTGGTTGATTTTCCTATGTTCGAATTTGATGAAAAAGAACAACGTTGGAATGCCTTGCACCATCCATTTACAGCGCCAAACTTTGATTCAGCTGAACAGCTGCTAGCGAATCCAGGTGAAGCACTATCTCAGGCTTACGATATGGTACTTAACGGTACTGAAGTAGGTGGTGGCTCGGTGCGTATTCATAAACAGGATATGCAGCGTGCAGTATTCGAAGTATTGAATATTTCTAATGAAGAAGCTGAGAGTAAGTTTGGTTTCTTACTCAATGCCTTGCGCTATGGTTGCCCACCGCATGCTGGTATTGCCTTCGGTATGGATCGTCTCATCATGTTGATGACTGGCAGCACCTCGATCCGTGATGTGATGGCCTTTCCAAAAACACAGACTGCGATGTGTCCATTGACTGATGCGCCTGCAGAAGTGAGTGAAAAGCAGCTGAAAGAACTTAATTTACGCTTGCGTCCGAAGCTGAAAGAAGTGACGGAATAAATACTCAGGCTGAATCGCGCTGCATACTTGTCAGTAAGATAAGGGTGGCTATAATTTTATTGAGGTGTAAGCCTCTTACTCGTCTAGCGACACCGTGTTATCGCAATGATTGAAGAAAAAAAAATAAAGCGTCCTGAGTCAGTGCTCATCGTTATCTACACCAAACAGGGTGAGGTATTGATGATGCGCCGTACTTTCCCTGATGATTTTTGGCAATCGGTTACCGGTAGCTTGGAATGGGGCGAATCGGAGAATGATGCTGCTGCGCGTGAATTACAAGAAGAAACAGGCCTTGATGGGGCCGCACTGATTAACTGTGATTTCTCACAGGTATTTGAGATTTACCCAATCTGGCGTGATCGCTACGGTGAGGGTGTTACGCGTAATCAAGAACATGTCTTTCTATTGCCTCTAGATGGGCGCAATACGATCCAATTAGATCCTAGAGAACACTTAGAGTATCGCTGGGTGAGCCGCTCTGAGGCGATTGATTTGGCCAGATCCCATACCAATAAAGAAGCCATCACCCGCTGGGTGCCTGAAGTTAGCTAATCTGATCTATTAAGAAGTGGTCTAATTGACGAACTTTGGGGCTTTTCCACCATTTTGGATAGGCGCTTCAAGTGGTACTATAGATACTTTATTTTGTTATGAGATAAGGTATGGCAGGGCATAGTAAATGGGCAAATATCCAGCATCGCAAAAAGGCGCAGGATTCCAAGCGAGGTAAGGTATTTACCAAGTTTATCCGCGAGATCACCGTAGCCTCACGTATTGGTGGCTCTGATCTAGATTCCAATCCACGTTTACGTCTAGCGGTCGATAAAGGCCTAAGTGCTAATATGTCGAAAGATACGATTGAGCGCGCGATTAAGCGAGGTGCCGGTGAGCTGGAGGGAGTCGAGTACGAAGAAATTCGCTACGAAGGCTATGGCCCAGCAGGTACTGCCTTGATCGTGGACTGTTTGACAGATAATCGTAACCGTACCGTGTCAGAAGTACGTCATGCTTTTAGTAAGCATAATGGCAATATGGGGACTAGTGGTTCGGTCGCTTATCTATTCACTAAATTAGGTGTCTTTAACTATGAAAGTGGTGTCGATGAAGACCGCTTGATGGAGGCAGCCTTAGAATTTGGCGCTGATGACATCGTGAGCGAAGAAGATGGCTCAATGGAAGTGATCTGTCAGGCAGATATTTTCTTAGATGTGCAGACTGCTTTAAATGCCGCTGAGTTAAGCCCAAGTTTCTCTGAGATCGCGATGCGTGCATCCACTATGGCCGAAGTAAGCGAAAAAGACGCTGAAAAGCTCATGAATTTGATCGATGCGCTGGAAGAATTAGATGACGTGCAAAATGTCTATTCTAATGCCGAATTTCCTGATGGCTTGTTGGAGAATCTCGGTTAATAAGCAGCAAGGTAAGATACGTATTTTAGGGATAGATCCAGGGTCTATCCGCACTGGCTACGGCATCATTGATAGTGATGGTTACCATAGTAGCTACGTCAGTAGTGGTTTTTTGAAGTTACCAACCACTTCATTAGCCGATAAATTAGGTGTGATATTTGCGTCTCTCAGTGACCTTTGTCAGCAATGGCAACCGGAACATATGGCGGTAGAAGAAGTCTTTATGGCAAAAAACCCCATGTCAGCGCTGAAGTTAGGCCATGCACGGGGCGCTGCTATCAGTGCAGGCTGCCATGCGGATTTAGAAATCTACGAATATACGGCCAAACAGGTTAAGAAATCTGCTGTAGGTTATGGTGCTGCCTCGAAAGATCAAATGCAGCACATGGTGACGCGTTTATTGAATCTTCGTAAAGAGCTACAAGAAGATGAGGCCGATGGCCTAGCGGTAGCCATATGCCATGCGCACACCGCTTTAAATACCAAACAAATCAACTCGAGTTAAGCATGTGATCGGTTTATTAGAAGGTACCTTGATATACAAACAAGCCCCTGATTTGATGTTGAAGGTGCAGGGAGTTGGCTATGAACTGCAAGCGCCGATGTCGACCTTTTACAACCTGCCTGAGTGCGGCGTAGAGACCGTGTTATATACGCATTTATTAGTGCGTGAAGATGCACATACGCTATATGCCTTCCACTCGACTGAAGATCGCAGTTTGTTTAGAACCTTACTTAAGGTTAACGGTGTGGGCGCTAAGATGGCCCTGGCGATTCTTTCAGGCATGGAGACGAAAGGGTTTCGTTTTTGTATTGAGAATGGTGATGTTGATGCGCTCATCCGTTTACCAGGCGTAGGTCGTAAAACAGCTGAACGATTGGTGGTCGAATTGCGTGATCGCTTAAGTTCAATTGGGACTAGTGATGGTATAGCAAGCTCAGTAAGCTCAGGTAATGGATTAAGTCTGCGTGAAGAAGCGATTACCGCTTTAACAACGTTGGGCTATAAAGGCCCAGAGGCGACACGCATGGTCAATCAAGTAGAGTCTGAGACGGAGAGTAGTGAAGAGCTCATTCGCTTAGCGCTTAAAACAAGTCTCAAGAAATAAGGCTAGAGCATGGCAGATGAAAGAATCATAGAAGCAGATAATATGTCAGGGGAAGACCCTAGTTCTGACCGTGCCATACGACCACGCACACTGGCTGAGTATGTGGGTCAGACAAGAGTGCGTGAGCAGATGGAAATCTTCATCTCGGCGGCGAAAGAACGCAAAGAGGCGATGGATCATGTCCTGATTTTTGGCCCACCAGGACTCGGTAAAACCACATTATCCAACATCATCGCACAAGAACTAGGTGTCAATATTCGGCAAACATCAGGACCCGTTCTAGAGAAGGCGGGTGACCTGGCCGCAATCTTGACCAATCTTGAAGAGAATGATGTGTTATTTGTCGATGAAATTCATCGATTAAGTCCGGTAGTAGAAGAAATTCTATACCCGGCCCTTGAGGACTATCAGTTAGATATCGTTATCGGCGAGGGTCCCAGTGCCCGTTCAATTAAGCTCGATCTACCACCCTTCACCTTAGTCGGAGCAACCACACGCGCCGGATTATTAACCGCACCTCTAAGAGACCGTTTTGGCATCGTGCAGCGTCTTGAGTTTTATAGCAGTGAAGAGCTTAGCGGTATCGTTAGTCGGTCTGCACGTATCCTCGGTGTTGAATTGGCCCCAGAAGGGGGGTGGGAGATTGCCCGTCGTTCGCGTGGTACGCCGCGTATTGCCAATCGTTTACTACGTCGGGCACGCGACTACGCTCAAGTCAAAGCCGATGGCATTATCAGTAAAGAAGTAGCACAGCAGGCATTAGACATGTTGAGTGTTGATCAACATGGCTTTGACCAGATGGATAGACGAGTACTACTTGCTGTGATTGAGAAATTTGGCGGTGGCCCTGTTGGCTTAGATAGTTTATCTGCAGCAGTAGGTGAAGAGCGTGGCACGATTGAAGATGTGATTGAGCCGTATTTGATTTTGAATGGCTTTCTGATGCGTACTCCGCGTGGTCGAGTGGCTACCGCAAACTGTTATCGACACTTTGGCTTAGCGGTGCCGCAGGCTTTAGAGCAGTTTAAGGCAGAGGCTGATTTATACGTTAATCAGAATGGTGATAGTGCAAAAGAGCAGGTTGGTGGGGAATAATATAGTGCGTAACTACCGTCTGCCCATACGCATTTACTATGAAGATACCGATGCGGGTGGCGTGGTCTATTATGCCAACTATCTGAAATTTCTTGAGCGTGTACGGACTGAATGGTTGCGTAGTTTTGGTTTTGAGCAAGATCAATTACGTGAGCAGGATGGGATTCTTTTTGCCGTTCGCTCAGTCAATATAAATTATGTGCAAGCAGCACGATTTAATCAGCAGATAATCAGCTGCGTGGATGACTTCAGCCTGAAGAGAGCAAGTATTGCGGTACAACAATCCATTGTTATGCAAGATGGAGGGGCTACAGTGGTTGATGCTGAAGTTAATATCGTCTGTTTGGATTGCGATAAATTTAGTCCGAAACCTATACCTGAAAGACTTTACCGAGAGTTACTAGCATGCAAGTAGACATGAGCGTTTATCACCTGGTAGCTAATGCCAGTATCCTAGTGCAGATTGTGATGCTGATATTAGTTTTAGCGTCAATTGTTTCCTGGACTATGATCATGAGCAAGTCGCGTGTCTTGCGTCTAGCCAATAAAGAAGCGGCAGGTTTTGAGGACCGCTTTTGGTCAGGTGCAGATCTGGCAACTCTGTACGAAAAGGTCAGTGCAAAGCGTAGCCTAAATGGTATGGAGCATATTTTTGTTGCTGGCTTTAAAGAATATATCCGCCTACATAAAAATCGTAAAGTCTCACCTCTATCGATTAGTGACACCGCGCTACGCTCGATGAAAGTAGCACTGTCACGTGAAATCGACTTTCTTGAAAACAATTTATCTTTTCTGGCTACGGTGGGTTCGACTAGTCCATACATCGGACTATTTGGCACAGTATGGGGCATTATGAACTCATTTCGAGCGTTAAGTGGGGTGCAGCAAGCCACATTAGCAGCGGTTGCCCCAGGTATTGCGGAGGCACTAATTGCGACTGCTATGGGCTTATTGGCGGCTATTCCAGCAGTGATCGCTTATAACCGTTATTCTAATAGTGTCGAACGGTTGATTACGCGTTACGACAATTTTGTTGAGGAATTTACTGGATTACTTCAACGACAAGCAATTACGCGTGAAACTGAAACCCCTGAGCCGTTAGTACGGGAAGACTAATGGTACGTAACTATAATCGTCGACGTAAGCCTATGGCTGACATTAATGTAGTTCCATACATTGATGTCATGTTGGTGTTGTTGGTTATTTTTATGGTGACAGCGCCGATGTTTAATCAAGGGGTTGAAGTTAATCTACCTAGTGCTCCAGCTAAGCCGATTGAAGAATATATGCAGCAAAAGGAGCCCTTTATTGTCTCTGTAGATCAACAGGGACGTGTTTTTGTGAATAAATTATCAGATCCTAAAAAAGCCTTAAGTCTGCTTGAGTTTGATCAAATCATGCCGGGTCTATTTAGCCAGTTTGGTGCTCAGACAGTTTATGTTAAAGGTGATGCCGCAGTTGATTATGGTCGTGTAGTTAAAGTGATGGCCACGATGCAGACAGCTGGCTTTACTTCGATTGGATTGATCACGCAGCCAGAATCAGAGTAAGCAGTAAATGCTGAAACGACCTTCCTACTTATCGCGCTCGGTGATTCTGGCCTTAGCAGTGCATGTGATCTTAGTCTTGGCTTTTACCTTTGGTTTCGACTTCAAGCCGGAGAAGCCTCAGCTCGCTTTACCGCAGATTGATATCATTAAGGCTGAGATTATCGATGGTGCTGCAATAGAAAAAGCGAAAGCAAAAAAGCTTGCTGAAAAGAAAGCAGTGGAGCGTAAGCGTCGCGAGCTGGCATTGCGTAAAAAGCGTGCAGCTGAAGAAAAGGTAAGAAAAAAGAAAGCAGCCGAGCGACGCGTTAAAGAGAAACATCAAGCTGAATTAAAACAAGCGAAGAAGGCTAAGCAAGTCGCTGAACAAGCGCGACAAAAGGCTGAGCAAGAGAAACTTAAGGCTGAAAAAAAGGCAAAGCAGTTAGCGGCTAAGCTGAAAGCCCAAGAAAAAGCACAAAGAAAAGCTGAAGCGGAGGCGGAACAAAGACGATTGAAAGCCGTCTTAGAGCAGGAAGAAGCTGAAATGAAAGCGCTGGAAGAGCGTAAGCGTAAAGAAGCACAAGCCCGGTTGCGAGAGCAGGAAGAAAAGGTGCGGCAAGCGGCTAGACAACGACAGCTACAATCGATGTTGTTGCAATATATTGCTGCAATTACTGCAAAAGTTCAGAATCGTTGGAGAAAACCGATTGGGGCTAGTGCTGAGACATTTAGTTGTTATGTTTATGTAATGCAAAACCCATCTGGTTTCATTCAACAGGTGAAGGTGCTGGAATGCCGAGGTGGTGATGATCAGCTAAAGCGTTCAGTTGAAGAAGCGGTATGGAAGTCGGATCCACTGCCGATACCAGCCGATCCAGCCTTGTTTGATCGTGAATTGAAATTTAAATTTGAGCCACAGTGAGGAAGTTGATTGTGCGTAGCTTGTTGTTAAGTATTGGTTTTATAGTATGCATGATGATGCAGCCAGCGTTTGCGTTGTTAGAGATTGAAATTTCTCAGGGTGTTGAGTCGGCTTTGCCAATCGCAGTAACGGCTATATCTAGTGACAGTAGTTCGCAAACTCGTTTAATTACTCAAGTCATCAGTGCAGACCTACATCATAGTGGTTTATTGGGTGTGGTTGAGCGTGAACGTTACCCTGATGGTTTGATCAATAAGAAACAAGTTGAGTATCAGCAATGGCGTGATAATGGTATCGAAGCCTTATTGGTTGTGAGTACGCAGTCAATATCAGCAGATCAATTTCGAGTTGAGTTCTTTTTGTATGATCTAGTCCGTAATAAACGTTCTTTAGCTCATACAGTAAACAGTAATAGCCAGTCGTTACGACGAGTGGCACATAAGATATCGGACGTCGTCTTTAAAAGTCTAATCGGGATGCGTGGCGCTTTTAGTACACGTATTGCTTATATTACTGAGATGGGGATAGGTAAAGAGAAGCAATATATCCTGCGGGTGGCAGATGCCGATGGGCATAATCCACGTTCTGTATTTATGTCGAATAAGCAATTAATGTCACCGGTTTGGTCTAGTAACGGTAGTAAGCTCGCCTATGTTTCGTTTGAAAATGAGCGTTCTGAAATTTTCATTCAGGATATGGCCAGTGGTAAGCGCGAAAAGGTTTCTTCTGCCCCTGGGCTAAATAGCGCACCCGCTTGGTCACCAAATGATCAGCAACTAGCATTGACGCTGTCACAAGATGGTGACCCTAATATCTATATTTTAGATCTGCAAAGTGGCAAGAAACGACAAGTAACGAGTCACTATGGCATCGATACAGAGCCAACCTGGAGTGCAGATGGTGATTCTATCTATTTCACTTCTAATCGCTCGGGTAGCCCGCAGATTTATAGGCTTTCCTTGTCTGGTGGCAAGGCAGAACGTATTAGTTTTAATGGCCGATATAATGCAGCTGCAGCATTATCGCCAAATGGCGAACTGCTAGCGATGGTGCATAATAATGGTCAAGGCTATCGAATCGGCGTTTTAAATCTGCGTAATGATAGTTTTCATGTGATTACTGACGGTGGTTTGGATGAAGCACCTAGTTTTGCGCCTAATGGCAGCATGATAATATTCTCGACACGCCGCAGCGGTAGCACGATACTGTCAGCTGTTAGTGCCGATGGTCGAGTGCAGCAGCAATTTCGGTTGCAAGCTGGAAAAGTGCGAGAGCCGACTTGGTCGCCTTTTCGATAAATTTGGTATTTTGATTGAGCATTTAGACTGAGGTATGGATATGAAACATTTTCGTTATTTATTTCCCTTATTGATCGCTGGGTTTTTGGTTGCCTGTAGCGGTAATCAAGTAAAACCTAATGATACTGAGGTGAATGCTTCAGGGGCTTCATCTAGTTCTCGGGCCTTAGATTCTGAGTCTTCATCTGTCGGGATCGAAGATCAGCAGGGCGTCATGTTAGACGCGCTTGATGATCCAGCAAACCCACTCTCTGTGCGTATTATTTATTTTGAATATGATAGTGCTGAAGTGAATCAAGACTCTTTAGATGCAGTGCGTAGCCATGGCCAATATCTGAGTGTCAATGAGAACCGGATGTTACGACTGGAAGGCCATGCTGATGAGCGTGGAACACGAGAATATAATTTAGCACTCGGTGAATCTAGAGCGAAGACAGTGCGTGACTTATTGATCTTAGAAGGGGCGCAGCCAGGGCAGATTGAGATTGTTAGTTTTGGTGAAGAGCGTCCGGCAGTTCTCGGGTCAGATGAAGCTTCATTACAAAAAAATCGTCGTGCAGAGATTGTATATTAAGTGATGGTTTCAACGATGCCAGATCAAATTAAATCGATATTGTATGTCTTCCTGCTAGGCATGGGCTTGTTTGTTTCTATTGCACATGCAGCGCCAAAAGCGACACAAGCACAAGTTGATGCTCTTCAGGTGGAAGTGCGGTTATTGCAGCAGCAGATTGAGCAGCAAAGTAAGGTGGACCTCAGTGCGGGCTTACATCTTATACAAAGACGACTGCAGAACATGGAGCGTGAATTACAAGATTTGCGTGAATCTAACCAACGTCTACGGCGTCAGTTATCCAAGCTGGAAGATCGCCAGAGTGGTACGAATTCAGGGGTGGTGCAAGCCCCGCGTAATCCTCCAGTAACAAATTCTAATAACAGTAATTCGGTATTCTCTTCTTCGGAATCTAAAACTCCTATGTCTGTTGATTGGGCCTCCGTGGTTGGCCCAGATTCAACCTTAAGTAATGAGCAGGTGAAAACATCAGGTCATATGACTGAAAGTGATGCTGAGCAGTCTGAGTTGTCAGTAAGAAGCGATGATCAAGTTAGCCCAGCAGTGGTTCAAGATGGAACGAAGCAAGAGGCTGTCAGCACGATAGAGCCAGTTGCGAATGCGGAGAAACAAATATCACAGGGTGTTGATGCTGAAGTGGCAATAGATGGCGCAGTTGTGGTGAAGCAGCAGGAACAAGTTGCTGAGCAGTCTGTAGACAAAGAAAATATAGACAAGGCAACAGCTGAGCAGCAGCAAGACGTGATTGAAAATAGCGATAAAGCCATATCAGGGTCAAAAGTAGCGGCCAGTGTCATGCGGGAGACGCAAGATTCTAGTGAAACCACCAACGCCTACCGTGATGCTTTCTTGTTGTTGAAACAAGGACGTTATGTTGAGTCTATTGAAGCTTTCCAACAGTTTCTGAGTGGTTATCCGAATAGTAAATATACTGCTAATGCACAATATTGGTTGGCGGAAGCAGTCTATGTCAGAAAACAATACGATCAAGCATTGATTGAGTTTACTAAGGTGATCGAAGACTATCCTCTGAGTAGTAAGGTGTCTGATGCGCGTCTGAAAGTGGGGTATACCTTCTATGAATTAGGCCGCTGGAAAGAAAGTCGTGAAATCTTAACGCAGCTACGATCTGAACTGCCTGATAGTACTGTTGCAGGCTTAGCACAGCAGCGTTTAGAACGGTTAGAACGCGAAGGCAGGTAACGTTAGTGGTTGTTGAAGTTATCAGGCTCCGCATCAGTGAAATCTTCTTCTCGCTGCAAGGCGAAACTCGAACGGTAGGTCTACCGACTACATTTGTGCGTTTAACGGGCTGTCCGTTGCGCTGTCATTACTGTGATACCAGTTACGCCTTCTCTGGTGGTGACTGGATGACCCTTGATGAAGTGGTAACCCAAGTCAAGGCCAATTCGGCTAAGCATGTCACCGTCACAGGTGGCGAGCCTCTAGCTCAACCAAGCTGTATTCCATTATTAACAGCGCTTTGTCAGTTAGGTTATGAGGTGTCTTTAGAAACCAGTGGCGCCATAGATATTGCTGCGGTCGATAAACGAGTGATGAAAGTGATGGACTTGAAGACTCCAGCCTCGGGTGAGAGTGATAAGAATCTTTGGTCTAATCTCAAATACCTAACTACTAATGATCAAATCAAATTTGTCATTTGTAATGAGTCAGACTACGAATGGTGTAAGGCACAAATTCTCGAGCATAAACTCGAACAGCTGTGTGAAGTGCTGTTATCTCCTAGCCAAGATGAATTGTCTCCTACCGTGCTTGCTGATTGGATCTTGTGTGATCAATTAAACGTTCGCTTTCAACTACAATTACATAAGGTGTTATGGGGTGATGAGGCTGGTCGATGATGTTGCTAGGGAGTGCTTATGACTGAGCTTGGTGAAAAAGCAGTCGTTCTGTTGTCAGGTGGCCTTGATTCAATAACGGCATTGGCTATTGCGCAAGAGCAAGGCTATCAATGTTATGCCTTAAGTTTTCGCTATGGTCAGAGGCACTCAGCTGAGCTTAATGCGGCGAGTAGGATAGCTGAGCAAGCCGGTGTGTTGGAGCACCGAATCTTCGACCTAGATCTTAGTCTATTTCATAGCTCTGCCCTGACTAATCATGAGTTGCCGGTACCAGAGGCTGAAAAACCAGGTATACCGCCGACCTATGTGCCTGCACGTAACACAATCTTTCTATCTGTCGCTATGGGTTGGGCAGAAGTACTTGCTGCTAGACATATCTTTACCGGCGTTAACGCGGTTGATTATTCGGGCTACCCTGATTGCCGTCCAGAATTTATGGCAGCCTTTCAGGATATGGCTAATTTAGCGACCAAAGAAGCGGTTGAAGGGCGTCATATAACATTACATAGTCCACTGATTAGTTGGAGCAAAGCTAGAATAATTCAGCGGGGGCAGCAATTAGGGCTGGATTATGCCGAAACTGTTTCCTGTTATCAGGCCGATGCTAATGGACTTGCCTGTGGTCGTTGTGATTCTTGTCGTTTGCGTCGAGAAGGGTTTAACGAGGCTAAACTGCCGGATCCAACGCGTTATCAGCTACCTTTATCCTAGAGGATAGGGGGTAGACGGAAGTTTGCACCAAATTAGAGCGTATCTATAGTCTTAGTATAGTATATTTAAATAACCTTTAAGCTGATTTTTCCTTAACCCATGAAAATCGAAACTAATTACAAAAAATGATCCGTTAAGAGTTTTTCTTTTCAAATTTATTCATACCATTATTAATTAGAATAATTCTAATTAATAAAAAACAGTTATTCGTATTTTAAATAGACTCTTGTGACTTTTATCAATAGATTAATAAAATTAACCTTAAGGTTTATGTGTTTTATTTTAGTGCATTTCTTTATTTCCATTAACGCACTATTTAAGTGCAATAGTAATGGGGATATGCTGTGTTCACGGGTGATTTTTATCGGGCTAGCTCATGATCTTGTCGACGTTTATCAGCGCTTGTTTTGGAAGCGATCCTCGATGTTCGATAGATGTTCACATTTAAGAAAAAATCGAGTGCTGCTATACTCGCTCGCTAACGAAAATTTCAAGGTTACCGCATGGAAGAGTTAACACACTTACAACAAATTGCCCTATACGGATTTTTACTTGCGATCGTGTTTGGTGCGATTGCAGCTAAAACTAATTTCTGCACCATGGGTGCTGTCAGTGACATCGTAAATATAGGCTCCCGTGGTCGTATGAGTGCCTGGTTGTTCGCTATTGGTGTCGCCATGATTGGCACCACGTACCTGCGCACTAACGGTTATATCGATCTTGACTCAACCATGTATCTCGCTAGTAACTTTACTTATCTAAGTTATGCACTCGGTGGATTCCTATTTGGTATCGGTATGACCTTGGCAGCCGGTTGTGGCCAACGAAACCTAGTGCGTATTGGTGGCGGTAATCTAAAATCAGTAGTGGTTGTTTTGATCTTTGGTATCACCGCATACATGACTATGCGTGGTTTATTCGCCTACATTCGAATTGATTATTTAGCGAAGCCAGTGATTGATTTGGAAGCGGCTGGGATGGCTGGGCAGGGCTTTGATCATGCTATAGCTGCAATCTTTGGTTTAACGCACGATGCTGCATTACAAATGATTGTTGCGTTGGTGTTAGGATTAGGTTGTATTATTTATGCCGTTAAACATGAAGAATTTAGAACCAGTTTTGATAACATCCTAGCTGGTGTTGTTATCGGTGGTTTGGTTATTTTGGCTTGGTACATAACAGGTCATCTCGGCCAGGATGATTTTGATCCAATCGCTCCAGCGGGACTTACATTTATTGGCCCTACCGGTAATACCATTAGTTATCTAATGACTTTCACTGGTTCTGAGATCGACTTTGCCATTGCCGTGACTTTCGGCATGATCTTGGGTTCTTTCTTATATGCCATCGCATCAGGCACTTTCCGCGTAGAGACTTTCAGCAACAAGTCAGAAATGATCTCTAATATGGGTGGTGCAGTTCTGATGGGCTTTGGTGGCGTATTGTCATTTGGTTGCACTATTGGTCAAGGTGTAACCGGTTTATCAACCTTAGCTTTCGGTTCTGCCTTGGTTCTAGGTATGATTATCTTTGGTAGTGCGCTGACTATGAAAGTGCAGTATCACATGATGGATGAATGCACCTTTGGTACCGCCGTTAAAAATGGTTTAAACGAGTTGATTAATCCTTTCTACAAAGAAGCATAAAAACTTTCTTTTTTGCTTTGCAAAAAGCTCGTTATAGGTAATAATGTGCGCCCTCTAGTACTTGGGCGTACGTACCTATAAACGGTAATTCTCAAGCTAAAAAATGGGTCGTTAGCTCAGTTGGTAGAGCAGCTGGCTTTTAACTAGTAGGTCGAGCGTTCGAGTCGCTCACGACCCACCATTTTTTCTAGGCCTCGTTATATAAGTTATAACGAGCTCATAAGCACCGTGATTCATTCCCCTTGCGGTGAACGATGTAGAAGGCAGGTCTGCCGTCTTACAGCTTCTCTTTGTATGATAATCATCTACCACTCAAACATTGCGACAGGTTCAGCCTATCTGCGATAGTTTTCTGATTCTATTTTGAGAATAGGAAGGAAACCGTTAGAGCGCGTGGCTATAAGGTGATCGATTCAACCCTATAAGTAGGTAACTGGATGGAGTAGGGCAGGGGATGCCTATGTAGATTGGAGTTAAACGGCCTATAAGAGGTTTTGTAGACCGTTTAGTAAAGATTTACTTCGCTTTGATCTTAGTTTCAGCAGTCTCACTCTCACCTAGATTGTCTTTCCAGGTTAGCGCGACATTGTCACCAACAGCACCACCTTTGATCTTGATTGAAAGGTATGGGTTCTTAGAGACACCAGTACCCCAGTCGGCATTAAATACCTGCTCGCCATTAAGGCTGACTATAACGGCTTGAATGTAGTGTGCAGGAATCAGCTCACCACTTTCTTTGTCTTTGCGTGAACCGGTTTCCATTGGGTGAGTCATTATCGCTTTAACCGTAGTGACATCGTTTTTCAGGCTCGCCCTGATTTTAATTTTTTTGGCCATTTTCTTTAGTCCTTTTTCGATTAAACGCAACCGCCAGCTGTAACCTTAACTGACTGTTTAGCAACAAAATGCCCTGCATCGGTCTTCACGATGGCGACAATGTTTGAGGTTTCACGCATCTTCACACGGAGTGAAACAGTTGCTTCAATACGTGGGTTGATGTGGAAGGTTGCGATATAAGGGCGTGGGTTATTTTCAACGAAGATGCTGATGCTTTGCGTGTCCTCAATGCTACTTGTAATCTCAATTGGGACCGTAGCACCATTTGCAGCTACCTCTGGCGCCTTAATTTTGATATCGCCAGCACTAAGCTCGTTGTCACCGAGGAATAATTCGAGTGACTCGCTGTAATCGGTGGAATCAAAGGCAGTGGCGTTGGCTAAGGCCGCCTTCATTAAGCCACTTGATGACAGGGCTAAAGCCGCTAGTGATGCGCCTTTGATTGCTTTACGTCGTGTGATTTCCATATTGTCCTACTGGTCTGAGTTTATGTTCTATAGGTCTATTTTAGAGACTTGCTCGCCGTATGTTAAGTGACCATTTCGGCGTATAAGCATAATACTTATGAGACAGAAGAGTTGTCTAGAAGTGCCCTAAATCTTGGTTGGTTTTAGCGTAAGTTATGTTTCTTGCGAAATTCTTTAATTTCGATCTTCTTTGACTTGATTCGTTCTCGGCTGTGCTGGTCTATTCCAAGTTGGCGTTCAGCTAATATTAAGTGCTCTATGGCCTTACTGTAACGCGCATGCATCAAGTTATAGTCAGCTAAGGACTCATGGCTACGCCAAGGTTGACCTGCAAGCTCGGCAGCTTGTGCACGTAGTCGTTCTAGTGCTGGGTTACTGCTGAAAGTAATGCCAAAGTCATCTAACGTATCGAGTGCCTCTAATGGTCGCTTCTCTTCTAATAAGGCGGTTGCTAGGTAGAGTGTAACTGCTTCATTGTAAGGATAAAGTCGCTCTAGATCCTTGAGTAGAGTAATCGCCTCGGTACTATTACCGCCTGCGATATTAACCTGAGCAAGTGCGATGGAAACTGGGAATTCTTCATAGCGTGTCGTCTTAATAGCATTCAGATGGCTGAGGGCCAGGCGGTTATTACCTGCACGGCTCAGTGCTAAGGCATAGATATAACGATCAATATTGCTGAGATCTTCTTTGATGATCGTCTGGTAGTGCGTAATTAACTTACCAGGAGCGCTTGAAATGGCCTGTGCACGTGCGCGAGCGTAGCGATATGGCACTACATTTTCTGAGTACTGCTGTTGCTTATATTGTCTAGCTCGGGTCTTAGAGTCACTAATACGCGATAGAGTGAGTGGGTGTGAGCTTAGAAATTCAGGAGGTTGGTTCTGATTGATTTGTGAGTGGCTATTTAGCTTATCGAAAAAGCGTGGCATGCCGTAAGGATCTAATTGGGCGCTAGCTAAGAGGTTCATACCGATACGATCTGCTTCGCGCTCATAGTCGCGGCTATAGGCCATCTCGGAATTTCGTATGCCGCCCATGGTGGCTGCAGCCGTCGCGGTTGCGGCATCAGGACTATAGATAGCCGCAACCACGGTGCCGAGCATAGCAATCGCATTCAGTATGCTGAGTCGTTTTTGACGTGAAAATCGTCGTGCAATATGGCGTTGCGAGACGTGAGCGATCTCGTGGGCGACTACACTTGCAAGCTCAGACTCGGAATTAGTAAGTAGGAGCAGACCACTATTGATGACAATAATGCCCCCAGGCATGGCGAAGGCATTGATTCGTGGGTCAAACACCAAACGAAAGTAGTATGGAAAGTTCGAATCCAGACTGCTTGAAATCAGGCGTGTGCCTAATGACTGCATATAATTACGTAATTCTGGGTCAGTAGAGATGGGCAAGCGACGGTTAATCTGCGCTAATAAGACCTTGCCGAGCTCGGCTTCCTGGCCAATACTGAGGACCTCGCTAGCTGGATCGCCGATATTGGGTAAGTTCATGCCATAATCCTGAGGATTATCGGCTAATACTGAGTGTGCTAGCAGCATACCGAGTAATAAGCCTAGACTGACATGTTTTAGCGGGGACCAGAATCGAGTCATTTTACCTGTTTAGCGTGTATATAGATGTTTAAGGGCAGGTAGCTCCTAGAGTGATATGGAACATATAGCCTGCGAAGTCTCTTTGACTATCTTCGCTTAATTTGGAATAGAAGGGAAAAGCTTATTCTAAAACGTCTAAATAGAGTACTTTCCTTGACACTCTTTAGACGCTAAATCATAATTTTAATATTCTCTAATATTCAGCTCGGTTGATCGCAGGTGATTTGCGGTTAACGGTGCCTTATTAGCTATCGATAATGGTGGCTATTTTTTAGATTAACCTTAATACCCATAATAATTAGCGAGATTCGCGGAGGATTTTCCTGTGGCAGATTTTGATCAAGAGTTAGACGCGTGTGGCTTAAATTGCCCACTTCCAATTTTACGTGCGAAGAAAGCATTAGCATCACTAGATAGTGGTCAAGTATTACGTATTATCGCGACAGACCCCGGCGCTATTAAAGATTTTGAAGCGTTCTCAAAGCAGACTGGTAATGAACTGCTAGAAACAACTGAAGATGGCGATAAGTATCAGTTTTTAATTAAGAAGAAGTAAGCCGAAAAAGGCCTATAGCAATGTTATTCAGCGATGAATTTGAATTGAAGATAGGTAGCTAGCACTACGGGCTCAGGTTGACTGAGGCGGGTGGCTTATTCAGCTGAAACTATCCAAGCAAAGGGCTTTTGTAAAATTATATGCGTCATATTATTTCGATTTTATTAGAGAATGAAGCAGGTGCTCTATCTAGAGTATCCGGCCTTTTTTCTGCGCGTGCTTACAATATTGATTCACTAACAGTAGCGCCGACTGATGATCCGACTATGTCGCGCATCACGGTAGTAACCTGTGGTGATGACGCTGTAATTAATCAAATTACAAAGCAACTACATAAGCTAGTGGATGTTGTGAAATTAGTTAAACTTGCAGATGGTGAGTATTTTGAGCGAGAGATTTTATTGCTGAAGTTATCACCAACTGAAAGTCAGAAAGCTGAACTAGAGGCCTGCATGAAAGAAATGAATGCAGTTACTTTAGATCAAACTGAGGGTTGCATAACCCTAGAAATTACTAGCTCTGGGCCAGAGTTGGATGAAGCAATAAAAACACTGGCCCAGTTTAACGTTATCGAGGTTGTGCGGTCGGGTACGGTGGGAATTAGCGCCGGTTCTTCAGTGCTTCGTTTATAAATCCCCACATAGAAAATGGGATAGGAGTTTGTATGAAAGTTTTTTACGATAAGGATGCTGATCTTTCGATTATTAAGGGCAAAACAGTTTCTGTTATTGGTTATGGTTCTCAGGGGCATGCCCATGCGAATAATCTAAAAGAATCTGGTGTATCAGTGATTGTTGGTTTGCGCGAAGGCTCTAGTTCTGCAGCTAAAGCAAGTGCTGCTGGTCTTGAAGTGCAATCTATTGAAGATGCTGTAAAGAACTCAGATGTGGTCATGATTTTGGCCCCAGATGAGCATCAGGCAGCACTCTACAGAGATCAAATCGAGCCAAATATTAAGCAAGGCGCAGCAATGGCGTTTGCTCATGGTTTCAATGTTCACTTTGAGCAGATCGTGCCACGTACTGATTTAGACGTCATTATGATCGCACCGAAAGGTCCGGGTCACTTAGTGCGCTCTACCTACACGCAAGGCGGCGGTGTACCTAGTTTGATCGCAGTATTTCAAGATGCCTCTGGCAGTGCCCAGAAGATTGCGCTGTCTTATGCCTCTGCAAATGGTGGTGGTCGTGCTGGTGTTATCGAGACTTCATTCAAAGAAGAGACTGAGACCGATCTATTTGGTGAGCAAGCAGTGCTTTGTGGTGGTGCCACTGCACTAGTACAAGCTGGCTTTGAGACCTTGACTGAAGCAGGTTACGCTCCGGAAATGGCCTATTTCGAATGTCTACATGAGTTGAAGTTAATCGTCGATCTGATGTACGAAGGCGGTATCGCTAATATGCGTTACTCGATTTCAAATACAGCAGAATACGGTGACTTTACCCGTGGCTCACGCGTGATCACAGAAGAAACCAAGAAAGAAATGGCGAAGATCTTGAAAGAGATTCAAAACGGTGAATTCGCACGTGATTTCATTCTTGAGAATCAAGCTGGTGCAGCAAACCTTAAGGCGATGCGTCGTATTGGTAAAGCGCATCCGATTGAAGAAGTGGGCACTAAACTTCGCAGCATGATGCCATGGATTCAGTCCAATCAGCTCGTGGACAAGTCGAAAAATTAAGTAGCGTTAGGCGCATCATCAAGCGATGCGTATTGCGCATGAGTTTCGTACGGTATTTATTCTTGCGACGCTCATACTCAGCACCCTGCAAATATCCAGCTCTACCATTTTATGGGTGGGTTGGGTTTTGTGGGGTGTTTTCGTTTTATTACTGAGAGATTTTAGACGAGTTATTCCGGCAGAACCTTTGGCCATAGTGTCAACGGTGGATGGCCGTATAACAGCGCTTGAATCCAGTGTTGATCCTTTTTTACAGCGTCCAAGTTTGGTCTGTACCATTGCACAGTCATCTCTTGGGGAGTTTAATATTCACAGTCCTATCGAAGGTAAGATTGAACAACTTTGGTTGCGTGACCCAGAAAATGGACGATATATACTAGCTGTATGGCTGCGTACTGATGAGCAGGATGATGTCGTCTTCACCTTGGATTTACACTCACTACATCATAGGGCCATTGTTTCTATCCAGCCGGGGGAAAGAATTGGTCAAGGTCAGCGTTGTGGTTTCGCCGCCATTGGCTGCGAAGTGAGGGTTTATATGCCCGAAAATGCACAAGCGACAGTCAAGCCGGGTGATAAAATCTTGGCGGGCCGTACGATGCTTGCAAAACTAAAACATGGTTAGATGATGAATTCGAGAAAAGGAATATATTTACTACCTAATCTGCTGACTACGGGTGCCTTATTTGCAGGCTTTTATGCGATTATTTCGGCACAAATGGGACACTTTGAGCCAGCCTGTATAGCGATTTTTATTGCTATGGTTCTTGATGGTTTAGACGGGCGAGTCGCCCGTATGACCAATACTGCCTCTGAGTTTGGTAAAGAATACGATAGCCTTTCTGATATGGTTTCTTTCGGCTTGGCACCGGCCCTGATTATGTTTGAATGGTCCTTACAGCATGGCGTCTATGAGGGCTGGATGTTGCAACGCTTAGGTTGGTTGGGAGCATTTTTCTATACCGCCTGCGCTGCTTTGCGACTGGCACGCTTTAACTCTATAAACAGTGACTTAGATCGACGTTATTTCCAAGGATTGCCAAGTCCAGCGGCCGCTGGTTTATTGGTGGGCTTTATCTGGACTAGTCACGATTTAGGCTATACCGGTGGTGAGTTATGGTTGATGGCCCTATTTGTTACCGTGATTGGTGGTGGCTTGATGGTGTCGCGACTGAGTTTTTACAGCTTTAAAGATTTAGCACTTAAAAATAAGGTCCCAACGATTACCGTGCTTGCGGTGGTTGGCCTCTTTATCTTGGCGGCAATGGATCCACCCAAACTCATGTTTGCAGTGTTCCTGCTCTATGCCTTATCGGCTCCTCTGATACATCTTCTGCGGATGTATCGTAAACGAGGCCGTAGTCAGGGTGCAAAAGCACCTAAAAATAATAAATAGGCTTTGTTCTACCTGGACCCAGTTAAATAGGCATTGGCAGCAGTAGGGGAAATGGTTATAGTCAACTTATGCGTACAATTATTTACAATGTTCTATTCAGTGCACCGCAGCTTCCTGCTGCCGCACTAGTCCTACGCCTGTTTCGACTGCCGCTGTAGCGGCCGATTCTGTCCTGACGAGGCTAAACGTGTCCCTTCAGTAATATCCGTATTAGTAATAAAATAGCGACCAGAAGACGGTTTCCCGTTAAATTTTGGTGACAGTTGGAGTATGAGCGAAATGAGTAGCAACGATCATTTAATTATATTTGATACAACTTTGCGCGATGGCGAGCAGAGTCCGGGTGCGTCTATGACGACAGAGGAAAAACTGCATATCGCAAAATGTTTAGAGCGTATGCATGTTGACGTTATTGAGGCCGGCTTTCCAATCGCAAGCCCAGGAGACTTCGAGAGTGTTAAAGCAGTCGCGCAGGCAGTTAAAGACAGTACTGTATGTGGTTTAGCGCGAGCATTAGACCGTGATATTGATCGCGCAGGAGAAGCCTTAAAACCAGCTAAGTCGAGTCGGATCCATACCTTTATTGCGACCTCGCCGATTCATATGGAGCATAAGCTACGTATGCAGCCAGATGCGGTCGTTGAACAGGCCGTTGCGGCAGTTAAGCGTGCACGTGGTTTTACCGATGATGTTGAGTTCTCTCCTGAGGATGCAGGCCGTTCAGAATTCGACTTCCTTTGCCGCATCATTGAGCAAGTGATTAATGCGGGTGCGACGACTATTAATATCCCGGATACGGTCGGCTATAACCTACCGCATCAGTTTGGTTCTTTGGTTGGGCGTTTAATAGAAAATATTCCAAATTCAGATAAGGCGATATTCTCAGTGCATTGTCATAACGATTTGGGCCTAGCAGTAGCTAACTCACTATCGGCCGTATTGCAGGGTGCACGCCAAGTTGAATGTACGATTAATGGACTGGGTGAGCGCGCTGGTAACGCTGCTCTAGAGGAAGTGGTCATGACTGTGCAAACACGTCAGGACGTGTTCAGCTGTAATAGTCGATTGGATACCACTCAAATAGTCCCAGCATCTCGTTTAGTCTCAAGCATTACAGGTTTTCCAGTGCAGCCTAATAAAGCAATTGTTGGTGCAAATGCCTTTGCGCATGAATCAGGTATTCACCAAGATGGTGTGCTTAAGGCGCGTGAAACCTATGAAATTATGCGGGCTGAAGATGTCGGCTGGGCTGAGAATCGGATTGTCTTAGGTAAGCACTCGGGCCGTAATGCATTTCGTTCACGCTTAGAAGCATTAGATGTGTCTTTTAAATCAGAGAGTGAATTGAACAGTGCTTTCGCTGCATTCAAAGATCTAGCCGATAAGAAGCATGAAATCTTTGATGAGGATTTATTTGCATTAGTTGCAGGTGGAGATGGTGCTAGTGAGGAGAAGTTTAAGTTAGTCTCCTTGAATGTATGTTCACACACCGGTGAAATACCCAATGCCGATATTGTCTTGTCACTTGATGGCGAGGAGTTTACGGCTTCTTCTGATGGTGGTGGTCCAGTCGATGCTGCGTTTAAAGCAATTGAAGTGATCGCTAAAAGTAAGGCTATATTGCAACTTTATTCTGTGAATAGTATTACCAGCGGAACAGATGCGCAGGGTGAGGTTACTGTGCGGCTTGAACGTGATGGCTCAATCGTTAATGGTAGTGGTGCAGATGTCGATATCGTCATTGCTTCAGCTAAAGCCTATTTAAACTCACTGAATAAACTGAGTGCTGCCGCTGAACGTGCTCATCCACAACTTAGCCAAGTTTAATTTACTACACTTGAGATGGATGCTGCGCGCCGCAATGCTTATCTAAAAGCTTTATCGATAAAGCAATGGCGCTTGCGCGGACAACCATCATCAAGCGCTGTGCAAGTAGCGTCTAGTGCCGCCGGTGACGCTAGCCTGACTGATCCAGCTTCTATTACGCCTACTAAGCTGTCTACGGGTAAGCAAGCAGCTAGAGCAGAATTAGATGCAGCTCTGAAGGTTGACCCTATCCCAGAGAAACCGTCTTTAGTCGCATCAGATGTGGTTAAAGCCGAGCTGGAAAATAAGCCTGTAGCTATAAAAGATCTTTCACAGTTTGATCTTGAGCAACTTGCTACCGAGGTTAGTCAGTGTGTGGCCTGTGATTTGCATAAAACGCGTAAACGAACTGTGTTTGGTGTTGGTCATGAGAAAGCCACTTGGATGATTATTGGCGAAGCCCCGGGTGCTGATGAAGAGAATGAGGGGGAGCCGTTTTTAGCAGCTTCAGGACAGCTTTTAAACCAAATGTTGCGCGCTATAGGTCTGGCACGTGAAGAGGTGTATATCACTAATGTCCTTAAGTGCCGCTTACCCAACAATCGTGAACCTAAAAAGGCTGAGTTACAGTCCTGTCCGCCGTATTTGCAGCGACAAATAGAACTGATTCAACCTAAAATCATTCTATTGCTCGGTCGAGTTGCAGCACAAACGGTCTTGCAGAGTGATCAGCCTATGGCAAAGTTGCGTGCTAAAGTACTGCATCATCCAGACTTCAATATTCCGATGGTTGCGAGCTATCATCCGGCCTATTTATTGCGAGCACCACGTGAAAAGCGTAAAGCTTGGGAAGACTTACAACTTGCTCGACAGCAAATAATTAGCGAGTAAGACCTTAAGGCATGGACGAATTAGTATCGGAACAATCTTATTCTTTTCGGAATATGACTGAGCATGACTTGGTCGCAGTCAAGCAAATTGAAGACGCTGCCTATGTATTTCCTTGGAGTGAGACTATCTTCAGAGACTGTCTATCGGTCGGCTACCCAAGCTGGGTGATGGAGTTACAGGGTGAAGTTATTGGATACTCTGTGCTGCAACATGTTGCGGATGAAAGTCATATCCTAAATATTTGTGTTCGACCCAAATTACAGGGACATGGTTATGGTCGGGGCATGCTGCACTTCATTCTTGCACAAGCACGTGCAAGTAAAACCAAGAGTGTTTTTTTAGAAGTACGCCCTTCAAATATAGCGGCTATTGAGCTGTATGAGTCTGAAGGTTTTAACGAAATTGGTTGTCGCAAAGACTACTATCCTAGTGTTACTGGACGTGAAGACGCTTTGTTATTCGCGCTTGAGTTGAGTGAGGAAGCGCTAATTTAAGCGATTGATAAAATATGAGTGAGCATCTAGAACAAACCAAAAGACGGCGTACCTTTGCCATTATTAGTCACCCAGATGCTGGAAAAACCACCATTACTGAAAAGTTATTGTTATATGGTGGTGCTATTCAGCTAGCGGGAACAGTGAAAGGGCGTAAGGCGGCACGTCACGCAACCTCTGATTGGATGGCGCTTGAGCAGCAGCGTGGTATCTCTGTGACCAGTTCAGTCATGCAGTTTCCCTATAAGGATTGCATCGTCAATCTATTGGATACACCTGGACATGAAGACTTCTCAGAAGACACCTATCGCACCTTAACGGCAGTTGATTCAGCATTGATGGTGATTGACTGTGCCAAGGGTGTAGAGACTCGTACGATTAAGCTGATGGAGGTTTGTCGATTGCGTGATACGCCTATCGTAACCTTCATTAATAAGCTCGATCGAGAGGGTAGAGATCCTATTGAGCTAATCGATGAGGTCGAGTCAGTCTTAAAAATCAACTGTGCACCGGTAACCTGGCCTATTGGGATGGGTAAATCATTAAAGGGTGTTTATCATTTAATAGATAATTCGGTGCATCTATTTGGCGCTACCCATGGTGGCAAGATCCTTGATGGTGAAGTGGTACAAGGTTTAGATAATCCTCGATTAGATGAGATTCTTGGTGATCAAATTGAAGAGTTTCGTGAAGAGATTGAGCTAGTTCTTGGTGCTAGTCATAGTTATGACCATGAGGAATTTCTAAAAGGTCGTTTGACCCCAGTATTTTTTGGTTCAGCAATCAATAACTTTGGCGTGCAGGAACTACTTGATAAGTTTGTTGAATTTGCACCTAAGCCGCAGCCACGTAAAACGACAGAGCGGGTGGTGACAGCAGATGAGACTAACTTTAGTGGCTTTGTATTTAAGATTCAGGCCAATATGGATCCGAATCATCGTGATCGTATAGCGTTTATGCGGATCTGTTCAGGTAGCTTTGAAAAGGGCAATAAATTGCGGCATGTGCGGTTACAGCGTGATGTGAAAATTAGTGATGCCTTAACCTTTTTCGCATCAGATCGAGAGCATGTTGATCGTGCCTATCCCGGTGATATTATCGGTCTGCATAATCATGGCACGATTCGTATTGGTGACACATTTACAGCAAAAGAAGAGATTATCTTTACTGGGATACCAAACTTTGCACCAGAATTATTTCGTCGTGCGCGATTGAAAGATCCATTGAAGAATAAAGCGCTGATTAAAGGTTTAATGCAATTATGTGAAGAGGGTGCAACACAGCTCTTTAGGCCACAGATAGGTAATGATCTGATTTTGGGTGCGGTCGGTGTACTGCAATTTGATGTTGTCGCTCATCGCCTGCAGGCAGAATACAATGTTGAATGCCAATTCGAGGCAGTCAATACGAATACAGCGCGTTGGATCTACTGTGATTCAGAAAAAGAGTTGGAGAGATTCAAGCAAAAAGCAGAAAGTGGTCTAGCACTTGATCATGCAGGTGAGTTGGTTTATCTAGCACCGTCCCGTGTTAATTTGCAGATGATGGAAGAGAAGTGGCCAGATGTTGAATTTAGAAATACTCGTGAGCAGGTCTATAATTAGGCCTGTTACTCAATAATAGTTTATCTATTTAGATGGCTGTTTGTAATTGAAGGAAGAAATAATGTCAGAACAAGAAGGCCTTTCTACTTGGCAGGTGTTTAAAAGTATAATGATGAGCTTCTTTGGCGTGCAGAAGGAAGAGATACGCAAACGTGATTTCACTCAGGGGAAGCCAAGCCAGTTTATTATTATCGGCCTCTTGATTACCTTCGGTTCCATCCTCGGTCTTTACCTACTGGTACAGGTCGTCTTATTTTACGCCTTGCCAGGCTAAGATCTATTGCCAGTGTGAACGCCGGCAATACCCCTCGTAGTCACAGTAATCACAGATCTTTTCGCTACCATTAGCTGGTAGTACCTGTTGCTGTTGTAAGGCGGCTACAAGTTCGATTAGGCGACTATGATGAGCCTGTTTTAAATGATTGAATTCATCTGCATTAGAGATCTCGATGGTATTGGTCTTTTTGCCATGACCTAGGACTAGATAACTTGCTTGCTCTGCCTGCTCACAGAGTAAACCATAAAAAGGTAGCTGAACTAGATCACCATTTTTGATCGATAATTTCTTGTATTGCTCACTATTGCTGCTGGTTTTGTAGTCAATAACTGACATGCTATCGCTGCTACGGTCAATGCGATCAATTTGGCCCTTGAGACTGACGCGCTCTGTCAATTTCATCTCAAAAGAGTGTTCACCAGCATCTACCTGCCACTCTCCATTGCGTGCTGTTAACCATTCGACATAACTGGGAATGCTATGCCGCCACCGCTGATACCAAACCGATACTTCAGCTGATGCGTAGGGTAATTTATCAAAGACTGCCTTACTAATATCCTCTAGACGTTTCTCCTTTTCAGTTAAGGAGAGGCTGGAGAGGGCAGGCTCTTGCGTATGTGCAAAGTGAAAGTTATATAAGCATTGATGTATCGCTTCACCATAGGCACCACCCGCTAGTTTTTCTTGTTTTCTGTCCTGTTTGATATGCAGTAGATGCTTCATCAAATACTGATAAGGACAGTTCACTAATGTTTGATACTGCGTAGCACTGATGTGGTTATGCAGTAATTCAGCAGGTGCTGAGCTAGTAGGGGCATGTGCTGGCTTGATATCAGCAATATGCTTTTCTTTTTCATAGTATTGGCTGAGCTGCATTAGTCGAATGAGCTCATTATCTTTTAGATCAGAATGAAAGCCTTGTTGGCTGAATATCTTGAGTAGCTGCACCCATGCTTGTAAACCTTTGCTTTCATCACCTACCTGAGTCTGTGCGCAGATGAGTATTTTTTGATGCTGTTCTAAAGCCTGCCGGAACTGCATATACTGGATGGCGAGCATTTGGTGGCTAGTTTGTAGGCCTAGTTCACGCCGTACATTTTGATTGAAAAAAGTCTTTTGATCAGTGCTTGTGCTGTAGGCGGTTTCATCCATGCCAACAAAAATCAGATGGCTATACTTGCCATAGGCCAATCGCTGTAGTGTGCAAAAGTGAATGCGTGGATCACTTTTTTCAGTTACAAAATACTCATATTCAAATTGATCATGTAACCATAGACGCCAATCACGCCAAGTGACAAGAATATCTTCATCTTGAACGCTAAGCGCTTGTGCCTGTAATAAAAATAGCACTTGTGCGCCAGCAGCATCTTGTTCTAGTCGTTCGGTGATCTGTAGATCGTTTAATGCCTGCAACAAGGTGGCAGTGCTAGCACCGATAGCAATTTCATCTTTGTGCAGTAGAGCTAGTAATGGTCTTACTGCTATCCGGATGGATTCAAGGCAGTTTAATATGGCATCAGTATCGGCCTGGTCCTCTGTAGCTAATCCGTGACTGATAACCTGTATCCGCTGCATTAAGGCCTGCATACCCGAGGCCTTCACCCCTACATTACTCTCCAACGCCTTGAAGGTGGCGAGCAGGCTGCCTTGTAACTCAGCCGAGTCAGCGACTGGTGTGAATAAAGGTGAGCTCATGAACTCAAAGACACTGACTTCATCAAAACCAGATTGCAGCATCTCGAGTAGCTGCTGGATGATGCTTGCGGCAGCGGTGGTTGAGATGGCCCAGCCACCACTATCACTGATGGGTATGCCTTGACCTTCTAATGCAGAACGGATGCGACGTGTCAGTTGCCGGTCATCACAGATGATGGCTATAGGCTGAGCATCTGTCAGTAGCCAGCGCTTACTCTGTGTGACGATAGCTAATATTTGTTCTTCTAAAGATGCCGTTTCATATAGATAGACACTGTCTTCTAAAGGATTTTTTATAAATAAGTCACGTGCTTTTTGTAGGCGTGTAATCAGTGTTTCGGAGTGATCAAAGATCAGCTGGAATAAGACTTGTTTGTCGTTTAATTCCTGTTGCTGTGGGATAGCACTATGTAAGGCTTCAGTATAACCAGGCAAGCGATGGTAAGGATGATGACGTCCACAGCGACTCGTTTGTGCCACCTTGTTATATACGATAGTGAGATCGCTATGCTGCTGTAGTTGCGTAAAAAACTTACGTTCCACTGCACTGATGTAGTCCCTAGCAATAACATAGATTGGTGTTTTAATCGTACTGCTGTCTATAGAAGTGAGTAAAGAGCAGTAATACTGACTGGCATCTATACAGCCTCGTGCCTCAATCTGACTCTGATAGGCATTCCATAAGGTGCAGAGGATCTTACTTTCGCGTGAGATGTTATGACTGCCGACATCAAGTGCTGCATAGCTTTCACTGAGTAGGCTGCGTAGGGCGCTTTCACCTTCATCAAGACCCAGCTGAGCCCAGCTGAGTTCATCAAACAACATGACTAATTCTTTAGCTACAGCCCAGTTGTTTTGACTCTGAAATAGCTCAGGAAATTGGCGGATAGCATCTACCAGTATGAGCTGCTTATCATGCTGATTAATGAATGGCTTGGCTGCTGGATACTGCTGTTGTAGCCAGTCTGCTAATGTAGTGATCTGCGGTAGAACTAAAGCAGATTGTCCACGTGCCTGGCTTGCAGCCAATAAAGCACGTTGGATAGGTTGGATTTGTGGGCTGTGATGACACCAGATGGTGACTTTTTCAAGTGCTGCTGGGTTTGATTCAGCGCTGTCTATACTCTGATCAAGAACCAATTCAGCTAAGCGGACGAACGGATCTTGATCGCTATCAACCAGGATGAAAGAGAGTGGAGTATCCGTGTCAGACAAGTTCTTTTAGCGTTCTAAGTACTGACGCTTATCGCTGACATCTTCCCAATCATCGGCATCTTCGGGTGCATCTTTTCGCACCGTTAATACCGGCCATTGTGCGGATAATTCTTCATTGATCTCAAGGAAGTCAGCTTGATCCTCAGGCAGATCATCCTCTGAAACAATCGCGTTTACTGGGCATTCAGGCTCACACATGGCGCAGTCGATACATTCTTCAGGGTCAATGACGAGGAAGTTGGGTCCTTCATGGAAACAGTCCACTGGGCAGACTTCTACACAATCGGTATATTTGCACTTAATGCAGGATTCCGTAACTACAAATGTCATTCTAACTCCATAAAAATTCGATGTTTAACAGCGTGTTAACACTATGTTGCATTATACCGATAAGTGGCCTTGGTCAAAAGTTTTACGCGCTACTCAAGGCTACAGCATGAGCACTTTTGATGGCTCGAAGTGCTTTGTAGCGTAATCTTGTAGCCAGCTTAGGTCGAGTTCATCTTGCGTCTTTGTTTGCTCTACCGCCGCATTATAAGCGGTTTGAAATCCACTATCTTGTGCAGCACGCAGTGTATCTGCGGAGGTCAATACTTTAGTTGCCTCACGTCGAAAGACTTCTTCAAAAACATCATCGCAAATAAAGGCAATCTGTCGTTGATTGGTGATTTTTTTTAAGCCCGCATAGCTTTCGCATACCGCCAGCATGCTGGCGATAATGTAACTGCTATCGTGCAGGCTAACAGGTACGGTCCCTAATTCATCTTTAAGGGGGTTAAAGCAATCTGAGAATGCCTTACGTAATTGGCTCTTGCAACGCCCAGTTTTAAATCCAAACATGCCTAATATCCTAGTAGTCAGTAGGGTGATTTTACAATAAATCCTATTTTCTATGTGCCGGTAAAATATACTTATATCAGGCTATACATGAAACGTAGAATACCTAGCTTGTCAGCGGCGTGAATACCTTGCTCTAAGACTGCTCTGAGTCTAGTTGCTGTTTAAGTTGATACAACATAGCCAAAGCTTCTTTTGGACTCAGATCATCCGGTTGTAGCGCTTGTAAACTTTGTAAAGTAGGGGATTCTTCAACTATTACAGCAGGGCTATCGAGCAGTGTTATCTCTAACTGCTGATTATTATCATCGACTGCTTTTGCTTCTAAGCGCTTTAGCTGTTGTTTAGCTATATTAATAACACTTGCTGGGATACCTGCAAGTTTGGCCACTTGTAGACCATAACTTTGGCTTGCAGGGCCTGCTTTAACGCTGTGTAAAAAGATAATCTCGTCGCCATGCTCAATCGCATCGATATGTACATTGGCAGCACCATCTAGTGTGCTAGCAAGCGTTGTTAGTTCAAAGTAATGGGTCGCAAATAAGGTTAAAGCACGATTTTTGCTGAGTAGGTACTGGGCGCAGGCCCAGGCCAGTGAAAGGCCGTCAAAGGTGCTTGTGCCTCGGCCAATCTCATCCATTAAGACCAGACTTTTATCGCTCGCATTATTCAAGATGTTAGCTGCTTCAGTCATCTCAACCATAAAGGTAGAGCGTCCAGTACTTAGGTCATCAGAGGCACCGACACGCGTAAAGATACGATCGATAGGCCCCAGCTGAACCTCGTCTGCAGGCACAAAGCTACCGGCATAAGCGAGTAAGCAAATCAATGCAGTCTGACGCATATAAGTCGATTTACCCCCCATATTAGGGCCAGTGATCAGTAGTAAATGAGTGTCTTGATCCAAGTTCACATCATTGCCGACAAAAGGTTCATCATGTAGCTGCTCGACAACGACATGGCGGCCTTTCTGGATATGGATGCCGACCTCTTCTTGCAACTGTGGTTGGCAATAGTTGTAGTCGATAGCAACCTGCGCAAAGCACGTCAGAACATCCAGTTCAGCGAGTGCTATCGCGATTGTCTGTAAATCGTCAAGTGCATCAAGCAGGGTCTTTAGTAACTCATCATAGAGTTGTTTTTCCCGACCTAGAGCACGCTCACGTGCACTGAGAATTTTATCCTCAAAGGTTTTCAGTTCAGGCGTAATAAAGCGTTCGACATTTTTTAGCGTTTGTCGGCGAATATAATGCTCTGGCGCCTTTTCTGCCTGTGTCCTACTCATCTCTAAGTAATAGCCATGGACGCGATTATAAGCGACTTTGAGACCACTGATGCCTGATTCGGTTTGTTCGCGTTGCTCTAGTTCGAGAAGAAACTGATCGGCATGACTATGCAGTCCACGCAACTCATCCAGTTCAGCATCGAAGCCAACAGCGATGACGCCACCGTCTTTCAAGGATACAGCGGGTTCTTCTGACAAGGCCCTGCGTAACAATCTAGCTAATTCCTCGGGGAAAGTGAGAGAGGATTTCAGCTCACTCAAGCGAGGACTTTGTTGCTGCTCAAGCTGCTTGAGTAATTCAGGCAAGGCCCAGAGAGAGTTGGATAAGGCTGAAAGATCACGGGGTCTTGCAGTTTGAATCGCAATCCGAGCACGGATACGTTCGATATCTGCAATTGGTTTTAGTGCACTCTGTAATTCACGATAAGCCTGTGCCTGGGTCAATTCTGCAACACTGTCATAGCGTTTATTGAGTACAGCACGGTCTAGGGTAGGTTGCCCTAACCAGCGGCGCAGGCAGCGGGCACCCATTGAGGTCTGTGTCTTATCAATAATGCCGCAAAGTGAATGTTCTGAACGACCATCAATCGATTGATCAATTTCTAGATTACGGCGACTGACCGCATCGAGAATAATAAAGTCTTCATTACGTTGTACCTGCATCCCTTTGAGATGCGGTAGAGATTTTCGCTGTGTATCCTTGATGTATTGTAATAAAGCACCTGCTGCACAGATTGCACTGGGTAAATCTTCACAGCCATAACCAATCAAATCACGCACTGCAAACTGCTGGCAAAGCAGTCGACGTGCACTGTCTAGGTTGAATAACCAGTCTTGTAGGCCATGGCTATTACTTTGATTGACGAGCTGATCTTGTTCTTCTGACGTAATGATCTCAGCAGGCTGTAGACGTTCTAGCTCAGCCATTAAGTCAGAGCTATTATTTAATTGCTGGACTATAAAAGTGCCGGCACTGAGTTCGATCGTGGCGAGGCCGATACCCGTTGCCGTCTGGTAGGCGGCACAGATTGGGTTGTCTCGTTTTTGGTCTAATAGGGATTCGTCAGTTACTGTACCTGGCGTGACAATGCGGACAACCTGGCGTTCGACTAAGCCTTTGCTGGCGGCTGGATCACTGACCTGCTCACAGACAGCTACCGATTCACCTAGTTTGACCAAGCGTGCAAGATAGGCCTCAGCGGCATGCACGGGAACGCCACACATTGGGGTCTTATTACCACCAGATCCACCTCTAGCAGTCAGTGTTAGATCGAGTAGCTTTGAGGCACGCTTGGCATCATCCATGAACAACTCATAAAAATCGCCCATGCGATAGAACAGCAGTTTATCTGGATGCTCTGCCTTGATGCCTAAAAATTGTTGCATCATTGGTGTCTGTGCAGGGCTTTTATCGGTGGATTTGCCTAAGTTTTTTGTCATTTCTAGTGTTTAAAGTCTCTATAGGATCAGTGGGTATGCTTATACTTCCGTCTCGTCTCGCACAGTCTCACTTAAGACTGAGGGTTTGGCGCTAGAAAGTGTAACTTTGGTGTGATTTTTAACCTACTGTTGAGTGCTGCCCGGAAACCACCATTCTTCCACATTGGGGCTAAGGTCGTCACTGTAGCTCTATGCCTAGGTTTTTCAGCAAAAGCGTAACAAAATTATGTCAGTAACACAGGATAGCAAACCACCTAAAAAAGCTCTATTAGACTTAACCATGGATGAGAAGAAATCGAGTGATTTTATTATATTGGACAGCAATAGGCTGACATTCCCGAAGAATGATGTTTCATTGGCCTTTTGGAATTAAGTCTTAGAGAGGGCTTTAAGTATTACAGCGTCTAGTGAGGTTAGTGGGGGTCACTGTATGCTGTCTTGTATAGGTAAAACAAAGCATTGGCTGAAATTTACGGCGTAGGTATCTCAGCGTATATTGCTTTTAATGCAGTGTTGCATCTATCTATAAGTATTCCCTAGGTTATCCTGAGGAATGTTGTTCTTCCTAGAATAGGGCTGAGCCATATTTTTCCCATGGGATATTATGCACTCGGGTTATAAATGTACTGCTGACAAGTAAAGCTATCGGAATAGGAGCTATTCAAAGGTGAAGAATAAGCAGGTTTTAAATGTCATAAATCCATCGACTGGAGTGACTGTGACTGATTTGCCAGTCGATAATGTTGATAGTGCGGTACACAAGTTGAGTCAAGCGCAAGCACTCTTTGCTGACAAGTCGCGGCACTTACCATTAGATGAGCGTATCGCTATCCTCGAAAAGCTGGCTATGCTAATTGAACGCGAACATGAAAGCTTTGAAATGACCATTGCGCAGGAGGGTGGAAAGCCGTTGTGTGATGCTCATGTTGAGGTTTCCCGAGCTGTCGCAGGTATTCGTACGACTATCGCTACAGTGAGCGAGCACCGGGGTCAGGTCATACCACTAGGCTATCAACAATCTTCTTCCGGACGAATAGCCTTTACTCAGGTCTCCCCCCGAGGCGTGGTGCTGGCCTTTAGTGCCTTCAATCACCCTCTAAATTTAATTATCCATCAGATTATTCCAGCCTTTGCTACTGGTTGTCCCTGTGTTGTTAAGCCAGCACCGAATACTCCGATGTCTTGTATCAAACTGGTTGAGGCGATGTATCAGGTGGGGGTGCCGCAGGATTACATTCGTTATGTCATTACTGAAGACTTAAACATTGCCGATGCGTTGGTACGCAGCAAAGAAATAGCGTTTTTCAGTTTTATCGGCTCGGCGAAAGTGGGTTGGATGTTACGTTCTCGGCTTCAACCTGGAGTTCGCTGCGCGCTAGAGCATGGTGGTATAGCACCATGTATTGTATCGGCATCAGCGGATATCAAAAAGGCGATTCCAGCGATCACCAAAGGGGCTTATTACCATGCAGGGCAGGTCTGTGTCAGTACGCAGAGAGTTTATGTAGAGGAATCTATCTATGAACACTTTGTTGAGCAACTGACTATCGCTGTTAATGCACTGGTGCTCGGCCCAGCGACTGAAGAAGCAACAGATGTTGGGCCATTAATTCGCCCTCAGGAAGCACTTCGGGTTCATGAGTGGGTTGAAGAGGCGAAGCAGATGGGGGCTACCGTTGCAGTCGGTGGTGTAGCGCCTCAAGGAAACTTTTATCAGCCAACATTGTTGCTATCGCCTCATGTTGAGTCAAAAGTCAGTTGTGAGGAGATATTTGGCCCGGTGCTATGTGTCTATCCGGTTCGTGATCTTGATCATGCTTTAGGGCTGGCTAATATTGAACCCTATGCTTTTCAAGCCTCTATTTTCACTGAGCAACTGGATGAGGTTTATCGTGCTTATGCTGCTTTTGACGCCTCTGCCATTATGGTCAATGACCACACCGCCTTCCGTGATGATGCAATGCCCTTTGCGGGGCTAAACGCATCTGGCTTAGGTGTTGGTGGCATCCCTTATACAATTGAAGAAATGCAGTTCGAAAAAATGTTGGTGCTTAATCAGCATTGATTCCCTCATAGGATTAGGAGTAGTTAGTGAAAGCATCAGATTTGATGGTGAAGTGTCTTGAAGAAGAAGGTATAGAATATATTTTTGGTGTTCCTGGTGAAGAGAATGCTGATTTCATGATGAGCCTTGAGGAGTCTAGCCAGATTCAGTTTATTCTTACTCGGCATGAGCAAGGTGCAGCATTCATGGCGGAAATTTATGGTCGTTTGACAGGTACTCCTGCAGGTTGTCTAAGCACCTTAGGGCCGGGGGCGACCAATCTGATTACGGGTGTGGCCGACGCTAATATGGATCGTGCACCTATGTTGGTGTTAACGGGGCAGGGTAGTACTCGTCGCTTACATAAAGAGTCACATCAAATCATGGATGTGATAAAGATGTTTGAGCCGGTAACTAAGTGGGCAACGAGCATTATCCATGCCGATAGTATTCCTGAGATCATGCGTAAAGCAGTACGTATCGCACGCAGTGAAAAACCCGGTGCTGTATTGGTGGAATTGCCTGAAGATATTGCGACGCATGACACCAATGTTATGCCGATGAAGCCAATTCGCTTCCGTCGCTCAAGCGCCAATCACGAGATGATACTTGCTGCCGTAGAAAAATTGAAAGCGGCGCGCCGTCCGTTGATCTTAGCGGGTAATGGTTGTGTCCGAAAACGTAGTGCTCAATATGTACGCGAGCTGGCAGAGCTCACGGGTATTGGTGTGTTAAATACCTTTATGGCGAAAGGGGCTATTGATCCTGACAGCCCACAATCACTATATACCATCGGTTTGGGAGCCAAAGATATCGCGACCTGTGCCATTGATGCTGCCGACTTAGTGTTATCTATCGGTTTCGATATGGTTGAGTATCATCCAAGTCTTTGGAATACCGATGGTGATAAATCCATTATTCATGTTGATTTTCAGCCTGCTGAAATCGATAGTGCTTATCATCCTGAAATCGAATTAGTGGGTGATATAGCCGATACCTTGAAAGTATTATTGGATGAGCTTAAAAAACATGGTGAATTCGACTTCAATCTTGCTCAACAGGCGCGTATCCGAGATGAAATGAGGGCGGAGTTTACTGCCTATGGTGATGATAAAACCAGTGGCATTATTAAACCGCAAAAAGTACTGCATGATGTTCAGAAAGTATATGCGGAAGATGGCTTGCTATTATCCGATGTTGGCGCCCATAAAATGTGGATCGCTAGACATTATCATTGTAAGACACCTAATGGCTGTTTGATTCCTAATGGCTTTTGTTCAATGGGATTTGCTTTGCCAGGTGCCATTGCTGCATCAATTGTTGATCCTCAGAGAAAGATATTGGGGATTGCTGGTGATGCTGGATTTTTGATGAACGTGCAGGAAATGGAAACGGCGGCACGGCTCAATAGTAATATCACCATGATGGTCTGGGAAGACCATATGTATGGCTTGATTGCCTGGAAGCAATCGGCTCACTTTGGCAAACATACTGAGCTATCGTTTACTAATCCGGACTGGGGATTACTGGCTAAATCTTTTCGATGGGATTATCAGTTTGTTGGGGAGAGTGATCAACTGTTGGCTGCTTTGAATAAGGCTGCGAGTCATCATGGGCCTAGCCTGATAGTTGTACCGATTGACTATAGTGAAAATGAAAAGCTAACGCAGCAGTTAGGTGAATTAACTTGTACTATCTAGCGACTCGATATTTTCACAAAGGTGAATGCCATGAGTAATCTACAGCAGCTTGCACAATCTGTGACTCAATGGGGTGCGCTGATCCTTTTATTTATGCTTGTGGTCAGTTTGTTGACGATTGTGGTGCTCTACTTCATTGATAAAACCCAAACCACTCAGACGATACGACGTAACTATCCAGTAGTTGGGCGCTTTCGCTATTTTTTTGAACATCTGGGTGGGTTTTTTCGGCAGTATTTTTTTGCTATGGATAGAGAAGAGCTGCCTTTTAATAGGGCTGAGCGTTCCTGGGTTTATAAGGCGGCAAAGGATGTAGATACGACTACTGCTTTCGGTTCTACCCGCTCGCTGAACCAGGAGGGAGACGCCATGTTCCTCAATAGTGCGTTTCCAACACTGTCTGAAGATGTGGCAGAGCCTCAACCGATAACTGTGGGTGAGACTAGTTGCAAAAAGCCATATACCACCAAATCAATTATCAATGTCTCGGGTATGAGCTACGGGTCTATTTCATCACCAGCAATACGTGCATTATCAAACGGTGCCCGTGAAGCAGGTGTTTGGATGAATACCGGTGAAGGCGGTCTATCTCCTTATCACTTGGAAGGAGGTTGCGATATTGTCTATCAAATCGGAACGGCAAAGTATGGTGTTCGTAACGAAGATGGGACATTAAGTGATGACAAATTACGTGAAATATCAGACCACGAACAGGTGCGGATGTTCGAAATAAAAATGAGTCAGGGTGCGAAGCCAGGAAAAGGTGGCATCTTGCCCGCTATTAAAGTTACCGAAGAAATTAGCCGTATTCGAGGTATACCGGTAGGGACTGATTCAATAAGCCCTAATGGGCATGAAGACATTAAAAGTGTCAGTGATTTGCTGGATATGATTCATCGAATCCGAGAAGTGACCGGTAAGCCTGTTGGTTTCAAGATGGTGGTTGGGCAGCTGGAGTTTTTTGATGATCTTTTCCAAGAAGTGCATCGGCGTGGCATTGAAAGTGCCCCAGATTTTATTACTATCGATAGTGCTGATGGAGGGACTGGAGCTGCACCGCAACCCTTGATGGACTATATGGGAATGCCACTTCAAGAGAGCCTGCCACTCATTGTGAATGCATTGCATACCTATGGCTTACGTCAGCGGATTAGGATTATTTCTTCTGGAAAATTGATCACACCTGGCAAGGTTGCTTGGGCCTTAGCCGTAGGGGCTGATTTTGTGACATCCGCCCGAGGGTTCATGTTTGCACTGGGCTGCATTCAGGCGATGCAGTGTAATAAAAACACCTGCCCCACGGGTATTGCTACGCATAACAAGGATCTTCAGCGCGGTTTAGTGCCTGAAGACAAGGCCGTTCGGGTTGCGAATTTCGCCAAAAAAGTTGTTTATGGCGTTGGCCTAATTGCCCATTCATGTGGTGTGACTGAGCCGCGCCAGTTAGAACGAAAACATATTCGAGTCATTGAAAACAGTGGTCGTTCAACTTCCTTGGCCGAAGTACACCCAGTTCCGAAAGTGAAAACACAATATATTTCTGCCGGTGACATTCAACAAAAATAGGTTGTTTAGTCGTAGCTGAGCCGGTTGAATTGCACAATTTTTTTAAACAATATTTGCTCTTCGATCGATCGCAATTGTGTAATGAAGTTGCGAAGATGGGCTTATGGTTTTGACTATTTGAAAGAACGTATTATGACAGCAGATCAAACTCAATTATTACCCATCGTAGATCGCTTGGCCGAACGCTTATTGGCGCGAAAACAAAGTCTAGCGGTGGCTGAGTCTTGCACCGGTGGCTGGCTGGCTAAATCCTGTACCGACTTGGCTGGTAGTTCGCAGTGGTTTGAGCGCGGCTTAGTGACCTATAGTAACGCTGCTAAGATTGATTTGTTGGCGGTGCCGATGGAGATGATCGAGCAGCAGGGTGCCGTCAGTGAAGCGACGGTTACGGCGATGGTTGCAGGGCTACTCGACAATAGCCCAGCTGATTGGGTGATTGCAGTATCAGGTGTCGCTGGACCAGATGGTGGCACTGTAATTAATCCAGTCGGTAGTGTTTGGTTTGCATGGCAACAACGTGGACATGCCGTTGTTACGTGTAAGCAATCGCTTGTAGGCAATCGTGATGCTATTCGACAGGCCGCGGTGAGCTATGCCTTGGAGCAATTAATTAGTTATCTGAAATGAATGTACGACGCATGTTTTTAACTGTCTGGCCAAACGAGGCGCAGATAGAGCAGCTATATCAACTGCAGGGTGACTATATCGGTTATGGTAAAGAGGTAAGCCCTGAAAACTTGCATATGACCTTACTGTTTATGGGGGATATGCCGGATGACCAGGTCGACTGTTTGATTCAAAATGCTCGAGACCTCGCTGTTAGGCCATTTAGCATCAGTTTGGACCGCTTGGGTTACTTCCCGAAGACAAAAATATTTTATGTCGCACCTAGTGTTATTCCTGAAGAATTAACGCGTCTACAGCGCGGATTACGCAGTTGTGCACAACACTGTGGCGTGCGGCAGTTGAGTAAACGTTACCTGCCTCATGTATCGTTACAAAGAAAGAGTGAGATTCCATTATCTAATCCATCATTTGCCCCAATTGAGTGGGAAATTGATGAGTTTCATTTGGTGGAGTCACGTTTAGATCGTCGCGCAGTGCTATATAACTCAGTAGAAAGCTTTAGCTTGATCAATCACAGCTAGACGCCCTAGATTGCGCCATTTAAGATAGCTGATAGCTTTATAACCGTATTACAGAGGAACCCTATTTTGGACGAAGATAAGAAGAAAGCATTAGTCGCCGCACTAGGCCAGATTGAACGTCAATTTGGTAAAGGTGCCGTTATGCGTATGGGCGATGAAGCCGCGCATCGTGACATTGACGTTATTTCTAGTGGTTCCTTAACCCTAGATGTTGCCTTAGGTATTGGTGGCTTGCCGAAGGGACGAGTGATTGAGATTTTTGGTCCTGAGTCATCAGGAAAGACAACCTTAACCTTGCAAGTCGTGGCGCAGTGTCAGGCCTTGGGCGGCACCGCGGCCTTTGTCGATGCCGAGCATGCCTTGGACCCGGGCTATGCCCAAAAGCTAGGCGTCAATGTTGATGATTTATTGGTATCACAACCGGATACCGGTGAGCAGGCGTTAGAAATCACCGATATGTTGGTGCGTTCCAGCGCGGTTGATGTGGTGGTTATTGACTCTGTTGCAGCACTTACCCCACGCGCTGAGATTGAAGGTGATATGGGTGATTCACATATGGGTTTGCAGGCACGTTTAATGTCGCAGGCATTACGTAAGCTGACCGGTAACATCAAACGCTCTAACACCATGGTCATCTTCATTAACCAGATTCGTATGAAGATCGGTGTGATGTTTGGTAGTCCAGAGACTACTACTGGTGGTAATGCACTGAAATTCTACTCCTCAGTGCGACTCGATATCCGTCGTATTGGTGCGATCAAGAAGGGTGATGAAATTCTTGGTAACGAGACCCGGGTCAAGGTAGTGAAGAATAAAGTAGCCCCTCCATTTAAGATCGCTGAATTCGAGATCCTCTATGGTGAAGGTATTTCGCGCTTGGGTGAGTTGATCGACTTGGGTGTCGAGAACGACTTAGTCAAAAAAGCTGGCTCTTGGTATAGCTATGGTGAAGATCGTATTGGCCAGGGTAAGGAAAACGCAAAGACATATCTGAAGGAACACCCAGAAATAGCGACTGAACTTGATAAGTTGTTGCGGGCTAAACTATTACCTGATGTTGGTAAGAAGGATAGAGACGCAGCTGAAGACGTTGAAAGCGAAGAAGCCTGAACGTGATGCTTATGCTTGCGCCCTTGATTTATTATCGAGGCGTGAGCATTCGCGGCTTGAACTGCGGGCGAAACTAGAAAAACGTGAGTTTCCGCAGGGGCAAATAGAGCAAGCATTAGAACAGTTGATCGCTGGTCGGTATCAGAGTGATCAACGCTTCCTTGAGGATTTCGTCCGGTCACGCGTCCTGCGTGGTAAAGGGCCCTTACTCATCTGCCAGGAACTACGTCAGCGTGGTGTCGATCGATCAGCTTTTGAGCGGCATTGTGAAGAGTGCAAAATTGACTGGTTTGATGTTGCAGAACAGACTTATCTTAAAAAATTTGGTGAGATCGCAATTGATTCTATGCGTGAGCGTGCAAAACGCGTACGGTTTATGCAATCGAAAGGTTTTCCCGGTGATATAATCGGTCGGATCTGTCGCAATTAGCGATCAATAGACAAAAAAGACATACATTAGGAAGCGGGCATGGAAGGTAGTGCACAAATACGTAGTGCGTTTTTAGATTATTTCGAGCGTGAGGGACATACAACTGTGCCGACCAGCTCGTTAGTGCCGGCGGCAGATGCCACCTTGTTATTCACCAATGCGGGGATGGTCCAATTTAAAGACGTTTTCTTAGGTAATGAAAGTTTACCTTATGTGCGTGCCACCTCCAGTCAGCGCTGTGTACGTGCTGGTGGTAAGCATAACGATTTAGAGAATGTTGGTTATACCGCGCGTCATCACACCTTCTTCGAAATGCTGGGTAACTTCAGTTTTGGTGATTACTTTAAGCGCGAAGCCATCCACTATGCGTGGGACTTCCTAACTAAAGTAGCCGGCTTACCAGTAGACCGTCTCTGGGTCACTGTGTTTGAGGAAGATGACGAGGCTGCCCGTATCTGGCTAGATGATATTGGGGTGAATCCTGAACGTCTGCGTCGTATTGGCGCGAAAGATAATTTCTGGTCGATGGGTGATACCGGTCCCTGTGGTCCTTGTACCGAAATATTTTATGATCATGGCGAACATATCGCCGGTGGTCCACCCGGTAGCCCGGATGAGGATGGTGATCGTTATGTCGAGATCTGGAATCTTGTCTTCATGCAATACGAGCGTGACAGTGCGGGGCAGCTGACTCCTCTGGCACGGCCCTCAGTCGATACTGGTATGGGCCTAGAACGTCTGTGTGCGGTCTTACAGGGTGTGAATAGCAACTATGATACTGATCTGTTCCAAGGGCTGATTCAGCAAACGGCCGAACTGGCTAAGATCAAAGATTTACAAAACCCTTCACTCAAGGTGATCGCTGATCACATTCGTTCGTGTAGCTTTTTGATTGCTGACGGGGTGATGCCATCAAACGAAGGGCGTGGTTATGTTTTACGCCGAATTATTCGTCGAGCAGCGCGTCATGGCCATCGTCTGGGCCTACAAGAGCCATTCTTCCATACACTAGTAAATCCATTGATTGAGAGTCTGCACGGCACCTTCCCTGAGTTGATTGAGCAGGCAGAAGTGGTGCGGCATGGGCTGCTGAATGAAGAGGTGCGCTTTGGTGAGACGCTGACTCAGGGTATGCGTATTCTGCAGGATGAGTTTGATAATCTTAGCGGCGATACGATTGCTGGTGAGACTGTCTTTAAGCTTTATGACACCTTCGGTTTCCCAGTTGATCTGACGGCCGATGTTGCGCGCGAAAAAGGCTTAAATTTAGACCTTGAAGGTTTTCAGCGAGAAATGCAGCAGCAACGTGAACGTGCGCGTGAAGCGAGTCGTTTTGGTGAAGGTTATGATGTTGCATTAGATGTTAAATCCAGTACTGCTTTTACTGGTTATACAGCATTGGAAGATCAGTCTGAGGTGACTGAGATCTTTGTTGAAACTGCTGCAGTTGAGCAGGTGACTAGTGGCCAAGAAGCGATTATTTTCTGTGACAGCACGCCATTCTATGCCGAGTCGGGTGGCCAGGTAGGTGATCAAGGACTGATGCTTGCCGAAGGTGTTCGATTTGAAGTCAGTGACACACAGAAGAAGGGTAATGGCTTTGCTCATTTTGGCAAAGTGCTTACCGGTGATATCAAGATTGGACAGAAATTGACTATGCAGGTCGATCAAGTTCGTAGAAATAAGATTGTCTTGAATCACTCGGCAACCCATCTGATGCATGCCGCTCTACGCCAGGTGCTGGGTCAACACGTACAGCAAAAAGGTTCTTTGGTTAATGCCGAGCGTCTACGCTTTGATTTTTCGCATGACGCACCGGTCACGCGAGATGAAATTCGACAGATTGAGCAACTCGTTAATGACGAGATCCGAAAAAATACTACGACAACTGCACAACTTATGGATAAAGAGCAGGCCTTAGCAGCCGGCGCCATGGCCCTGTTTGGTGAAAAGTACGGTGATGAAGTGCGGGTGCTCTCGATTGGTGATTTTTCAACCGAGCTGTGTGGCGGTACACACGTAGAACGTGCTGGTGATATCGGTGGTTTTATTATTATTGCGGAAAGCGGTACGGCATCTGGTGTGCGACGTATTGAAGCCTTAACTGGCTCAGAGGCAGTTCAATGGCTGCAAGATTACCGTGATGATTTCGAGCGTACAGCGCAGATGCTAAACGCGCCAGTGGCTGATGCTGCAGCGAAGTCGTCGATACTAATAGAACGTAATAAAGAGTTAGAAAAAGAGTTATCAAAGATTAAGGCAAAGTTAGCTACGCAGGCAGGTGCTGATCTAGCCGGCAATGCGATCGAGATAGATGGCTTGAAAGTGCTAGTGCATGAGCTTGAGGGTGCAGATGCCAAGGCCTTACGAGAGACTCTGGATAAGTTGAAAGATAAATTGGGTTCAGCGGTTATTGTATTAGCCAGTAGCAGTGGCAATAAAGTGAACTTGGTTGCTGGTGTGACGAAAGATCAGACGAGTAAGATTAAAGCAGGTGAGTTGGTCAACATGGTCGCACAACAAGTCGGCGGTAAGGGTGGTGGTCGACCAGAGATGGCGCAGGCGGGTGGTGATAATCCAGCCGGTTTAGCGGAAGCATTAAAGAGCGTACCAATTTGGGTGCGTGAGCAACTATAAGGCAATAGCGTGGCTGTAATCGTACAAAAATATGGGGGCACCTCGGTCGGTAGTGTCGAGCGTATCGAGCATGTTGCGGAGAAGATCATCTCTTACCGTAAGCAGGGGCATCAGGTCATTGTTGTGGTATCAGCGATGAGTGGTGAAACTGATCGCTTACTCGGTCTGGCGAGAGCCGTGCAGGGGGACTATCCAACAGGCCCAGAGCTTGATGTATTACTCTCTACTGGTGAACAAGTCACCATTGCCTTACTGGCCATGGCGCTTAATCAGCATGGCTGCAAGGCGATATCGCGTACGGGTCCTCAGCTTGGTATTAAAACAGACAGCGCCTTTAATAAGGCGCGTATCACAGATATGGATGCGACTGGTATTAAAGCCTTGCTAGCGCAAGATCAAGTAATTGTTGTCGCTGGATTCCAAGGTCTGGATGATGAAGGCAATATCACCACGCTGGGTCGTGGTGGTTCTGACACAACGGCTGTTGCGATTGCAGCGGCTATTGCTGCCGATGAATGTCAGATCTTCACAGATGTTGATGGTGTTTACACCACTGATCCACGAGTCGAACCGAATGCGCGGCGTCTTGAAAAGATCACCTTTGAAGAGATGTTAGAGATGGCAAGCCTTGGCTCGAAAGTGTTGCAAATTCGAGCAGTTGAGTTTGCAGGAAAATATAAAGTGCCCTTACGTGTGCTCTCGAGCTTTAAAGAAGGGAAAGGCACATTGATTACAACCGAGGAAAATCAGATGGAAGAGGCCAAGATTGCTGGTATCGCATTTAATCGTGATGAGGCCAAATTAAGTGTGAAGGGTGTGCCGGATCAACCCGGTATTGCGGCAAAGATTTTGGGTCCGATATCAAATGCCAATATTGAAGTCGATATGATCGTGCAGAACGTCGCTTGGGACAACACTGCTAACTTCACATTTACGGTTCATCGTAATGATTACAACCGAGCCTTAGAGGTTTTGCAAAATACAGCGAAACAATTGGGAGCCTCAGATGTAAATGGCGATACAAGCATTGTAAAAGTGTCACTTATTGGTGTGGGTATGCGTTCACATGCAGGTATTGCGAGTGAAATGTTTGACTGTTTAGCGCAGGAGAGTATTAATATAAGAATGATTTCAACTTCAGAGATAAAAATATCTGTTGTTGTTGATGAGAAGTATCTTGAGCTGGCGGTCAGGTGTTTGCATGAGAAATTTGACTTAGCAGATAGTATAAAAGAAGAATCATTATAGTGTTTAATGATATACTCTGGTTGGGTGCGATAATTGGTTTTGGGCTTATCGTCATCTGCGACTGGAGGATAATAAATTCATAAGGAATATAATGGGGGTTGGTAGGGATGTTAATTTTTAACCCGCAGGGTTGGGGAAACTCTGATGATTGGGGACAATGTTACGGTTACTGTGCTGGGCACTAAGGGCAGTCAAGTTCGGCTCGGCGTGAATGCACCACGCGATGTTAGCGTGCATCGAGAAGAGATCTATGAGCGCATTCAAAAGGAAAAAGAAGTAGGGGAATAAAGCAGATAAAAGCGGTCAGCTTTTGCTCTATTTGTAACGGGCCTAGTATTTTTTATGTGTTGGACTTGATTATGTGTCGGTTTCAGCAGAAAATCCGCCTCTGCTTATATTTATTGCATAGTTACTATCGTAAATATCTACTGCACACGGAGAAGTGGCCGAGCGGCTGAAGGCGCTCCCCTGCTAAGGGAGTATAGGGTTTATAGCTCTATCGAGGGTTCGAATCCCTCCTTCTCCGCCATTATTAAGGGAATAGTATAGATTCCTCTTATGATGGTGGTGCAATTCGTCACTACACCTGTAGTGCTATCGTCTCGTTAGAGGCAAATCTTCCGTTTTATCATCGCAAGCCCACTTCCAGGCTATATAGACCTAATCTTGCAAGATTAATGTCTCGCTAAGAGCCAGTCTCGTTATATGGCTGTCTATGTTTATCCTAAAGAATGAGTCTGATATCGTTCTGTTGAGACTAATTTCTGCTTAGACCTAAAGGATTTTGTACGATGACTACCCCAAAAATTGGTAATAAGGCCCCAGACTTCACCTTGGCAGCTACTGGCGATCAAAAAATTAAGCTCTCTAGCCTACGTGGTGCCCCTGTCGTGCTTTATTTCTATCCAAAGGATGCTACCCCTGGTTGCACGCAAGAAGGGCTAGATTTCACGGCCTCAATCGCTGAGTTTGAGCGACTTAAGGTAACTATTCTTGGTCTTTCCCGTGATTCAGTCGCCTCACATGAGAAATTTAAGCTCAAGCAAGACTTTGCCTTTGACTTGCTCTCAGATAGTGAGGAAAAAGCATGTCGTCTCTATGATGTGATTAAAGAAAAGAATATGTATGGCAAGAAGGTTATGGGTATTGAGCGCAGTACTTTCTTGATAGATGCCAGTGGTGCTTTAGTCTGTGAATGGCGCAAGGTAAAAGTGAAAGATCATGTGCAAGAAGTGCTAGAGGCAGTCAAGCAGTTAGCTTAGTTCTGAAAAGTACCTAAATTTAAAATTAAATTTGATCGCGCGGTACGAATTCCGCATAATGCGCGCCTACTTGAAATAACGCGCCCGTAGCTCAGCTGGATAGAGTACTTGGCTACGAACTAAGGGGTCGGGAGTTCGAATCTCTCCGGGCGCACCATTTCTATCAATTTTCAGATCTAGTCCATTCATACGTTCCTAAGTTCGTCTAAATCTTCTACTATATCCTTGAGTCTTAATTGTACGGCTGACGATTCTAAGTCTGTACGATAGTGACATGATTAATAGGTTATTCAGATATTGCGCCTGTAGCTCAGCTGGATAGAGTACCTGGCTTCGAACCAGGTGGTCGGGGGTTCGAATCCCTCCGGGCGCACCATATAAACTGTTGATTTAGTTAGAGATATCCCCTTTATTTCTTTCCCATTTTTCCAAATATTAGAAAGTCCGCCTAACTTTCCGTCTAATGTCGTTTAATTTTTTCAAGATTTAGGAACACGACTTACAATATATTAAGATGGCCTAATGCATTAACTAACGGAGTTAGCCATGTCTGATACAGATATTCAGCCCTTAGAAGAACAACAACTCAATGTATTTGGTGAGAAATTATTAGAATGTAGTTGTCAGCCAATGACGGGATTCTATCGTGATGGATTGTGTCGTACGCACGCTCAAGATTTTGGTTCACACACGGTATGTGCTCAGGTAACGACAGCATTTCTGGAATATTCTTTGGCACAGGGTAATGACCTGATTACGCCTAGGCCAGAGCATGGCTTTGACGGCTTAAAGCCAGGTGACCGTTGGTGTCTCTGTGCAGCCCGTTGGAAAGAGGCTTATATGGAAGGTAAGGCACCGATGGTAGTGCTTGAGGCAACACACAATGCCGCTTTAAATATCGTGCCTTTGGACTATTTGAAAAAACATGCACTCGACTTGGTTTAGTTTCAATGGCTTTAGTCTGGCATAAGGTAACCGCTGAGGCAGAGTATAAAGTCTGTCTAGCGGGTAACTCTATTCGGCTCTATCGTAATGCCGTCCTACATAGCCAGTGGAATCCTAAAGATCCATTCAAAGGCCAGCTCTGGGAGCTGTTCCTACTCAGTAGCTTTGATCCGCAACGTGTCCCTAAAAAAGTACTACTGCTAGGCTTAGGTGGTGGCGCCGTAGTGAAACTGCTTCAACGTTTTTTCCCAACGATAGAGATTGATGCGATTGAATTGGATAAGAATCATATCAGCGTAGCCAAACGTTTTTTTAGTGTCGATAAGGGGCATTGTAATGTGATACATGCTGAAGCTGATGAATGGCTACGACAGAACCGCTCCGGGCGTTACGATTTAATTATTGATGATGTTTTTCATGAAAAAAATGGTGAGCCTTTCCGTGCCATTAGTTACCAGCAGACCCATTTGCGTAGACTATTAGGCAAGCTGACGAAGGAAGGTGTTTTGGTTGTGAATTTTGCCGATGCAAAAGAATGGAAAGATGCACGGGCTGCATTCCGTGAGCTAGCAATGGCGGCTGACTTTAATATTGGGCTGGCAGTGCAAGGTCAATATCAAAATCGTATAGCGCATATTTCACGGCGGGATTTGGAGGCTAATCAGTTATGGCAGCAACTGCAGGCCTGCCGCTTGACGAAATTCTTGAAATATTGGCGCGATGAAACCTTTCAGTATCGCTTAGTGCGTCGGAGTGAGTCTTAATGCGTGGTTATGTTCCGCCAGACCCTGCCGGTGGTGTCTCACAGGAACACTTTGCTGTGGTCTATGTGCCGCGTAGTAAGCGTCATCGATTTGCCGCTAACTGCGTAACACTCTGTGCCACTAAAGAGGAGGCCTTGGCGGTGCAAGAGCCTGAGACTAAACGCCATGCTGCAGTTGTTTTAGGACCATCGAAGTCATCTGAAGGGCAGTTTATCTACTATCTAGTGCAATGGCTCTAGCGCTTCAGCCGAGAGCCTAATACAAGCAGTTATTTTGGTTGGTAGCTGTCAGCGACTCGGTAATACAAGGTGCGCACTTCATTCTCGTCCATCATAACCACTTTGGACTGTAACTCACCAAGACCGCTGACATACTCATATAAATGGGGTCTAGTGATATCTTGACGGTTCATAGAAATAAAGATCACTGGATGACCTTGCCAATCACTAGGCTGAGTCCATTGCTCATACATAGTGGCTGGTTCACCGATCGCATTGCGGGACAGGATATTGTCTTTGCGCTTATCACTATCATAGAAGTTGAGTGCGCTAGCGATAGACCATTTACTTAAACTGATGACTACCGGGCGTTTGCCTGTGGCTGCTTCAACTTCATATTCTAACGTCGTAACCTCATGCGCAGTAGCACGCCAAAAATAGTGATTGGCCAGAGGTAATTTTACGCCTGGCGGTGGGCCAAAGGTTGATATATGTAAGAGGCCACCATAAAGCATACAGAGGAGAGCGATCGAATACAGAGTCGCCTTGCGTAGGCCTGTCGATAGAGCTGGGAGTTGTTGATTGCTGCTTGGGCTAAGTAGATAAGCCATAAAAGGGACTGCCAGTAACCAGATCGGGGCGGTCCAATGAAAGCGTGGGTAATGTGTCAGGCTGAAGTATATAAATACCGTTAACGGCAAGGCTAAAAAGCACAGCACAAAGTGTCGATAGTCTGCATTGCTAGGTGTCGCTGTAGCTGGACGCATTGATGGCAATTTGAATAGGGCTTTGACTGTAAGGTAGAAACCGATCGGGCTGAGCAGGATCAGGCTATGTAACAGCAGGTAATGTGTCGAAAACTCAATGTCGCGATCAAGGCGGCGTACGGTTTGAAAGCTAAAAGAACTCCAGTCAGTCTGATAATTCCAAAACAATACAGGCATAAAGATCACTAGCGAACAGACTGCTGCAATATAAACCCGTGGATTACCAAACCAATGCCGTGCACTGGTTTTGAATAACATCAGTAGCAAGATACCAGGTAATAAAAGCACCAAGGTATATTTGGATAACATGCCGAGTCCAAGCACTATGCCAAACGGCAGCCAGGCATCCTGTCGGTTTTGTAAGAAGATGCGCGCAAGAAAATATAAGGACGCCATCCAAAAGGTTATTTGTAGGCTATCAGTAGTCGCAAAGAAGCCGGTGCTGAAAAAGATGGGTAAGCTTGCTAGCAACAGGCAGCTAATAAATGCGGTAGTACGGTCAAATAACAAACTCGCCAGCTTGAAGCCAAACCATAGGGTCACTAATCCGGCGATGAAGAACGGCAGACGCACAGCAAATTCATTATCACCAAAGATGCCACAGCTGAGCGCAATCAGCCACGCTAATAGGGGAGGGTGATCAAGATAAGACCAGTCTAAATGTTGTGCATAAGACCAGTAATAGGCCTCGTCTGGGATTAGTTCACTACTACCTAGGTAGAGAAAGCGCAGGGTAACTAAGAAGCCGACGGTTGCGGTACTAATAACACGCCAGTTGATTGAGTTCATGCCGCTGGCATTTTTATGGCCAAAGACGATAAAGGAAGCGCCAAAATAATTCACTATTGCCGCAGCGACAATTGCGGGATAGATAGCTAAATGTGCGCTTATGCCCCAACTGACTAATAGACTGATAACGCCGCCACGCAGAGTTAATGCGAGTAGGCCAAAAAATAGAAATTTACTCGCGTTATCCAGCCAGCCTGATATCGACCCATGTCGATGCTGATAAGACCACCTAGAGTTCAGTGCGAAGTTAGATAAGGCAGCAATGATGAAACTTAATACATGGGCATTGCCAATAGCGACGCCTTGCGAAGTCATTAAACTGAAGCTGAATGCATCAATGAATACGCCCAGTATGCCGACTAGGGCGAAGCGGCCAGCCGTCTTACCGCTGACATTACCACCACTTAATTCAAGTAAGCGTTGCATGTATTGAATCATGACAGCGCTACCTAGCTTTGATTCACCGGCAACACGGTCAGTGAATACGATAGGGACTTCTTTTACGCGGAGCTGGTCTAAGCCTGCGACCATCAGTTCAAGTAGGACTTTGTAACCCTTGGCTTCACCAGCAATATGCTGAAAAGATTCTTTGCGGCAGGCAAAAAATCCTGAGGTGGTGTCTTTGACGTCAGATATGATTCTAGCTGGCAAGCCACCAAACCAAGATAAAAATCGTCGATGGACTGGCCAGTCGGCAATGCCACCATCTTGGACATAGCGACTCCCTACAGAGAGATCATGAGTGCCGTCTACTAACGGCTGTAATAGCTCAGGAATCTTCTCGCTCGGATGGCTCAGGTCAGCATCCATCACGAGTACAAAATCAGTTTGACTATGTTCGGCACCGTCGATGACTGATTGCGTTAAGTCGCGAGGCCCGGTGCGTTGTAAGACACTTACATTAGCTTGTTTATGCTGCCATTGATGGACCTTGGCGACGGTCTGGTCGTTTGATTGGTCATCGACAAAAAGGATTTTCAGATCACAAGCCGGTGATGACACAGCATTCAGCTGTTGCATCAGGGCATCTATATTTCCCTCTTCGTTAAGCGTAGGGATTACAATGGTCGCACTGCGCATGAGGGCTAACTATCCTTAATCAATTCGGTGGGTCTGCATATCTGAAATAATAGACATTGTTATTATGCCTTTGCCTTGCGGGCAGCAGTATAACACTCTGCCTGCACTTTCTAAGGGCTAGTTTTGATCCTAGATTAAGGTGTTGAGTAAGAATAAATAATGGTAATAGCTGGTGCGCTTTGACCATGCTTAATCAAGAGCTAAGTATCTGTATTTGGCGCAAAAATGTTATTATACCCTGAATTAGATAGCGGCTAGCCCGTAAAATAAGCGGTAAGACGGGCTGCGGTGACACAATAAATGGCTTTAGCACAGCGATTCGCATCGTATGCAAGCCCTGAAATAAGATTCAAAGAGTCAGGAATTTCTCCCAGAACCCATAATGAAATCTCCCAAACATATAGAACAAGCAAGTTTCTACAGTAGCACCCCGGAAGTGGTGGTCTTGCCTGCAGCAACAGCTTCATCTAAGCCGCCTGTGCGCATTTTTCTAGGTTCTGAAGACGCCCAATACCGAGCAGAACGAGTATTTATCTATTCGATAGAAAAGGTGCGTGACCCAAATCGCTGTTATGAAATTCATATCATGAAAAACATAACTGGTTTTGATCGCTCAAGCTGGCGTACTGGCTTTACTTGTTATCGATATGCTATCCCTAGTCTTGCTGGTGGTATGGGACGTGCTATTTATAATGACGTCGACCAAATTTATTTACAAGATCCTGCTCTATTATTTGATGCCGAGATGGGTGAACACGCCTATCTAGCTGTAGCGGCCAATGATACCTCTGTCATGTTGATCGACTGTGAGCGTATGTTGCCCCTATGGAATCTAGAGGCAGCTCAGCAGGAGTCAAAGAAAGAATTAAATCAGCGTGGCGCAGCGCAAAAAGGTCTTTGGGGGCCGGCGGATCAGCAGTGGAATGCACGCGATTTCGAATACATTGAAGGGGAAACTAAAGTCCTTCATTTTACTGCCTTGCATTTGCAGCCTTGGCAGCCCAGTCCAGAAAGTTATTCATATCATCCACATAGTTTAGGTCATCTCTGGTTTGATCTGGAGAAGAGTGCAATCCATGAGGGTTATCAGAACTTTACTGTAGCGCAAGCCAGTGTGGCTTTTACTGCCTTGCAAAAGTTACATGCTAAAAAACAAGATCCGGTAGAACTAGCATCAGATACAGCAATGGTAACAGTCAGTCTGGGACAAGCAGCATTAGCTGGAAACACCTTGGATCTGGCGGATGACTTTAGTGTCAGTTCAAATAATAAATTAGGCCAATTGAAGACATTGCGTTGCTCACAATTGATAGCGCGTAATTTACTCGAACGTGTGCCACAAGTTGATGTCGGTTGGCTGCTGCGTAGTTTATTTGCCGCAACTAGTGAAGGCTTGGAATTATTCGTTGAATATAAAGATGAGTCAGTGATGTTAGCTGATGGCTTTGGTCTAGAGCGTAATCGACAATCAGCAGACTGGTGGCGTGAACAAATTTTGGAGAGTGCAAACGCATTCCCATCGTTACAGTGGAAGCTGCATTTTCAGAGACCTACAAAGACAGGTGTGGAGAATATCCATTACCAATCAGGTAACCATGCTCAGGTGCAGAATGCGTGGATATTAACTACTCATCGTAAAGGCGACAATGCACAATTAGAGAAATTAGGTGCTGAGCTAGGTTGGAATTGCCAGGTTAGACCACTACATTTTCGTCTAATCAATCATATTCCAAATTATTTTCTGGGGGCTAGTCTACTCGGTATTAGCTCTGAATCAGCAGCTAGTCTTAAGGCTGAAGAATGGCCAGATTATGTCTTGTCTTCTGGTCGTCGAGCGGCACCGATTGCGCGCTGGATTAAACAGGCATCAGGTGGTAAAACACGATTGATCCATATTGGTCGCCCGTGGTGTGCGTTAAAGCATTTTGATTTGGTGATTACTACGCCACAGTATCAACTGCCACTACGTAGTAATGTGATCCATAACTGCCTACCATTTAATAGTATTTCTAGTGGCCGTATGGTGGCTGATAAAACCGATCTATTGGCACAGTTGTCAGCATGTCCAGGGCCTTACTTGAGCGTAGTTATTGGTGGGCCAAGTCGGCCATATATCATCAACCAAAGTGCCATGAAAAAAATGGCTCAGTCAGTAGATGAGTTGGCAAAAAGAAATGGGCAGTCAGTTTTGATCTGTACTAGTCCACGGACACCAAAGAACGCATTAGGTTGGTTTAGAGCGGAACTAAGAAGTCGTAATATTGCCTTTGAGTGGAAGCCTGAACAACAACAAAACCCCTATGTTGGTTGTCTCTCGCTGGCTGATAGCGTTGTAGTGACAGGTGATAGCGTCTCTATGATTAGTGAAATCTGCAAACTGAAGAAGCAGGTCTATGTCCAGCGCTTGCCGAAAAAATTCGATATTCTGATGACATTGACTCGGGGCTTTCAATGGATTGCACTCTATCAGCAGAAGACCGCAAGTTATCGCGGGACACCTAAGCAACAAAATTTTTTGGCGCGGTTATTGGATCAGTTTATTGCCAATGGCTGGATGACATCTGTGCGAGATTTAGATGGATTCTTAGAGAATATGGAAGTACGAAAACATATCCGTTATTTGGATGAGATTGCAGAGACAACAGATAATGATTTTGTACTTATGGATGAGCCTGATGCTGAATTATTAGATACCGTATCCTTTATTTCACAGCAACTGAATTACCGCAGTTAATCGACCTGTAATGACGCAGCTTTTGGACCTCAAGAAATGAAATATCTTAATCAATCAGTGATAAAAGGATTAGATGCGCAGGCGTATCAAACAACAGCACCTTATCCTTGGTTGGGTATCCCTGAGTTTATTCAAGCTGAGCGGTATCAAGCGCTCCTTGACTCGATGCCAGAAACCACACTTTTCGATGAAAATTTTGGTCATAAACGCAAGTTTGGTCAGGCAAGTCATGATCGTTTAGCCCTGGAATATCATTCTGGTTTGGCACTATCGCCTGCATGGAAAGAGTTTATGCAAGAGCTGACGTCAGACCATTACAAGCAATTTATTAAACGTATGACAGGAATGAATCGAATAGACCTTCGCTTTCATTGGCATTACACCCCTCGTGGCTGTTCGGTATCACCACACTGCGATGCGATGCGTAAGATTGGGTCTCACATCTTCTATTTTAATACGACTGAAGAGTGGCAAGCAGAGTGGGGTGGTGACACTTTAATTCTAGATGATGGTGGTGAGTTTAAGCGCCAATCAAGTCCGAAGTTTTCTGATTTCAAAAGTGCACAGCGAGCCAATGCAACCGGTAACAACAGTCTGTTGTTTTCACGTAACGGTAATAGCTGGCATGGCGTCGAAGAGATCACCTGTCCGGAAGGACAATACCGAAAGGTCTTTATAGTGGTGATTAACAAACTGAGCTTCAGACGCAGTCTACGTAATATCTTTAGTCGGTAAGTGCTTAAGTAGTCTTATGACTCGGCGCGGTAATGGACTCGTGATCGCTGATTAAATCGGTCAATATACTAGGTTTAATACGTTTCATTTTATTGCGTAGGAATAGGCTTTTTAACCATCGTGCTCGGAAGCAGAGCAGCACGAATAGGTAATAATTATAAAAATCGGGCGTCTCGTTCGTGCGCATTTCAGCAATAATCTGCTCGAACTGCTCCTGTGTCATCCAGGTTGTATGCGCCTTAGCTAAGCCAAACCCGATTAGACGGTTGTCCTGCAGGCTTTCCACATCAATAGCGACTAGGCGGTTACTGCCTTCCTCTTGTACAAAGTTTTTCAGTAAAGCATCGGTGTAATCTAAGCCAACCCAGGCCTTTTCAGGCGCACTGTTTAATAATAAATGACGCAGCTGTTTATGTTCATGCTCGGAAAACAGTTCCATATCCATCAGAAATTCTAGATCGATTAATGCCGCACCAACAAAGTTTTCTGGATCCTTTGACTTAGAAGCACGTTGATAGAGATAAGAATAGAATGCTGTGATCTGTTGAATGAAGGGTGCATCAATTTTTTTGACGATATCACCTGCTACAAATTCAACCCAGATCTCGTTTTCATAACGAATTAAAGTCTTTGGGAAATAGCGGCTTCTAGCGACCTGTGCCAAAAGGTCTTGCATATGAATAGGTGTGTAGTTGTCGATACAGGTAATGCGTTTGTATTGTTTCTTACCGAGACTGACAAAACTAACATCCATACGCTTCAGCAGTACTCCCGTGCTGCTACGAAAATAGCTGAATATGCGCTTACTCAAGGAGTAGGCGGCTTTTTGCTTACGTGCGCGACTTGGATTCATAGTGAATAGTAATTCTATTTGGATTTTTATGGTAATGAATCGCCATCAGTTTCTCTACTAATTTTATTTAATGACTTCCTATGTCGCTTCTTCATCAGGCTGGCATTTGGGATTGTAATCTATGAATTAGCCATATCTCGACCTAAGCCGTACAATGTTAATCTATATTTCTTCTAAGCAGAGCGCCTTTCCCAGCGTCTTTTTCTAATATATGAGTACTTCAGCCCCAAGAGTGACGGTGTTTATTCCCGTCTATAACCGTGAACGTTATCTAGCCGAGACTATTGATAGCGTATTGGCACAAAGTTTCACTGATTTTGAAGTGGTGCTGGTGGATGATGGCTCAGTCGATCGTTCGATTGAGATTATTGAAGCCTATCAAGATCCGCGTATTCGCCTTTTCCGTAATGAGAAAAATCTAGGTATTCCTAGAACGCGTAATCGGGGTCTAGAGGAAGCTAGGGGCGAGTTTGTCGCCATACTGGATAGCGACGATATTATGCTGCCTACGCGCTTACAGACGCAGGTGGACTACTTTGACGCCCATTCGGAGTGTGTCGGATTAGGTTCTTGGAGTAAGTATATAAATGCAGAGGGTAAGGTTATCAAGCAACTCTGTACCCGTCCTATTAGTCATAAAAAGATTAAAGTAAGTCTTTTGTTTCACTGCGCTATTCATAATAGAACTTTTATGGCTCGCGCCTCAGTCTTAAAAGAGCTTGGCTATAACAATGATTTTGCACGTTGCCAGGATTATGAGCTATTAATGCGCCTGTCAGATTTTGGTGAGTTTCATAATTTACCGAAACGCTTAGTCTTAGGTCGTAAACATGACGAGCAAATCACTTTTAATACATCCACTATTGGTGATGAGAAAAAGTGTCTTATTGCAGCGGATGCCTTACGTAAACTAAGCATAGAGTTTACATCGGAAGACTTGCAGCGGCACATCTGTATTGCGCGACCAAAAGCATTGACTGAATCTGATTCAGATTTCTTTTTATGGGCGGCAGACTGGTTACAGCAGTTGCTGCAGGCTAATCGAGATAAGCGGATTTATGATCAGACAGCAATGGCACAGATTGTTTTTAAGATGTGGATACGAATAGCGATTAAAGGATGGCGTATGCCAGGACTGCCTAAAACCTATGTGCTAAATCGACGTTTGAATGCCTTAGCATTAGCCCATTTATTGCCTCCCTATAGCTAGCTATAGGGAGAGTGTCTAGGGGCTTAATTTTATACTTGGGCGGCAGTAGCTGGTGTGGTCTGTTCAAACTGAGTAAAGGCATCCAGTACGGCTTGCATCTGTTCACGGCTATGTGCTGCGCTCACACTACAACGTAATAGGCAACTGCTATTTGGTGTTGCTGGTGGGAATACCACATTGACATAGATACCTTGGTCAAATAAAGCCTGCCACATGAATAGGGCATTCTCTTTTTCGCCAGCATTAACTGCAATCACTGGGCCTATCTCTGGCCCTAATTCAAAGCCCATAGCATCTAAGCCTTGATATAAAAAGCTAGCGTTATCCCATAACTGCTTTTGTAGTTCTGGGCGTGCACGCATGATGCGTAGGGCAGCACGTACCGAGCCTATAGTTGCTGGTGATGGTGAAGCAGTGAAGACATAGGGGCGGCTAGAGAAGCGAACAGCTTCCAGTTCAGCATGGCGGCTAACACAGAAGCCTCCTAAGCCAGCTAGACTTTTACTGAAAGTGCCGGTTATGAAATCGATATCATCTTCTACACCAAGATCCTCGGCTAGACCTCTGCCGGTTGCACCTAGTACACCTAGTGAATGGGCTTCATCCAGCATCAGTAAGGCATCATATTTCTTTTTAACTTCAACAATCTCACGTAGGGCTGCTTTGTCACCTAACATGCTGTAGAGACCTTCAGTAATGATCAAGGCATTTGCACTGTCATCACCTAGGCGGCGTAAACGTTTGTCGAGGTCAGCTGCATTGTTGTGTCGAAAATGGATAATGCTAGCGCCACTGAGTTTGCAGCCATCATAGATAGAAGCATGGCAATGCTCATCTAAAAAGATAGTATTCTCAGGGCCAACTAATGAACAGATCATCCCAAGATTTGCGACATAACCGGTTGAGAACACGATGCAATGACCTACACCATAAAAATCGGCCAAGTCACTTTCTAGGGCCAGATGGTCAGCATAAGAGCCATTCGCCATACGTGAACCGGTTGTACCCGTACCATACTGGCGTGCTGCTTCATGTCCCGCTTCAATACACTCTTTTTCAAAAGTGAGGCCTAAGTAATTATTAGTACCAACTAGGATCTTTTTACTGCCACCAATTTCGCCTTCGGTCGCAGAGTAGATGCGTTCGATTCTGGAGCCAATTGGGCTACCATTCTCGTTGATTAAACCTGTGGTTTGTTCAGCGATTGCGCTGAGCTTTTGCATGATGCTCATAATTATGCCGAGCCTATGATTTTATTGATTTCTGTAACTAGGTCTTGAATGTCATTAACTTCAGGTAAGACATTCAGCGGAATAGAGATATCAAAATGATCTTCAAGATTCATCATTAGCTCCATGACCTTAACCGAATCTAGTTCTAAGTCTTTCATTAATGTCGACTGAGGCGTGATTTCGATATTCTCTGGAGCGAAAGGGCTTAGGATCTCAATGACGTCCTGTAGGGTTTTATCTTCAGCTGAGGGCATGTGTTTCTCTTCAATTATTTCTTTGGCTGTACATTATTTGTATATGGAGAGGATCCCTTGATTCAAGGGTATCTCTGCAATCCAGTTCTCTGCGGCCCGTTCTGGTGCTGCGACCCAGTTGGAAAACCTCAATTCAGAGAGCTTTTCTGGCGTCAGCATAGGGCTTTTACCTAATATGCGACAGATTACCACATTAACTCTCGCGGCGGTTTCAAGCAATAGTGCAGGTAGGGCGAGCATACGAATCTGACGTCGGAATATAGTGCTGCCCATGCTGCGTATGTCATGCCAGGAATAACCATTCTCATGGCCATCATCTGGTTCAATGACTTTATGCAGGCTGAGTTGATTTAAGCTGTGGCTAACAATGAGTTGTGCTAGATCGTTGATGTGGATTAAAGAGAATCGATTATCTGCTTTGCATGGCAGCCATAAGATGCCTCTTTGCATCCAATCGAATACCGGTCTCATTTCTTGATCATGGCCACCATAAATAGCAGGGGGTCTAATAATGCTCCACGGGCCTGGGTAGTTATTTTGAATATATTGCTCAGCTTCATATTTACTCTTTGAGTAATGTGAAAGCTGTGGTTGACGGCTGGCGAGAGAGGATATCTGGATGAAATGAACAATTGTTTGGGACTGCTTGCATGCATCAACTAGTGCCATAGTCCCATGCACATTGTCCTTTTCAAACTCACTATAGACTTCACCACGTACGCGACCAGCGCAATGTATTAAAGCGGTTACGCCAAGTAGCAGTTGGTCTAGGTGTGGCCCTGGCTGCAGGTTGCCTTGAATCACTTCAAGCTGATTATTGTCTAGCAGTGGAGGCTGCTGAAAAGTTTGCGGATTACGGATAAGGACACGAACTTTGTGTCCTGCTGCAATTAGATTTTGTAATAGGCTTTGGCCGACAAAACCACTAGCACCAGTTAGAGCAACAATCTTATTTGATGTGACTGTGTCGGTCACGACTGAGCTACTAAAATACTAGGGATAATTTGGAGATTAGATCGCTGATTTAGCAGTGCTGCTGTGATCAGTCTCCGTAAGATAACCTTCACTAATACCATTTTGTTCCATGTAATCACGACGTGCTGCTGAACGGGACAGTTTGCCTGAAGATGTTCGTGGCAACGTGTGAGGTGCAACTAGTTTAACAAAACAACGCACGCCAACTCCGTTGATGACGGCGGTCTCTATACGCTCAATTAGATCTTTGCGGTTTTCTTCATCTCGATTTCGACATTGCACCACCACTACAACCGTGGTGTCACCATCAAAGTTTGGTGCAGAAAATGCCAACGCATCACCGGTCCTGATTTCTGGCTGTTGTTCAGCAATTGCTTCGATATCTTGAGGCCAGATGTTACGGCCATTAACAATAATCAGATCTTTTTCTCGGCCTGTAATAAAGACACTGCCATCGATCATGAAACCGATATCGCCTGTGTTTAACCAGCCGTTCTGTAAAGTGCGTGCAGTCTCTTCCGTATTGTCAAAGTAATGTGACATGACGCTAGGTCCTGAGACATGAATCACACCGATACTGCTATCTGCTAGGGCATTACCTTCGTGATCACGAATTTCCATGGTGTGTTCCGGCAGCGCTTTACCGCAATCAATAAATTGAGCGATGCGGGTGCTCTCTGCAGGGTCTGCCATAACGACGAGATTTTCTTCGGCTAACTTGTCACCATCAACCGTTATAATGTTGAGTGGCTTATCAATATCAGCAAAGCTGACAGCAAGTGTGCACTCGGCCATGCCGTAGCAAGGTAAGAAGGCTTTTGCATCGAAGCCGCAATTGGCTAGGATTTTTGCAAAACGCAACATGGGTTCAGGGCGAATTGTTTCAGCACCAATACCAGCGACACGCCAATTGCTGAGGTCGTAATCTTTACAAACAGCCTCACGTAGTCTGCGTTCTACTAATTCATAGCCAAATGGCGGGCTGAATGAAATGGTGGATTTGTTTTGCGACATAATTTCTAGCCAACGCCTAGGACGCATAGCGAAATCACGGGTGTCTAAGTAATCAACAGAGGTTTGTGAGGCGACAGGCGCCAGCATCTGACCGACTAAGCCCATGTCATGGTAAAACGGCAGCCATGACATCAGACGATCACTACGACGAATCTTAATGCCGTCATTAATGATGCGCTGAAGGTTACTCATTACTGCTTTCTGTTCAATGACTACGCCACGTGGGAAGCGCGTACTACCTGAAGTGAACTGGATATAGGCAGTATCTTCTGGATTAGCGTGATGCAGCTCAATAGAGTCATCAAAGCTTTGATCGTGAAACTGTTGAATATCGCCAACAAACTTCATATCAATATCTTGGCATGCTTCATTTACCATCGGTAAAACCGACTCTGGGGTAAATACAGCAGTGGCGTGCGCACTGATAAGAAGGTCACGTGTTTTACGGACATAGGCGGCACGGCTACCTAACTGAATAGGTACTGGTACAGGGATTGGGATTAAGCCGGCATACTGACAGGCGAAGAAACCACGCATAAAGTTGGCGTTAGTTTCAGCGATAATGACTACACGGTCTCCAGCAACAAAATCTAGTGCGATTAATTTCTGAGCTAATTGTTTTGACTCAGTAGCTAGACGTTGATAACTGATGCTCTCGATTAATTGAGCACGGCTGCCATAAAAGTTGGCGCCAGTCTCACCTTGGGCTGCGTAATCTAATGCGGAGGTGAGGTTATCGAAGAGGTCAGTATGGAGTGCTAGCGAGTTCTGAGTGGGTGTGGCCTTTACGGTCATAATTTGTTGAGGTCCGTATTCAATTCGATGTAGGCGCTTATATTCATGATTAGCGCTCGGTCCGTAACTCTTCAAACTTGCCAACTAAATTTTCTAGCTACACAAATTTGACATAATTCTTTTTTGAAACATAAATGCTGTTTAAGCGCCTAATCTTTAAAGTAAATTTCGCTAGGCTTAGAATCTAGAGCTCGCGTCTGGCGATAATCACTCTATCTGCTTGGATCACATCTATATATTAGTAAGGCATTGTACTGGAAATATGGACCATTTACCGTAAATAAGTGGATTTTTAGCTACTTTTCAAAGTTTTTGGCCATTTTTTGGTTAAAAAATAGCCTAAATGCCTCATCTGCTCACTTGATAGTCCAAGATCTTCGCCTAAATTAACGGGTTTGGGCCAAAAACTATCCTCAAATTCCATTTCCAGATAGTTGCGATGAGAGCTATAGCGTGGGATGACGTGGAAATGAACATGAGGATCGACCATCATCAACATTAAATAGTTAATCTTATCGTAGGCAAAAGCTTCTTCTAGGCAAGCTTCGATACCACGGATAACGTCAGGGAGTTCAGCCATCGCACCGTCTGACAGTTCAGAAAAGGCGGTTGCATCGCTGCGTTCAATTAAAACTAAAGATCCCAAGGTGACCTGTTGTGGTCGCAACAAAACGCTCCAGTACTGGAAATGCTTGATTTCAGATTGTGGGTAGTCGAATTTTTCAAGAGTCGTATTCACAAGCGCGCCTATATGGTTATTCAATAGTCATTGGATTCTTGCAGTACAAGCTTATTATTGGGTGTTTCACCTTATCGGCTAGATGCTTATACTTAGAACAATTAAAATTTAGCACTCTTGAGAATTAAACGCACATGTCGTGGTTATCTAAAAAGCATCATCTTCAAGATATGAATATACGTGAGCTGACTGTGTCCTACATTCAGTATCCAGCGATCATCGCCTATGCACTGATTGCGATTACTGGTTTGTTATTGCTGAGCATGAATAATGCCTTCAGTTGGAGCTTGCTAGCGCCGGTGGTATTGATAGCCGCACTTTACCCCCTAATTTGGTATCTGCTGCATCGTTATGTGTTACATAGTCGGTTCCTATATCGCTTCAAAGGCTTTGCTAAAGTATGGAAACGAATCCATTATGATCACCACCGTGATCCAAACGATCTACGCATTTTATTTGGTGCCTTGTATACCACGTTGCCTACGGTGTTGGCCTTCAGTATTCCGTTAGGATATGTCTTTGCTGGTTTCTATGGTGCGGTTGCTTGTACGGTATCTGGTATTTTAGTTACGATGTTTTATGAATACTGCCATTGCATTCAGCATCTGCATTACACACCTAAGAGTCAATTCTTACGTGATATGAAGCGCTTGCATCTGCTGCATCATTTCCGTAATGAGAAGGGTAATTACGGCATTACTAATTTTTTCTGGGACCGTGTGTTTAAGACGTATTACGATAAGGGTAGTAATGTCGATAAAAGTGAGACGGTCTTCAATTTGGGTTACACCGATAGCGAGATCAGTCAGTATCCATGGGTAGCGCAACTTAGCGAAGCTCAAGAAGAACGGTAGAGACTGATTATCTCTCTACCCTGGAGAGAGTTATTTTGGTCATAGAATTAGAGTCGTTTGATAATACTGATCGGCAACGCAAAAAAGAATTCGTAAAGCTGCCTGCTAAGATTATGCAGGATGACCCGAATTGGGTTAGCCCTTTAATCGTTGAGCGTCTAGCTCAACTTCATCCAAAACATCCTTTCTTTAAGCATGCTAGCGCCCGTTTTTGGTTGGCTAAGCGTGACGGCCATAGTGTCGGACGGATCAGTGCACAAATCGATCAGTTGGCGTGGCAGCATGATATGCCTGGTATGGGTTTTATCGGTAATTTTGATTGTGTCGATGATGCAGAGGTCGCTGCCTGCTTATTTTCTGCCGCTGAAGCTTGGTTATCTGAGCATGGCTGTGATCAAGTGCGAGGTCCATTTAGTCTGTCAATTAATCAGGAAAGTGGCTGCTTGATTGATGGTTTCGATACGCCGCCGTTTCCTATGATGGGGCATGCAAAGCCTTACTATCAGACTTTATTTGAAGCTAATGGTTACGCCAAGGCTAAAGATTTATATGCCTGGAAGAGTGATGCTGATCGTACTTTTCCACCGGCAATGCAACGTATTCTTGATCAATATGAGGGGCGTTGTGTGATGCGTAATTTTGATCGTAAACACTATAAGCGTGACCTGCTTTTGATGCTGGATCTGTTTAATGATGCTTGGCATAAGAATTGGGGTTTCATCCCATTTACCGAAGAAGAGTTTTTATTGATTGGTAAAGAAATGATGCAGATCGTTCCTCCTGACTTTATTAAATTTGCTGAAGTTAAAGGTAAGGCTGCCGCCTTTGTCGCTTATATTCCTAATATCAATAGTCTGATTGTTGATCTCAAGGGCAAGCTCTTTCCGTTTGGATTTTTAAAACTGCTTTATCGACTGCGCTTTGCCCCAGCAAAGTCTGGACGTATTGCTTTGATGGGGATTCGACAGGAGTTTCAAAACTCGCTGATGGGTTCAACGCTAACCTTTATGTTGCTACATGAACTTCATTTGTCGACGGTAGCAAAAGGTTACAATACGGTAGAAATGTCTTGGGTGCTGGAAGATAACAAGCGATTAAATAAAGTGATGAAATCTACCGGTGGTAAGCGTTATAAGACCTACCGTGTGTTTGAAAAAAAGTTAATGAGTGATCGTGATGAATAAATGGAATGCAGTTGTTCTTGCAGGAGACCGTGGGCCAAACGACCCCTTGCTACAAGCTACTGGTGTTACCTGTAAAGCCGCAGTCCGCTTTTCTGGGCAGACACAGTTATCACGGGTTATTTCTGCCTTGGCGCAAGCTGAGCATATTGATCATATTACGATTGTTGGACCAGATACGGATGCTAATAAGCCGCATGCCTGCATTCAGGAGTTAGCTGAGCAATATCAATTTGACTATTTAGCGAAGGCAGAAGGGCCTAGCTTAAGTGCGATTAAGGGCTTGGAACACAGGCAAAACTATCCTTGCTTGATTGCTACCTGTGATGTGCCATTCATTACAAGCCAAGCGATTGATGACTATTGCGCAGCGGCAGACAGTAGTAGCGCAGACTTTGTTGTGGCTGCGGTGCCGCATCAGTCGATTATAAAAATGCTGCCGACTATTCGTAAAACCACATATACCTTCGATCAGCGATTGCTTTGTTTCTCTAATCTGTTTGCTGTGCGCCATAGTGTCGGTAAAGAGGCGTTGCACTTTTGGCGAGAGATGGAGAAAAAGCGTAAAAATCCATTACAGATTATTGCTAGATTAGGGATTATTAACTTGATCAAGTATAAATTTGGGAAGATGACACTTAAACAGGCTTCAGCCTACCTGTCCACGCTGAGCGCAGCGAAGGTGGAGATTATCCTACGTGATGCACCAGAGATTTCAGTGGATGTTGATTCAGTCGCTGACTACGAGCTGCTGAAGGACTGTCTCTAGACAGTTAGCCTTGTTCTGCCCATTTGCTAACCATTGCTCTCGCAATCTCTAGATCATGCACGAAATCTAACTCAGTCCAGTCTAGGCCATGAATAGAAATCGTTCCGACATTACCAGTAGTGGCTAATTGATCAATCACAGATAGATACCAACGGCTTAAGGCTTCAGCTTGATGCATGTCATGACAAATTTGTTCACGGAAAAGTGTTGCACCTTCGTGGGTAAATTTCATCGCACCGATTGATTCGGCATTAACTCGTTCTAACGGTAACTTCTTACCGATATTCAGAATACGCCCCTGATCATGGGCAATCTTCATGTCGTCTTCGTCGTAAACTGGTTTTTCGTCACTCGCTAGAGTGATTGGGTAATCACTGGCTTTGATTAGCTTTTCGATGATTGCCGCTTCAAATAGGGTGTCACCGTTTAAAATCATGAACTCACCATGTAATTCCTCACGCGCCATCCAGCAGCTGGCGAGGTTATCGGCAACCTCATAAAAAGGGTTATATAGCGTGCGAACTTGGTTTGAGTCATAACGCTCTTGTAAGACCTGCTTGACCGCGCTGGCAGCATAACCAACGACAACGACGATCTCGTCTACGCCGAGCTGTAATAGCGTATCAATCTGGTATTCGATGAAAGGCTTTTGGCTTAATTCCAGTAGGCATTTTGGGGTAGACTTAGTATATGGCAGTAGACGACGTCCTTGCCCAGCGCTGAGGATAATAGCTTTCATGGAAATGATGTAATTAGGGATCGCAGTTAGTTTACCCTGAAGCCCTATGCCGTGCTACATGTCAGTTATGCTAATACTAATGTGACTCATGAAAGTCGCTGAACTAAAAATATAGATGATGAGAGCCTAACCTTGATTGTCAGAGCTTATTTAAACAAAGAAATTTTAAGCCCCTTGATTACGATCAGCTTGATTCTGTCTGTGCTTATGGTCAGCTTTAGTGCGTTAAGCTTATTGGCAGACCCAATGAGTAGCCTTATTCCAGCCTCGTTACTGGCACAGATGATCTTTGCCAAGACGATCGCCTCATTTGAATTATTTCTTCCTCTTGCCCTCTTTATCACGCTATTGATGGGCTTGGGACGACTTTATAGCGAGCAGGAAATCAGTGCGTTGCAGGCTGCTGGCATGGGTGTGTTTGGCTTAATAAGAACCTTCTTGCCGTTAATTATTGTGCTTACCATCATCACTGCATTCCTTACTATCATGGTACGTCCTTGGGCTAATCAGCTGCGTTATGAAGTGCAGTATGAAGCAACTGATGGTTATGACTTTGAGCGTTTAGAGGGGGGCTATTTCTATGAAAGTGAAGAGACTGGTCGCGTTTACTTCACTAAGAAAGTTCATCCGGACCAGACAAAAGAAGATATCTTTATGTATGAAGGGGCTGATGATCACAGCCAGGTTGTGGTTGCTAGGGAAGGGCGACAATTAGCATCAGTACTGAATAATAACGCCAGTCTTATGTTTACAGAGGGTAGTGCCTACCGATTGTCTGATGACGGCAATGATCAAGTGATTGATTTTGAACAGATGACGCTACATCCAGATATCGAGCAGCGTGAACCACTCGGTTATAAGCGGAAAGGGACATCAACACTGCAACTTTGGCAAAGTAATGACCCGAAGGATATTGCTGAGTTTCAATGGCGCTTAACAACAGTAGTTAAAACCTTCTTACTAGCTTTGTTAGCGATCTTTTTAGCCAAGGCCTCACCACGTAAAGGACGTTATGGTACCTTGATTTTAGGGGTGGTTATCTTTCTGATAGTACATGCTGGTAGCTTAGTATTAATGGCTTGGGTGGAGCAGGGGCTGCTCTCAAGACAGCCAGGGCTGTGGTTAAGTGTCATCCTATTGTTTGTGGTCACCAGCCTAACGGCCTATAGGAAGGTTTAGTCTATGTGGATCTTAAGGCTCTATTTAGCGCGTAATGTCTTTCTTGGTTTTGTTGTTACTGCGCTAATTATTGTTGGATTATTCTCGATTGTCTTATTGATAGAAGAATTAGATGACGTTGGCACAGGGGGCTATGACTTAACCATGTCCTTACGTTACGTCTTGCTGCATATGCCGATGGTATTGAATGATTTTGCGGCAGTAATCAGTTTGATAGGCGCAGTAGTCGTACTCGGTGCATTGGCTGGTAAGCATGAATTGATTGCAATCCAAAGCTTAGGTGGCACGCCTAGAAATATTGTCACTAGCGTCTTGATGGCGGCTGCACTGATTATGAGTCTGATGCTACTCAGTGCTGAATTTCTAGTGCCAAAAACATTACAGCAAGCGCAGATGGAAAAAGCATTGGCGACTGCTGATCAGGGTGATTTCGTGAGTAAATCAGGGTACTGGGCGCAATCAGATGGTCAGTATATCCATATAAAACAAATTGAAGATGGCCGTACGCCATATGATATTGAGCTCTTTGAATTTACAGCAGATTATCGTCTGCGACGTTACTTGACCGCCAGTTATGCAGATATTCAAAGCCAAGAGCAATGGCTTTTACATGATGTGAGTGAAAAGACCTTGGTTGGTGAAAGGATGCAGCAGAAAAACCATGACACGCTGCAATGGCAATCTTTTCTATCAGCTGAGCAGCTAGGCGTGATTATTTCCAGCCCACAGGCGCTCTCAATTACTGATCTGAACCAGTTTGTGCAAGGTTTGAAGCAACGTGGTGAAAAATCCTATCCTTTTGAAGTCTTGTTCTGGCAGAAGCTAATGTCACCGCTAGCAGCCGGCATTATGATCGTGTTGGGTTTGTCTTTTGTTTTTGGGTCACAGAGACAGGTGAGTACGGGGCAGAGGATTACGATTGGCGTACTGACTGGGATGGGTTTCTATGTTTTCAGCCAAATGATCAATCATCTTGGCTTTGCCCTTGGCTGGCAGCCACTACTGGTGGCTGGATCACCTAATGCGATTGCGATTATTGCCTTGTTATTATTGGCATACCTACGCCAGGCTAAGGCTTAGAGTGCCGTTCGCTTGCTGTTAATAAATAAACCCTGCTGCCTATCGTAGGCAAAGTCTTGGTATGACAGATGCCATTGTTTATCTTCTTGGCGTATTTCAAAAATTAGATATTGGGCACGGTAGGGCTGTGCTTGACTGATGCTGCTGCAAGACGCGGCCCCAACTACGGGAATACTACGTTCTTCGTCTATCTGTAGCCTGTCATGGAAACGGCTATGGGCATGGCCATGCAGGATGAGTTCAACGGGTGTGTCGATTAAAGCCTCTATTAGCTCTTCTTGATTGATCAGCTCTTTGCGTGCCTTGACATGATTCTTGCTGACTGGGTGATGAATCAAGAGCACTTTGCATAGGTTAGTGAGTTCTGGACGTTTTAATAGGGTCTTTAGTTTGTTGATTTGTGCTGAGCTAATCTTCCCTGTTGCTTTAAACCAGGGGGCGGCAAAGACACTGGATAGACTGATGAAGGCAACTGGTCCTCGTATACGGACATGTGGATACACATTATTTAATGTGCTTAAGGCATCTTGCTCTAAAGCCTCATCTGGCTGTGGCATGTCATCGCCCAACATATAAGGCTGCCAATGATGAAAGGAGTGCTCCCAGCGGGCATTGACATAGAGGTCGTGGTTGCCTGGGATGACAGTGAGATTATCTGGTGTGGAGATCTGCTCTAACCAGCCAGCGACCTGTTTAAATTCATCTTCTAGGCCAATATGGGTGAGATCTCCAGTCACCACATAATGGTCGATATGCTGTTGTTTCAATTGAGCGATGGCTATCTCTGCAATCTCACGTTGATGTGTATTACGACGTTTTTTTAGCCATGATAAATAGCCTAGAAAGCGCTTGTTGAAGAGGTCTAAGGCCGATGCATTTTTGAGGTGCGAGAGATGAGGATCCGAAAGTTGCGCAAATCGGAAAGACTCATTAGCATGCGCTCCTTTTTTAGTGGTATCGTAATTCGAATTAATAGTCATCTCAGTGTCGATTCAATCTATTGATTGTCGACCTTAACAAAAATAAAGCACATATGTACTACCATCTTGTTAAACAATGCGGTGTTCCTCTTTGGGGTGTCAGCCCAGAGCAGCGAGTCGCAAAAAATTTGGAAAAAGTAGGCGCCTTCGAACAGGTCGATGATCTTAGGTCATTGCAGCCTGATGATGCCATTTTAATCTTACGTTTAGACTATCTCTATGATGCCTACCTACTGACTAAATTAGTTGCACAACCCCATGTCAGTAGTAGCACACTTTTGAGTGATTCAAGTCAGGGTGCCTTGGTTGCAGCATGGACTTCGGTAGCATCAGCGTCCCGCTTATTGACGCGGATTGAGAATGAAGATATGGCTCAAGTGGTTGCTGAGGAAGAGGGTGATGCTGTCTCATTATTCTCACCGGAAGCACTGACTGGTGGATATGATCCTAAATTACGTAAATTCAATCTATCGCATGTGGTTAAGGTGGTAGCAGAAGATCAGGTTCAGATTGAGAATTACCTCTACGATAAATCCTATAAAGGTATTACCGATTTCGTCACTAAATGGTTTTGGCCAATACCCGCGAGACGTGTGGTAAGAAGTTGTGTTGAGAAGAATATTAGCCCGAATAAAGTGACCTCTATTGGTTGGTTGTTGACCGTGATTGCGGGTGTGCTTTTTTATCAAGGGCAGTTTGCTTTAGGATTGTTAGCGGCATGGCTGATGACTTTTTTGGATACCGTAGATGGTAAGTTGGCACGAGTCAGTTTGCAGTCAAGTAAGCTTGGACATTGGATGGATCATGGGCTAGATATTATCCATCCACCCATATGGTATTGGTGCTGGGCACAGGGTTTGGCGCTAGATGAACTCAATGTTTTTGGACAGATGATTGCACTCGATAGCTTGCTCATCGTCATGTTACTCGCCTATGTTGGCGGTCGTCTATTTGAAGGTTTATTTCAGATCTCATTTGATAATATTGAGATTTTCTGCTGGAAGCCGATTGATTCTTATCATCGTTTATTCACCGCTAGACGTAACCCTTGCATGGTGCTGCTTAGCATAGCGATATTTTTGATTAGCCCGCAGGCTGGCTTTATATGGGTTGTGCTTTGGAGCGCCTTATCCACTATTTTGCTTGCACTAAGGTTTTTGCAGGCAGTGTTCTACCGTCTATTAGTAGGTCGTTTACGACCATGGATTGAAGATGTCGACCCAGAGCAGCCGAACCCATCACAGGTGATTCAGTGGTTTACTGGGCAACAAGCGATTACTACAATTTCTTCGCTGATTAAGCGATAAAGCATAGAATAAATTAGTATGGATGCAGCTATTTCAATTACAGCGATTAGCAACCCTAATAGTGGCCTGAATAAGCGCGGACAGTTTCGTCGTTTTTGTGAGGTAGTTGAATTATACCCACAGGTCCAACATGAGGTGACGTCGGTAGAAAGTGATATGGATCACGTCTTAGAGGCGTGTCAGCGCGCTGCGATCCCAGTGATTGTTGTTAATGGTGGTGATGGCACTTTGCACAAAGTATTAAGCTTTTTGTCACGATCAGCCGCACAAGGGTATATGCCTAAATTAGCTATAATACGCGCAGGCACGACGAACATGACCTTTGGCGATATTGGATTGAAAGGTGATTTGGCCGAACTATTTAAAGACCTTTTGGCCTATGTCTCAGGCCAAAAAAATAAAGTTAGAGAGTGCTCTAGGCCTATCTTGCGCATGCGAATACCGGCTGAAAATAAGGAAGTATGTGGTATGTTCTTTGGTGCAGGGGCGGTCTATTCAGGTATTTTATATTGTCGGCAGAATATTCATACGCGTGGTATCGCGGGTGAGTTTGGGCCAACATTAGCCGTCTTGCGCTATCTCTTAGACTGGATCACTCGTGGCAAACTGATTCAATCTGCGGTGGGGCAGGCGCAGATTGATGAACAGTCTGTTATTGAGGGTGAATTTACAGTCATTTTGGCATCTACCTTGCAACGCCTTATTGGAGGAATTTATCCATTTTGGGGTGATAGCAAATTCAACAATGAGTTGGCTCTAACATTGATTAAATCCAATTCAAAAAAGTCATTGTTATCGAGTTTGCGGATATTACGTGGGCGGGCACCATGCAGAAATGATGATGGTTATATGAGTGTGAAGGCAAAGGCAGTTAGGTTAATGATTAGGGGTGGCTTTACTTTAGATGGTGAGTTATTCGGTGGTGAAGATAAGGACAGTGAAGTATTTCTTGATGCTAATGCAATGGCACACTTTCTTACTCGATGAAAAATATGGATACAAAGCTACTATTTCAGTATCTAGATAAACAGCTTATTACTGTCGATGATGCGACATTGACGGCGTTTGTTGAGGTGTTGCAAGGTAAGTTTGATGCTTCTTTGCGCGCGGTTATGTTCTATGGGTCATGTCTGCGTAGCCGCAAATATAAAGATGCTATGTTGGATTTCTATGTCATCGTTGATGATTATCAAACGGCTTATGACTCAAAGACACACGCCGTGTTAAATGCCTGTTTAGCACCGAATGTATACTTTCAAACAGTTGAAGTTGACGGTGTGAAAGTACAGGCAAAATATGCCGTGCTATCAGAAAAGGATTTACTGCTGCAAACATCTACACGTGCCTATCATTCTTATTTCTGGGCGCGTTTTGCACAACCCTTTGCATTAATTTATCAAGCTGATGCACAGGCACGAATGCAGCTCATTCAAGCACAGCTTAATTCGATTACTACGATCTATGCTAAGACTATTGGTCTATTCAACAGCCCTCCAACAGCGCAAGAGTTTTGGGTTGGTGCCTTGCAAAAGACATATTCTGCAGAACTGCGTGCTGAAAGTAAGCTGCGCGCTGGTGTGATCTATGAATCAAATCAAAGGCATTATGACGAGGCCTTTAATACGCTTTTAAACATAGGTTTTAGCCATTCGTCGCGCACATCGCGGTGGACAGCATGGAATTGGGTTATTCGTGCAGCCTGGGGCAAGTTATTGTCTGTCTTACGCCTGCTTAAAGCGGCAACCACCTTTGAAAATGGGGTGGATTACTTGGCCTGGAAGATAGAACGACACAGTGGTGTGCATGTCGAAATTAACGACCGCCATCGAAAACACCCCTTTATATATTGTTGGCCCATACTCTGGCGGCTTTGGCGTAAGGGTGCTGTTCAGTAGCACTTTTGTGCGTTGATTATTCCTCCTAATAGTATAAATATACAATTAATTAGGGTGTCTCGTAGTGTCTTTGTACTATTTTTCGGTGTAAATCCCAAGACTTACTAAAATAGCTAAGGTTTCTAAAGGAGAGGTTTACGTAAGGATTAGATTAAACAGCTAAGAGGTTAATTTGTTATGGAATTGATTGACTATAATAAGATTAGACTTAAAAAATTAATGATCATTTATGGTAAGCCATCTAATAAAGTGGCTACTTTAATTGGAACAGTAACCGGTGATCATCTTTCTACCCGCACTGTGCAATCATGGAGTGCAGCACCTGGTTTGGTGAGTGCGCGTCCCTGTCCAGGTTGGGCCCTGTATATCCTTGAGAATGAATTACAGATGTTAGAAGAAGAGGAGGATGAGGACGTAGCTCCGCTACTGCCCCCTAAACTTCGTAAGCTCTTGGACTAAGATCGCTGAAGGCTTCTTGATATCTAGGCTTAAGTTAGCATGCCTTTGTCTTTGATGAATTGCATGATTTCGGCTAAACCTTCTTCCTTTTTTAGATTGCTAAATAGAAAGGGTCTTTCACCGCGCATTTTCTTGGCGTCTCTCTGCATGACCTCTAACGATGCGCCTACCAATGGTGCCAGATCTGTTTTATTGATGATCAGTAGATCAGATTTGGTAATTCCAGGACCACCTTTACGTGGTATTTTATCGCCTGCTGAGACGTCGATGACATAAATAGTTAAGTCTGACAGTTCTGGGCTAAAGGTTGCACTTAAGTTGTCGCCGCCACTTTCAATAAAGACGAAGTCTAGGTTTTTAAACTTACTGCAGAGCTCATCGACTGCTAATAGATTCATTGAGGCATCTTCACGGATCGCAGTATGTGGACAGCCACCGGTCTCTACGCCAATAATCCGCTCTTCTTCCAAGGCCTTATTGTTAATAAGGAACTGGGCATCTTCTTTCGTATAGATGTCATTAGTGACGGCAGCTATCTCATAGTCATTCCGCATATTCATACATAATGCGCGTAGTAATGCGGTTTTTCCTGAGCCAACTGGGCCGCCAACACCGATTCGTAAGACTTGTTTTTGCATTGCTAATATTCCTTTTGTCTGGAGAGTTATGACCGAAATAATCGGCTATATTGTTCTTCGTGATGCATGCTTGCGAATACTAATCCGGGGCAACTGGCACCAATATTGTCGTCTTCTATGTCTAAGCTTGCTGTAATAACGTCATCTATCAAGGGTATCAGTTGCTGTAATACATGCTGGCCAGCAGTCTGTCCCAAAGGGATCAGCTTTATGGCAACACTGACTTGATTTTCCAACCAAGCCCAAAGCAACCCATGGAGCGCAGCTTGTTCATCTATATGCCATTCAACGCAGGCAAGGCTGAAGATCGTGGCAAAACTACATTCTTGATCTTGCCATGCGATAACTTGGGTCAGGCCCTGATTCTTCAATAATCGAACTAGAGCCATACCTAGTTGACTGTCTTCAAGACGTAATTCACGAGTTTCTCGACTGGCTAATAAGTAAGCGTTCCAATAATGCTGCTGGTCTAGATCAGCAGTCTGATGCGCTCGGTATAGGCGCAGAAATAGGGGTAATTCTTGGTATAAAAAGCTTTGCTGTAAAACTATTGTGAGCCACTGCATGAGATCTTTTTCATTCTCTATGATGCCCTGGTCACAGGCAGACTCTAAACCCTGTGAATAGGCATAAGCACCAACAGGTAAGGCTGGGCTGCTCAGGCGTAAGAGCTGTAAAAGGGCGCTAGAACTAGTGTGCATGAGAGCTATGATAGGCGCCTGATTCTGGCTCAAAAGGAGCCAGTTCATGGATTAATTCGATGCCGAAGGCGACTACCATCTCATCTAACACATGATCTTGTAGATAGCGTGCAAAGGTAGCTTGTATTTCTATCGGTACATGACGATTGCCTAAATGGTAACAGCAGCGTGATAGTAGAAGTGGGTCGCTACTCTTTAAGGTACTGACAGCCTCGTCAGCGGCAATGATACGTACAGTTTCATCAGTTTCAGCCTGCACAATATCTCCACCACGTAGGATGATGCCTCTGGGTAAAAATAAGCCCACTTCTTGGCCGTTATCTAGTCGTGTCTTTAGGCGTGCTTTTTGTCTTAATTCAAAGGCCAATGTCAGGCTTAAAGCAGTGTCACTGAATGTATTATCAGTGCTGATACTGGCGGCAGAATAATGTTTAGAGAGAGTGAGCATATTTGACCCTATTAGAATAAAAAGTAACGTTGTGCCAGTGCGACTTCAGTCGCGGGTTCACAGACTAAAAGCTGACCATCGGCACGGACTTGATAGTTTTGTGGATCGACTTCGATATGGGGTTGGTAAGTATTATGGATTAAATCTGCCTTACGGATACTGCGTGTATTGCTGACCGCGATACACTGTTTTTGTAGACCTAATTGCTTTGCAATATCAGTTTCCAGTGCCGCTTGCGAAACAAAAGTGAAGCTAGTGGCATGATTGGCGCCAGCATAGGCACCAAACATAGGCCGGTAATGCACTGGCTGTGGTGTTGGAATGGAGGCATTAGGGTCACCCATAGGTGCCGCTGCAATCATGCCTGCCTTCAAGATTAAGGCTGGTTTGGCCCCAAAAAACATAGGGTCCCATAAGACTAGATCAGCCAGCTTACCAACCTCTACTGAACCGACATCTGCCGCGATTCCATGCGTGATGGCCGGATTAATTGTATATTTCGCAATGTATCGTTTGGCCCTCATATTATCGTTATTCATACTATCTTCTGTTAAGGCACCTCGTTGTTTTTTCATCTTGTCAGCGGTTTGCCAAGTGCGACTAATAACTTCACCTACTCGGCCCATAGCCTGTGAGTCTGATGCAATCATACTGAACGCACCCAAATCATGAAGGATGTCTTCAGCTGCAATGGTTTCACGACGAATACGTGATTCAGCGAAGGCGACGTCTTCAGCAATCTTGCTATCGAGGTGGTGACAAACCATTAACATATCTAAATGTTCATCAATGGTGTTATGCGTATAAGGGCGTGTTGGATTAGTGCTGGAAGGTAAGACATTAGCCTCACCACAAGCACGAATAATGTCAGGTGCATGACCGCCACCAGCACCTTCTGTATGGTAGGTGTGGATGGCGCGGCCTTTAAAAGCAGCAAGGGTATCTTCAACAAAGCCAGATTCATTCAATGTGTCGGTATGGATTGCAACTTGAATATCGTATTGTTCAGCAACGCTTAAACAGGTATCGATTGCGATAGGGGTAGTACCCCAATCCTCATGTAGTTTAAGGCCCATAGCGCCAGCAATTAGCTGTTCTTCCAGCGGGGCGGCAACACTCGTATTACCTTTACCCATAAAACCTAAATTCATTGGAAAGGCATCAGCTGCTTGTAACATGCGATGAATATTCCAAGGGCCTGGTGTACAGGTGGTTGCATTAGTGCCAGTAGCTGGTCCTGTTCCACCGCCTAACATGGTTGTGACACCTGACATCAGGGCTTCTTCAATTTGTTGCGGACAAATGAAATGGATATGTGCGTCGATGCCACCTGCTGTAATAATTTTACCTTCACCTGCGATCGCTTCAGTTCCCGGGCCAATAGCAATATCAATGTCTGACTGGATATCAGGGTTGCCAGCCTTGCCAATGGCTATGATGCGGCCATTCTTGATACCAATATCAGCTTTTACTATACCCCAGTGATCAAGTATTAAGGCATTCGTTATGACGCAGTCAGCAACATCTGCAGCACAACCTTGTCCTTGTCCCATGCCATCACGAATGACTTTACCACCGCCAAATTTCACTTCTTCACCGTAGCGTGCAAAGTCCTTTTCGACTTCGATAATAATTTCTGTATCACCCAGTCGAATTTTGTCACCGACTGTAGGTCCAAACATCTCTGCGTATGCCCGCCGACTCATAGTGCTCATAGTCTTAATCTAGATCCCCCATTATTTTCCCTTGGAAACCAAATATTTTACGTGCGCCAGCAAGTTCTACTAATTGGACTGTGCGAATTTGTCCCGGCTCAAATCGCACCGCAGTACCAGCAGGGATGTCTAGACGCATACCTTTAGTCTGCTCACGCTCAAAATCTAATGCATTATTGGTCTCGTAGAAATGGTAGTGCGAGCCGACTTGTATTGGGCGATCACCCATGTTGGAAACTACTAAGCTTTTGCGTTTGCGTCCAACATTGATCTCAATTTCGCCGTCGGCAACGATAATTTCTCCAGGTATCATGCTCTACTCCAATGCCTAAATAATCGGTTCATGGACGGTGACTAATTTAGTGCCGTCTGGGAAAGTGGCTTCAACTTGTACCTCATGAATCATCTCAGCGATGCCATCCATGACGTCTTCTCTAGTTAAAATTTCACGACCATACTGCATTAATTCAGCAACTGTTTTGCCATCACGCGCACCCTCTAATATCTCACATGAGATGAGTGCAATAGCTTCAGGGTAATTTAGTTTCACACCTCTTTTTTTTCGCTTCTCTGCTAAAAGGCCAGCAGTGAATAGTAGTAACTTGTCTTTTTCTCTAGGTAATAATTCCATAATTTTTTCTACCTTTAAGTCTTAGGTTAACCAAATTCGTGGGATGCATGCTGGGCGTTGTAAGACTATTGGTCTGATTGTCTGCCATAGTTCTAAGAATAAGATTTTAATCGGTTCTGCATAAGTTGCACTGGCGCGAATGACGAATATGTCTTGAATCATGCTGCAGCCTGAGCGCAATTCCGGATGTTTTTCTAAAATATCAAGAATGATCTTTTTCTCGATTGTCTCATTATTTGCACGTATCAAAAAACTCCCAATAGCCTCTGCAGCATGTAAGCCACAGGGTTGTGTTAAGAGTGGGCTAGAACCGTCATAGCGATTACTTTCAATTAATAGTGGTTTGCCGTCTTGCCACAATTCTAGAGTCTGAAAAATATGACCTGACTGAAATGAACGAGTTTGAGCAGGTAATCCAAGACATTGGATTTCCCATGCTAGTACACGACTATCTTCGGTATAATCAATACGTGTGATGGTTCGTGCTTGAGCAGCATCAAAATAAACTGTCTCTTGTGGCAGCCATTCTATACTTGCACCTTCAGCTAATGTTATGCGTTGTTCTTGTTTCGCAATTGGTCCAATACTACGGTAGAACTTGGTTGCTCCCGGGGTGGTGATTAAACCATGCGCTTTAGCATCTAGTTTGACATCTAAGCGCAACTCGTCACCACCAGCGATACCTCCAGGAGGGTGTAATAAAACAACATGACAGCAGTCTGACTGTTCTGGATAAAACGGTTTTTGAACCGCAAGTGGTCCGAAATGCGCTCGGTCAGTTAGAAAAGTTTTTCCATCTTTATGGATGAATTTTAAACGTAAACTAGCTTGCCACGATGAATCCCATATGGCATCTGACTGTGTGGTCATTTTTTAGCGATAGCAAATGCAATGATTGTGACAGGGAATGCGAGCAGGACTAGCCACTCAAAATGACTGTGTATCATCTGTAGGGGATGTGCGCTAATAGGGTGGGCGAAAATATTACTGCTATTAAGTAGCAAGATAGTGACTAATATGGATTTCACGTTCATTTATTTTCCTCGTTGGGCTTATACTTTTAAATAGCGATCAATTAATTCATCGTCAAGTTTTTCTATACCACCTACTGCAACGTTACGACCTTTTTCCATAATGCAGAAATGACTGCCGACTCGACGAGTAAAGGGTAATTTTTGTTCTACTAAAAGAACAGTCAGCCCAAATTCTTGGTTTAAGCGTATTATAATATCGCCAATTTCACGAACAATATTCGGTTGTATCCCCTCAGTAGGTTCATCCAAGATCAATAATTCAGGTTCTATTGCAAGCGCACGGCCAATAGCTAATTGTTGTTGCTGTCCTCCGGAAAGGTCTCCGCCACGACGATTTTGCATTTCTTTTAGGACTGGGAATAACTCAAATATGATGTCGGGTAGTTTTTTTGAGCCACTGCTGATTAATCCTGTTTGTAAGTTTTCAGTAATACTGAGTTGAGAAAATATTTCGCGGCCTTGTGGTACATAACCAATTTTTAGCTTGGCGCGAGTTTCTGCGGTTGACTTGCTTAATTCATGTTGGCGAAAAGTGATTGAGCCTTTTCTAATCTTCTCTAAACCCATAATACTTTTTAGTAAGGTTGATTTACCAACGCCATTGCGACCCATTAGGCAGGTAATGCTTCCTTCCTTAATCGCAAGTTTTAAATCCCATAGAGTATGACTTTCGCCATAATATTGGTCGATTCCATCTAACGTTAATAAATTAGCCACCTAAGTAGACCTCAATAACTTTCTCATTGTTGGTAATGCTATCCATAGGGCCTTCAGCTAAAACTTGACCTTGATGTAGTACGGTTACCTTATTTGCTATAAGGCGAACAAATTCCATGTCATGCTCAACTACGATAACCGATTGAGTACGTGCTAAGTTTTGCAATAATTCAGCGGTTTTTTCGGTTTCCTGATAGGTCATGCCAGCAACAGGCTCATCGACTAATAGGACCTGTGGATTCTGTGTGATTAGCATGCCTATTTCTAACCATTGTTTCTGGCCATGTGACAACTCGCCAGCGAGCCGATACTGCTCATTCGTTAGTCCGATAATTTCTAATGACTGCTCTATCTTTTCGATTTGTGGCTGCTTTAAGCGATGGAATAAATTAGCAAAGACACTACGGTCTCCTTCTAGGGCTAAGCATAGATTTTCATGTACCGTGTGCTGCTCAAATACTGTTGGCTTTTGAAACTTTCGGCCAATGCCTAGGTTGGCAATTTCTGCCTCGCTTTTGCCGATTAGATTTATATTTTCCGCAAAGATGATCTCTCCGGTATCAGGTTTTGTTTTGCCTGTAATGATGTCCATCATGGTTGTTTTGCCTGCACCATTTGGCCCAATGACACAACGCAATTCATTGCGCTCAACATAAAGGCTGAGGTTATTAATAGCCTGGAAGCCATCAAAACTAACCGATACATCATTTAGGTAGAGGATAGTTTCTTTACTTTTCATCAGTACTGCCTCGCGTTAGTTTGTCACTGCTTGAATTACGCGAAAAGCGTGTGCGTAGTTGAGCATAAAGACCGACTAAGCCTTTTGGCATGAATACGGTGACAAATACAAAGATACCACCAAGGATGAAAAGCCAGACCTCAGGGGCCCATGCTGTAAAAATAGTTTTTGCATAATTCACAACAAAGGCACCTAGGACGGCACCATATAGCGTGCCACGGCCACCAATGGCGACCCAGATAACCATTTCAATAGAGCGAATAGGTGCGAATTCACTAGGGTTTATGATACCAACCTGTGGTACGTATAAAGCGCCCGCAAGACCTGCTAATAGGGCAGAGATAACGAAGATGAAAAGTTTAATATGCTCATCACGATAACCCATAAACCTAACTCGACTTTCAGCATCACGTATCGCCATGGTTAAACTGCCCAATCGGGACTGCGCTATGAATCTGCATATGGCATAACCTAATAATAAAGCAGCAGCAGAGGCGATGAAAAGTGCATTGCGAGTGTTATCAGCCTGTAGGTTGAAACCAAGGATTTCCTTGAAGTCTGTGAGACCATTGTTGCCACCAAACCCAAAGTTGTTTTGGAAGAAGGCAAGCATTAAAGCGTAGGTCATAGCCTGCGTGATTATAGATAGATAGACGCCTGTTACACGTGAACGAAACGCCAGCCAGCCGAAGACAAAAGCAAGTATTCCCGGCGCTAAAAAGACCATCAATAGCATCAATGGAAACTGGTCAAAGCCTTGCCAATACCAAGGTAACTCTGACCAGTTTAGGAAGACCATAAAATCAGGGAGTTCTGGATTGCCATAAACGCCCCTATCCCCAATCTGACGCATTAGATACATGCCCATTGCATAGCCACCTAATGCAAAGAATGCACCATGACCTAAGCTTAAAATGCCTAAATAACCCCAAACCAAATCGACCGATAAGGCAAGAAGGGCATAGCATAGATATTTTCCTATCAAGGTCACACTATAGGTTGAGACATGAAATGCTGAGTCTGAAGGTATGATTAAGTTACAGACTGGAACAATGACTGCGAGTGCAATGCAGCAGAAAGTGAGTACACGACTTCCGGTATCATTTAATAACAGCCGACCAATGAGTGAATGCTGAAGCATGACTTAGTTCTCGGCTGAACGACCCTTCAGGGCAAACATACCCCTAGGTCGTTTTTGAATGAATAATATGATGAAGACTAAGATCACTACCTTTGCAATAACAGCACCGGTCATTGGCTCTAAATATTTATTTGCGATGCCTAGGGTCATTGCACCAAAGAACGTACCCCATAAATTACCAACACCACCAAATACCACCACCATGAAGGAATCAATAATGTAGGCTTGTCCTAAATTAGGACCAACATTAGTGAGCTGGCTAAGTGCAACACCAGCCATGCCAGCGATACCTGAGCCTAAGCCAAAGGTATAAGCATCGATCCAATCAGTACGAATACCCATGGCCTTAGCCATGGTGCGATTTTGTGTGACGGCACGTACTTGAAGTCCAAAACGTGTTTTCTGTAAAAGCAGCATTAAACCGATTAATACTGCTATCGAAAATAGAATGATATAGAGGCGGTTATAGGTTAGTGCTAAAGCAGGATTGATTTGCAAAGAACCACTCATCCATTCTGGAGTAGCTACTGCTCTATTTTGTGGTGAGATTATGGTGCGTACAGCTTGCTGTAGTATTAAGCTAATACCGAAAGTTGCGAGCAAAGTTTCTAAGGGACGGCCATAAAGATGGCGAATTATGCTGCGTTCGATAATAACGCCAACCAGTGCAGTGAAGACAAAGGCAATTGGAATTGCGATCAGAGGTGAGTAAGCAATCGCATTAGGCATGATTTGCTGAATAATATAGGTAGTGTAGGCGCCTAACATAAGCATCTCACCATGCGCCATATTGATTACACCCATAACACCAAAGGTGATGGCTAGGCCAACTGCAGCTAGTAGTAAAACAGAGCCCAGACTGACACCAAAGAAGATGTTTTCAATCTGTTTATACCAGCCTAGCTTAAAATCAATTTTTTCTATGCTGGCTTCTAGAGCGTGCTTTAGTTCTTTTTTTTCTGTGCTTATAGGGTGTCCAGTGATACTTCTTAAGCCATTGCTTAAGGTATTTTTAACTTCAGGGTAGAGCGAATTAGAAAGCGTTTTTACTGCGCTAAGTTGTTCGTCGACACTGCCATTCTTGAATGAATATAAAGCGATGCCGGTTTGCATAATTTCGACTATAGAGTCATCTTTTTCTATGGTCAGCCGGTCCGTAAATAATTGAAGGTCAATTTCATTGATGTCTTTGAGGATTTCTTCAGCTGCTTGCTGGCGCACTGTTTTGTTCGGACTGTCCAAGGAGAGTTTGGCAATCTCCACTTTAAGTTGACGTCTTAGTTTATTATTAATGCCTACTTTTTTAATTCTTTTTTTTGCGATAATACCTAAATCAGTACCGCTAATAGCGTTACGTATCACAGCGTTCTTATTATCTAACTTGGCAATAACGATAGTTTTTGTTTTCTTCAGAAAATAGATATTGCCATCTAAAAGTTGCTGAAGGATGACTAGCGCTTGTGGGTCTTTTGAGGTGGCGATAGCCTGTATATATTCTTTTTTCTTTGTGAAACTCTTTGATGAGAGGCCATTGATAGCATCATGGAAGATGGTTTCTGAGATGGTGTCCGGTTTTATTTCTATGTCGTTAGACCAGCTTAGGCCTGCACTGAATAAGCTGCCACATAAGATAAGTAGAAGAGCGAAATTTCGCATGGTTATTCACTGGGTTAAAGACTACTGGGCAACTTCTTGTGCCCAGTGATCTTATGCTTAAGCTTAAGCGATTCGATTTAAAAGTTTTGCCCTGAGCACTTCTTGGTTTCTGTGTTGTAGTTACCACAGTTGATTGCTGGATCAGCCCAGTCCGACACAATGACTGCGCTTTCTGGTAGGAAATCAGTCCAAGCATCACCGACTACTTCACCTTCAGTCTGCCAAACGATTTCAAATTGACCATCATCTTGAATCTCACCGATGAGTACTGGTTTTGATAGATGGTGGTTAGAGTTCATTACCGCTGTACCACCGGTTAAGTTAGGTAAAGACAGGCCATACATTGCTGGTCGTACTTTATCGACTTCAGTGCTGCCTACTTTACTAACTGCTTCGGCCCACATCTTAAAACCAATGTATGTTGCTTCCATTGGATCATTAGTTACGCGTGAATCATCACCAATGAAGCTCTGCCACGTTTCAATGAAGGTATCATTGGTATCGCTCTCAGCTGATTGGAAATAGTTCCATGCTGCTAGATGACCGACTAGAGGCGTGGTGTCGATGCCTGATAATTCTTCTTCGCCGACAGAGAATGCAACGACTGGAATATTATCTGCAGAGAGACCTTGGTTCCCCAGCTCTTTGTAGAAAGGTACGTTTGCATCACCATTAATGGTGGAAACAACAGCAGTTTTCTTGCCAGTTGAACCAAATGATTTGATATCAGAGACAATAGTCTGCCAGTCAGAATGACCAAATGGGGTGTAGTTAATCATGATGTCTTTTGCAGCAACACCTTTGAGTTTGAGGTAAGACTCTAAGATTTTATTGGTAGTGCGTGGGTAAACATAATCGGTGCCCGCTAAGACCCAACGCTTAACGCCTTGATCCATTAAGTAATCTACTGCAGGAATGGCTTGTTGATTAGGTGATGCACCAGTGTAAAAGACATTTTTAGATGACTCTTCACCCTCATACTGCACTGGGTAAAATAAGAGGCCATTTAGTTCTTCTACTACAGGTAACACGGATTTGCGTGAAACAGACGTCCAGCAACCGAAAATGACATCTACTTCATGTACTTCGATAAGCTCACGCATTTTTTCAGCAAACAAAGGCCAGTCAGATGCAGGATCAACTACTACAGCTTCTAATTTTTTACCTAGTAAACCACCAGCTTTATTTTGTTCTTCGATCATCATTAAAACGGTGTCTTTTAATGTGGTCTCACTGATTGCCATGGTGCCAGATAAGGAATGTAAAACACCTACCTTAATAGTGTCGCCATGATCATCGGCTTGTGCACCCAGACTAAACAGGCTGAGAGTTAACAAACAAATGCTTAATAGAGAATGTTTCTTCATTGTGTACTCCATATTGATTGAACATTAGTGTGGATATTTATTTCATAAATGTGTGTATGTGGACTAATCCTGCAAAATTGGTGCCAACTGTAAAAAAATTCGATGAAATCAAGGCCACATAACAAAATTGAATTTAATGCTTGAAGGATTTCCGTGCTGCAATGGGAGAAAGGCACTACCGTGGTGCAGTTTTTGAGGGGTGTGTGAGTTACGCACTTGTTGAGTGCGATATGTGGATGAGCCTTAATTACCACAGATGAATTTGTGGTAATTATCATTAGAGGGGCGAGGGTGCTGTTGTATAAGGAAAGTTGATGAAATATGGTGCGTATAATAGATATTTAATCTATGAGATATAAATTAAATGTACAAATTAATGTTTAGTCTATAATATACTTAAACTTAATTTATACACACAGAGACTATTATGCAGACTCAAATTGCAAACGACGAATATAAAATTGGTGCAGTTTCCAAAATTACCGGTATCGGTACGGAGACCTTACGGGCGTGGGAGCGACGTTATAAAGCGGTAGTTCCTAAGCGTTCTGAGTCTGGTGATCGTGTCTATGATGCCGAAAATCTATCCAAGCTCTTTATGCTGAAAAACCTAGTTGATGTCGGTAACTCCATTGGCACCATTGCTCATCTTTCCTTGAGCGAGCTTAAAGTGAAATGGGAAAATTCAAATCAGGCGGCAAATAGTATGAAATGGGCGGAAGTTGATAACGTCCAGCCACGTGAGTTTAGCCGTACTCAAAAGTGTAGGGTCTTACTTCTAGGTGAAGAGTTTCCGCTACGTGTTTTAGATGGTATGTCTGATTTCGAAGGGATTGAGGTTGTTGAGCAGCCCATGGGATTAGATGAGTGGGCAGAAAGCAAAGATGACAATCCAATACATGTGGTAATTATTGAGCGACCAACGATTAATAGTGATACACGTGAATACATATCACAGATCTTAAAGCGTACAGGTGCCTGGCACGTCATTGCCTTATATGGTTTTGGTTCGCAGTCTGAGATTAATAAACTACAAAGTCCGCAAGTGAGTGCAATCCGTTCTTCAATTGATGTCTATGAACTTGCCCGACTTTGTGTTGATAGAGTCGGTGGTGATTCAAAGTTTGTTACGACTACTGCGGTCGGAACGGTTTACATGGAAGAGTCGATACCAACGCGTCGCTATAGTTCAAAGCAGTTGGAAAGTCTTTCACGGTTTCCATCATCTATTCAGTGCGAATGTCCGCAGCATATTTCGGACCTGATTAAAAACTTAGTCGCCTTCGAGATCTATAGTGCTGAATGTGAGAATAAGAATGATGATGATGCTAGGTTACATTCCTTCTTACATGCAACAACAGCGCAATCACGCGCTATTTTAGAAGATGCCTTAGCGCACTTACTGAAGTATGAAAACATTAGTATCTAGTGCGTAGATACTTTTTTCGGAACCAAAAAAAGACCCGCTTTTGCGGGTCTTTTTTTATCTAGCCTTTTAAATGTAAAAGGTTTTAGTTGATAGCACCTTGCTCAAAATCAACTTCAATTTCAACATCACTCTGAAGGCGTGTTTGGCATGCGAGTACCATACCTGATTTTAATTGCTCTCCATCTAGGACATATGCAAAATCGTTTAAGGCTTTAATTTTTCCAGTCTTTACAGTTGCGCGACAGCTGCCACAGCTACCTACGCGGCATTCGTGTGGCCACTTAACACCTGCGTTCAAAGCTGCCTGCAGAAGGTTAATACCGCCTTTAACTTCGAAGCTTTCACCTGTGTTCAATATAGTTGCAGTGAAATCTTTCTTTTTGCCGAATCCAAACATGTCTTAAATCTCCAAATGTAAATTATTAAATATTAAATTATTTTTAAACTAGCCGGATTGGTTGCCGGTTATTATCCAAAAATGGTTCTTTGCTGATGAATTTGAGAGTAAGTCGTCTCTAATTACTTATTGGTTGAAATGCCAAAGGGTAGATAAGCTGGACACCAGCCTAAAAGCCCTGTCATAACAGGTATCACACCTAAGGCTCCCCACCAGGTGGGTTGTGCAAGGCCAACACCAACAATAAACATGCCTACTAAAATACGTGCCATCCGCTCGGTATTGCCAACGTTACAAACCATTGTGCTGCCTTTGTGTTTTGATTGTGTACACAGTATAACCCAGTTCATCTGTATATCGATTATTCAATGCCACTCTGTACAGTCTTTGTTTATTTAATTTTCCCGGGTTATAGGTGGAATATATATATTCCACTTGTTCTTCAATCCAGCAATCGTTGACGACACTCTGTTTCGTATAGGGATTGAACAGACTAGACGTTCCTAACTGGTGTAGCTATCTATTTACCTGCGTCGGCAACTAAGCTGACTGCTTCAATCCCTGCAATAGCACAGGCTTCATCATTATCAGACGTGTCACCAGTAATACCTACTGCTGCAATAACTTCACCCGAGGCATCCCGGACTAAAACGCCGCCAGGTACAGGGACTAGTTTTTGGTCGGCTAGACCAACTAAGGAATTCATGAACATTGGGCGTTCTTCACCAATATTGAACAGGGTGCGTGATGCCATACCAAGGGCCAATGAACCCCAAGCCTTACCAAAGGCAATTTGAGGGCGGAAGAAAGTCGCGCTATCAGCACGCTGCATGGCTTTTAGGTGGCCGCCGGCGTCTAAGACAACAATAGTCAAAGGCGCTAATCCGAGTTCAGCTCCTTTGGCAAATGCGTTTTCAATAATGGTGTTGGCTTGTTCTAAGCTTAGTTGTGAGCTCATGATAGTCCTTCTAAGGGGTTTGTTTATTTGTATAGGCTGAAAATTATGAGCGCTAGAGTACTGTCGATTGTCTTCAGTTACTAGTTTATTTAGCCAAATAAGTAGCTTAAGCCGGAGATTTAAGCGTTTTAGATCGTGCTACGAAACACAAGGCAGTGCCGTTATTGCACCAACGTTCACCGCTAGGGAGTGGGCCATCCATAATCAAATGCCCTTGATGCCCTGAACAACGGGCGCAGCGGTAGCCCTGCTGTGGTGGGAACTGCTGAAAATCAGTATAGGTCTCCAGATGGCCACGGATGTGATCATGGAAGCTAGGCCAGCCGCTGGTGCTATAAAACTTCATGTCATGCCTGAATAGGCTGAGTCCGCAGGCCGTGCAGCTATAAATGCCCTGACGCCATTCATGATTTAGAGGGCTAGAGCGGCGTGGCTCGGTCTTTGCCTGACGGAGTACCTGATAGGCATTGTCTTCCAGTAATTGACGCCATTGTCGATCACTATAATGAAGCTGACGGAGATCTAGGCTACGCTGGTAGCGAGGTTGTGCTTTACCCCCTAAGTATTGCGTATAGATAAAGGCACCTAAGCCGATGCTGGCGAATAAAAAATGCCTTCTGTTTAATGCAAATGAGTTGGTACTGCGGTTTTTTGCGCTAAACTTCACGATTACACCTCGGGATCATAGCTCTAGCTTAGAGTATAGCTGGGTAGGCTAGTTCCCATTAACTGATTTTCTGAGATAGCTGTGACTACTGAACAAATCAAAGAGCAATTTAATCGTTTAAATCGACGCATCAGTTTAGGCATTGTAATGCTGACTTTGCTGGTCTCATTATTATTCTGGAAGCTGGGTTACACCTCAGGCGGCGAGCAATCACTGTGGATCGGTATTGCGTTGATGTCGTTGGCACTGATCTTCGGCAAGATCCCACATATGTGTTTTTTGCTGATGCGAATGCAGGCAGGCGTGCAAGGGCATGATTTACTGCAAATGAACTGGTCAGCTTTTAAGGATTGGATGCGGCAGAATAGCTGATCTATATCGGGTTATTTAACTGTGCACTGATGTTGTATAACTAGATAGCGTTTAAGCCTTGTTCAAGCCTTGCTTGGGTGGTTGAATGCCTATCTGATTTTAATAAGGGACAGAAATGAAAGCTTTATTACTCGTGGCACACGGAAGTCGTCGAACAGTATCTAATATTGAAATTGCGGTCGTTGCCACTTCACTTAGAAAACAAGTGGGTGATGATTTTTCACTTACTAGGCACGCCTTTTTGGAGATTGCACAGCCTTCTATTCCTGATGCCATCGATGAATTAATTGCCGATGGCGCCGATGATATTACCGTGTTGTGTTACTTCCTATCTGCGGGAAGGCATGTGCGTGAAGATGTCCCAGCCTTTGTTGAGGACAAGCGAAAACAGTATCCAGAGGTTAAGCTTTCCTTAGCCCCTTACCTTGGGCAGGCACCAGACTTGATTGGGGTCTTGCATCGTCTGGCTAAAATTTAGACTGGTTTAACTTAAAAGGTCCTCTACCTTTACCGGCTGGTAAGGTGTAGAGCGGATCTTATCGTGTCTATCCATGCGATAGTCGATGAAGCCTTCACTATCTGAAAAATGTAGGAAAGGATTACCTTCAATCTGATCTTCGATGCTGGAGCAACTCGTGCAGGAATAATTATGGCCGGGATGTAATTGCATTTTTCCAGGTAGCTCGTGCTTCATTTTTTGTAAGGTCTGAAACATATCTTCTGGATTACCGCCGTCTAAATCGCAGCGTCCACAGCCAAAGACAAAGAGGGTGTCACCAGTAATGATGTCGTCCTGCAACTGATAGCAGGCCGAGCCTGGTGTGTGTCCAGGGGTGTGTAAGATATTAAGTGCTGTGCGTCCTAACTGGATTTGATCCCCACCAACATGGAGATTAGGGCGTTGTAATTCTGTCTGCCAAAAATCAGCCTCAGCCTTGAGTAGGTGCAGTTCTGGATCATACTGCTGCAAGATATCTTCGACCCCATTAATGTGGTCATGATGGCTATGAGTAAGCAAGATGTCGCTAATATTGAGCTCATGCTTGCTGACATAGTCATGAATAGGCTGCATATCCCACGCCGGATCGACAATAGCAGTACGTTTGCTGTCACGATCAATGATCAAGTAAACAAAGTTTTGCATGGGCCCAAGTTCCATGCTGACGATTTCATAGGGTTTATTCATAACAGTTTCTCCAACGGCTTGTAATACTAGCGAGGGAATTGCATATTTCCAAGTATGACGACGGATAAGACCACAACAACTTTGGATGATTTTATAAGCGAAGATTTATTTTGCTTATCAATCGGTTTAAACCCATCTATTCCTTCGGTAAAGGCAGGCTATTATTTTGCTAATCCAAGGAATCGCTTTTGGTCTGCACTGAATGCGGCCAATCTATTTCCAGAAGTGCTTGATCGTTCGATAGAAAGTCAGCGACGTTTGCATACACAGTACAGGATCGGCTTCACTGATGTGGTAAAACGTCCTAGTCGTATGGGGCATGAGCTTAATGCAGCTGATTTTCGGCGCGATGCACCGCTACTGAGAGATAAGATAGAGCGCTATCAACCCGGTTTACTCTGGTTTCACGGTAAGATCGCCGTGACTAAATTCTTCTACTATGCCTATGGCTTAAAGCAGGAGTGGGACTGGGGTGTGTGTTCTGTCTCTGAGCTGACCATGCCAGTTTTGATTACGCCTAACCCAAGCCCAGCGAATGCAGCGTATAGCGTGCAAAATATCACACAACAGTATCAGGCCTTAACCCCATATTTGGTGGCTGACTAGCATGAAATACGAGGATATCTGTACTGCGGCTACTGCTATAATACGACATTGCTTAAGACTTTTTCATAGCCAGTTTTCTATCGCATGAGTTTTTATGTAAAGACTTCATGTCAGGATTTAGATGCGCATCAGTGCATAGAGAGAATTTAGAATGATGATGACTTATCGCCGGTATCACTTATTGCTTGTGTTGTTAGTTTTGGCGGCACTCGTGTTTGCTGTGTTTTATCTTGAGGGTGTGCTCTATCTCGATCCATGTCCTCTATGTTTGGTCGATAGGGCGTTATTACTGTTGCTCGCAGCAGTGAGTGTGATGGCCTGGTTACAGCATCCGCAAGGAATAGGGCGGACCATCTATGCGGTGCTATCAGGAATGATTGCCAGCACCGGTGTGGTGGTTGCATTACGACATATTTGGCTGCAGGGTCTACCACCTGATCAGGTGCCAGAATGTGGCCCTGGCCTCTATTTCATGTTGGATGTGATGCCCTTAGGAGATGTCTTTGGCCGCGTATTTAATGGTTCAGGTAGCTGTGCTGAAGTCAGCTGGACCTTCTTGGGCTTGTCTATTCCAGAGCAAACTTTAGGTTTATTTGTACTATTATTGCTGATTAATGTGTTGGCAAGTCGTTTGCCTCGAAACCCCAATAAAGTATAAAGCGTAGATGCCTGAGACAGGTATCCGAGATATAATTGCCTACTTTTCGCCCAATATACCCCCATAAAGCGTAAATCGTATGACCGAAAACATTGCTGCAAACGCATCACATAGAATCCCACCTGCCAGTAAACTGGTCACCTTAGTCGGTGACTATGGTACGGCTGACTTTAAGCTACACCGTGGCGGTGTGTTGCAAGAGGTGGTGGTTGCCTATGAATCATGGGGCTCGTTGTCAGACAATCACGATAATGTCATTTTAGTTTTTGGTGGTCTTTCACCATCAGCGCATGCAGCATCATCGCCTGAAGATCCAAGTCGTGGCTGGTGGGAATTTATGATTGGTCCAGGTAAGCCAATCGATACCGATCGTTTTTATGTGGTCTGTGTTAATTCCTTTGGTAGTTGCTTTGGCTCAACGAATCCCTCTTCAATCAATCCAGAAACGGGGAAAGCCTATGGTTTGGATTTTCCTGATGTCAGTATTGAAGATATTGCTAAATCAGCGCATCACGCCTTACAAGACCTAGGCATCGATCATCTACATGCCGTGGTCGGCGGTTCTATGGGCGGCATGTCATCGCTGGCTTATGCATTAATGTATCCCGACGAAGTCGATCATCTGATATCTATTTCAGCAGCAGCCCGTGCGTTGCCTTTCACTATTGCCGTGCGTTCATTACAGCGTGAGATTATTCGCTGTGATCCAGGCTTTAAAAATGGTCAATATGATGCTGATGAAGAGCCGACGCATGGCATGATGCTAGCGCGTAAGTTGGGGCTGATGTCATACCGTGCATCTGAAGAGTGGCATCAACGCTTTAACCGCGCACGTGTTAGCCCTGATCGGAAATCTGATGAGCGCTTTGGTATTGAGTTCGAGGTGGAGTCCTATCTGGATTACAACGCAAAGAAGTTTGTGCGTACTTTTGATGCCAATAGCTATCTCTATCTATCGCGTGCAATGGATTTGTTTGATGTCGCCGAGCATGGTGGCTCAGTCAATGCTGGTCTAGCTAAAATTCAGGCCAAGAGCAGCCTTATTATCGGTGTAGAGACTGATATTCTATTTCCAGTTCAGCAGCAAGAGGAATTAGCAGAAGGTATTCAAAGGGCAGGGCGAAAGGCTGAATATATCCAGTTGAACTCGATCAACGGGCATGACTCTTTCTTGGTTGATGAAGCTCACTTTGGGCCAGTAGTACGAAATTTCTTTGATCAAACCTAAGGTATAGAAAGGCTGATCGATAGGCTAAACATTCAGCTTCGAGCACAAGCTGTGCCCGAAACCGATGGTGTACTGCTAAGTCTTTCTTCTATGAGAGGCTATTTTATCGCTTATCAGTAGCGACGTAATCACGCTCAGCTGAACCTGTAAATAATTGGCGAGGACGACCGATACGATTAGTCGGATCACTCATCATTTCCATCCAATGAGACAGCCAACCAACCGTACGTGCTAGAGCAAAGATTACGGTATACATGCTGCTAGGGATGTTCATAGCTTTGAAGATAATGCCGGAGTAAAAATCTACATTCGGGTATAGCTTACGTTGAATGAAGTAGTCATCTTCCAAGGCGATTTTTTCTAGATCCATTGCAGTTTTGAGTAACGGCTGATTAGGATTGTCTTCACCCATCTCGTTGAGAAGGTCATGACAGATCGTCTGAATTAGTTTGGCACGTGGATCGTAGTTCTTGTAGACACGATGGCCAAAGCCCATTAGGCGGAAACGGTCGGTCTTGTCTTTAGCACGGGCAATATAGTGACTTAGCTCTTTGCCTGAAGAAACGATCTCATTCAACATGCTGATAACAGCCTCATTAGCACCGCCGTGAGCTGGTCCCCAGAGTGAGCCAATACCTGCTGCTATAGCTGCATAAGGACTGGCTTCTGAACTACCGGTTAAACGCACAGTAGAGGTTGATGCATTCTGCTCGTGGTCAGCATGTAAGATCAAGATCAGATCCATCGCACGTACCATTGTTTCAGATGGCGTGTAAGAGCCGTCTTTAGAGCCAAACAGCATGCGTAGAAAGTCTTCGGTATAACCACTGTTTGGATCAGATGGGAGGAATTCCTCTCCTTGCTGATGCTTGTAGGTCCAAGCGGCCAGGGTAGGCATCTTGGCAATCAATCGATGTGCTGCTAGACGACGGGCTTGATCATCGTGTACATCAACATCATCGTTATGTTTGGCTGCTAATGCACCGACTGCTGAAATCAGCATGGCCATTGGGTGTGCATCTTGTTGAAATGCTTGAAATAACAGGGGTAGCTTGTCATCAACTGCTTTGTGTTCAGCAATAGTTGCCTTGTACTCGTCCAATTGAACGGCTGTTGGTAACTCACCATTCATGAGTAGGTAGCAAGTTTCTTCGTAGTTACTTTTTTGGGCTAACTGCTCAATAGGGTAGCCACGGTAAGAAAGTCTACCTTCGTCACCATCGATGAAAGTAATCTTACTTTCACAGCTAGCGGTTGAAACAAAACCAGGATCAAAAGTGAAGTAACCGAGTTCGCGGTTTAAAGCGCGAATATCAAGTGTGCTAGCACCATCTGTAGGTACTAATACCGGCATTTCTACCTGCTTCCCGCTGGCATTGTCGGTAATGGTTACTGTATTTTTAGGGTTGTCAGACACGTCTGTCCTCCTGCATCTTCGTTCAATACGCTCACTGCTTACAGGCTGATGAGGCATCAGTCTGGGACAGGGAGTGATCTGAAAGCATAAGCTTGTTAATCAAATATCACTATTGAAATCAATAGCTTGCGAATTTTTTTCTTATAGCAGGTGCTGTTTAAAGGCATCTGAATAATGCCTTAGCACCTACTTAGGGCCACGGTTTTATCGGTGAATGTTCTACTCGAACAGACTAAATACCAGTCAGACCAATTGGGTATTTTACCTCACTTCAGCAAATAAATAATAACCAAAATGGGCAGATAGGCAGAAATTATGCTGTTTTAAGGTCTAGCCAATATGATTTTGAGAATAAATTGGGCGATTTCCTCAGGATTGTTTAGATCTAGCTGGGGAATATCCCGTTCTACCTGCAGTTTTTCATCGCTAGCAATCGCGATAACGTGATCATCTTTTTCGCAGAGTAGAGGCAAGCCTAGAGACGGACGATGTAACTCAATCTTACCAATAGGCTCTTTTTTAAACCCCTCGACCAAGATTAAATCAGCAGCGTCAAAATCCAACTGTTGGATCAGTTGATCTAAAGAGGCCTCATCTTGTTCACTTGCATGATCATGCATCAGCGCCCAGCGATTAGCCGAAGAGATTAACATTTGCTTGGCACCGGCTTGGCGCAAACGGTAACTGTCTTTGTTTGGATGGTCGATATCAAAGGCATGATGCGCATGCTTAATCATCGCAATACGGACACCGTTCGCCACTAATAGAGGGATCAACTGGGTTAGCAAGGTCGTCTTACCAGTACCGCTAAAGGCACAAAATCCCAGGATAGGCAGTGGACAATCGTGATAACTCATAGGTTTAAGGCTTTAGTTGTTGGCCGAGGTTGGTTAAATCCTCACGCGAATTTACATTGGTGAAGATGTCAGATCGATCTGAGAAATCACATTCTGCATAGCCTTCTTGCTGATACCAAAGGTCAATTTTACGATCACCACGGGCTAAGAAGTCTAACAGACTTGGTAGTAATGATTGATGCAGTAAGGCATATACCGGCTGTAGACGCTTGCCATCACTAGCGACGCTAATCTGAGCGCCTTGTGCTACAGCACTTTGATGTAAGCGTTGTACATAGTCATTACAAAGTAGGGGGCCATCACAGGGTGCTGTCACCATATAGTCTGTTGAGCATTGCTTCAGACCGCTAGCAAAACCGGCTAGAGGGCCTTGAAAATCACTTAATTCATCACGGATAACTGGGTGACCATAAGCTTGGTATTGTTCAACGCTGCGATTTGCATTGATGGCTACAGATTGCACCTGTGGTGCTAGTGATGCGAGTACGTACTCGATCATTGCTTGGTCATTAAGCAAGACTAATCCTTTGTCTTCGCCGCCCATACGCTGAGCACGACCACCCGCAAGAATCAGGCCTGAGATGTTATCATGTGGATACATAATGTTATTTTAACTGAATTAAGTGACGTGGCTGAAATCGCTGCACTCTACCACTATGAACGGGTAGTCCCAAGTGTATAGCGCTCTGATTTATTAGTGCCTAGTCTATCAGCTCTTAACTAAGGGACGATACGAGACTGAGGGGTGCCAATCAGAAGATTTCGCCATTGTTCTAGCTAGATTTGTATAAGGAGATTTTAGATGAGTGATAAAGAAATGACGACTACGGAAATTGAAGCCGCTGTTTTTAGGCGTTTAGTGTCCCATTTCCAGACGCATACAGACGTGCAAAATATTGATCTGATGAATTTGGCTGATTTCTGTCGCAACTGCCTTTCAAAGTGGTATGTCGCAGCGGCAGAAGATAAGGGGCTTGATATGGACTATGAGGCAGCGCGTGAGTTGGTTTATGGCATGCCTTATTCCGACTGGAAAGAGAAATACCAAACGCCACCTACGAAAGAACAATTAGACAAATTTAATGCTCGTGGCAAGTAGCTATTGCTTGCCGTAAGCTATTACTTGGTTTGTTAACTATTAGAAAATACCGCGATGAGTGAGAGTGAGTTAAGCGATCAGCAGCTGTTGCGTTATAGTCGACAGATTATGTTGCCACAGCTAGATGTGCCTGGGCAGCAGCGTCTATTAGATGCGCGTGTACTGATATTAGGTGCTGGTGGCCTAGGTTGTCCGTTAGCCCTATACCTAGCAAGCAGCGGTGTTGGACATATCACTATCGTTGATGATGATGTGGTTGAACTCTCTAATCTGCAGCGTCAAATTCTATATAGCGACACTGATGTTGGTCGACTTAAAGCTGAAGTGGTATGTGAACGTTTGGCGGTCGTTAATCCAGAGGTCACAGTAAATGCTATTTGTCAGCGGCCGAATCCGGAAGACTTGAGCTGCCTGATTAAGGAGGTCGACTTGGTCTTAGATGGTACCGATAACTTCACTTCTCGCTATCAGCATAACCGTGCATGTATAGCACTGAAAAAGCCGTTGTTGTCAGCCTCTGTTATCCGCTTTGAAGGCCAGTTAATGTACTTTCATCCGACTATGGATGGCCCTTGCTATGCCTGTCTTTATCCTTCAGCTAATGATGTGGATGAAAACTGTAGTGAAAATGGTGTGTTAGCGCCGGTTGCAGGTGTTATGGCGACGGCAATGGCGACAGAGGCCTTAAAGCAACTTTTGAAAATAGGGGCTAGCAGTATCGGCCATCTGCATTTATTTGATGCGTTAGCCATGGAATGGCGCACAGTAAAGGTCAAGGCTGATCCTGAATGTTCTGATTGCGCCACATGCCGAATCTAAAGCTAAGTCGCTGGCATGACTATGTTTGGGCTAGCGAGCTCACTGCCGTAGGCCCACTCCAACAAATCTTAATCCGCTACCTGCGTTTCTTGCAGACCTTGATGTTGGAACTATCCGATGGGCAGCTTAATTTGCGTACCATGTCACTAGTATTTACCACCATACTTTCTTTTGTGCCGCTATTAGCCGTGAGCTTTTCAGTGCTGAAAGCCTTTGGTGTGCATGGACAGATTGAGCCTTTGTTACTAGCTGTGTTTAGTCATTTAGGCGATCGTGGACCAGAAATTAGCGCGACGATTATTGGCTTTGTCGATAATGTTCGAGTTGGCTTATTAGGTGCTGTAGGTATCGCATTCTTATTTTATTCAGTAATTTCTCTGCTACAGAAAATCGAAGAAGCCTTTAACTACACTTGGTATGTTGGGCGACTACGTGCCTTGAACGAACGCTTTAGTCGTTATCTCAGTGTGGTGTTGGTTGGCCCAGTATTAGTGTTTGCTGGTATCGCCTTGACGGCAAAACTATTGAACAACGAGGTGGCGCAAAGCGTTAATGATCTATCGGTCATGAGGGATATGCTACATATGTTAGCCAACGCCTTGCCTTATATGTGTGTGATCTCTGCCTTTACCTTTGCCTATTATTTTGTACCAAACACTAAGGTTCAGTTTCGTGCTGCCTTAGTCGGGGGGGTAGTAGCGGGAGTTCTGTGGCAGTCGGTGGGCTGGATCTATGCGGTCTCTATTGCTAATGCCTCGGCACAAGTAGCGATCTATGCTGGCTTTGCAGCGCTTTTCTTCTTTATGTTCTGGCTTTATTTGAATTGGTTTGTGTTGCTTTTGGGTTCGAGTATTGCCTATCTTTATCAGCACCCAGAAAGACGTTATTTCGATGCCAATGAGTTCCAAAGTAAAGATATCTACACTGAGGAATGTCTCAGCATGGATGTGCTGCTAATTATCGCGCAGCAATATTATCTGAAACAAGAGCCAGTGACTGAAACGCAATTGGCTGAACATTGTCATTGCAGTTTACCCGCGTTGAGAGCAGTGCTTGTACAGTTGTTCGCACACCATCTCATTGTTCCCGTCGACACACCTGGCGGGGGTTATGTTCCTGCCTTGCCAGCAGAAGATCTTAGCTTGGCTCAGGTATATTTGGCGATACGACACCGCAGACCAGCACCCGATAGGATTAAGGCGACTGCTGAAATGGATCCATCGCAGATGTATGTGATTGATCGGGTAGAGCAAATGGTAAGTAATGGCTTAGCGCAACAGACACTGAAAGATTTAATCTCTAGTGGCCAGCCAAATAGTGTTTCAACACTCTCCAGCAAATAATTAAAAGACTAGTATGAGCAACCTGCAAAACGAACCACATAAAATCATTCAGCTTGCCGAATGTAAGATTACCCTACTGGGCACAGCGCATGTTTCTAAGCAAAGTGTAGAGGCCGTTAAAGAGCAGATTGTTAGCGGTGACTATGATGCGGTTGCAATAGAGCTTTGTGATAGCCGTTATGCCTCGATGAATGATGCCAAAGGCTATGCGGAGATGGATTTATTCGCTGTTATTAAACAGGGGAAGGCAAGCATGGTTGCCGCTAGCCTAGCCTTAGGTGCCTATCAACAACGCATAGCTGAACAATTTGATATCCAGCCCGGTGCAGAGATGAAGATAGCGAGTGAGTTAGCTCAGGCGCAAGCACTACCACTATTGTTGATTGACCGTGATGTGGGTATTACTTTGAAAAGGGTCTATCGCAGCATCCCGTGGTGGCGAAAAATGACTGTAGTGTCAGGTTTGATTGCGAGTCTCTTCAGTCGTGAAAAAGTGTCTGAAGAAGAAATAGAACAGTTAAAACAAGGGGATATTCTTGAGAATGCATTTAGCCAATTCTCAGAATCGGCCGATGATTTATTACAACCTTTAATCGCTGAACGTGATGAATATATGGCGGCTAAGATCTTGAGCGCTATTCAGTCGAATACATATCAACATCTTTTGGTTGTGGTTGGGGCCGGTCATTTGGCCGGTCTTTCAGAACATCTGCAGCAGGGGCTGAGTGCTCCTATGAGCCGTGTGCAAGAGTTGCAGCAGATACCGCCCAGTAATCGTGTACTGCCTTATGTGCCGTGGTTGATTGTTTTATTAGTGATGATTGGTTTTGCCTTTGGCTTTAATAAAAGCTCGGAATTAGGTTGGAGCTTAGTACTCGATTGGATCCTGATTAATGGTGGTTTATCAGCCGCTGGCACCCTGCTTGCAGGAGGGCATTTTTTGACTGTGGTGGTGGCATTTTTTGCAGCCCCATTAACATCATTGAATCCAGCAATTGGGGCAGGGGTGGTCACGGCTAGCGCTGAGATCTATCTACGTAAGCCAATGGTTCAAGACTTCCAGCAGTTACGTAATGACAGTACTAGCTTTTCTGGTTGGCGTGGTAACCGAGTAGCCAGAGTAATACTGGTGTTTCTATTGAGCACGGTTGGTTCGGCCTTGGGTACCTACATTGCTGGGTTTCAAATCTTAGACAGTCTGTCTACCGCATACTAATCAATTTGGCTGTGCTGATATTTTCAGCAGGGCTGGAGAGATCCACTGTAACGTCTATGATATCGATTGAATTTATATTAGCGCTCTTACTATTAGGTGTCGTGGTAGGCTTTTTTGCTGGCTTATTTGGAATTGGTGGAGGAGGCATTATGGTGCCTATCCTAACCAGTCTCTTTCTTTGGCAATCTGTGCCTTTAGAGCAGGTAGTCCATCTTGCTTTAGGCACGTCGATGGCCTGCATCATCATGACAGCCATCGCAAGCTTGCGTGCGCATCATGCGCGGGGTGGTGTGCGATGGCCTATCGTACGTCTGATGACGCCGGGTGTGCTATTGGGGACCTTTGTAGGAGCCTTCTTAGCCTCCATTCTCAGCACACAATATCTGGCCATCTTTTTCACCCTATTTATGGCCTTTATCGCCTTGCAGATGTTTCGTTCAGAGCCTGGCCAAAGTCGTCATGCAGATATTAATGGGCTTGGCATTCATGGGGTATCACTATCTATTGGATCACTATCTGCGTTGGTGGCGATAGGGGGTGGCTCATTGACAGTGCCTTACCTGCTTTGGCGTCATATCGATATTAAGACTGCGATTGGTACTTCAGCAGCAGTGGGTTTGCCGATTGCATTGGCCGGTAGCAGTGGTTACTTGGTGGCAGGCTGGGGAGTGGCGATAGAGCAAGAGTGGGTCTTGGGCTACATTTACCTGCCTGCAGTTATAGCCATTTCTATAGCCAGCTCATTGACTGCACCACTGGGTGCTAGGGCAGCACATGCCTTGCCCACTGGGCTACTTAAAAAGCTATTTGGTGTGTGCATGTTAGTGCTGAGCCTGCAGATGTTAATCAGCGTGATGTAAGCTCAGATTAATGGGCTAGATTAGTTAGCAGCGGTTTGCTTTAGTGGTTGAATCGCTTGGCTTTTACGGTTCCAGAAGATCTTCAAATCATGTGCAATTTCTGCCGCCTCTAATAGCAGCACATCATTTTCTGGGTCGATCTTGTTATCTTCGTCAAAGCTTTCTTCGTCCTGACTGTCTTTAATACCAAGTGCGGTTTCAAATTCTTTACGTTTGCTTTCTAGTTCATCAAAGCGTTTTTTACGTGTGGTCTCGTTTAGAGAGACGGTCTTGCGATCTGTTAGGGTCTCATTTAACTCAAATAACTTGACCATGGTTTGATAGCGTTGGTTATCAGCAACACGTGTTAAGTGCTGTTTATCTAATTGGTCAATTACACTGCGAGCAATGACCTGACCTAAGTAACTTGCAGGTGTGATCTGGCTCCAAGGTAAGGCGTTCTTTAAGCTACGCTCACCTCGTTCATTGACTTTGATCCCTTCAACATAGTTGATATCAGGCAATACGCCCTTATGTTGTGTGCTACCACCATCGACACGGAAATACTGTGCAATAGTAGCCTTGAGCTGACCTAGCTTAGCTTCTTTACTTCGGCTAAAGCGATTTAGATCTATTAGTTGTTGTACCGAGCCTTTGCCATATGTGGCCTCACCAACAACGACTGCGCGACCATAGTCTTGTAGGGCGCTGGCAACGATCTCTGAAGCAGATGCACTAAAGCGATCGACTAAGACAACCAAAGGACCATCATAGGAAACACCTTTTTTGAGATCTTTGTGAATTTCTAGATTGCCACTAGAGTCTTGTACCTGCACTACTGGGCCATGATCAATGAAGAGACCAGCAAGATTGCTTGCTTCAATCAGAGAGCCGCCGCCGTTAGAACGCAAATCTAATATCAGCGTATCAATATCTTCATCTTTTAGTTCACTAAGCAGTTGGTCTACGTCTCTGGTTGTGCTGCGGTAATTTTTCTCACCTTTTTGATAGGCAGCAAAATCCATATAGAAAGTAGGGATGGTAATGACACCGATCTTGCTACTGTCAGTTTCATGATTGATCTCTAAGACGGTTTTTTGTGCGGCCTGTTCTTCTAACTTAATCTTATTACGAGTCAAACTTATCTCTTCAGGGACGGCAGCATCACCTTGTTCACCACGAAGAAGTTGAAGTCTAACGACGGTACCTTTTTTGCCTCGAATCAGATCGACTACTTCATCTAAACGCCAGCCAACAACATCAACAAAATTTTCTTCATCGACTTGTGCGATACCAATAATGCGATCTTTAGATTTTAATAAACCACTGAGATCAGCTGGCCCGCCAGGGATGACGCGGCTAACCAGAGTGTATTCCCCATCTAAACGTAGCATTGCGCCTATACCCTCTAGCGATAGCGACATGCGGATTTCAAAGTTGTCGTAGCTGCGTGGGGATAAATAGCTGGTGTGTGGGTCTATGCTGGTAGCAAAGGCATTGATAAATAATTGATAGACATCGTTTGAATTTAACTGATGACTACGTTTATTTATGCCTTCATAGCGTTTCTTTAAGGTTGTCTTGATTTCATCTGCTGTCTTGCCCGCTAGGTGCAATGATAAGACATCGTTCTTTACACGTTTACGCCATATATCATTTTGTTCAAGTTGGCTATTGGGCCAAGAGGCCTCCTCGCGATCGATTAGGAAGACTTCATCTTTAGAGAAGTCAAAATCAGTTTCAAGTAGGGATAATGCATAGTTCACGCGTTCACTAACACGTTGTTGATAGAGGGCAAAAAAGGAATAAGGCGCTCTGAGGTCAGCGTTCAGTAAAAAGTCATCTAGCAGGTAGCGATATTGTTCAAATTTTTGGATGTCGCTGGCTAGGAAGTAATTCTTTCCTGAGTCTAAGCTCTCTATAAAATGACTGTGTATTTTGTCTGAAAAGGCATCATCTAAATCAAACTTGCGATAATGGTAACGTTGTAGAAAATTAGTAATGAGGCTAGTTGCTTTCAGATGCACATCTGTTGGGCTCATCAGCACTGTGTCTGTGTTGCTGCTTAAGCTGTTGCTGCTTGCGAACAGGGATGACAGGGTCAGTAAAGCCAGAACGATATTTTTTCTAAACACTATGTATGGGCCTTCTTAAGAGGACGCCGTTAGGCGGGTTACAGTGGTTCTAGTATATGCGTATTTCTAAAGCAGTACGAGGCAAGCTACAGCCACTTAGTTCCTTATCTGTACAATATGATGCAGGGTGTTGGCTAGTCAGAGCCTAAAATCTGATTTAGTATGCGCGCCTGTCTATTGATTAAACTAATCATCAGATGGGTTTTTTGAACCCATAGATCTGAGTCTATGCAATTTGAGGAGTGCAGTATGTCTGAAGCACAAGAAAAGTCCCTTTTTATGACGCGTCTAATGACGCCTGATATGGCAAACTTTTCCGGTAAAGTACATGGTGGGGCGTTACTCAAGGTATTAGATGAAGCGGCCTATTCTTGCGCTTCACGCTACTGTAAGGCTTATGTAGTGACGGCTGCACTAGATCACGTGGGCTTTAAGCGCGCGGTTATGGTGGGTGATCTGATTACATTTAAATGTAATGTTAACTATGTTGGTCGTTCTTCGATGGAGATCGGTATTCGGGTTGAAGCTGAAAACATCAAGAGTAAGACTAAATATCACGCCATTTCCTGTTACTTCACTATGGTAGCGGTTGACGATGACGGTAAGGGCTTAGAAGTGCCACGCCTAGAGCTCAACTCTGAAGAAGAGAAAAAATTATTCGAAGCCGGCAAGATGCGTTGTGAAATGCGTAAAGAGATGGAACAACGTAACCAAGAATTACATGTTGGCCTGCCTACCTAGGCCCTAACCTCAGGCGAGTTGCTGCAATCCCTTAATCAAGCGTTGCATGCCGATATCGACGTTGTCTGAAGTCAATGCACCATAAGAAATCCTAAGATAACCCTCTGTTGCAAAGGCGCTACCAGGAATGGTGGCGACGCCATTTTCACGTATTAAATGATGAGCGGTTTCTAGATCGCTAAGCCTGCTTTGAATGCGTGCAAAGATATAAAAAGCGCCCTCTGACTGTACTCTTTGGCGCAAGACCCCTGAATCATTTAAGGCCTGTAAGCACAGTGCACGTGAGTTTTTGATCTCATTTAAGTGTGTTTGTAAGTAATGCGTATCGGCCTGCAAGGCGCCTAAGGCGGCAAGCTGAGAGACGATTGGGGGTGATATTAAGACCGTGTCTTGAACCTTGCGCAGCGTGTCTGCGAGCTCGGCAGGTACTAACATATAGCCCACACGCCAACCGGCAAAGCCATAGGCCTTGGAGAAGGAATAGAGGCTGATCGTATGGGCGGCGCTATTGTTCAAGCTAGCAGCAGAAAAATGTTCGGTGTCTTCAAACACAAAGTCTTCATAAGCTTCATCTGAAATATGATAAAGGCCATGTTGTTCGCACAGTTGATTGATTTCAGTCAGTTCTTCTTGGCTGTAGACTGCGGCACTCGGGTTATTAGGTGAAACAGTCACTATCGCTTTAGTGCGTGCTGTGATGTTGTTTTTGATGGCATCTAAATCAGGATGAAAATTGTCTAAGGTAGGTGTTAATACCGCTTTAGCATTAGCCAGAGTAATGGCCATCTCATGATTGAAATAGAACGGCGTCAGCAGGATAACCTCATCATCTGGGTCGAGCAGGGCCAACATCAAAGAGCTAAAGGCCATATTTGAGCCGGCAGTGACAAAGATTTCTTGGCCTTGATCAAAGCGGATTTGATTTTTTTGTTCAAGCTTGTGGCGTAAAGCGACGACTAGCTCTGGGATACCTTGTACTGGGCCATAGAGGTCCAGCTGTTTCTCATGTAAGCGATCTTCTACTGCCGCTAGAGCTTCTTGAGGCGGAGAGAAAAAGGCAACGCCCTGACCTAATGAAATAGTCCCGGGGTGCTGACGAACCCAGCCATTGATGGTTGGAATAATAGGGCTTCTAACCGCTGCACTACGTGCACTGGGGCTGAGAAGGGCTGGAGTGGTGTCAGGCATGGCGTTACATCGTGATTCGTCTATAAATGTCCGACACCTTATACGGCAATTTATCGACCTGGTCGACAATCGTGAAGTTCACTGGGCCATACATATGTTTTAGGTAGTCTGCAGATTCTGTATCAATGGTGATGCAGAAAGGATGAATACCCAAGAACTTTGCCTCGACTAAGGCGCGACGGGTGTCTTCAATGCCATAGACGCCACGATAGCCATCTTGGTCATCAGGCCGGCCATCGGATAATGTAATCAATAGCTTACTCTTTGCTTCAACCTTGCTTAAGAGCTTACTCAGGTGACGGATGGCGACGCCCATGCGTGTATAGTCTTGCGGCTTGATACCTGCAATACGCGCCTTTACTTCCTTTGAATAAGGCTCATCAAATTCTTTGATCCGATATAGATCACAACGCTGATGGGTTCTGCCAGAAAAACCATAGATGGCATACTGGTCACCTAAGAGCTGTAAAGATTCACACAGTAAGATCAGTGCTTCACGCTCCATATCATTAATCCAACCAGAGGTAGAGCCGCTCATATCAACCATAAACATGACTGCAATATTGCGGTCGACTTTTCGTTGTTTGATAAAGAGGTTTTGACTTAACTCATGGCCATTGATGATATCGGCATAGGATTCAATGACTGCATCTAGATCAATATCCTCACCATATGGTTGCTTGCGTAAGCGACGGTTATCGTCACGTAAGGCCTCAAAGGTACGGTTTAAACTCTTCATCAAACCATAGTGTTTTTTCAGAGTCTTGGCGGCAAAGTCTGATGTGATGGCAGGTACTGTCTGCTCATATAAGTGGCAGTAATCTTTGCGGTATTTCTGGCGTGAGTGGTCCCACTCATCATACAAGGCAAGCGGCTCACCTACTGTTTCAGTCTGTTCGCTTTCAGCTGCGGCATTATCGTTATCAGTACTAGCCTTGTCTTCATTAGTCTCTAAGTATTCTTCTGGGATATCACCTACGTCTTGTTGGATTGAATTCAACAGCTCTTGGATATCTTCTGGTGTATCGACGGTCTTACCATCAAGCTCTAGGTCATAACGATAGCCATCTGGACGTTCGTCATCTTCTACTTCGCGTAGCTCAAAGTTTTCTTCATCGGCGTCACCTTCGCCCGGCATCGTATCTGTGCCTGACATCAATTCTTCACGTAATTCAGTCAACTTCTCTTGCAGCTCAGCTTTTTCTTGATCTGTGCGTTCCTGAATCTTGCTATTTGCCAGCTCTGGGTCTAATTCACCTTGATATAGCGTACGTTCTGGCAAATAAGCTTGGTCGTAAAGGGCGTAGAGTAGTTCCGCCGTATCGTGCACGGTCGCCTCTGGTGTCGATAGCTTTTCGATCGCCTGCTGCCAAGTGACAGGCAGGTCTGTCGCCGCTAGCAATGAATTAAATTGACGCATGGCGCGAGCGATACCGGGTAGCTCCCGTTCTATCTGTTTGTCTAGACGTACAGTCTCTAAGGCATGGAATAGATTTAATGCGCGCTCACTGTCTTTAAAGGTAGCGACTAACTGTTGAATATTGATCCGGAAGGTACCGAACCAAGTTTGTGCCCATTGGTGTATGGCGATTGATTTATATAGCGCAAAGTTCTCTTCACGCGTCTTAAATTCACTCAAACGTGCAGGGAGGTGCAAGGTTTCAGTATCGGTAAAGAGGCTTTCACTACTCTCTAAATTTAGTGAACGACCATTAAGACCCAACACAATACTTTCAACAACGCGGGATATTTCATCGTAGCTGACTGAGCTGGGTGCACTGCTTTTGCTAGCGACATATTGTTCTATCGCCTGCATTTCAGTGATTGCAGCCTGCACATCATGCGCTCGGTATTGACCGAGTATATGTTCAAGCCAATCAGCCCAGGCACCTTCGTCTAGTAACATCAGGGCGGGCGGGGCAAGGTGGCAGAAATGGTAAGAGAGTTCGGCGTTTGCGTCTGAGACAGTAGTAGCGGATTGAATAAAACGTTCTTGGTCAGCCAGACTAAACTGAGTGAGCTGTTGTGCTGGTGCAAAGACACTGCGTGCGGTGGTTAATACCTGCTCGACGACAAGTTCTAGGCGGAGCTGGATTTCCCGCTCACTCATCCCGCCATAAATGGAACCATTCTGATTGCGTCCGGCACGATCTAAGGACTGAATGAAACCGCCATCCTTTGAATACGATTTAATCTCGTACTGGTACTCAGGGTCTACTGACGCAGCTGTTGTGGGTTTGCTCTTGTCGCGGCGCCAAAATCTGAAGTTCATAACTATCTAATCTGTAATTTGAGCGATCAGCAGATCCCGTGCTTGGTTAATCTTGACGGCTAAATAACTAGAGCCACCACGATCAGGATGAATTTTCTGCATCAACTGTTTATGTGCTTTCAGAATACTCTGTTTATCCGCTCCTGGCTCTAGTCCAAGGATTGCATAGGCCTCATTTTCTGATAGTTGTGCAGTACTAGTTTCTTCGGTCTTATTCGACTGGTTTTGAGCGCGCCATTCAGTGCCGTGGGTCCTGTCGATGTAATTGCCTAGTAATTGCTCGGAGTCAGGGTCTAGTTTTAGATAGCTTTGATACAGTTCTAATAGCTGATTTTGGTTTAATTGCTGTAACTCCATGCCTGCGTGTAGACCGCTTTTAACGCTACCGGAGAGCTGCCCACTGTCGTGATCTAGGCTCATGCTCAAGTATTGGGTCTCTACCAATGACTGCTGGCCATTGCTAGGTGCGTTATTACTCACGCGATTGAATAAACCACTTAGTAGAGGGGCATAGCGTAATAGGCCAAGCAGGCGCCTTGCGATAGGAATCACTGCACCTAGCAAGGCAAATAACCAAGGCATGCGTCCGGTCGCAACCAGTATCAGCAAAACACCAGCGACAAGCATGGCGATTACCTTCCAGCGTTTCTCCACTGGTTGTCGTTTGAGCCAGCGGACTAAGACCAAGGTGGCGATAATCGCGAGGATAAGTAGGACAATGCGTGCCATAAATTATTTTGCAGGTAGTTGTTTGATTAATTGCTTGAGTAAGGCGTTTTTACCTTGATCGTGTTGCTGTAAGGCCTTTACTCCACCGACGGCATAGCTTGCCACAGCGGCTAATAATTCTCTCAGTTGTGCCAAGCTATTTTCATCAAAGCGACAATAAGCACCATTGCTGAGTTGGCTTAAATGACGAAAGGCCTTTTCGGCACTGCTGTTGTATCCTTCTTGAAAAATAAACAAGGGGATTCCTAAAAGACTCAGGCGGGCGGCATCATGCGCGATTGTATCGATAGATTCCTCAAAACAATCGGCGACTAATACGACAGCCTTCATCTTTTGTTTGCTGCCTTGGCTGACGGCATGACGTAAGACCTGTCCTATCTGTGTGTGTCCAGCGAGGCAGCAGACGCTGCGCATTTGTTTTTGCAGGACAGTGCTGTTTTGACTCCATGGGAAGGTATGGAATTCACCGATGCCACGGTAATAGCACAGGCTGATTTCTAAACCTGCCGCTGCTGCAAACATGTCAGATTGAATTTGACAGGCCATGCTCCAGCTAGCTTCTCGGCTAGCGGTAGCATCCATAGCAAATAATAGGCGACCCTTGGCCTTGTCTTGGGCCTGTGTACTAGGCAGGTGTTGCTTGCTAGCCGCTAGGAAAGCCTTTACTGAGCTAGTGGTGGAGAGGTCTTTTGGCATATCAGTTTAGATTCCGATGAGTTTCAACTTTCTTAGCCTAGATGCTAGCGAAGGCGCTTGGGGTAAAGCAAGTACTAGTCTTATTGCTCGTAACTTAAGCAGTCTGACTGCGATACATAAGCTACACTGTTTTTTTTATTTGATGATGCTATGACTACTTATCGACCTACTGCCTGGCTAGGCCTGCTGACGCTAGTGGTGATGTTTGGCTCAGCGTTTTTGCTGACCAAGATTGCCCTCAATGATATGCCGCCATTAACCGTGGTTACTTGGCGTATTGTGGTTGCTGCTTTAACGCTATGGTGCATCGTCTTATACCAGCGAAAGGCAATTTCTGAATTACTGCCTTACTGGAAAATATTTCTATTGTTAGCCTTAACAGGTAATTGCTTGCCATTCTTTTTGATCGCTTGGGGTCAACAGTATGTCGACAGCGGTTTGGCCGGTATCTTAATGGCGATGATGCCTCTAGTTACTATCATTCTAGCGCATTTCTTCGTTGTTAATGAACGCATTACCTTGAATAAGGCGATTGGCTTTGGGCTTGGTTTTATCGGTATCTTGATCTTAATGCGGCCCGATATTGGCGTGGGGCAGGTGACAGATTGGGCGGTATTAATAGCGATGCTATCTATCCTCTGTGGCGCGGTCAGCTATGCCGCTAACTCGGTGATTGCGCATCAATTACCAAAGATTAGTCTGAGCCTGATTTCACTCGGTGTCTTGTCTTTTTCTAGCATCATCATTATGTCGATCTGGCTGTTCTTATATGGCCTTGATGGTTTTGATAGCATAGTAAAAAGCTCAGATATGGCGATTTATTCAGTCATTATATTGGGTGTTTTCCCCACAGGACTGGCGACTATTGTTTACTTCAGTGTGATTCGTCGGGCAGGTGCTGCATTTTTGTCGCAGATCAATTACTTGATCCCACTCTGGGCGGTCATGATTGGAGTTTGGTTTGGTGGCGAACAGCTCTCCTGGAGTGCTCTGGTCGCGCTGCTAGTGATTCTGTGTGGTATTGCAATTGCGCAACACGGATCACGGGCAGCTTAGTCTAGCCTCGTGTTCGCAGGGCTAAGCCTTAGAGCTCTGTTCATTCACTTCAGGTGTCAACCCACCGACACGGACATAAATCAAACAGCCTTCACGTGAGAACGGCTTATGTACGCTCATGTGTGGCCCACGGATCCAACTGCCAGCGGAGTAACTGCCATGCTCATCTTCAAAGCAACCTTGAAGCACAAAGATCTCTTCACCACCAGGATGGGTGTGTTGATGAAAGAAAGTGCCAGCTTCCCAGTGCACCAAAGCCATGCTTTCAGGATGACTTTTTTGTGAATACAGCGGTAAGACCGATAAGCCGTCGACCATGCCCTGTTGCCAAGAGGTATTGCTAGTATCGATATGAACTTGAGGCCGATCACCAGCATATTGGCGCAAGCGAACGAGTAAAACACAGCCTTCATCAGAGAAGGGCGCATGTTCACTGCCGTCTGGATTGAGTAAATAACTACCTGCTGGATAGCGCCCATGATCATCACAGAACTCACCCTCTAGCACTAATATCTCTTCACCCTGTGGATGGGGATGGCTGTGAAACTGGCCGCCGGCCTGGTAACGAACCAAACTGGTTACTGCACCAAACTCACCCCCTTCACGGTAGAGCGGTTTACGCCAGACAGTGCCGCTAGGGCTGGTCTCCCATTCCATGGCATTCGTATCTAAGACGATGCGTTGACTTAGGTCGGCATTGATATCAGGTAAAGAAGACATGGTAAATATCGATCAAATAAATGGAGACTATTGTAAAAACAGTCTTAGGAATTAGTCCAGAAATAACTCTAATGAATCTAAGTCGATAGCATTTGAGCTGATCGCGGCAACTTGATTGTCCTTATCGAAAAGCAGATAGGATGGTGGGCCGACCAATTCTTCTTCGGCAGCCTGCAAATAGTATTCAGCAGCGACCTTTTCTGTGGTCAAGATATGTGTGTAATGTAGATTGTTTTTCTTTATCAAGGCTCGCGCCTTTGTCTCTTCTTCGATGCCATCAAAGGCGACACCGATTAAGTCGAGCTTAAGCTCTGGACGTTCTGCCAGAAAGGCTTGCAGATGTTTGAAGTCACTCTTGCAGACAGAACACCAGGTGGACCAGAACATGACTAACTGCCAACGTCCAGCAGTTAGCTCAGGCTCTAGATGCTGGCCTAGCTGTTGATTTGCAACAATCAGTTTGGTGTTGTTTTCATCTTGGTTAGCAGTAACTGTACTGCCAAGAAATAGGGTCATCAAAACAATCGCAATAAGGCTGCGAGCAGTAAGACCTTGAGTAATAGAGTAGTGACGAGATGTATTGATTAAAGTAGTCATAATGGTCATCCTAAACTGATTGAGGTTTATAACGAGCGATGTGGTAAGAAAGGCTCTTTTTGTAGACAGGGTCTACAGTTATAAGTTTACTTAATTGGTGTAAAGTTTATAGCAGGCGGCTTGTAAATATTGCGCAGCCACCTCTGAACGTACTGACTTAGCCTTACGTTTAACGCACTGGTCAGCGCTACTAAAACCAAACCAGCTGGAATTTTTTTCGATAAAAATGCGCGTATGAATAGGGTGGCTATCTTTGCATTGGTTGACGATAGATTCCGCTACAGTGTCGTTTTTCACATCAGGCAGTTCATCCAGTAGACATTGCCAATAATTATCTTGCTGGCCCCACCAAGCCTGTCCGTTAGAACTCAGGCAGGTTAGGAATAGCAACGCGATAAATGGGGTCTTTCTCATATTAGGAACCTCGTTCCGGCTTAGAGCTGCATCATAGGCTTAATTACCCACAAGCTATAACTGGTGATGACAATAATGGCAATGAGGTTTAACCACAGACCTGCACGAATCATGTCACCTATACGTAGATGACCAGAGCCAAAGACAATGGCATTGGGGGGTGTCGCAATCGGCATCATAAAGGCGAAACTGGCAGCCAGTGTGGCAGGAATGATTAGTAAGTGTGGATGCATCCCTAGGCCTATGGCGATACCCGCGAGTAAGGGGATTAAGGTGGCGGTGGTTGCCGTGTTCGAGGTCAGCTCGGTGAGGAATACGACGCCACTGCAAATAATCACTAGAATTACGACTTCTGGTAATTCCGGTAAGAGGTTGGCTTGGGCGCCAATAAAGCTAGCCACTCCGTTTTGCTGTATGGCTTTAGCTAGTGCAAGGCCACCTCCAAATAAGATGAAAATTCCCCACGGTAGTTTAGTCGCCGTCGGCCAATCCATTAGAAAACGACGTTGTTTGAAATCAGCGGGTGTTATGAATAGTAGGCAGGCGGCCAACATAGCAATGCCTGCATCGCTTAAGCCAGCTAGTGGCTGTACGGTGTTTCCTGCGATTTGTAATGACCATTGCTGTAATGAGCTACGGCTGATCCATAAAAATACAGTTAAAGCGAAGATCGACAGCGTAAGGGTCTGTCCGCGATTCAGTGCAGCCAGTTTTATATTGGTCGTGTCTTTTTGTAATTTAAGTTTGCTGCTGTCAATCGGAAAGCTGACATAGCTGAGCAATAACCAGATGATGGGTAGAAAGATTAAAGCTAGAGGGGCCATCATCAAGGTCCATTGACTAAAACTCATATCAAACTGGAATGTTGGCTCTATACCTTCATTTAAAAAACTGGCTAGGAAGAGGTTAGGTGCCGTGCCGATTAAGGTGGTGGTACCTCCAATGGATGCGGCGTAAGCCAGACCCAGCATAAGACACTTAGCAAAGTTGGTTTGCGCCTGTAGGGTGTCTGTATCCTCATGCTTTGACAGCGTCTCACTGCTGAAGAGGGCGATAATACTGAGGCCTATGGGTAGCATTAAGGCGGTGGTTGCAGTGTTTGAAATAAAGGCACTTAAGACCGCGGCGGCAAACATAAAGGCCGCAAGAATCGCTCTCGGTGATGTCCCAGAAAGGCGTAATACTTTTGTGGCTAATCGCTCATCCAATTTCCAACGTTGTAGGGCTAATGCGATTAAAAAGCCACCCATAAAGAGGAAGATCAGAGGAGAGGCGTAGGCAGCAGTCGTGCTTTTAATGTCATTAATGCCCAAGAGTGGGAACAAAACGATGGGCAATAAGGCAGTAGCGCTGAGGTCAATCGCCTCGGTTAGCCACCACAAAGCCATTAAAAACGTGACGCAAAGTGTTGTTTTTGCGGCAAAAGAGAGAGGAGTTAATGCTTTTTGGGTATCGACATAATGGTCGGGTAAGACCAAAAATAGGACTATTGCCCCTAGTGGCCCAGCGAAAAATCCAATTCGTTGCAAACTACTATTCATACGATACAGAGTAAGAGTTAAAAAGTGCCCATCGCACGACTATAGTAAATGATATGACGAATCCAGTTGACCAATTTGATCGGCCTATGCGCGATCTTAGAATTTCAGTGACCGATCGCTGCAATTTTCGTTGTACCTATTGTATGCCAAAAGAGGTTTTCAATTCGAAATATCAATTTTTACCGCGTACCGACTTACTCTCATTTGAAGAAATCACCCGTCTAGCTGGATTATTCGCTGCGCAGGGCGTGCGTAAGTTACGTCTTACCGGTGGTGAACCACTGCTGCGTAAGAACCTCGATGTCTTGGTCACTGAGCTGGCTAAGATAGACGGTATAGAAGACATTGCCTTGACTACTAATGCTTCCATCTTAACCTTGTCACGTGCAGAGCAGCTACGTGATGCAGGCCTAGATCGTATTACTGTCAGTTTAGATGCGATTGATGAACAACGCTTCCGACAGATGAATGATATGGATGTATCAGTCGAGAAGGTATTACAAGGTATCGACAATGCGGAGCGTGCCGGCTTTGATAACATCAAGGTCAACATGGTCGTACAAAAAGGCGTCAACGAAGAAGAGATCGTGCCGATGGCGCGGTACTTCAAAGATAGTAAGCAGATTTTGCGATTTATCGAATTTATGGATGTTGGTACGACTAATGGCTGGAATCTCGAGCAAGTGGTTTCAGGGCAAGAAATCGTCGAAAGAATTAGCGAGCATTTTGAGTTGGAACCTTTAGACCCCAATTATCGTGGTGAAGTCGCTAAACGCTGGCGTTATGTCGATGGTGGCAACGAGTTTGGTTTGATTACCTCGGTGACTGAAGCCTTCTGTGGTGATTGTAGCCGTGTTCGATTATCTGCTAAGGGTAGTGTTTATAGTTGTTTATTTGCTTCACGCGGTACGGACTTACGTCATCTATTGCGAGGTGGTGCAAATGACGAGGTCGTCAATGCAGTCATTGCAGATATGTGGAAGGTGCGTAGTGATCGTTATTCTGAGATTCGTGGCGCAGGAGAATCTACGGCAGAAGAGCATGTCTTAGAAAAAGTCGAGATGTCCTACATCGGTGGCTGAAGACACTAACAACAGCAGTTTATTCGATCAAATCGGTGGCCAAACGGCGGTCTTTAATCTAGCCGATCAATTCTATTTAGTGATGCAACGTGAAGCAGAGTTGTCAAAGTTACTCGTGATGCATCCTAGTAATCTCACGCGTTCGCGTAAAAAATTAGCAGGATACCTCTGCCAATGGTTCGGTGGACCAGCCTTATTTGGAGAAGACTACATGTCTGCTGAATGGATCAGGCAGCGGCATCAGCACTTACAGATTGGTTTTGAAGAGCGAGATCAATGGCTGCGTTGTATGCATCTTGCGATGAAAGATCTAGGTTATAACGATCAACTCAGACATGCCTTGGGCCGAAAGTTTTTTCAGCTAGCAGGATTTATTAGGACCATAGGTTAGATAATTTTTTTATCGGTCTGCGATAGGGTCATTATTGTGAGTGGGTTATTTTTCTTTCAGCCGTGGCATCAGCTCGACTAGATTGCAGGGGCGATGACGGTAATCTAATTGCTGGTTGATTAGTTTATCCCAAGCATCAGCACAGGCACCTGAAGAGCCCGGCAGACAGAACAGGTAACAACCATTAGCAACGCCAGCAGTGGTTCTTGATTGCAGGGTAGAGGTTGAGATCGATTCAAACGATAAGACGCGGAACATTTCACCAAAACCTTGGATTTCTTTATCAAATAACGGTGTGATCGCCTCAGGTGTGCCATCACGCCCAGTGACGCCAGTACCACCGGTGGTCAATATGACATCGACAGCAGGGTCAGCGATCCAATGCGATACCGTTGCACGTATTTGATAAATATCATCACGATTTATCGCCTTTTCATATAAGTTATGGCCCGCCTTTTGTAGCCGTGCCACTAATAATTTTCCAGACTTATCCTGGTCTTCACCACGGCTGTCTGACACCGTTAGTACGGCAATAGAAAGTGCTTTGAAATCTCGTTTTTGATCAATCATGGAAGGGACACCGTCTCCAAGCCAAATAGGGCTTATAAATTTGCTCGTGCAAAACTTAGGGCTACGGGCAAGATGATAGAGCGATAGATTATATCGATTAATGCAGGGTTTGGTGAAAAAGAATAGACTAAGCACAGTCCATTTCCTTGCAGACAGCATGATTATTGAATTATTTGCAGAGCCTTTCGACCCCTGGTCTTGGCTGCAGAATTACCAACAGGCCCAATCCACCACGGCTGAATCCTCAGCCGGCCATAAGGTGGGTGCTACTAGTGTGTTTGTTGGCACTATGCGTGATTTCAACGAGGGTGATGATGTCCAAAGCATGGTCTTAGAGCATTATCCAGGTATGACCGAAAAGCATCTGACAGCAATTGCGCAAGATGCCATGGAACAATGGGATATCGAAGATATTGCGATTGCACATCGCTATGGTGAGGTTTTTCCAGGGGATACCTTGGTTTGTATTGTAGTCTGGTCATCTCACCGTAAAGCAGCGTACGAGGCTAATCGTAGGGTCATGGAAGATCTGAAATCGAAGGCACCGTTCTGGAAAAAAGAAACCTTGAGCGAAGGACATCGCTGGGTAGCAAAGAATACCAAAGGTTATTAAGGCCCCTCATGCATATTTTTCTTTGGCTGTTTGGCCTAAGCGTAGCGCTGTATCTGGCTGGTGCAGTAGTACTCACCTTATTTCAACGCAGCTTTATTTACTGGCCGACGTCTGTGGTGCAGCGTAGTGATGCGATTCGCAGCTTTAGTTTAGAAAGCGATGATGCACAGTTACAGATCTGGCAGATCAATCCGGGGCAGGGGCAGGCGATTATCTACTTTGGTGGGAATTGTGAAAAAGTCGCGCTCAAGGCTGAGTGTTGGCAGACCTTATTTCCGAATCATACGATCTATCTGAACGAATATCGTGGCTATGGCGAGAGCACGGGCAAGCCAAAGCAAACACAGCTCTACCAAGATGCACTCAATCTATATGACGCCTTAGCACCTAAGCATCAAAGCGTCGATGTCATAGGGCGTAGTCTGGGGGCGGCTATGGCAATCTACTTGGCTGCTCATCGCAAGCTTGGTCGTCTCGTCTTAGTCACTCCCTTTGATAGCATGCTGCATCTGGTGCAACGCATGTATTGGATCTTGCCAGTAGGGCTAATGCTCAAGGAGCGTTACCCATCGGTAGATTTTGCCGCCAAGGTGACTGTGCCGACCTTAGTTGTGATCGCAGACAAAGATAGAGTCGTGCCACCACGCCATGCTTGGCAGTTATTTGAGGCCCTACCCAATGACTTGCGTCAAAGTGTGGTGCTTGAAGGGCATGGGCATAATCATTTTCATACCGAGCCTGTGTATGAGCAAGCGCTTTTACAGTTTTTTAAGCAATCGACGTGATTTATAGCGGCTTGATGTTAGTAATTAAGGGGACTGAACTTAATTTAGCCAAAGGACACAAATAAACGTATAGTTTTTCGGATCTTTCTTAATCTTTCCCCGCAGTTTATCGAGACAATGATCAGTCTTGTTAAGCGTGAGTGGGTTTGGTAAAAAATGAGGCACCCGCAAATATATGTGGGGCTGGTAGCTTGAGTGGAGTTGAAGAGTAGGCATGATAGAAATAGAACAGTTAACCAAGAGATTCGGTCTTTTTACTGCAGTAGACGGTATTTCTTTTGATGTTGAGCCAGGTCAGGTGCTGGGGTTTTTAGGCCCTAATGGCGCTGGCAAATCAACCACGATGAAAATGATCACAGGTTTTTTGGCGCCGACCTCGGGTCAAGTCAGGGTTTGTGGTCACAAAGTCGAAGGTGACGCGCGCGACGCTAAGCGTGTCATGGGCTATCTACCAGAAGGCGCGCCTAGTTATGGCGAGATGACGGTGGCTCAATTTCTTTCCTTCATTGCCGATGTCAGATTAGTGAAAGGTGCTGAGCGCAAGCAGCGTACCGACTCTGTTATCGAGCAACTGAATCTACAAGCGGTGATCAATCAACCGGTAGAAACTCTATCTAAAGGGTTTAAGCGTCGAGTAGGTATGGCGCAGGCGATTCTGCATGACCCACAGGTCTTGATTATGGATGAACCTACCGACGGTCTTGATCCTAATCAAAAGCATGAGGTGCGCGAGCTAATCAAGGGCATGGCGCAGGATAAGATCGTGATTATTTCAACCCATATATTAGAAGAGGTCGACGCGGTTTGTTCGCGTGCGATCATTATCGCCAGAGGCCGTATTGTTGCCGATGAAACCCCACAAAGCTTGTTAGCCCGTTCGCCCAGTGGCAAATTGGATGATGTGTTCCGCGAAATCACCTGTGCTGAGGTGCGATCATGAATAATATTGCTATCATTTTACGACGTGAGCTTAGTGCCTATTTTGCGACACCTGTCGCTTATGTCTTTATCGTTATCTTCTTGGTCTTAAGTGGCGCCTTAACTTTTCACCTAGGTGGATTTTATGAGCGTGGCCAAGCAGATTTAGCACCCTTCTTTAATTTCCATCCTTGGCTGTATCTGTTCTTGGTGCCTGCGATTTCTATGCGTCTATGGGCCGAGGAACGTAAGTCCGGCAATATTGAATTGTTGCTGACTCTGCCGATCACGATGGCAGAAGCAGTAGTTGGTAAGTTCTTAGCGGCCTGGTTATTTACCGGTATCGCCTTGGTCTTAACCTTCCCACTTTGGATTAGTGTCAACTACTTAGGTGATCCAGATAACGGCGTTATCTTGGCAGCCTATATTGGTAGCATGTTAATGGCCGGTGGTTTTCTTGCGATTGGTGCCTGCATTTCAGCAACGACTAAGAATCAGGTTATTGCCTTTATTATTAGTGTCGTCATTTGTTTTGCCTTTTTGCTCAGCGGGTTTTCTATTGTCTTAGATTTCTTTCGCGCATGGGCACCGCAGATGGTGGTGGATGCAATTGCTTCACTCAGCTTCCTCACTCATTTCTCTTCGATCAGCAAGGGCGTGATCGATCTACGAGACATTATTTACTTCATTAGTTTGATTGCGTTCTGGCTATATGCCAACACCGTGGTCATTGAACTGAAAAAAGCGAGTTAAGTGTGAAATCTAAAAATGCAAAAACCATAGGCTATGTCGGCTTAGCATTACTTGCGGTCTTGTTTGTTGTGGTCAATATGGTCAGCAATAAGCTTTTTCAAGGCACCCGTGTCGATCTGACCGAGAATCAGTTATATACCTTATCGCCAGGGACTCTGAATATTGTCGGTAATATCCAAGAGCCGATTACCTTGTATTACTTTTTCTCTGATCAGGCCACTGAGAATGTACCGCAGTTGCGTACATATGCCACCCGTGTGCGTGAGTTATTAAGTGAGTATGCACAGTTATCGAATGGTAAGATCACGCTGAAGACGATTGATCCAATCCCTTATTCTGAAGAAGAAGATCAAGCGACTGAGTTTGGTTTGCAGGGTATTCCTGTAGATGCTTCAGGTAAGAGTATTTACTTCGGTTTAGCGGGTAGTAATTCAGTGGGTGACGCTGAAGTCATTGCCTTCTTTCAGCCGAATAAAGAACAGTTCCTAGAATATGATGTCAGCAAGCTGATTTACAGCCTGCAAAACACCAAGAAGCCAGTGGTTGGATTAATCTCGCGTCTACCGATGTTCTCTTCCTTTGATGTTGAGACCCAGCGCATTCGTGATCCATGGGTGATCTCAACGCAACTGCAACAGTTCTTTGATGTTCGTAGTATTGATTTTGCGGCCACTGAATTCGATCAAGATCTAGAATTATTGATTGTGGTGCAGCCGCGTGATTTCAGCCAAGACACGCTGTATGCCATTGACCAATACGTCATGCAGGGTGGTAATCTTTTAGTCTTTGTTGATCCTTATGCCGAGGCCGATGTGCCAATAATACAGCAGGACTCACCAATAGAAGCAGCGGGTGCCCGTAGCTCTAACCTGCAAGCCTTGCTTGGCCCCTGGGGTATTGAGTTCACTCCAGCAGAAGTCGTAGGTGATCGTAAATATGCCTTAACGATCGACACAGGTGATGGTAAGCAGGAAAGACATTACGCTATTCTGGGTCTGGATAAGGCGGCCTTTAACGCCGCTGAAAGTAGCACTGCTGGTCTTGATTTCATCACCATGGCGATAGCCGGTCATGTGCGACCAAAAGCCGATGCAGATATTGGTTTTACACCATTGATTACGGCCAGTAATGAATCTGCATTATTTGAAACAAGTAAGTTCCGTTTCCTACCTAAGGTCAGTGCCTTGGCCGAGGGCTTTCAGCCTACTGGTGAAGAATATACGCTGGCAGCACACTTCCAATTACGTCCAAGCACAGCCTTTCCACAGGGTGCGCCTAATGCCGATGCAAAACAGCAAGCGCATCTAACGCAAAGTCCAGAAGAGGTGAATATTGTCGTCGTTGCCGATGCCGATATGCTGGCTGATCGGATGTGGGTTAAGGTGCAAAATATGTTTGGTCAGAAGATCACTGAGCCTTGGGCATCTAACGGTGATTTCACGATTAACCTAGTAGATAACCTGTTGGGCAGCAACGATCTGATCAGTGTGCGTGGCCGTGCGGCAGCGACTAAACCCTTTACCTTGGTAGAAGAGCTAAGGCGTGAAGCAGACGATCAGTTCCGTGTGCAAGAACAGGCCTTGCAGACCAGACTGCGTGAGACTGAACAAAAGATTGCCTCACTGCAATCACAGCGTAGTGATGATGGTCAGGTGTTATTGAGTCCAGAGCAAAGTCAGGCGATTGCACGCTTCCAAGCAGAGAAGCTAGAGGTCAGAAAACAACTACGTCGAGTGCGACATGAGTTGGATAAAAATATTCGTAGCCTAGGCTCTCAGCTAAAGGCGATTAATATCGGCTTAGTGCCAGCCTTGATTACCCTGATCGCTCTGATTATCTCCGTTGTACGTCTGCGTAAACGTGCCCGCCGAGATTAATCTTAGTATTAACCGCGAGTTTTAAAGCATGAGCCTAAAAACCTTACTTATCCTATTATTACTTTCGGTAGTCGGTGCAGCCACCTACTGGTCAACTGATAATAAGGACGACGTCAATGCAGCTGCCCAAGTGGGTGCCTTGTTAGTGCCGGGTTTGATGACGGATTTGAATCAAGTCGATCGTATCCATTTACAAGCTGCAGGTGATCAAACTATAGCTACCTTAGTACGATCAGGGCAGGGCTGGGGTGTGTTAGAAAAAGATCACTTTCCTGCCGATGTCAGTAAGATTAGGGCAATCGTATTGGCCTTGGCCGAGGCCTATATTGTTGAAGAAAAGACCTCGAATCCAGAGCTGTATACACGCCTAGGCGTGGAAGAAGTCGCCGCCAGTGATGCCAGTGGTGTGCAGATGACAGTGTCTACAGCAGGGCAGGCGCATACGCTGATTGTCGGTAAGCCTGGGCCACAAATGAATCGTTCGCGCTATGTGCGTATGCAGACTGAGGCAACGACCTGGTTAATCGATCGTAAGATCGACGTGCAATACGATGTGGCTTATTGGCTGCGCAAAGATCTATTCAGTGTTGAAGCGAGTGAATTGACTGCACTCTCGGTACAGGAATCGGATGGGCATGCTATGAAGTTGCTACGTAAGACGGCTGAACATGATCATAGCCAACATGCTGAGCATGCCTCATCGATGGCGAATAATGAGTCTGAGAGTGGGTTCATCTTAGCTAACCCAAGTCAGCCTGATGCGCAGGTAATCGATGCGGAGCTACAACAGATGGTCAATGCCTTGTCGTCTTTTCAGTTATTAGATGTTGAGCCTGCAGTGGCAGCCACCAAGTTGAAGGCGACCATGCAAGCTGAGTTTCATTTACTGCGTGGCATTAAGCTCAAGCTATCAGGCTACGAGAGTGAAAAAGACAAATACGTACAGATCGAAGCTAGTGTGTCGGCAGATGCCGATACTGCGGCCAAGGACTGGGTGTCTGATATCAATGCACGCGTACAAGGCTGGTTATTTAGGATCCCTGCAGTGAGTTATGACGCTATTAATAAACGCGAAGCAGATGTGCTTGCGATCACTGTCGATCAATTGAATTAACCTTCTCAATGGCAATAGCTGCTAAAAGCAGCGTTAAATTGGGATCAATAAAAAAGGCTGCTAAGCGAACTTAGCAGCCTTTTTTGATGGGCTTATCTAAAACAAATAACGGCTTTAGATCTTCTTCGCCTTCTGTGCTGCATTACCGATATAACGTGCTGGTGTTAGCACAGCCAATTCTTCTTTTACATCGGCTGGTAGGTCTAACTTGTCGACAAACTCACGCAGTACTTCAGCATTGATCTTCTTGCCTCGTGTCAGTGCCTTTAACTTCTCATAGGGCTGCTCGATATGGTAACGACGCATCACTGTTTGGATCGGCTCTGCCAAAACTTCCCAGTTATCGTCTAAATCCTGTGCCAATTTATCGGCATCAACCTCGGTCTTACTCAAGCCTTTTGATAGCGCGTTGTAAGCAATCAGACTATGACCATAGGCAGTGCCTAGATTACGCAACACAGTCGAGTCGGATAGATCACGCTGCCAGCGTGAGATGGGTAGCTTCTCAGCAAAATGTGCCGACAATGCATTGGCGATACCTAAGTTACCCTCGGCATTTTCAAAATCAATCGGGTTAACTTTATGCGGCATAGTCGATGAGCCTACTTCGTTCGCGATTAAGCGCTGCTTGAAGTAACCAATCGAGATGTAAGACCACATATCGCGGGCAAAATCGATCAGGATGGTATTGATGCGCTGTAGGTTATGACATAACTCAGCGATGTAATCATGCGGTTCGATCTGAGTGGTGTAGGGGTTATAGTTCAAACCCAACTGCTCGACAGTAGCACTGGCAAGGTCTTCCCAAGGCACCTGTGGATACGCACTAAAGTGCGCATTAAAGTTGCCGACAGCGCCATTCAGCTTGCCGAGGATCGCAATCGAGGCAAAGTGATCGATCTGCCCTTGTAAGCGATGTGCAACATTGGCAAATTCTTTACCGAGAGTCGAAGGCGTTGCCGTTTGGCCGTGGGTGCGACATAAAATAGGCATATCGGCGTAGCTATGCGCTAAACCACGTAATTCATCGAGTAGGGCGGTCTGCTTGGCGATGATCGCACTGCGGCCCTGTTGCAACATCAAGGCATAGGCTAGGTTGTTAATATCTTCTGAGGTGCAGGCAAAGTGGAAATATTCTGAGATAGCCTCTAATTCAGCATCACCCTTGACGCTCTCCTTGAGCCAATACTCAACCGCCTTCACATCGTGGTTGGTGGTCGCCTCAATCTCTTTTACACGTGCAGCAGCAGTCTCATCAAAGTTATCGGCTAAGGCCATTAGACGGGCTTTCGCTGCCTCTGACAGGCTAGCTACGTCGTCTAGGTGCTCGCTTGCAGTCAATTGCAGCAACCAGGTCACTTCAACCTTCACACGGCTATGGATCAGACCAAACTCGCTGAAAATAGGGCGTAGGCTCGCAGTCGCTTTCGCATAACGGCCATCAATAGGGGAGATAGCGGTGAGACTGGATAGAGGGGAACTAGATAAAGTCATGTCAACGGGTCCATTTTGTTTAATATTCGACACCAAATTTGGCTGTCTATCACTGTTGGCAGCACAATTATTGAGCAATTTGCTCGAAGCGGGCACTTTTTGCAGTAATTTTTCCGACTCAACATTATACTACAGCCCTTTTCATAAGACCTAAGAAGAACACAAGTAGGAAGCAGATGAGCACAAAATACAGAATAGAAAAAGACAGTATGGGTGAACTACAGGTGCCAGAAGACGCCTTATACGGTGCCCAGACCCAACGCGCAGTGAATAATTTTCCAATCAGTGGCCTGCCAATGCCGCGCAGCTTTATTCGTGCCTTAGGCCTGATTAAATCCGCCTGTGCTAGCGCCAACCTAGATCTAGGGTTGATGGAGCAAGCAACTGCAGACGCGATCATCGCGGCAGCTAAAACTGTGACTAATGGTGAAGTTGATACCCATTTTCCAGTCGACGTCTTCCAGACCGGTTCAGGCACTAGCTCGAATATGAACTGTAATGAAGTGATTGCTCACCTAGCGGCCAATGCTGGTGCTAGTGATGTGCACCCGAATGATCACGTCAATATGGGCCAAAGCTCAAACGACGTCATTCCAACAGCGATTCATGTCAGTGCCAGCATCGAGATTGCTGAGCAGTTATTACCGGCACTGGATTATCTAGCCAGCACCCTACGTAGTAAGGCTGGCGAACTAGAAGGTGCGGTTAAGACTGGACGCACACATCTAATGGATGCGATGCCAGTGACCCTAGCGCAGGAACTCAATGCCTGGGCAACACAAATCGAAAACGGCAAGGCCCGCGTATTGGCTGCTATGCCACGGTTGCTTGAACTGGCACAGGGCGGCACTGCTGTCGGTACCGGCATCAACGCACACCCTGATTTCGCAGTGAAAGTTGCTGAGCACCTCAGTAGTCTTTCCAGCGTCGCCTTCGTTACCAAGCCGGACAAATTTGAAGCACTCAGCAGCCAAGACGCGGCAGTAGAAATGAGTGGCCAACTAAAGACCATCGCTGTCAGTATGACTAAGATGGCCAATGATCTACGTTGGATGAACTCAGGCCCACTTGCCGGTCTCGGTGAGATCGCATTACCAGCCTTACAACCGGGTAGTAGCATCATGCCGGGCAAGGTAAACCCAGTGATCCCAGAGGCGACTGCAATGGTTGCTGCGCAGGTCATCGGTAACGACGCCACGATTACGATTGGTGGTCAGGCCGGTAACTTCCAACTGAATGTGATGTTGCCAGTGATCGCTTATAACTTACTGCAAAGCATCAGCCTATTGGCTAACTCAGCATGTCTAATGGCCGACAGCGCAATCAAAGGCTTTACGGTCAACGACGATGCATTAAACAATGCCTTAAGCCGCAACCCTATCTTAGTCACTGCACTGAACAGTGTTATCGGCTACGAAAAGGGCGCAGCAGTAGCCAAGAAAGCCTATGCTGAAGGTATTACAGTGGTTGAATCAGCACTCGCGCTGACTGATCTGTCGGAACAAGAACTACTTAAACTGCTAGACCCTGCCTTGTTAACTAAAGGCGGCATCCAAGGTCTCTAAGACCGATTAAAGATTACAGGCTCAGTCAATGCTGAGCCTGTTTGGTCTTTAGATTATTTCTCTATCTGTCATCTTGTTATGCCAAATCAATAAAGTCTGATCGCCTTAACCTTATGTGTTTGAGGTTCGCTGGATTGATTACTCCATTTCTTTTTTTGGTGCGATATCAGGAAGCGGCTTCCCTTGTTTTAAAATCTCTACAGCCTGCGCAAAGCGTTTATGAAAAGTGCTTTCCATTAAAGTTGTAAAAACGTTGATTGTGAGTCTTCGTTTTGTAACCACTGTAATCTTGGTGTTTTCTTTATCGACAGGCTCAATCCAGGCGCCCATGACAGCACCAGCTGAAATCAAATCCATTCCACTACTTGTTAGCATGTACCCTTTGTCTTTATGCTCTTCAATGGCATCTGCTCCTTCCCAACGAAATACAGTCTTAGCAATCGTCCATCCTTGGTCTTCATTAATCGGATAAACCTTAGCGGTGCCTTCCGATCCATTTTCTTTAACTCGCACTACATCATTCATGGTTGAACAGCCACTAAGTAATACAATGAATGTCGGGAGAAGGATGGTTTGTAAAATGTTGAATCTTTTTGCCATGATATTAAAAACCCTCGTTTGAATAGCTGATATAAGTAATCAACTCAAAATCCAATTGGAATTAGATTTGACTAGTGGATAATTAAATCATGCAAATAGATTGGCACACGGTCATATGCACTTAAACGAAGATTGTTACAAAATATTATGATTATACTGAAGGGGAGAAGGCGATCAGTAGCTTGAATTGCTCAAGCTATTACTAGGTGACTTATAAATCAAAGGAATCAGAGGTCTATCTGTTCTGATCCCTTTAACTTTCTCTAATTAATTTCTAGAGATTTTTATTCTGCGTCATGGGTGTAGTGCTTACGTAACTGCTTAGTTACAGACCAAACGCTTTTCAGACCTTTTGGGAAAGTGATGTAATCACCTGGAACCAATGTCACTGGCTCACCGCCATCAGGCGTAACAACGATCTCGCCTTCTAAGATGTAAGATCGCTCAAGTTCTTGATCAAAATCAAGTCTGAACTGTCTAACTTCACATTCCCAAACATTCCAATCAGAAATACCTAATTCGGCCTTACGTGCATCAGTAAGGTCCTTTTCAACGCTAATCTCTGGCATATCAATCCTAATTTATTTTAATTTAAATAAACCCATCTAATGAGTACTTCATTATTAGCTGAATTTTATCGGCGAGCGGATGATAACAGAGTTAAGTGACCTGCACTAAATATGGCTTTTATTTTCTAGGCTTTCTGTGGTTTATAAATCAACACGATCCCAGCCAGGATGATCAAGGCGGCACCGATGACAGTTTGCAACTCCGGTAATTCATTCCAGAACAGATAACCGGCGATGGTTGCCCAGATCAAGGAGGAGTAGGTGAAGGTGGCTACCTGGCTGGCAGGTGCCGTTCGATAACCCTGTGTTAGGCAGAGTTGGCCACAGGTGCCGAGTATGCCGAGGAGTAATAGCCATGGCCAGTGTGCGGTGCTGGGCCAATGTGTGTCGCCAATGAATAACGATAGGCTTGAGAAGAGGGTGGCAAACAAGGCGAAGTAAAAGACGATACGGGTAGCCGGCTCAGTGTCAGACATCTTACGAATAGAGACCTTAGCAAGTCCGGCAAAGGCTCCGCCAGCTAGGCCGATAATGCCAGCCATTTGAATTCCTGCCTGCGGATCCAAAAAGACAGTGACACCAAAGAAACCTAAGGCGATCGCAAAAATTGTCTTGGCGTTGACCTGTTCTTTAATCCAGAGCACGGCAATGATCGGGATGAACAATGGTACGGTCATCTTTAACAACATGGCGTTGGCCAGCTGAATGTTAGCTAAGGCATAGAAGAAGCAGAACATGGCCAATAACCCACTGCTAGCACGCAGTAAGTGTAACTTGATTCGGTCGGTCTTGAGCCCGTTGAGGCCGTTACGGTAAAGGATTGGGATCAGCACCAGTGCGCCGAAGATGTTGCGGAAGAACACCAGTTGCTGACTACTGAAGGTCTCGCTGAGTATCTTGATCAGCATGCCCATGCCGACGAAGAGTAGCTCGCCTGCCATCACAAAAAGGCTGCCTAATAGTAGTGTTTTATTTAATGGCATAAAGCAAAAACCCCGCCGAAGCGGGGTTCTTAAGAGTCTTACTTGAGGCTTTAATTCTAAGCTGCAAGTTGACGTAGTACATAGTGCAAGATACCGCCGTTCTGGTAGTACTCGATCTCTTGTGGCGTATCGATACGAACCTTAGCGGTGAAGGTGATGCTACTGCCGTCTTCTTTGGTAGCAACCACTTCAACAGATTTCGCAGTACCGTTAGTTAGACCAACGATATCGATGCTTTCACGACCACTTAAGCCGATGCTTTCTGCGTTCTGACCTTCTTCATACTGTAGTGGCAAGATACCCATGCCAACTAAGTTTGAACGGTGAATACGCTCGTAGCTTTCTGCAATAACTGCGCTAACACCTAATAGACGTGGGCCTTTTGCTGCCCAGTCACGTGATGAACCGCTGCCGTACTCTTTGCCTGCCAAAATGATGGTAGGGACACTATCAGCTTGATACTGCATCGCTGCTTCAAAGATGGTTGTTTCAGTGTCTGCAGGTTGCATGCGAGTGAAGCCACCCTCAGTGCCTGGAGCCATCTTGTTACGCAAACGGATGTTGGCGAAGGTGCCACGCATCATGATCTCGTGGTTACCACGACGTGAGCCATAAGAGTTGAAGTCACCTGGGCTAACACCTTTCTCTTGCAGGTATTTGCCTGCAGGGCTGTCGGCCTTAATAGAGCCAGCAGGAGAGATGTGGTCAGTAGTTACTGAGTCACCTAGGTAAGCTAGAACACGTGCACCTGTAATATCAGCCACTGGGCTGATATCGGCTGTCATGTTCTCGAAGTATGGCGGGTTAGCGACATAAGTTGAGTCATCCCAGCTGTAAAGCTGGCTTTCTTCAACGTCTAACTTGGCCCAGTTTGCATCACCTGCAAATAGGTCTTTGTAAGACTTAGTGAATTGCTCAACAGTTAAGAAATCACGCACGGTATCGGCGACTTCTTTCTGTGTTGGCCAGATATCTTTCAGGAAGACTTCTTTGCCATCAGCCGTTGTTGTTAGCGGCTCGTTGTAAACGTCGATATCCATACGACCGGCAATAGCGTAAGCCACGACCAATGGTGGTGAAGCAAGGTAGTTCATCTTCACTTCGGCGTGTACGCGACCTTCAAAGTTACGGTTGCCTGATAGGACAGAAGTCACTGTTAGATCGTTATCGATGATCGCCTTAGAGACTGGCTCAGGTAATGGACCTGAGTTACCAATACAAGTGGTACAGCCATAACCAACTACGTGGAAACCTAAGCTCTTTAGTGGGTCGAGTAGGCCTGCATTTTCTAGGTATTCAGTAACTACCAGTGATCCCGGTGCTAGTGAAGTCTTAACCCAAGGTTTAACTTTAACGCCTAGAGCTGCTGCCTTCTTCGCAACCAAGCCTGCACCTAACATAACGTTAGGGTTAGAGGTGTTGGTGCAAGAGGTAATCGCTGCAATAACCACTGCGCCATCATTTAGCGCAAACTCGCTACCGTTGTATTCAACTTGAGCAGTGCCAGCAGACTTTGTGCCACGTTCTTTTTGTAGTGCAGCATGAGCATCTACATACATAGACTTAGAGTCACTTAGTGGTACACGATCCTGTGGACGTTTTGGTCCCGCGAGGCTAGGCACTACAGTGCTCATGTCTAGGCTTAGGTTTTCGCTGTATTCTGCAGTTGTTGAGTTTTCGTCATTCCACATGCCCTGTGCTTTCGCATAGGCTTCAACTAGTGCGACTTGGTCTGCGTCACGGCCAGAAAGTGCGAGGAAGTCGATAGTCTCTTGGTCAACTGGGAAGATGCCACAGGTAGCGCCGTACTCAGGTGCCATGTTCGCGATGGTTGCGCGGTCACCTAATGGTAAGTTAGTAAGGCCTTCACCGTGGAATTCAACAAACTTTCCAACTACGCCATGCTGACGCAGGGTATCAACGATGGTTAGCACTAAGTCAGTTGCTGTTGCGCCTTCTGGCACCTTGCCAGTCAGTTCAAAGCCAACGACTTTTGGAATTAACATAGAGATAGGTTGACCAAGCATAGAAGCTTCAGCTTCGATGCCACCAACACCCCAACCAAGGACGCCAACGCCGTTGATCATGGTGGTGTGTGAGTCGGTACCAACTAATGTATCTGGGTAAGCTTGAGTGGTGCCGTTGTTGTCTTGTGTGAAGACAACGCGTGCTAGGTACTCTAAGTTAACCTGATGCACGATACCGGTGTCTGGTGGTACAACCTTGAAGTTAGAGAATGCCTTTTGGCCCCATTTCAAGAAGTTGTAACGCTCACGGTTACGTGAGAACTCTAAGCTAGCGTTGAGGTCCATCGCTTGGTCTGAACCAAACTCATCTACCTGTACTGAGTGGTCAATAACTAACTCAGCTGGCTGTAGTGGATTAATCTTGTTTGGGTCGCCGCCAAGCTGTTTCATTGCATCACGCATGGCTGCTAGATCTACTACAGCAGGTACGCCGGTGAAATCTTGCATCAGTACGCGAGCAGGGCGATAGGCGATCTCTTTTGATGGATCAGCACTAGGGTCCCATTGGAGGATGGCTTCAATGTCATTCTTATCTACAGTCTTTCCATCTTCATGGCGAAGAAGGTTCTCGAGAAGAATCTTCATGGAGAATGGGAGGCGTTCTGCGCCTGCAACCTTGGTCAGTTGGAATATCTCGTATTCCTTGCCGTCTACGTTCAGAGACGCACGTGCATCGAAGCTATTACTCATAATTTTCCTCAGAAAAGATAAATTTGGAATCTTGAAGGCGCGCGATTATCGCTCATTTTGTCGACAGTTTGTAGCGTGTTAGGTCAATAAATGATCGATATGGCGTAAATATTTGGATTTTCCGACTAGGAAGTTGAACTGAGTGCCGCCAGCTTGGCGCCATAAGACGATACTACGTACTGCCGCCAGCAATAATGCGCGGATGGCATTACTGTGCTGAGCTTCGGTCAAAAGATTGGCTTGCCCATGAATTATCAGTTGTGGGCGAAATGGACTGATGGTGTTTTGGTAGAGTCTGGCCAGTCGTTGTAAGACATAGTCACGTTGACTCTGTAGGTCGTGTATCTCGCCCTGTAAAATATTTAAGGTGGTGCTGACCTGAGAGATAAGATTGGTGTCGGCTAGGAACTTTTTAGTCAGTACGTTTAGAGTCGCAAAGTAACGTAAACGCTCCATCGCGGTCTTATCGGTATCTTGGCCTAGGGTGCTTGCAAGTACATTCAGCCCTTCCTGTAATTTGTCTACGCCACCATAGACCGCTGCGTAGCTCTCCGGGTCTTCGATGAATAGGCTAGTTAGGCAGGGGTCTATGGTGGCGGCATCATAATTACCATGCCATGCGATTTGCTGCACCTGTGCTAGGCATTGTTGCATGCCTGCAAGGGCGATAGTGCGGGCTTCATAATCCTGGGTCATGCTTGAATCCTAGTGAAATATGGTGGCGATGATGGCTGTGCTCGTCTATTAGGTTACTTCCGTAACTGAATGACGGCTCCACCCAAGCAGCGGTCTTGCTCATAGAGTACGGCGAACTGTCCTGGTGTGACAGCCCGTTGGGCTTGGTCAAAGGCCAATTCCCAATGACCACTTTCATTACGTAGCAGCTGACAGGTTTGATGTGACTGACGGTAGCGAATCTTAGCGCTACAGTGACAATTGTCACGACGGTCTTCTGGGTCAATCCAATGCATATCTTCTAACTGCAGACGCTGATTAAACAGTGCCGGATGATCGCTGCCTTGGGCTACGATAACCTTATTGTTTGTCATGTCCTTATCCACTACATACCAGGGTTCGGCAGAACTGTCGGCACGGCCGCCTATACCTAAGCCTTGACGCTGTCCGATAGTGAAGAAGGTGGCGCCTTGATGTTCACCGATGATATTGCCATCCAGATCAACGATATCACCACGCTTACTGGGTAGATATTGCTGCAAGAATTCACTGAACTTACGTTCACCAATAAAACAGATGCCAGTGCTGTCTTTCTTGTCATGGATTGCTAGATCAAGATCAGCAGCGATGTGACGCACCTCAGATTTTTCTAAGGCGCCTAGTGGCATCAGCGATTTACTCAGTTGGGTTTGGTTCAAGCCATGCAGAAAATAACTTTGATCTTTGCCTTGGTCTAAACCACAGAGCAATTGATAACGGCCGTGTTGTTCTGCAATACGTGCATAGTGTCCTGTCGCAATGCGATCAACACCTAATTGGCTGGCGTATTCTAAGAAGACCTTAAACTTAATCTCGGTATTGCACAGGATGTCCGGATTGGGTGTGCGTCCAGCGCGGTGTTCAGCGAGAAAGTATTCAAACACCGAGTCCCAGTATTCGCTGGAAAAATTAACGGTTTTCAGTGGGATCTCAAGCTTGGCACAGACCTCTTCGGCATCGGCAAGGTCTTCGGTAGCGGAGCAGTGCTCATCATCGTCTTCATCCCAGTTCTTCATAAAGACGGCCTGCACATCATAGCCTTGGCGTTGTAATAGGTGAGCGCAGACAGCGGAGTCGACACCACCTGATAATCCCACCACTATTGATTCTTTAGTCATGATTTACTTTATAGCTACCAGCTTTCTTTGACTTCGGTCAGCAGATCAAGGCTGTAACGAATGCCATTTTCATAATCTTCTATACTTCTTAGTACTAGGGCACTGCGGCGCTGTAATTCATCTAGGGCCTCGATTTCGGCGCGGGTCATCCAGCAGGCTTCAATAATGCCATGGTCTAGCTCTAATTCTGGGTGAAAGGCAGTCGCTTTACCGCAGAAGGTGGTGCGCACAAACACGCTGTCTTCTTCTGGGTGTGGCCAGCGGTAGATGCCAACAACGGCCTCAGGCTGGTAATCCCAAGCGGTTTCTTCCAATGTCTCGCGGATAGAGGCCTGAATAAAGGTCTCATTGATCTCCCAATGCCCTGCAGGCTGATTGTAGACCTCTAGGCCATTGGCCATCTCTTTAACCATGAGATAGGAGCCATCTTTTTCAATAACGGCTGCAACTGTGATGTGTGAGCTGTAGGACATGACTGCTTGGTGCCTTTTTAAAGAGGGCGTTATTAATCGCTTTTCTGCCTTAATTTCGCCGATTTGTATAGTTCAATCTTAGATATATGGGTTTTTTACAGGCCTTCTGTTATTTTCATATCTAGCGGTCTATATTTAGTCAT